>Ga0209267_1001708_pt1 | contig 14801 bp, 12 predicted proteins | sample GraSoiAngelo_137_FD_185894 | JGI IMG/M metagenome (GOLD analysis project Ga0209267, IMG submission 185894) | Grasslands soil microbial communities from the Angelo Coastal Reserve, California, USA - 14_0929_09_30cm (SPAdes) (version 2) | ecosystem: Environmental > Terrestrial > Soil > Grasslands ... | reverse complement strand
GCGGCCCGGTACTCGTAAGTCGCTGTTTTCGGTGCTGGCGTGTAGATAAGGCCGGCCCGACAAAGGCCGGCGATTCTAGGTATGGGGGCTCGGGGTGTCAACCGCCCCCTGTTGCGGCCGGCACACGGCTGAGGTCCGCGGCCGTGGAGCACCGCACGATAGAGGTCCAGCGTGCTGCTGCTCGTCGATCACCCCGCCAAGGCCGGCACCGGGTCGACCGATGCCGGCCGGATCCACCCCATCGACGAGGAATACGCGCGGCGCGACTTCGAGAAGCGCGGCCGCACCGCCCCCGCCGGCACAAAACAACGCACGCTGAGCGGTAGAATCGTGCAGAACGCCGGATCAGGGTCGGTGGCCACAGCTTGAGCGATGGACGATCGGTACGACCTGACACGCTTTGTTGCGGCACAGGAGCCGCTATTCGACAGGGTGCGTGCCGAGCTTGCGGCCGGCCGCAAGGATAGCCACTGGATGTGGTTCGTCTTTCCACAACTGCAGGGTCTCGGCTCGAGCGCCACGGCACGGCGCTACGCGCTTGCCTCCGTCGAGGAGGCGCGCGCCTATCTCGCGCACCCGGTCCTGGGGGCGCGCCTGCGCGAGTGCACGCGGCTGGTGAACGGCATCGAGGGTCGTACGATCGAGGAGATCTTCGGCTACCCCGATCACCTGAAATTCCGCTCGTGCATGACGCTCTTCGAGCGCGCGGCAGTGGACGCGGGCCATGGGGCCGGCACCGTCAGTGCAGGCGATGCAGGAGGCGCGCAGGTGTTCCGTGAGGCCCTGGGGAAGTACTTTGCCGGTGAGGAGGATCCCCTCACCCTCGAGCTCCTCACGTCCTAGGCTTGCGGAATTTGAAGATGAACTGATCGGTGTGGCCGCGGATGCCCGGATCGAACACCTTCGCGGTGTGCGGATCGTCCTGGTTGCTCAGGATGTCGCTCTTGGCTTCGAACCTGAAGCCTGCGGACATGACTTCCTTCTTCACCGCCTCCGGATCGATGCGATGCAGCGTCGAGGTGTCGCGGAAGCCCGAGCCGGCCTGCGCGGCATGATCGAGCACCAGGTACACCCCGCCCGGCTTCAGGGCCCTGAACACCGCTTTGTCGATGTCGGCGACGTGGATGCCGGGCACGTTGTGAAAGTCGTGATAGTTCTGGGATGTCCACACGAGGTCGAGGCCGCGCGACAGCTCGAGCTGCGCGACCTTCTGCACGCTCACCGTCACGTTGCCGTAGTGGCTGTCGGACGTGATCGGCTGCAGGCGAGCCGCCGGATCGGGTTGATCGGCCGGCGCATCGGGGCGGCGCGGCGGCGCCACCGCGTAGACCTTGCCCTTGGGGCCGACCACGGCGCTCAACAGGCGCGTGAAATAACCCGATCCCGGAATCAGCTCGGCCACCTGGTCGCCGGGTTTTACGCCCGCAAACGCGAGAGTCAGAGCCGGATGGCGATCCGCGTCGCGCTTGGTGTCCGCCTCCGGCCGCGCACCGTCGCCGACCGCCCGGGTGATGTAGGGCGGGGTCACCCGTCCTCGGGCAGATCCGTGTCCCGCGTAGACGGCGCTGACGACCAGGGCCGCGGCGAGCGCGGAGCCGCTGGCGAGGATCGTTGCACGGACCATGTCAGTCGCCCTCCTTGCAGTGCCCGCGCACTGTAGCAGGGCGCCAAAGCCCTCACTATCGCTTCGGCGCGCTCACCAGGCCTCACGTCGCGTGGGAACGGCCGCCGGCGGCGTGGCGCGCCGCAGCGCGGCGACCTGTCAGCTCGAGCTGCCAGGTCTCCCCGACGAGGTCCTTGCCGAAGCTGCGGTGCGGTTCCCTGGCCGTTCGCGTGAATCCCGCCTGCTCGTACAGATGGCGGGCCGCCGCGAGGTTCTCCTGTGTCCACAGGACGATGCGCTCATAGCCCGCCGCGCGCGCGAAACGCACACACTCGCTGACCAGCATCCGCCCCAGCCCGAGGCCGCGCGCCTCGGGCTCCACCAGCAGCAGGCGCAGTTTCGCGGTGCCGCTCTCGCCCGCCACCAGGAAAATGCACCCCAGACGGCGGCCCGCCGCACTCTGTGCGATCCAGCAGCGCTCGCGCGCCGGGTCGAGCTTGCGGATGAAATCGGCAGTGATCCCCGCCACCAGTGCCTCGAACTCCTCGTTCCAGCCATATTCCCGGAAATACAGCGCGCCGTGGCGCTCGACCACCCAGCCCATGTCCCCGGGGCGGTGCGTGCGCAGCGACACCTGCGCCTGTCCGGCGGGAGCACTGAATGCGCCGCGGATGACGCTCATCGCCTCCAGCAGCGCCGCCCGACGCGAGCCGTCGAGGCCCGACAGCATCGAGCGAACCTGCCGCTGCGAACGGCGCTCGAGGGGCGCGAACACCCGCCGGCCGGCAGGGGTGAGCCGCAGGTGCCGGCGCCGTGCGTCGGCGGCCGAGGTGGCGCGTGCAAGCAGTCCCTTCGCCTCAAAGCCCCTGAGGATGCGGCTGAGATACCCGCGGTCGAGCCCCAGCTCGCCCGCCAGCTGGGCAGCCACGACGCCCGGGCGATGCGCGATCTCGTACATCACCCGCACTTCGGTCAGAGAGTAGGGACTGTCGAGGAGGCCTTCCGACAGCACGCCGATGCGGCGGGTGTAATCGCGATTGAAGGCGCGCACCTCACTGATCTGCTCGTTCGAGACCGGCATCGTCGGCACCTCGGGCAATCGGCGGCTACCGGGCGGCGCTCTGCGGCGTGCCCGCCGGTGCCCCATCGCCTGGTTTTCAGTTAGCCCGCGGCGCTCTCCGACTCTTCGCCGACGCTCGCCTCCTCGGCATCCGGGAGTCCCCCGCCCACGTCCATGAAGCTGCGCCGCTCGGTGCCCTCCATCTTGCGGCGGCGCGAGGCGTGGGCGGCGAAGCCCGTACCGGCGGGGATGAGCCGGCCGACGATGACGTTCTCCTTGAGGCCGCGCAGGTCGTCCTTGAGGCCCCGCACCGCGGCTTCGGTCAGCACGCGGGTGGTCTCCTGGAAGGAGGCCGCGGAGATGAACGACTCGGTCGCGAGTGAGGCCTTGGTGATGCCGAGCAGCACCGGTTGCAGACGGGCCGCCTTCTTGCCGTCGTGGTGCGCGCGATCGTTGATGTCCAGCGCGCGCGAGCGGTCGAGCTGCTCGCCGCGCAGCAGCGCCGTCTCGCCGGCCTCCTGCACTTCGGTCTTGCGCAGCATCTGGCGGATGATCACCTCGATGTGCTTGTCGTTGATCTTCACGCCCTGCAGGCGGTAGACGTCCTGGATCTCGCGCACCAGGTAGTTGGCGAGTGCCTCGACACCCTGCAGGCGCAGGATGTCATGCGGGTTCGGCTCGCCGTCGGCGATGACTTCGCCGCGCTCCACGGTCTCGCCCTCGAAGACGTTGAGCTGGCGCCACTTCGGAATCAGCTCCTCGTACTTCTCGCCGTCGTCCGAGGTGATGATCAGGCGCCGCTTGCCCTTGGTCTCCTTGCCGAAGCTCACCGTGCCGGATTTCTCCGCGAGGATCGCCTGGTCCTTCGGTTTTCGCGCCTCGAACAGGTCGGCCACGCGCGGCAAGCCGCCGGTGATGTCGCGGGTCTTGGAAGACTCCTGCGGGATGCGCGCGATGACATCACCCACCGAAACGCGCGCGCCGTCCTCGAGACTGACGAGCGCGCCCGGAGGCAGCGTATAGACCGCCGGGATCTCGGTGTTGGCGAAGGTCACTTCCTTGCCTTTGCCGCTCAGCAGCTTGATGGTGGCGCGCACTTCCTTGCCGCCGCGCTGCTTGGTATCGAGCACCACCGTGCTGGACAGGCCGGTGACCTCGTCGAGCTGCGAGGTGACCGTGAGGCCATCGACGAAGTCCTGGAACTTCACCAGGCCCGCAACCTCGGTGACCACCGGGTGGGTGTGCGGATCCCAGGTCGCGACCACCTGGCCGGCGGGCACGGTCGCGCCTTCCTTGACGCTGATCATGGCGCCGTAGGGGATCTTGTAGCGTTCGCGCTCGCGGCCGAAGTCATCGACCACGCCGATCTCGCCCGAGCGCGACACCGCCACCAGGTGCCCCTTCTCGTGCTGCACCGTCTTGATGTGATGGAAGCGCACCACGCCCTTGTTGCGTACCTCGACGCTGCTGGCTGCGGCCGCTCTTGATGCGGCGCCGCCGATGTGGAAGGTACGCATGGTGAGCTGGGTGCCGGGTTCGCCGATCGACTGCGCGGCGATGACGCCCACGGCCTCGCCGATGGAGATCGGCCGGCCGCGCGCCAGGTCCCGCCCGTAGCAGTGCGAGCACACGCCGTAACGCGTCTCGCAGGTGATCGGGGAGCGCACCTTGATCTGGTCCACGCCCTCGGTCTCGAGCAGGCGCACCAGCTTTTCATCCAGCAGCGCGCCGTTCTGGATCAGCACTTCCTTGTGACCCGGCCTGACGATGTCTTCCGCCATCACCCGGCCGAGCACGCGCTCGCCGAGGGCCTCCACGACGTCGCCGCCTTCGACCAGCGGGCTCATCGCAAGTCCGTTGGAGGTGCCGCAATCGACCTCGGTGACCACGAGGTCCTGCGCCACGTCCACCAGGCGGCGGGTGAGGTAGCCGGAGTTCGCGGTCTTCAGCGCCGTGTCGGCGAGTCCCTTGCGGGCGCCGTGCGTGGAGATGAAGTACTGCAGTACGTTCAGGCCCTCGCGGAAGTTCGCCGTGATCGGCGTCTCGATGATCGAGCCGTCGGGCTTGGCCATCAGGCCGCGCATGCCGGCAAGCTGGCGAATCTGCGCCGCGGAGCCGCGCGCGCCCGAGTCGGCCATCATGAAGATCGAGTTGAAGGATTTCTGCTTGTGGTGCACACCCTTGAGGTCGGTGGCCTCCTCGGAGCCCAGCTTTTCCATCATGGCCTTCGCCACCTGGTCATTGGCGCGCGACCAGATGTCGACCACCTTGTTGTAGCGCTCGCCGTTGGTGACCAGGCCGGAGGCGTACTGGTCCTGGATTTCCTTCACCTCGTTGTCGGCCGAGGTGACGATGCGGGTCTTCTGCTCCGGAATGACGATGTCGTCGATCCCGAAGGAGATTCCGGCGCGCGTCGCGTAGTGGAAGCCGGTGTACATGAGCTGGTCGGCGAACACCACCGTTTCCTTGAGGCCCAGGGCGCGGTAGCACGCGTTGATGGTCGCGGAGATCGCCTTCTTGGTCATGTCCTGATTGATGAGATCGAAGGACAGGCCACGGGGGAGGATCTCGAACAGCAGCGCCCGGCCCACCGTGGTGTCGGCGATGCGCACCCGCTCGGTGAGCTGCGCGCCCGCGGTGCGCAGGTGCTCGCGCAGGCGTACGCGCACTTTCGCCTGCAGCTCCACGCCGCGGCTCTCGTAGGCACGATGCACTTCCTGCACGTCGCCGAACACCATACCCTCGCCGCGCGCGCCGATGCGCTCGCGCGTCATGTAGTACAGGCCGAGCACCACGTCCTGGGAGGGCACGATGATCGGATCGCCGTTGGCGGGCGAGAGGATGTTGTTCGACGACATCATGAGCGCGCGCGCCTCCAGCTGCGCTTCCAGTGACAGCGGTACGTGCACCGCCATCTGGTCGCCGTCGAAATCGGCGTTGAAGGCGCCGCACACCAGCGGGTGCAGCTGGATCGCCTTGCCCTCGACCAGCAGCGGCTCGAACGCCTGGATGCCGAGCCGATGCAGTGTCGGGGCGCGGTTCAGCAGCACCGGATGCTCGCGGATCACCTCTTCGAGGATGTCCCACACCTCCGCTCCCTCGCGCTCCACCAGGCGCTTGGCGGCCTTGATGGTCGAGGCCTCGCCGCGCAGCTGCAGCTTCTGGAAGATGAACGGCTTGAAGAGCTCGAGCGCCATCTTCTTCGGCAGGCCGCACTGGTGCAGGCGCAGCAGCGGGCCGACCACGATGACCGAGCGCCCCGAGTAGTCGACGCGCTTACCGAGCAGGTTCTGGCGGAAGCGCCCCTGCTTGCCCTTGATCATGTCGGCGAGCGACTTGAGCGGGCGCTTGTTGGTGCCGGTGATGGCGCGGCCGCGACGGCCGTTGTCGAGCAGCGCGTCCACCGCCTCCTGCAGCATGCGCTTTTCGTTGCGCACGATGATGTCGGGCGCGTTCAGCTCCAGGAGCCGGCGCAGGCGGTTGTTGCGGTTGATGACTCGGCGGTACAGGTCGTTCAGGTCCGAAGTGGCGAAGCGCCCGCCATCGAGCGGCACCAGCGGCCGCAGGTCCGGCGGCAGCACCGGCAGCACCGTCATGACCATCCACTCGGGCTTGTTGCCCGACTCGACGAACGACTCGATCAGCTTCAGGCGCTTCGACAGGCGCTTGAGCTTGGTCTCCGACGAGGTGCCGGCCATCTCCTCGCGCACCTTGACGATCTCGGCCGCCAGGTCGATGGTACGCAGCAGCTCGTACACGGCTTCCGCGCCCATGCGGGCGTCGAACTCATCGCCGTGCTCCTCGATCGCCTCGAGGTACATCTCGTCGGTCAGCAGCTGGCCGCGCTGCATCGGGGTCATACCCGGATCGATGACCACGAAGGCCTCGAAGTACAGCACCCGCTCGATCTCGCGCAGGGTCATGTCGAGCATCAGTCCGATACGCGAGGGGAGCGACTTCAGGAACCAGATGTGCGCGGTGGGGCTGGCGAGCTCGATGTGACCCATGCGCTCGCGGCGCACTTTCGACTGAGTCACCTCGACGCCGCATTTCTCGCACACCACGCCGCGGTGCTTGAGGCGTTTGTACTTGCCGCACAGGCACTCGTAGTCCTTTACCGGTCCGAAGATCTTGGCGCAGAACAGGCCGTCGCGCTCGGGCTTGAAGGTGCGGTAGTTGATGGTCTCGGGCTTCTTCACCTCGCCGTACGACCATGCGCGGATCATCTCCGGCGACGCCAGCCCGATCTTGATCGAATCGAAATGCTCGACCGGCGCGTGCTGCCTGAACAGTTTCAGTAGATCTTTCATGAGTTAGTCCTGCTCCAGTTCCATGTTGATGCCGAGCGAGCGGATCTCCTTCACCAGGACGTTGAAGGACTCCGGCATGCCCGCATCCATCTGGTGGTTGCCGTCGACGATGTTCTTGTACATCTTGGTGCGCCCGTTCACGTCATCCGACTTCACGGTCAGCATCTCCTGCAGGGTATACGCCGCCCCGTAGGCCTCGAGCGCCCAGACTTCCATCTCCCCGAAGCGCTGGCCGCCGAACTGGGCCTTGCCGCCGAGCGGCTGCTGCGTGACCAGGCTGTAAGGCCCGGTCGAGCGCGCGTGCATCTTGTCGTCGACCAGGTGGTTCAGCTTCAGCATGTACATGTAACCGACCGTCACCTGGCGCTCGAAGCGCTCGCCGGTGCGGCCGTCGTACAGGTAGGTCTGGCCGTTGAGCGGCAGCTCGGCGAGCTGCAACATGCGCTTGATCTCCGCCTCGCTGGCGCCGTCGAACACCGGCGTCGCCATCGGCACGCCGTTGGTGAGGTTTCTGGCGAGCTGCATGAGGTCCGCGTCGTTCATGCTGTCGATGTCCTCGCGCTGACCGCCGGTCTCGTTGTAGATCTGCTTCACGAACGAGCGCAGCTCGGCAGCCCCCGCCTGCGCCTCCAGCATGCGGCCGATCTTCAGGCCCACGCCCTTCGCCGCCCAGCCAAGGTGCGTCTCCAACACCTGGCCGACGTTCATGCGCGAGGGGACGCCGAGCGGATTCAGCACCACATCGACCGGCGTGCCGTCCTCGAGGTAGGGCATGTCCTCGACCGGCACGATGGTGGAGATCACGCCCTTGTTGCCGTGGCGGCCGGCCATCTTGTCGCCCGGCTGCACGCGACGCTTCACCGCGAGATACACCTTGACCATCTTGAGCACGCCGGGAGCGAGGTCATCGCCGGCGGTGATCTTGGCCTTCTTGTCATCGAGGCGCTTCTCGAACGCCTTGCGCTGCAGCTTGAGGCGCTCCGAGGCCTGCTCGAGCTGCGTGTTGGCCTCCTCGCTCTCGAGGCGGATCTCGAACCACTCCTCGCGCGGCACCTCATCGAGGTACTCGCCGGCGATGCGGGTGCCGCTGCGCAGCTTCTTCGGCCCGCCCGCGGCGCTTTGACCCACCAGCGTGTCGCGCACGCGCTGGAACAGGTCATCCTCGAGGATGCGCTGCTGGTCGGCGAAGTCCTTGCGCACCCGCTCGATCTCGGCCTTCTCTATCGACAGGGCGCGCGAATCCTTGTCCACCCCGTCGCGCGTGAACACGCGCACGTCGATCACGGTGCCGTCCATGCCGGGCGGCACGCGCAGCCCCGTGTCCTTCACATCGGAGGCCTTCTCGCCGAAGATCGCGCGCAGCAGCTTCTCTTCCGGTGTCAGCTGCGTCTCGCCCTTGGGGGTCACCTTGCCGACCAGGATGTCGCCGGCCTTCACCTCCGCGCCGATGAAGGCGATACCCGCCTCATCGAGCTTGGCGAGCGCCGCATCCCCCACGTTGGGGATGTCGGCGGTGATCTCCTCCGGGCCCAGCTTGGTGTCGCGCGCGACACAGGTGAGCTCTTCGATATGGATGGTGGTGAAGCGGTCTTCCTCCACCACCCGCTCGGAAATCAGGATCGAGTCCTCGAAGTTGTAGCCGTTCCAGGGCATGAACGCGACCAGCAGGTTCTGGCCCAGCGCCAGCTCCCCCAGGTGCGTCGACGGCCCGTCCGCCAGCACGTCGCCGCGCGCGATCACATCGCCGGCGTTCACCAGCGGACGCTGGTTGATGCAGGTGTTCTGGTTCGAGCGCGTGTACTTGGTGAGGTTGTAGATGTCCACGCCCGGCTCGCCGGCGGTGGTCTCCTCGTCGTTCACCCGCACCACGATGCGCGAGGCATCGACCGAGTCGACGGTGCCGCCGCGCCGGTTGACCACCGTGACGCCCGAGTCGATCGCGACCGGGCGCTCCATGCCGGTACCCACCAGCGGGGTCTCGGAACGCAGCGTCGGCACCGCCTGGCGCTGCATGTTCGAACCCATGAGCGCGCGGTTGGCGTCGTCGTGCTCCAGGAACGGGATGAGGGAGGCGGCCACCGAGACGATCTGTTTCGGGCTCACGTCCATGTAGTTGATGCGGTCGCGCGGCATGAGCGTGAACTCGTTCTGGAAGCGGCACGAGACCAGCACATCGGTGAGCTCGCCCTTGGGCCCCAGCACCGCATTCGCCTGTGCGATCGCGAACTCGCCCTCCTCGATCGCCGACAGGTAATCGATGCGGTCGGTGACGCGGCCGTTGTCCACGCGCCGGTACGGCGTCTCGAGGAAGCCGTACTGGTTGGTGCGCGCGTACACCGACAGCGAGTTGATCAGGCCGATGTTCGGACCTTCCGGGGTCTCGATCGGGCACACGCGGCCGTAGTGGGTCGGGTGCACGTCGCGCACCTCGAATCCGGCGCGCTCGCGCGTGAGTCCCCCGGGACCCAGCGCCGACACGCGCCGCTTGTGGGTCACCTCCGACAGCGGGTTGTTCTGGTCCATGAACTGCGACAGCTGTGAGGAGCCGAAGAACTCCTTGACCGCCGCCGCCACCGGCTTGGCGTTGATCATCTCCTGCGGCATCAGCGGCTCGGTCTCGGCGATCGTCAGGCGCTCCTTGACGGCGCGCTCGACGCGCACCAGGCCCACGCGAAAGGCGTTCTCGGCCATCTCGCCGACGCTGCGCACCCGACGGTTGCCCAGGTGATCGATGTCGTCCACCTGACCGTTGCCGTTGCGGATGTCGATCAGCACTTTCAGCACGTCGATGATGTCCGACATCTCCTTGTACTGTCCCACCAGGCGCTTGGACAGCTCATCGGTGCGGCCGCTGCCGTATTTGTAATCGTAGAGAATGCCGGGACCCAGGATCTCCTTGCGCCCGACACGGCGGTTGAACTTCATGCGGCCGACGCCCGAGAGGTCGTAGCGCTCGGGATTGAAGAACAGGTTCCCGAACAGGTTCTCGGCGGCGTCCTTGGTGGGCGGCTCGCCGGGACGCATCATGCGATAGATCTCCACCAGCGCCTCGAGGCGCGTCTTGGTGGGATCGATGCGCAGCGTGTCGGAGATGTAAGCACCGCGATCGAGGTCGTTGACGTACAGGGTGTTGACCTGCGCGATACCCGCCTCGATGAGCTTCTCGACCGAGGCCGCGGTCAACACCTCGTTCGCCTTGGCGAGAATCTCGCCGGTGCCGGTGTTGACCACGTCGTGGGCGAGCACCTTGCCGTAAACGTACTCGCGCGGCACCCGCAGCCGCGTGACCTTGGCCTCTTCCAGCTGGCGCACGTGGCGCGCGGTGATGCGGCGGCCTTCCTCGACGATCACCTGCTCGCCGATGCGGATCTCGAAGGTCGCGGTCTCCCCGCGCAGGCGCTGCGGCACGAGCTGCAGGGCCACTTCGTCGCGACTGACGTAGAAGGTGTTGGTATCGAAGAAGGTCGCGAGGATCTCGCTCTCATTCATGCCGAGCGCGCGCAGGATGATGGTGACCGGGAGCTTGCGGCGGCGGTCGATGCGCGCGAATACGCAGTCCTTGGGGTCGAACTCGAAGTCGAGCCAGGAGCCGCGATAGGGAATGATGCGCGCCGAGAACAGCAGCTTCCCGGAAGAATGCGTCTTGCCGCGGTCATGATCGAAGAACACCCCGGGCGAGCGATGCAGCTGCGACACGATGACGCGCTCGGTGCCGTTGACCACGAACGTGCCGTTGTCGGTCATGAGCGGCAGCTCGCCCAGGTACACCTCCTGCTCGCGCACGTCCTTGACCGGCTTCTTGGCGCCGGCGGCTTCCTTGTCCAGCACGATGAGCCGCACCTTGACGCGCAACGGGGCTGCGTAGGTGAGGCCGCGCAGCTGGCACTCCTTGACGTCGAACACCGGCTCACCGAGCCGGTAGCTCACGTACTCGAGAGAGGCGTTTCCGGAATAGCTCGAGATCGGGAACACGCTCTTGAACGCGGCGTGCAGTCCGATCCGCTCGCGGTTGTCCTCGGGCTTGTCGACCTGGAGGAACTTGCGATACGAGTCGAGCTGAATGGCCAGCAGGTAGGGCGTATCGAGAATGCTCGCCTGCTTGCCAAAGTTCTTGCGGATGCGCTTTTTCTCGGTGAAGGAGTAAGCCATCGAGTGGTCACCTCGGGTTCGGCCGCAGCCCGCAGCCTGCGGGCCTCGGTCTGAAGAAAATCTCGGGCATCGTCACATCGAACAACAACAACCCCGCGCCGCCCATGGCCTCAAGCACGGTGGCAACCGCGCCGGCCGGGGACGGAAGAGGGGAGCGGCGCATGGAGGTCTTACTTGACCTCCACCTTCGCGCCGGCGTCCTCGAGTTTCTTCTTCATCGTTTCGGAATCGGCCTTGGAAACGCCTTCCTTGACCGTCGAGGGTGCGCCCTCGACCAGGTCCTTGGCCTCCTTGAGGCCAAGTCCCGTGAGCTCGCGGATCACTTTGATCACGGTCACCTTCTTGTCCGCCGGATACTCCTTCAGGGTGACGGTGAATTCGGTCTGCTCCTCGGCCGGAGCGGCCGCCGCCGCGGCGCCGCCCGCGCTTGCCGCCACTGCCACCGGGGCTGCGGCGGTGACGCCGAACTTTTTCTCCATGTCGGAGATCAGTTCGACGACTTCCATGAGCGTCATCCTGGAGATTGCATCGAGGATTTCGTCTTTGTTGACAGCCATTTCAGTCTCCTAAAGGGTCTCCAAAAACAGTCAAGCGCCCGCCGCCTGCTTCTGGTCGCGTATCGCGGCCAGGGTGCGGGCGAGCTTGGCGGGCGGCTCCGCGAGCGTGCGCACGAGCTTGACTATCGGCGCCTTCAGCACGCCGAGCAGCATCGACAACGCCTGTTCGCGGGTCGGCAGGCTCGCCACCCGCTCGAGCTCCGCGGCAGACAGCACCTGCCCGCCCAGAGACACCAGCGTCGCCACCAGCTTCTCGTTCGCCTTGGCGAAGTCCTTCACCACGCGCGCGGCTGCGCCCGGATCGTCCTTCGAGAACGCGAGCACCAGAGGCCCCTTGAGCTTCGGTCCCACCGATTCGAACGACGTGCCGGCGAGCGCCTTGCGTGCCAGCGTGTTCTTGACCACACGCATGTACACGCCCTGGCGGCGCGCCTTGGCCCGCAGCTCGGTCATCTGTCCGACCGTGAGCCCGCGGTACTGGGCGGCCACGACCGACTGGGCTCGCGCCGCAACTTCGGCCACTTCCGCTACCAGCGCCTGCTTGTCTTTCAGGTTGAGTGCCACTCATCATCTCCTCTCGCTGCGAAGATCACTTGCGAAGCCGCGCATCCATACGCGCACTTCCCCTTGTCGACGGTGACCTCCACGCCCCGAGGAGCATCCTCGACGCGAAAAAAGCGGTTCACCATCTGCGCAGGCGGTCCATTAAGAGGGCCGCGGGCAGCGGCCCTTCGGTCCGCAACCCTTCCCTCGCCTGCGGTCTTCGATGCTGGCCGGCGCCGTCAGCGCACCAGCCTATCGCCATGCGCCTAACTCAGTGTCGCCTGGTCCACCATCACGCCTGGCCCCATGGTCGAGGACAGCGTGATGCGCTTCAAATACTGGCCCTTCGAGTGGGCGGGCTTCGCCTTGTGCAGGTCCGCTATCAGCGCATGAAGGTTTTCCTTCAGCGCGCTCACCTCGAAGGTTGCCTTGCCGATGGTGCAGTGGATGATGCCGGCCTTGTCGACACGGTAGGTCACCTGCCCGGACTTGGCGTTCTTCACCGCGGTCGCGACGTCCGGGGTCACCGTGCCGACCTTCGGATTCGGCATCAGGCCGCGCGGACCCAGGATCTGGCCGAGCTGGCCGACCACGCGCATGGCATCGGGGCTGGCGATCACGCGATCGAAGTTGATCTCGCCGGCCTTCACCTTGGCCGCCAGATCCTCCAGCCCGACGATGTCCGCGCCGGCGGCCTTGGCCAGCTCCTGGTTCTTGCCGGACGTGAACACCGCCACGCGCACCGTCTTGCCGGTGCCGTGCGGCATCACGGTCGAGCCGCGCACCTGCTGATCGGACTTGCTGGCGTCGATGCCGAGGTTCACGGCCGCATCCACGGTTTCGGCGAATTTGCCGGTGGCGAATTCCTTCACCAGCTTCAGCGCCTCCTCCACCGGATATTGCTTGCCCGGAGTGAGCTTCGCCTTCCAGGCCTTGACGCGCTTCGCGGTGGCCATGCTCAGACTCCTTCCACGTCGACGCCCATGCTGCGCGCGCTGCCGGCAATGGTGCGCACCGCGGCGTCCAGATCGGCGGCGGTGAGGTCGGGCTGCTTCATTTTGGCAATCTCTTCCAGCTGCTTGCGGGAGATCTTGCCCACCTTGGCGGTGTTGGGGGTGCCGCTGCCTTTTTCAATACCTATGGCCTTCCTGATGAGCACCGCCGCGGGCGGCGTCTTCATCACGAAGGTGAAGCTGCGATCCGAGTACACGGTGATGACCACCGGGATCGGCAGGCCCTTCTCCATCTTCTGGGTCTGCGCGTTGAACTGCTTGCAGAACTCCATGATGTTCACGCCCTGCTGGCCCAGCGCCGGCCCGATCGGGGGCGAGGGGTTGGCGGAGCCTGCCGGCACCTGCAGCTTGATGTAACCCTGTACTTTCTTGGCCATGAATTCCTCTAACCTCTAAATCGCTCAGGCCTTCTCGACCTGCGAGAAATCCAGCTCCACCGGCGTCGAGCGCCCGAGAATCTGCACCGCCACGTGCAGGCGGTTTTTCTCATAGTTCACGCTTTCCACAAGACCGTTAAAGTCGTTGAAGGGACCATCGACCACGCGCACCACCTCTCCCGGCTCGAACAGCACCTTCGGCCGCGGCTTGTCCACACCCTCTTCGACGCGGCGCAGGATCTGGTTGGCCTCCTTGTCGGTGATGGCCGCGGGCTTCTCCGGCGTACCGCCGATGAAGCCGAGCACCTTGGGGACATCGCGCACCAGGTGCCAGGTCTCCTCGTCCATCTCCATCTGCACGAGCACGTAGCCGGGATAGAACTTGCGCTCGCTCTTGCGCTTCTGGCCGTCGCGCATCTCGACGACCTCTTCGGTCGGCACCAGGATCTCGCCAAAGCGCCCCTCGAGCCCGGCGCGCTGGATGCGCTCCTTGAGCGACTCCGCCACCCGGTGCTCGAAGTTCGAATAGGCGTGCACCACGTACCACCTGAGCGCCATCAGCTCCCCTGCCCGGTTATCAGCTTCGTGGCCCAGGCGAGCCCGAGGTCCAGCAACCAGAAGAATATTCCCGCCACGACCACGAAGATGAACACCACCAGCGTCGTCATGCCGGTCTCCTGGCGGTTCGGCCAGACGATCTTGCGCAACTCGACGCGCGCCAGCTCCACGAACTGGCGAAACTCGCGGCCGTAGCGCGAGAACGCCAGCACCAGCGCCGCGAGCGCGAGGCTCCCCGCCACCGGTGTCCAGCGCAGCCAGGCGGGCCGGCCGGCGAGCACGTAATAGCCCGCGACGCCGGCGATCACTACCAGGATCGCGACGGTGAGCTTCGCCTTGTCCGCCGTGCCGGCGTCCGGAACCTTGATTTCGTCTGTCATATCAACCGCTGGCAGGCCAGGAGGGAATCGAACCCCCAACCTGCGGTTTTGGAGACCGCCGCTCTGCCAATTGAGCTACTGGCCTACTCTCAAACGGGATGAAATTGCCTGCGGCAATTTCATCGGACATCACCACTGCGCACAGGCGGCGCACCCATTTCGCTGCAGCATCACTTCAGGATCTTGGTCACGACGCCTGCGCCGACGGTCTTGCCGCCCTCGCGGATCGCAAACCGCAGCCCATCCTCCAT
>Ga0209267_1001707_pt1 | contig 14801 bp, 12 predicted proteins | sample GraSoiAngelo_137_FD_185894 | JGI IMG/M metagenome (GOLD analysis project Ga0209267, IMG submission 185894) | Grasslands soil microbial communities from the Angelo Coastal Reserve, California, USA - 14_0929_09_30cm (SPAdes) (version 2) | ecosystem: Environmental > Terrestrial > Soil > Grasslands ... | reverse complement strand
ATAAATGCTCAGCTTGAGCGGATCGCGCTGTCGCTGCCGCTGCTCGAGGATTTCTTCGTGGAGAAGGTTTAATTGCAGGGGCATGACGCGTTACGTTCGCAGGTATTCGAAGGCCGCCCCGCAGGCGACGTTGAGCGAGACAAATTCCTGCTGGAGGTTTTTGCGTTTTGCCGCAGGCAATGCGACCTCGCAATTTTCGAGCGGGTCCCAAATCTCACAGGGCAGGCCAAGCTCATCACTCAGGGTTTGGAGAATCATTTCCGCGCGCGATAATCCGCCGGAGACGTAGAGCCGATGAATGGACGTTTCATGTTGCCCCTCAAAGAAGCCCATGGAATTGCGCACTTCGGTGCAGAGTCGTGAAAGGGTGTTGCGACAAATATCGGCCATTCCGGGGTCGCCTTGCTGGATCATGAGATGCGCGGCGTTGGCGTCAAGCGCGCCGTCGGCGGTGAGCGCCTGAGTAAAATGCTTGCCGCCGTAATCGAAGGCGCGAGTCAGGGTGAGCTCGCCATTACAACCGATCAGCACCGTGCTTTGCAAATGACCGAGATCGAGCAAGAGGAAAGCTTCTTTCTGATGAACTTCCGGGTAGGCAACTTCGAACGCGTTAAAAGAACAAACCTGCGCCAGTTGCATTAGTTCGAGCGACAAGCGCGTTTTTGCCATCGCTTCGGAAATTTCTTTTACCCTTGAACGCAGCAGGCCGCCGACGAGATAACGCGTCTGAGTCGTCGCCGGTGCCTGGACTTGGACGGCAACAGCCCCTTCGCCAGATGTGGCCGTTGCACTCGCCATTCCGTTATTGGAAACGCTTGCGACATCGAGCACGAAATCTTTGCAATCCTGGTTGAGCATGCTCAGCCCGTTATAGCGTAGAGCATTGCGTAAAAGCTCCGGCGGCGTGCTCGGCTGCTCAATGATGCGCAGAAGCGAGCCCGGCTCAGACACGGCCAGGGCGCAGCTTTTAGTAAAGCCGCCGAGATCCTTTAACAGCTGTTTGATATGCTGTGCCACCTCATCGGCCGTCGCCACTTCCTCGGGTACTTCGTGCGATGCGAAGCTGGTCAGGGCATAGCGCGTATCGCTCTTCTTGTTCAACAGCACCGCTTTATAGGCGCGCTTGCCAAGATCGATGCCAATGACAGAATTTCCGCGTTTCGCCATGGGTGATTCTGGTGCTTGTAGCGGGAAACGTGCCTGCCACCTTGCAAATTGCGGCGCGTTCCCTCTGCGTCCGGTCGCAAGTCAAGGATGGCAATCCGGGCGCGCTTCGCGGCGCGTCGCCTACCAAAGATTATGGAAAGCGGAATTGGTAGGACAAAACTCGATCGAGCCACGAGAAACGGTCTGTGCGCCAAACAGGCATTCTTGCTTTTTGACCATACAGCAATTCAGAGGCTGAAAGCTCGCTAGGCGCACAGACAAGCATGCCTGTGTTCCGCCCGCCTCCGTAGGGCGCGACTCGATTGAGCCAATGAAGATCGTAAGTAGCCGGCGGGAAGTCGTCGATCAGGCCGCCGCGGCCGGGGATGGGCGGTAACCAAAGAAACCGCGCTCCTTGATGATTTGCATCACTTCCGGAGGCACCATTTTCTCCCAACCGCTGTCACCGGTCTGCAATTTGGCGAGCGCGTCCGGCGGGAAAATCTTGAGGTACTCCGGGTGATAATCGGTGATTTCGGTGATGAAATTGTTATCCATGATGAATTGAAAAAGCGCCTTCAGGTTGGGAGCGACCTCGATTTGGCTGGCCGTAATGATTTTGCCGCTTCGTTCGTCGATCATTGGATAAACGTAGAGTTTGAGCGCACCCTTGAACATCCGCCCCAGCGCTTCCAGAATTCCGCCTTCCAGATTCAAATAATACTTCTCATCGAAGATTTCCATCAGGCTGGGCACCCCCATGACCAGTCCAACCATCTTGCTGGTATAACGGGTTAGGTAACTGGAGAGGCGATAGTATTCGCCAAACTTCGAGATCAAGACCGTGCGCCCGAGTGCGCCCAGAATATCGACCCGCGCCAGAAAATCGGCGTGGTTCAGCTGCCCTTCCGCCAGCAAATTCTCCAACGTCATTTCCATCAGTACGATCAGCTCGGACTCGGCGCAGCCAGATTCCTGAAGAAACCTCCGGCGCGCGCCGTCGAGCATGTCATTGGTGGCATAGGTGACTGGCCGAAAACTGCCGCGCTCCACCAGGATCGCCTTTTTATAAAATACTTCGGCCGGTTGCACGGTTTCGCCATCGGCCTGGAACATGACCGCGTCCGTCAATCCCTGGCTAACGAGTTGCAGACTCATCAACCGGTTGTCGACTTGTGAAAAGGCCGGCCCGGAGAATTTGATCATGTCCACCTCAATCCGACCGGGAGCGAGATTTTCCTGCAGCGACGAAATCAACTCTTCTGGCTTCGCAAGATAAAACGCGCCGTAAATAAGGTTCACTCCAATTACCCCCAGCGCTTCCTGTTGATCGACGTTCGCTTCGTCCAGCATTCGCACATGAATAATGATCTGGCTCGGTTCCCCGCGGAATTCCGCTTGAAAACGGATTCCGAGCCAGCCGTGCGATTCATTGTGTTGTTTAAAACTGCGCGCCGCCACTGTGTCGGCAAAGACAAAAAAACAGCGTTGCGCGCCAAGCTTTTGATTCAGCCGCTCGATTAACAAGTTATATTCATGGTCCAGCATCGTCCCGAGACGGATGCGGCTGACATACCGGTCGGTCGGTCCATAAATCGCGTCGCTGAAGGTCATGTCGTAAGCCGACATCGTCTTTGCGATTGTGCCCGAGGCGCCGCCGACAAAAAAGAACCGGCGCGCGACTTCCTGGCCGGCTCCAATTTCCGCGAAGGTCCCGTAGCGTTTGGCATCGAGATTAATCTGGAACGCCTTCTTGTTCGTCCCGACATCCATCTCGGCTTTCACAATTTCCAAGATGTCGGCATTTATGGGCTTCTCAACCGGCGAGTTGGCGACGCCGGAAGAACTCCGTCATCCCGAGGGCGGTCGAGGGATCCCGATATGAAGCCTTAAAGTACCCGCCGCGGGAACCTTCGATTCCGCTTCGCTCCGCTAGTACGACCCGCGATAGTGAACTATGGAGGAGCGAGCTCTGCGAGCCCTGGTAGCACAGCATCCTGGTTATGGGGCCAACGGGCATCCTGCCCGTTGGATTTCAGCAGCGAGAGAAGTGGCTTACAGCGCCCGCATTTGCTCGCACATCAACGCGAGACGAATTTATAACAATCGCACCTTTTCCACCGCGCTTGCCGCAATCCACCCGCGTTGATCATTCGGCAGCGCCGCGTAATTCCAGTCTCCGCGCTCCTGTAAAATCAAAACTTCGCTTCCAGCCGGAAGAGCCAGAACGCTCCGCGCACTGTCGACGGTCGCAATTCTGGCTTCGGTGTTTTCCGCAATCACAATTGCCAGGCCCTGTCCCTGGCTTCCGTTTTCCGATCGATAAGCAGCGAACCCGCAAATCGCGATCAGGAATATACCGGCTACCGTCCACAACGCTCTACCCGGCCGCAGAATCAAAAGAATAATCGTGAGCCAGAAAAAAATCGCGGCCACAACCGCGAAAAAATCAGCCGTAGCAAAATTCAGATATCTCTCTAAAGCTGACGGCGCCAGCTCCAGCGAACGCGTTTGGTCGCGCGCAATCCGCAGATTGGCATCGGCTTCCGGATGATGGCGATCCAATCGTAATGCGCGGTCATAATTCAAAATGGCTCGCCCGAAATCGCCGTCACGAAAGTAAGCGTTGCCGAGATCATAGAATAAATTCGGGCTCCAATCGCCTGAACCGACGACCGCCTCGTAATCTGCGATGGCCGCTTTGAAGTTTCCTGCCGCAAATTCAGTATTTGCTTTCGCGAACAAATCATCGCCAGTCCGCCTCGGACCACCGCTTGACGCTCCTTCTGCGCTCGGCAGAGCGAACAAAAGCAAAACCAGAATTTGAAATCGCGCTCTTAGTTTCATGAAAGGCTTTCGATCAATTCCAAGGTTTCGCGCCGTCCGTCGCTGGATAACGCGCTCTCGCCGTTGCCGGCGCCGCTGTAGCGGAACTCATCCCTAGTCGCGAACAAGCGTCGCATCCGCTCGCTTTGTTCCGCATTCAGGTCAAACACCCGCGCGGCAGTTTCCGCATCGACCGTCGCCGGCTCGATGTTCATTTGCTTAAGCGCAGTCTTTAGCTGCACCAGCCGCGAGGCATCGGAGAAATATTCTCGCGGTGCCAGCTGATCACGGCGCAATTTGCGCAGCAACTCGTCCCTTTCGTGCTGAAGTTGTGCGGCACGCAGAGCCGCGCGATTGGACGCGCGCACATCTTGAACCTTCCAACCCATCAGCCCCAGGGCAAAAGTGAGGGGAAGAAGTTGCGCCAGCCAAAACTCTTTTCGCGCATAAAACGGCGCAAAGCTGGACACGATTTTTCCGCGCTCGTTAATTTGATGCAAAATATCCTGCGCTTTTTGCTGTCGACCTGAGGTGGGCGCGGCTGAGGGTCCGGGCGTAGCTCCAGCAATCGCGGGGTTTGCCGGGGCATTCCCTTCCACAATTAACGGAACTGCCTCGCTTTGCAGCGTTACATACTTTTCCTTTACCGGATCGAAATAACTAAAGGCCAGCGGCGGAACACTTGTCAACTTATCGTTAGGTGAAACCACCAGTTCGAATGTTTTCGTTCCGCTGATTCCGACGTCATCATCCTGCTTGAAATTCGATGATGGCGGATATTTGTGCCAGCCACGCTCATCACTTAGCTCTGGCGCATTCATCCGGTCGAAATTCCCGCGTCCGGAGATCGCCGCCTTAATCGTGATCGGGTCGCCTACCTGCACTCGCTTCGGGTTCGCTTCCGCGGTCATCGAGAAACTCCCCACCGCTCCGGAAAAAGTCGGTGGTGCACCCGCTGGTAATGCCTTTACTTCCAATGAAACCGGATCGCTTTTGACGTTGATCTCATGTTGCTCCATCAGCCCTCCAAATGGCAGCGCAAAGAAAGGATCGGAGAACGGATCTTCGTTGAAAGGGTCAAACGGTTTGCGGCGCGTCCCCGAGCTCCGCCGCGGAACGAGAACATTCGCTTTCTGTTCGACCGGCCCAATTTGAAAATTACCGACCCGGGCTGCGGAAAGCGCCGTCTTATAATTGAAAACGACATAGCTGCGCCCGTCGATATTCTCCAGATTGCGTTCGCCTTCGCCCAACTTTTGCACAGTGAACCCCTGTCCGTTCACTTGCGGTGGCGCCATCTCAGCAACCCGTGTCCGCGAATTAAATCCGATCCGCACTACCACTGGAATCATTTCACCGACATAGCCCGTCTTTTTCGGTACCAGGAGCTCTGCGAAAGCGATCTTGTCTTCGCCAGCCTGTGTATTACTGGACGGCGCTCGAGTGCTTCCGGCGCGCGCCGTCGCGCTGGGAGAGTCCGCTACTCGCAGCGTTAGTTCGGGCGTCTGCAAATTATTCTTACCAACGCGAATACTTTGCGGCGGAATCTTATAAGTTCCCGATTTCTCGGGCAAGATTGTGTAATTGTAGGTGATCGAAGAAGAGATCGAAAGATTTCGCATCGTCATTTGCGTCGATTCACCAGTGTAATGTATCTGGAGACCGGGGACGTCGATCTCTCTTGGCGGTTTCAACGATGTTCCAGCGTTATCGACCTGAATTTGCAACTGCACCGTTTCACCCACGACGACGTCCGAGCTCGTCAGCACCGCCGTAATTTTTGGGGAATCGGCGAACGCAGATTGCATTTGGACAATCGCTATTAACGCCAGAATGAGGACTCGCCGGGCCATCAACATTTTCAATGAAATCTCAAACATCAAACATGCAGCTACCAGTCGTTATAGACACGATGCACCGGCTTGCGTTCATCCAGTTGAACCCGCGCTTCCTCGTCCTTCATTGCCTGCAGTAATCGTGCAGCCTGTTGCGGGCTCATTTCCCCGCGCTCCATCGCTTCAGCTTCCGCCTCTTGCTCTTCGCGCTGCTTGTCGCTCGGCTCGCCAGCGCTTTTGATCTCGCCCGAGCGCGGCTTGGCGGGCGAGGCGGATGGCGTTGCGCTCGGTGATGCATTCTCACCCTTGTCGGAATTATCCGCTGGTGATGGGGATGGATTTTCACCGGATTCCCCCGGGCTCGGCGAAGGATTTGAACTCTCACCGGGACTCGGCGTTGGCGATTCGCCGGCGCCCTGCTGCTCTTTCTTTTTCTGATCAGGCCGTTTCTGCTCGCCGCCGGGACTCGGTGATGGGGAGGACTGCTCCTGCTGCTGCTGTTTATTGCGCCTCTCCGAGTTCTGCTGATCCTTTTGATTCTCGGGATTTTGTTCCTGGTTTTGCTGATTCGGTTGTCGCTGATTATTCTTCGCCTGCTGTTGATCTTGCTTTTGTTCTTGGTTTTGTCGCTTTTCGTCTTGTGATTGCTGCTCTTGTTGTTGTTGTTGTTGTTTCTTTTGATCCTTCTTGTTCTGCTGATTTTTCTGCGGCTCTGGCGGTGGTTGTTTCGGATGCTTTTTCAGTCGCTCGATTTTCTTCCTAACGATCTCAAGCCGTTCCGCCGCGGCCTTATCTTCTGGATCCAGCTTCAATGCCTGTTCGTAATGTTGCGCGGCATTTTCCAAATCCTTCAACGCATCCTCGTTCGTTTTCCGCAGATCAGCACGGTCTTCCAGGGTTCTGCCGAGATTGTAGCGGCTTTTCTCCTGCAGCCTGGGCGATCGATCGACCAGCGACTGGCTGAATGCCTCCAGCGCTTTGTCGTAGTTACGTAGCTTGTAGGCAGCCGCTCCGGCATCGAACTGCATCTTGGGCATGTCGGCCGGATTAATATTGTGCTGCAAATCCTTTTGAAATTGTGCGTAGGCATCCTCGTATTGCCCCTTATTATATAGGTCGATCCCCGAAACCGCGTCCACCTTGGCTGCTGCCACGAATAGTAAGGAGGCCGTGACCAGGACTTCGCGTTTCACCGGCGAACGCCTGGGAGTTTGCGCCCGTTTTCGGTCGTTCATGAAGAGGGAGGCAACCAGGGCCACAATCGCGCCTGCCAGCGGCCATTCGTAACGCTCGATCGGCCGGCTCGAAAGCCGCGCGTCGATTTCGGCCGCCTTTAGTTTCGAAAGCCCTTCCGTGTACAACCGCCGCATCGTTTGCGGTCCGTTTTCCAAAAGCAGATAAATCCCGCCGGTCGCTTGTGCGATCTCGCGTAACCGATTTTCATCCAGCTTGGACTTCACCACCTGGCCTTTCGCATCTTTCACGAAACCACCTTCTTTCCCTTCGACGGGAATTAACGAGCCCTGCGCCGTCCCGACGCCTACCGTGAAAATTCTCACGCCGGCGTCCGCCGCCTTCTTGGCTTCGTTTACCGCATCGCCACTAAGTTCCTCACCATCTGTGAAAATAATGAAGGCGCGGTTTCCCATCGCGCTTTTCCCAAATGTTTGCGTTGCCAGTGCGATCGCTTCACTAATGTTGGTGCCGCCTTCCGGAATTGTTTTCGTATCCAGGTCGTTGATCGATTCAACCGCGGCATCGTAATCGATCGTCAACGGTGCCTGCAAAAAGGCCCGACCGGCGAAGGCGATGAGGCCGACGCGATCGCCTTGCAACTCTGTGATCAAATCCTGTGCTGCCAGTTTGACCCGCTCAAGCCGGTTCGGCGCCACGTCATTCGATAGCATGCTTCGCGATGTATCAACGGCCAAGAGCAAATCGAGCCCGCGACGTTTCACATCTTCGTAAGTGTAGCCCCAGCGCGGTTTGGCCAGCGCGATAATAGCGAGCGCGAGCGCGAGCAAAACGAAAGCAAAACCAATCGCGCGCCGCATCCGATCGACATTGCCGGCGAGCTGCGGTAGCAGTCGCGGTGAAACAAACTCGCTCAGTTTGGTCGCGCCGCGCCGCTCGGCCCGTGCGTACAAAAGCACGAGGAGCGGCAGAATGGCCAAGGCCCACAACCAGATCGGCGCGCCGAAGTTCATAGGTTCGATGCAGTGATGAAGCGATGAAGCGGTGAAGGATAGGCCCACTCTTCAATGCGTGAACTCTGCAACGTTCTCCTCACGGCAATCGTTTCCAAATGGTTTGGCCGAGCAAGAGCTGCCCGATCAGCAATCCGCAACCCGCCGCGATGCACTCAGGGAATAGGTCGCGGTACTGTTGATATTTCCGGGCGCTGATGGTGGTTTTTTCCAGCTTGTCAATGTCCTGATAAATCGAGGCCAGCGATTGCGTGTCCGTTGCCCGGTAAAATTTGCCATCGGCAATACGCGCTACTTCGCGCAAACCAGTTTCATTGAAGGAGACCGGGGCATTCTGATAATAAACATTGCCGCGGCCGTCCGTCACTACGCGGCCGGTTCGCTCGTCCATTACTGGAAAGGGCGCGACCCCATTGGTACCGATTCCAATCGCGTAAAGATGAATTCGGAGCGCCTTCAATGCCTCCGCCGCAGTATTAGGCGGAATCTTCCCGGCATTATTATCGCCATCGGTCAGGAGAACCATCACCCGGCTTTTGGATTGTTTGTCATTTAACCGATTCCCCGCCGCCGCCATGGCCGAACCGATCGCAGTGCTTCCTTCCACCAGCCCAATGCGAACACGATCGAGATTTTGCAACAGCCATTCGTGATCGAGTGTCATCGGACTAACGATATATGGACGAGTTCCAAATGCGATCATTCCGATCCGGTCGTTCGGTCGTGCTTCAATGAACTTGCGCGTTACTTCGCGAACAGCGTCCAATCGCGTCGCTTCATCGCCGCCAATGGTGAAATCTTTCGCCAGCATCGAATTGGAAACATCGAGCACCAGCATGATGTCGATACCGCTGGCTTCTACTTGCGTGAGCGACTTGCCCAGTTGTGGCCTCGCGATGCCAACGATAAATGCCGCCAGGGCTAGCCAGACCAACGCGCGCAAGATTTGTCCAGCCCGGCTGGTGCTGCTTTTCCCGATCGCCCGAAATGGAGCTGTTGCCGAAAATAAAATCGCAGCGCGCGGTCCAAACCTGCCACGCAACCAAGCCAGTGCCGGAATGAGCAATAGCAACAGCAGCAGCCACGGGCGCGCGAAAGTCAGCGCCTGGCCGCCCAGCCAATCACGCGGGGACAAGTGCTCCTCCTTTCACGAATTGACGCGCTTCATCGAGCAGGAGACGGCTGTCCGCGGTCGTTGCTTCGTAACGCGCGAACTTAATCAGGTCACAGCGATTCAGAAAATCAGCCAGCAAGGTCTTCTCGTCATCACTAAAATTCGGGGCCGAGGCAATGGCATTCAAAAATTCGACCGATGTCTGTCGCGTCATCGGCAGATCGAATTGTTCCATTACGTAACGTCGCAAAATATCGGAAACGCGAATGCTGAATTGATAGGGAGGAATTTTTTCCACTTCGCTCTCGATCGTGTTCAAGGCAGCGAGGGCGCGCTCGCGAGGCGATGGCGTTACTTGTTTTTTGCGAAAGAACCTTCGCCCATACCAGATCGCCAGTCCAATCATCGTTAGCACGATCAAGCTTGCAACAAAAATCATCCACGGCGGCACCAGCGAATAACTCACCGGCGGCGCAATGTCGGGAAGTGCCTGCGCCAGTACCATCATCGTTAGCGCACCATCAGACGGCGTTCGCGTTGCTTGAAAAAGGAGCGCAGCGCCGGCAGATAATCATCGCCGGTGCGCAGGTCGATTCGATCGATCCGGTTTTGCCGCAATATCCGCATAGTCTCCATTAGCTGCGCTTGGGCGAGCTTGGCAAACTGTGCGCGCACCTTGCGGTCGGCTGCGTTGATTTCAATTTGGTCGCCCGTTTCCGCATCTTCCAGCGTAATAATCCCGATATCAGGCAGTATGCTCTCGCGTTCGTCCTGAATCCGGATCGCAATCAGATCGTGCCGCCTGGCCGTGACCGCGAGCGCGCGCGAAAAGTCCTCCGCCTGAAAGTCGGAGATAAAAAAGACGACCGCACGACGGGTCACGATCTTATTTAAGTGATCAAGGGCCGCGGCCGGGTTGGTCCCGCGCCCGACTGGATCAAAGAAGAGGATTTCGCGGATGATTCGCAAGGTATGAGAGCGCCCTTTCTTCGGCGGGATGAAAAGTTCGAGGCGATCGCTGAAGAGAAGGAGGCCGACTTTGTCGTTGTTACGGATCGCGCTGAAAGCGAGGAGGCAGGCAACTTCCGCAGCCAGCTCGCGCTTTGATTGTGAAGTGCTGCCGAAGTTACCCGATGCGCTCACATCCACGATCAGCATCACAGTAAGCTCGCGTTCTTCGGTAAACTTTTTCACGAATGGGCTGCCGAGCCTTGCCGTTACGTTCCAATCGATCGCGCGAATCTCATCCCCGGGTTGATACTCGCGCACCTCTTCAAAATTCATCCCGCGACCCTTGAAGACGCTGTGGTAATCGCCGGCGAAGGCAGTTTCGACGAGAGCGCGGGTCTTGATTTCGAGGCCGCGGATCTTTTTGAGGATCTCGGCCGGTGTGCTCTGCCGCTCTTCCATTGGGAACAAAGTGAGAAGTGATTAGTGAAAAGTGAGAAGTTAAGGGGAGAGTACAAAGAATTCGTCGAGTTTGGGCGGCGCTTCATAGATAGTGATCTCTTCTTCGACCCGGGGCGGCATGAAACGATAATCAGTCGCGGGGGAGTACTTACAGAAATCATCCGCGCGATCGATCATCCGCGACAGCATTCGTGTAATCGAGTCGTAGAGCGAATCCAGTTCCGTGAACTCGTCTCTCGAGAGGTATTTTGCGTCAACAGCGTCATCCAACCACGATTGGGTCTCGGCTCCTTCGCCAAAGGCCTCATCCAGCTTACTGACAAAGACCGCCTTGTAGCGCCTCCGCGCCCAACCTTCCGCGACCATTGCCTTCACTGCTCGTGAAGCGCGACGGATTTGATCAGTTAATGAATAACGTTCATCAGGAGGAAGACGCTTCGTGAATTCGTAAATCTTTTGTCCTCCTTCCCGAGCCATTTGGTAGACGTTCAAATCTCGAAACGATCGCGCGATTGGGTTCTTATTAATCACTTCTCACCTCTCTTGAGTTTCGACTTCTCACTTCTCACGAATCACCTCTCACCGTTCCCCCTCACGGCACCGGCAACCCCGCAAAAATGCGTTCCACAATCGTCTCGCTCGTAATCGACTCGGCTTCCGCTTCGTAGCTAACGATAATGCGGTGACGCAAAACGTCGGGACCGATGCTCTTGATGTCCTGCGGCGTGACGTAGCCGCGTCCGTTTAGGAAAGCGTGAGCACGTGCTGCAAGTGCAAGATAAATAGTCGCTCGCGGGGACGCGCCATAACGCACCAAACCCTCCAGCTTTAAGTTATAAGACGCCGGCTCTCTCGTCGCCCAAACAATATCGACGATGTAATCCTTCACTCGATCGTCGATGTAAATGTTGTTCACCACGTCGCGCGCCGCGATGATGTGCTGCGGATCGACCACCGCTGAAACGCTGAGATCGGGCGCGGACGTCGCCATTAAATCGAGAATCCGGCGCTCCTCCGGCTTTTGTGGATAACCGATGTTCAGCTTGAACATGAAACGATCGAGCTGCGCTTCGGGCAGCTGATAGGTGCCTTCCTGCTCGAGCGGGTTCTGCGTTGCCAGTACCAGAAACGGATCCGACAACGGATAGGTCTTTTCGCCAATGGTGACCTGGCGCTCCTGCATCGCTTCTAGTAAGGCGCTCTGCACTTTGGCGGGCGCGCGATTGATTTCATCGGCCAGGATGAGGTTCGAAAAAATTGGACCAAACTTGGTCGTGAACTCGCCGTCACGCGGATTGTAAATAAGGGTGCCGATTAAGTCTGCCGGTAGAAGATCCGGGGTGAATTGCAGGCGCTGGAATCCGGTTTGAATGGCGGAAGCAATTGTTTTTACAGTGAGCGTTTTGGCCAGGCCGGGAACGCCTTCGAGCAAGACATGGCCGTTCGCGAGTAACCCGAGCAATAAACGATCAACCAGATACTTCTGACCGACGACGACATGTGCAACCTGCTCGCGTAGAGGCGGGATCCAGCGACCGAGCTCCTGCACCTGATGCGAAATTTCCTGAGCCGATTTCATGAGTCTTGTAAGACAGAATCGACGCACTGAACGTTCGATCAAGTTCGTCATCCCGAGCGAAAACGCCAGTCGTGCTCGGACCGAGGGATCCCGCTGCGACGGTTTAAAGGTAACTTTCCTGAGGATCCTTCGACTCCGCTTCGCTTCGCTCAGGATGACGCGGAACTGCGCGCCCGGCAGGTTAGCAAAATCGGCAACCCCGGGTAGGGCTCGAGCTCACGAATCTTTGCTTCAAGAAAACGGGCGAACGGTTGGGTCAGAAGGCGAGGCGAATTGACAAAGAGCACGATCTCCGGCGGCGCGAATTCGCGCGTTTGGTTTCCGCTGGATTGAGTTGCGTAAAACAGCTTTAACCGTTTGCCCTTTACCATCGGCGGCGGATTTGCGGCAAAGGCCGCCCTCAGCACGCGATTCAATTTGCCGGTGCCCATATGCGCGCGTGCAGCCCGCCGGATGCGTTCGATCATTTTGAAAATGCGCCCCGCATGCTCGCCCGTCAGGGCGCTCGTTACCAAGACCGGTGCGTAATCGATGAAGAACAATTCCGCGCGGGCGTTTGCAATCGCGTCTTCCATGGTCTGCCGTTGTTTGCGCGTCGTGCGCACCAGGTCCCATTTGTTCAGTGCGATCACGCAAGCTTTTCGTGCTTTCTGAATCAATGCCGCGATGCGGCGGTCTTGCGCTTTTATCCCGTCGGCGGCATCAATTACCAGCACGCAAATCTCAGCGCGCGTAATTGTTTTTTCTGCCCGCATAACCGAAAAGACTTCAACCGAACTGGAATGTTTGCTGCGCGCACGAATCCCGGCGGTATCGATAAAGAGGTAGCGTTTGCCCTCGCGCTCGTACTCGATGTCGAGGGCGTCGCGGGTAGTGCCCGGGATTTCGCTGACGATCGCACGCCGGTCGCGGAGCAACGCATTAATCAGCGATGACTTGCCTGCGTTTGGACGGCCGAGGATCGCGACAGCGATCGGATGTTTGACGTCTGATGTTTGATGTTTGATGTCAGGAATCGGCAGAAAGTTCTCGATCTTCTCCAGTAGTTCCGGGATGCCGCTGCCATGCGCCGCGCTGACCGGAAGAACATTCTCAAAACCGAGCGCGGAGAATTCGTCTACTCGCGTCTGATGTTTCGGATCATCGATTTTGTTAACGAGAAGTAGGATGGGTTTGTGCAATTTCCGAACGAGACGGGCCAGCTCGCGGTCCATCGGGTTTAATCCGTCCTGCCCATCAACCACAAAAAGAATGAGATCGCTTTCTTCCATCGCGCGTTCCGCGGATGCCCGCACGTCGCCTGTCAATTGAGTTTCACCTGCGCCGACAATCCCGCCGGTATCCCAAAGTCTGAAAGTCTTTCCGCTGATTTCGCATTTGACCGAAATTCGGTCCCGCGTGATCCCTGGCTGGCCATGCACGATGGCGATACGACGACCGGCAATCCGGTTGAACAACGCCGATTTTCCTACATTCGGCCGGCCGACGATGGCGATGTTCATCGCACTGCTATATCAGAGGAAATGACGAAGCACGAATGGTCCGAGCGGACTGGCGTTGAATGACGAAGCACCGGGCTCTGCTCCCCTGCCCATTACTCCATTACTGCCTCCGCTCCGCCTCAGCGCGTAGCGTGGGCGTGACCTTCCGCTTGCAGTTGGCGGATGCCTTCGATGACATAAATCACCCCGGAAATGAGGGTGAAGATTCCCGCAACGATCACGACGAACCACAGCGGGAGAAATCGCAGCTGCAACATCACCCACGCGATCGCGCACATCTGACAAACAGTCGCAACCTTGCCCGTCCAACTTGGTTTCACCCCCATTTTGTTGCCAATGAAATAATGCAGGATGGCGGCACCGACTAAAATGACCGCGTCGCGGGTAATGACGAGAACCGGGAACCATACTGGAAATTTTCCGTAATCGGGATCGCTCTGGCTCCAATTGGTAATGCTCAAGGTGATGATACCGCTCAAGAGCAAACCTTTATCGGCGATCGGGTCGAGAATAACGCCTAACCGGCTGCGCTGGTTGTAGTGACGAGCGACGTATCCATCGAGACCATCACTCACCGCCGCGAGAAGAAAAACGATGATGGCGGCAAAACGCTGCCATTCCTGCGGGTCGCCGCGCCGGACGCTTTCGCCATAGTAAATCGCGAGCGCCACGAAGACGGGAATCATCGCAATCCGGACGAGCGTGATTTTGTTGGCGGTAGTCACTCGGGAAGACTAGCTCAAGCCTCGGGCGCGCGAGAAATTTATTTGGCCGCCGGCAGGCTTTGCGCTACTCCTCGGGTCATTCCGAGCCGCGCAGACGGCGAGGAACCTCACCAATGGTCAAGCGGCACGCGGTTTGTTGGAAGGCCGACGCCGAAAGCTTGGAACAAATAATTCCTCACGTTTGCCGACAGCTGGATCTCACGATTGTCCGGGTACCTTCTGACCAACTACGAGGTCCCTCCCTACGCTCGGGATGACAGGCAAATGACCGTTAACTACGTCTCGAGTTCCGCCCCGGCAAACTGCGTCTGCCTTGCGTGTTTCCCTTCGCAGAATTCTTCGATCATCTTCTCGTTGAACGCCGGAATATCGTCGGGCTTGCGGCTGGTAACGAGTCCGTTGTCCACCACCACTTCTTCGTTGACCCAATTGCCACCGGCATTTTTCACATCGGTCT
>Ga0209267_1001702_pt1 | contig 14827 bp, 18 predicted proteins | sample GraSoiAngelo_137_FD_185894 | JGI IMG/M metagenome (GOLD analysis project Ga0209267, IMG submission 185894) | Grasslands soil microbial communities from the Angelo Coastal Reserve, California, USA - 14_0929_09_30cm (SPAdes) (version 2) | ecosystem: Environmental > Terrestrial > Soil > Grasslands ... | reverse complement strand
CTGGATTTGGTTCGCGTTACGGAAACGACGGCCCCAGCAGCGGGCTTTGAGCGTCCAATAGCCTTAGTGCCGCTATTGCACCCGATCTCGTTGTCACTATCCGCAGCCCAGCGCTCGACCGCGGCCTGACCAAGCGCCTGGAATTCCAGGCCAGGGAGGTCGGCGCTGCAGCGATTAGTGGAACTCGAGCCGCGGTCGGCACCGTGTACATCGACGGCCACAGTCAGCTGTCCGAGGACGCCGACTGGAACACTTCGCTCTGGTCGTTTACTGAAGAGGGCAGGGCCAGGCTCGTCAAGGCGGTCGACCTGATCTGCAGTCATCTGCGAGGGGAATTCACGATCGAGGCGGCATGGCTCGGAGATCTGACGAAGGACACGCAACGCATTTCGCGAAGTGGACTGCGCCAGCTTATCGTCGATAACCGGCTCGGGAATCGAATCCAAGATCTTGTCGAGGCCCAACCCCTGAGCCAGATAGATCGTGCGCGACCATGACTCCCGCCGAACACAAGAAGCGATCAGGGGTTTGACGCTAAGTCACGAGCAATCCCTGGCAACCGTCTAGGGCTTTGGTGACCAGGCTGATCGCACGCCCGGTCACAGTCATCTGGTTCGCGTTACGGAAACTACGGCCCACCAGCACGTCGGGCCGGCGGGCGCTACGGCAGACGCCAGAAGTCCCCCACAAGGTCCAGCCGATCGAGGATTGCCTGGTTCTCGTCCCGCGTGTGCGGCCGCCAATCGCGATCGAGGCGATCCGCGTACCACGCAAGTCCGAGCTCGACGAGTTTTTCTACCGCAATGGTTGCTCCTGGCTCGCGTCCACCCAGCCATCTCGCAATGTGCTCCTCCGACCGGAAGAGGTTCATCGTTGTTCAAGTGAATACGATGTCGTTCCACCATTTGCTGGCCGGGACCAGGCAGTGGAACAAGAAGCTTGTGTCATCGGGGCGCCCGCCGCGAACCTCAATGGCGACAGCCTCGCCGCAATCGGGGCACGATGCTTCCAGTCGTCCATCAGTGTGCAATGCACCGAGTATGCCGAACGCATCCCACGCACAATTGCCGTACCACCACCGCCCTTCCGCCTGCACTCGATAAGAACTTGGTGCGGCTGAGAACGGGTTCAACATCCGAAGCTCTGCGGTCTCCTGGTTGAGCACGAGAGCGTGAGCGTTGTGCAGGCGGCGCCACCCGGCGCGGACATCATCGACGCTCGATCCAGAGGCGCGCGCGACCTCGACGGCAGTAGGCGCTCGGCCAACCTTGCGTAGGTGGCCGTAAGTCAAATTGCGGAGGTCGACATCAGCCTGGTCCATCAGCGCCATCCCGTGGGTCAAATTGCTCGTTGCGGGCAGCGCAGCGAATCGATGTCTGCCAACTCTCGATAGAGTACCGATAGTCGAGTGTGCAGCGGATCACGAAGCCCGGTCTGGCGCTTCGGCGGTCAACCCCCCGCGCAGAACGCTTGGCGCTGCCCAACAGGACCAGGATCACAATGTTGACTCAGTGACCAGAGTGAGATTCCGGAAGCAGATGCGGGCAGTTCTCGAGATCGGCTGCCTCCCGACCGACTCTGACCAGGAGAGGGTTACAAAGGAGGTCTTTGTAATCATCGCCTTCGGCGCCACCGCTGCAGGAATTGTCTGGGCAGCGATGTACTTAGCCCTCGCCAAGCCGTGGAGCGCCCTGGTTCCACTCTGCATCAGCGTTGCGACAGCGCCGACCATCGCCAGGTTTGTGGTCACCAAGCGTTTGGGTCTACTTCCCGTCCCATTCCTCGGGCTCGGGATCTTGCTTCCGCTTTTGCTTCAACTGAGTCTGGGCGGCTATTTGTATGGAAGTGCGGTCGTGATGTGGGCCTTCATGGCACCGCTCTTCTCGCTGCTTGTCCGGCCGGCCCGGGAGACCTGGGTCTGGCTTGCTGCTTTCTTTGGCGATCTCGTTCTGGCTGCCCTGCTGGACTCGACAGCCATGAACTCGGCAAAGCCGCTCCCGACGGCTGCGATCCTGATCCTCTTCGCACTGAACATCGCTGGAATTGGATCCTTGACATTTGGAGCGCTCTCCTACTTCCGCATGCAGCGCGACGCAGCTGAACGCCGGTCAGAGGAGCTGCTACTGAACGTACTGCCTGAGCCGATCGCTGCGCGCCTCAAGAGGGGACAGGAACCGATCGCCGACCATTACGACGATATCTCCGTTCTGTTTGCCGACCTGGCTGGATTCACAGTTCGCTCGGCGCATGAGACACCGGCCGCGACGGTGGCGGTCCTCAACGAGGTGTTTTCCGTTTTCGACGATCTGGTCCGGCGTTACGGGCTTGAGAAGATCCGCACGATAGGTGATTCGTACATGGTCGCCGCCGGTGCGCCCGTCGCACTGCCTGATCACCTCTCCGCCATTTGTGAAATGGCGCTCGATTTGCAGCGCGCAGTCGAGCGCCTCAATCGCGACAAGGATTGGGATCTCAGTTTTCGGGTTGGAATCAATTGCGGTCCGGCAGTGGCCGGCATCGTCGGACGGCAAAAGTTCCACTACGACGTTTGGGGCGACACAGTGAACCTCGCCAGCAGGATGGAGTCACACGGCCTTCCTGATCGGATTCAGGTCACCGAAGCCGTCTACGAGCGGCTGAAATCCGAGTTCGTATTCGAACGTCGTGGGTTCATCGAAGTCAAGGGCAAGGGATCGACGCTGACCTACCTCCTGCTCGGTCGTCTCGGGGAAACGGGGGAGCCGCTCGCCGGTAGATCCGTCAGCGTGCAGACGCCTGCTCCGTCAGGCAGTCCGCATCAATCTCAGGCCACATGACACCCCGCCTTACTCTCGTCGTTTCTCTTGACGCACGAAGCACAGGGTGAGTTACCGCGGAGGTAGGGGTTCGAGTCCACCGCGGCCCACCACACTGTTGGCCGGTGAGCACCGCCTCACGCGCACAGGTTTGGAGCCGTGGCTACGCTATACCGCTACGGTGCGCGGTGACCATCTGGATGTGGTTAGAGCGCGTGACGCTCGCGCTCTTTGGAACAAAGCTGTGCAGCCCGTTGCTCGCAGCCTCGGATTCAAGCCTGGAAACGTGTACGTACCAGGCTGGGTACGGGAGTCGGCACAGGAACGGTCCACTTTCTGGTTCCAGATAGACAGATACGGCTTTGATAAATGGAGCGGGGGCCAGTTTTGGGTGGAGTTCATATACAACGACCTGTCTCGCCAAGCGAGCATTCGAAACCGCATGTGGGCCCTCCTCGATGATCTGTCGCGTCGCGCTGTCATGCATATGAACAACGACGTGATCGCATCACTGCCCGGACCTTCACACGAGATCCTGATGTCCCTGCCGGAGTTGCTGCGCTCGACGTACCTCAATTTATTCAAGCCAATTACGGATATGCCGCCGTCGGGCCACGATCTTGGATTCCGCTACGCGACAAAGGCAGACGCCACGGCGTGGGGCGACTTCATCGCTTCGCGACTTCCCTCTGTGGATGCCCGGTCCAGCGGGCTACTGAAGACTCTCGACGCGGGTACATCTCTGATGGATGGCAGGGCCGTCAAGTACGTCAGCGGGTGAATCTTCCGAGGCGAGCCATATGTCCAGGCTGGCTTACTCCCGGATAGACAACCTGGTCTGCGGCGCCGCGAGGCTCTGGCCGAGCCGTTGCAGCTCAGCCGCCGGGCGATGCTCCTGGGTTGACTACGAACAAGATGAACTCGGTGAACACGTCTCCGTCCACCTGAAGCCCAAAGCATCCGGCGCTGTCGGTGCTGAGCAACCCATTCCAGGCTCTCCACGAGGAAGTCGGCACCACGGGGCCTAAATACAAGCCGCCTCCCGTTGTGTGGAGTGCGGGAACCACGGTCACCCGGGGCTCCTGCTTGATTACATCGGTCGGGGGAAGATCCGCGAGAGTGACCGTCGATTTCCCGTCACCCCCTAACTGAAACGGCCGCACCAGCAGGGGTCCCGAATACTTGGAGTCCACCATGAGGACGGCCACCTGGCCGGCGGAGTACCAGCTGAACTGTCCCGACAGGTAGGCAGGCCCGACCCCCGCTCCGTAGTTCGGGGCGAGGGAGCCTAAATCAACTATCGACGAAGCCGTACAGGTCTCACATGGAGCTGTACTGGCACACCCCGCTGGCGCTGAACCTGCCAGCTGGGACTCATGTGGTGCCACGGTGGGCGGCCTCATCGGCCTCTGCTGCAGTCCAGTCATGGCATCGACTCCGGCAGGCAGCGGTGAGGCGGGTTCAGTCGGGAAGGACTGCGTATGAGCTGGTAGGACCGCGCCCGGTTGGCCGACCACTCCTCCGCAACCAGCCACGCCGGCGGTGAGGCTGACCAGAGCCATGAAGTGCGTCACGCTGCGGACCGCAGACATCGCCTGCTGACACAACGGTTGCAGGCCGATCTAGTTACTCCCTGCACGCAGAGTGTCAGAGCCGGCGGGCTTGCTGTGCATGGCCGTCAGGCCAACGAGATCGCACTTCCCACGGTGCAAGCCTGGTTCGCGTTACGGAAACTACGGCCCACTCAAAACCGAGTGCTAATGAGCCACCTCGCGGTCCCACGGAAAGTCGCGCCCCCGTAGGCGGCAACGCGGCGTGCGTCAGTGTTCCGGAATGATCCCTGACGAGGTTAACCAGGATCGGCCGGGCAGCGATGAGTCCGTGGTGGTTTGTCAGTCTCAACTGCGTACGGAGCCAGGCTGAGATGCGGCCGGAGGACCGTCTACAAAGGAGTCATGAGATGACGCGGTACCTGATTTCGTTCCCCAGCGGCGCGATGGATCACATCCCCCATGAGGAGTTCCCCGCCGTAGGAAAAGCGGCTCACGCGGTGGTCCAGGAGGCCATGGACGCAGGCGTGTGGGTGTTCGGCGGCGGGCTGGCCGAGGACGTGGATCCCGTCATGGTGGCCGGTGACGGGACGATCACCGCCGGCACGTACCCGCAGACCAAGGAGTTCAACGGAGGGTTCACCGTCCTCGACTTGCCCTCTCGGGAGGCGGCCCAGGAGTGGGCCGCGAAGATCGCCACCGCCTGCCGCTGCGCTCAAGAGGTCCGCGAGTTCATGCCCGACCCAGCGGTGGGCAACTGAGCGAAGCCCCAAATCGTGAATTGCACGTGGACGTCCTCCCCGCTCGGGCAATCGGGTATTTCGGCAGCCTGACTTTGAAGAGACGGCGCGCGTCTACTTCGTGAATTCCTTGTCAATCACCTTTCCGGTGTCAGGATCGATATGCATGCGAACCCGCCTAGACGCGACCGGTCGCTGGATTGGATCCGCTTCACATGCTGATGGCCGACCCTATGATCGTGATGCCCTGGTTCGCGTTACGGAAACTACGGCCCACCACCAACTCGGCTGACTTTCCATAACGCGAGCCGAAGGCGCGGGGGAGGCATTAGGTCAGTCGACACCGCTCGCGAGTCCTGAACCCCGCCGACGCGGTGGCTCCAGAATCTAGTCACCCTCCTGGGCGCTCTGCCCACAGATGAGCCAAGGCGAGGCGTTCGATTTGACTGCCTTCTTCGACCAAGGGGCGAAGGTGCGCCGTGAAGCGCCCCGCTTCTTCAGCGGAAAGCGCGCTCTCGATCACTTCGCCGAAGGTCGGCGATAGTGGATTTGGGGATGAGCTGCAAAAGCTATCCCATGACCTCGGTGTGGGCCGCCGCGCAGCGCGGCGTCGTAACTCAAGGTGAAGTTCCACGAAGCCGACCTCCTCGGCGAGAGTAAATAGGTCTCGCTCGTCGAAGCCAATCATTGCGTCGAGAGTGCCGGTGAGGTTGAGGTGGGTGCTCTTGATCTTGTCTGCAAGGTCGCGAACGGGAGAGATGTCGTAGCCAAACCACTCGTTTGCAGGCTCTGGGTAGGTCAGTCTGTTGATCGGCTCCCAGATTGAGATGCGACCGTGTGGCCGCAGCACTCGATAGAACTCCTCGAAAGCCTTGCGTTTGTTGTCCACGTATATCAGCACCGAGCGCGTGGTTACCACGTCGACCGACATATCAGCAACGCCGGTGAGGTTGTCGGCCGGGCACTCGACAAAGGAACATCGGTCAGAAAGGTTCAATTCCGTGGCCAGGGATCGGCACTTCTGAAGGAGGTCTGGTGATACATCGCTGAAGATCACGCGACCAGTCGATCCGACTCGGTCAAGGGCGCCGAATGCGATCAATCCGTCCCCGGCTCCGACGTCGAGAACGACTTCACCCTTCTCAATTCTCCCGCGATCGAGCACTTGGTCTCGCACGGGCAGCAAGATCTCGGCCAAGAATCGTTGACGAAGGGCTTGGTCTCCGCCCTCTCGACCGCGCAATAGCCACTGCGACCAGCGGTCCCAAACAGTCGAGGGGGCGGCTCCGGGCATGGCAAACAGTTTGCGGTTTTCTCGCGGGCCTCAAGCCCGCATCTACAGTCGAATCACCGGGATTCCAATTTTGGCTCGCCCAGGCTAATCTGCCGAGCGACCAGACGGGATGGTTCGCGTTACGGAACCCCGGCCCACCACCGTTTCCAGTCTTTCAGTGACCAAGAGCATCGAATTTCGCCCTTGGGTCAAGTCCCACCTGTCGTTGGTAGGCGAGCCAATCCAAGTAGGTGTCTTTCCGCGCGACCAAGCCGTCGCGCACCGTGAAGACGTCAGCGCCCGCGATAGCGAACGGCTTGCCTTCAGCGGTGCCGCTCATGACATATTCAGAGACGAAGTGCTCCATACCGAAGTGAATGCGCTTTAGCTCGAAACGCAGGTCGGGCGTTGCGGCAAGGAGTGACCCGATCAGGTCGCGGACGGCTTCACGTCCAATTGCCGGGGCGTGGATGTCATGCAATTGGAACACCGAGTCGTCAGTGTGCATGGCCGCGATGGCATCGGGATCGTGCTGGGCCCAGGCGGCGCTGTATTCCTTCGCGAGATCCACCAGACTTTTGTTCATGCCTTACTCCTGTCGGTACTCCGCGCAACTGGTTCGGCCGGTTCTGACTCAGGCAAGCCCTACCTAGCAGTTAGGGACATAGTGACGGCCGCGAAGCTCGCCTGATGACACCGCACCGGTCGCTCCGTCATTACACTCTCAGCCTGCCGTCTGGCCCCACGTCGTAGGCATCGGCTCTTAGCCACGATAACCTTGGGATGACCGGTTGAAACGCCAGGTTCGGCAGAGACTTTGACCGCCCGGCGCCGTCGCGGGCACAGACGGGCGGACGAAGTGATCGCAGACTTCGAGGCTGACCCCGATTTTCAGCGTCGGAAGGCGGAACGTAGTGCCGCTCACACGGCTCGTCGCCTCGAGAGTGAGCCTGATTTCGCACTGGTTCGTGCCCGCCTGGAGGCAGCTGGACTAGCAAGTGCCGATTTCGGACGATTCACGAGTGGCCGACATCCGGATGTGATTCGTCCGTCCGCCTTCGACTACAAGGCCGCGGTGCCAGTGCTTCTTGCAGTCCTTCCGCTGGTACAGCACCCGAATGCCAAGGAGGCAGTTGTTCGGTCGCTGACGACTTCACACGCCCGCCCGGTCGCTGCAGACGCGCTGATCCGGGAGTTTCGAAACACCTCCGCAACCGAGCAACCGGCACTGAAGTGGGCAATCGGTAACGCGTTGGATACTGTGACAACGCCTGAACACGCGGACGTTCTTCTTGAGCTTGCCCTGGACAAGGCCCACGGCATGGGTCGTCAGATGATTGTTGAGCGCGTGGCACGAATCTCGAAGGACGCCCGGGTCGTCGACGCTCTCAGGAAACTGGCCACTGACGAAGACGTCGCATTTCACGCGATGGCTGGCCTCCGAAGACGACTGGGTCAAGCCGAGGCTGCCGAGGTGATCCGTCCCCTAACGGACCACGAGTTGGAACGTGTCCGCGACGCTGCGCGGCGACAGCTTAAGCGTGCTGAGGCGGGTCGCCGGTAGCGCCATCAGGTGGGCTTCGCTTGCGCCATCAATCCTCGAAGGCTGGTCACCGGCCCGATTACCGTCAGCCCTGGGTTCGCGTTACGGAAACTACGGCCCACGCCTATTCTGAGCGCCATGGCTGGCGACGCCCAGGCGCTGATGATATTTATGCGTAGCATCGTCGCCGGCGACGCCGAAGCGGTAGCCCGGTCGCTCGCCGCGTCGCCCGCCTTGGCCTCATCGTCGCTCCGGCTCGAGGGTGCGACGAGGCTGTCCACCCAAGATTACTTTTTCGACGAGATCGGCCACTACCTGTTCGCCGGCGACACACCGCTCCACGCCGCGGCGGCTGCGCATCGAAAGACGATCGTGCACGAGCTGGTGTCGATGGGTGCGGACGTGAGGGCCAGAAACCGTCGCGGCGCGCAGCCTCTGCACTACGCCGCGGACGGGATACCGGGTTCAACCCACTGGGACCCAAAAGCACAGAGCGACACCGTTGTCGCTTTGCTCGAGGCCGGCGCCGATCCCAACGCGGTCGATAGGAGCGGAGTCATGCCACTGCACCGGGCCGTCCGCAATCGGTGCGCCTCGGCGGTCCGCGCACTCATTGAGGGGGGCGCCGATGTGGATCGCCCAAACGGGTCGGGCTCCACGCCGATTCAGCTCGCCCACTGGACGACGGGCCGCAGTGGAAGTGGATCGGAGATCGCGAAAGCGGAGCAGAAGGTGATCGTGCGGCTACTGCTCCAACACGGCGCGCGATAGCGGTGTCAGCTCCAAAGCCGTGGGTTGCGAGGCCATGCATCGCTGATGGCGGATAACAAGCCGAGGGTCTTTGACTTGTTGCCGCGAGTTGGCGCGGGTGCGATCCGGCTGGGCATGAGCCGAGCCGAGGTAAGGCAGGTACTTGGACCGCCGGTCACGTCCTACCCAAAGATCCCGGACGCACCGCTAACCGACACGTACTTCGGGGCTGACCTGCAGATTACATACGACGCTGACGATCGAGTTGAACACATCGAGCTGAACGGGCCAGGAGCTATTGATGCCGTCCTTCACGGCCGAAGCCTCCTCACGTTGCCGGCTGAAGACGTACTCGCATGGATGAAACGTTTCGCTGAATATGACCCTGACGATCCGGAAGTTGGATACAGCTACATCTACCCCGACCTCGACTTGAGCGTGTGGCGGTCAACGATGCCGGAGGGCCAAGAAGATGACGAGGGTCGCTTCTTCCGTTCGGTTGGCGTTGGCAGAGCTGGCTACTACGCCAAGGGCAGGCGTGCCTGACATGAGCGGAGGTTGATCGCGAGGCCTGGCACAGCGATCGAGCGGTTCGCGTTACGGAAACTACGGCCCACTATTGCTTCGAGAGGGCGCTAGCCGCCCGCCGGCTCCCTTACCTCTGGGCCGGAACCTGCGCTTCCAGGAGTTCTTTCGCCGTGTCGAACTGCGCCTGAAATTGATTCTTCGCGATCCTGGCGAGGATCGGCTCGCCGAGTTTGAAGAATCCGCTTGGGTCGCCATCGAAGACCGCAACAACCTTGGTCCCGCCACCTTCTGCCTCGAACAAGTTGGATATCTTGAGCGGGAATGGTTTGTCGCTTTTCTGCTCGAAGCGCTTGTTGAGCTCGTACTCCGTCACCTCGGCGGTCGACTCAATTTTCCGACCCAGGAACCTTGCCCGAGTCTGAATCTTGGTCCCCATCCTGACTGGGGTTTCCGAAGGTACCGCCTCCTCGACGATGGAGTTCCATTCGGGCAGCTTGGTGGGGTCCGCCATGTACTTGAACACTTCGGCCAGCGGTCGATTGATATGCGTGGAGATCTCGAATTTCACCATAGGCTTCAAACCTCCCTGGTGTCTTGAGCCACTCGGGCGTGCTAGCGCAGTCCCGTCATACGCTCTTTTGGCCGGTATTTCAAGCGCCCGCGAGCGAGCAACCCAGGTTGCGTAATTAGCCGAATGAACTGGAGGCGACGCCCAGCCGAGCATGGCTCACTCCGCTCACAATCGCCTCGTCCGACCTGAGGTCGATCATTCGCCCGACGACCTGAATGTGGTTCGCGTTATGGAACCCCGGGCCCACCACGCTGACCGAACGCGATGCGGCGGCGCTGACAGCCGATCAGTCGGGAGCAGGTAGCTCCAGATTCGGCTCTGCCCTTGCGTAGCGAGGGAAGCACTTGGTGCCAAATGCGGGACGCTCGACACATTGACTGCACCCTCAGACTGTGATAGTCCAAGTTAAGCCGTTGGCCGCAAACCGCACGCAAGTCGCTGGAGGAAAACAATGGAGAAACAAAGACTCACATCGAGGACCAGCAGGAGGGAGTTTCTCAAGAAGGCTGGGATCGGGTCGGCCGCACTTGCGACACTGCCGGCCCTTGGCGAGCTACTTGCAACGCCCGCGCTGGCGAGCGACCGGATCGGCTTCAAGTTGACCGCAGCCAGCAAGATGGGAGCGGAGCGGGTGATCCTGGCCGGAGAGGGGCTGATGACTGCCTCAGAGGCGACAGGGGGCGGCACGTTCGTCCACTTCACCGTCAGTACAGGTGTCCCGGTTCTCATCGCCACCGGGGTCTGGAAGACGAAGAGGCTGCACAGCTTCACCACGGTGGGCACCCCGCTTGGATTGGGTACGTCCGGCGTCGCAGTCATGGACATCGACCTCATTCCGGTGAATAACGTGAGGGTTCCGGCCAGCCTGACAATCTATTGCGACCTGCCGGGACCGGGCCGGTTCTCTGGCGGAGAGGAGGGCTTCGTCCTCACCGTCGACGGCAAGACTTTCGAACAGTCAGGGGTCGGCGCCTCGCTGTTCACCTTCGGCGCACCGTCCTAGATCCGCAGGACGGAGGCCATCGGACGTTGGACTAGCCGCGAGGGCTGGCCGCTCACGCCCTGAAGGATGCGTTTTGCCGCGATTGCAAAAGGAGAGATCGCCATGGGAGTAGCCGGTGCGTATAGACGTAAGCAGCGGGTAGCGCTCCGGGGGGCGCTCAGCCTGGGCGTGGTGCTCAGTCTCTTCGCCGTGGCCGCCGCCCCGGTGTCGGCGTCAGGTGGCCCGAACATCACCGGAGGCGGCATGACGGACACCATGACTCGATTCGCTCTTGCCGTTCACGACGGGACCGGGCACTTCGAGTGCCTGATGCCAGGACTGATGACTGTTGAGGCGACGGTGACAAAGGTCACGGCGATAGGCGGCGGTACGGCCAGTTTCACAGGAGTGGCGACCGTGACCCTTGCCCACAACAATCCTTTTGGATTGCCGGCTGGGCCGATGGCCGTTGGAGCGGACTTCACGGCTTCGGTTGCCGCTGGCGGACCCGGAGTGGGGCACGAGGATCTCAAGATCCTTGGTATGGACTTTCCCGGTACGGTCGTACACGGTCGGATCAGCATCGGAACTTGACGAATATCGCCCGAGAAGGAAACAGCGGTCTTTGTCACGAGTAGCTGGGCACGCGGCAATAGGGGCGGAGGGTTGCCAATCGCACACCCTCCGTCCGTCTCAATAACCGATTTCTGCAAATGAGGGACAGGTGATAAGACGGGGAGTCCTGGCGGCCGCGCTTTCGCGCCGTGAGTTCCTCGTGCGCGTAGGCGCCGGCGGAGCGCTTCTGCTCTTCCCATGGCCCTCATCTGTCTTTCCAGTGCCCTTATCTGCGTCGGCTGCGGACTCGCTGGTCGGCGTAAGAGCCAAGCCGAAAACAGGCGAAAGCGTTGTGCTGCTCTGGAACGGTGCCGCGCTCGAGGGCGTTCGCCACTCGAAGCTCGGGCCGCCAATGGTTGCACGCGCCCTCGCCATCGTTCACACGTGCGCGTACGACGCTTGGGCCGCATATGACCACCACGCCATCGGAACGCGCCTTGGTGGGACTCTTCGCCGGCCGCCTCGAGAGCGAGGGTTGGCCAACAAGAACATTGCGATCAGCTACGCGGCTTACCGCGCGGCAATCAACCTCTTCCCCGCCGACAAGGCCAGCACTTTCGACCCGCTGATGCGCGACTTGGGTCTTGAGCCAGATAACACGACGACCGATGCCTCTACGCCAATCGGCGTGGGAAACGTTGCCGCCGCGGCCGTCCTCCAATACCGCCACAGGGACGGTGCCAACCAGCTTGGCGATGAGCCCGGCGGGGTGCCCGGCATGCCGTACTCGGATTATTCGGGCTACCGGTCGCCAAACGATCCTATGGACACCCGGGCCCCATTCGACCGGGCGACGGTTCATGACCCGAACCTGTGGCAGCCGCTGCGCTACGTCGACGTGACTGGAGCACTGGTGACCCAGCCCTTCGTCGGTGCCCAATGGCAGCATGTGGCTCCATTCGCGCTTACGTCAAGCGCACAGCTACGCTCCCCAACCGGGCCGGCAAGGTTCGGCTCTAACGATTACCGGGCGCAGGCTGAGGCTTTGCTCGAGCTGAGCGCCGGTCTCACCGACGAGCACAAGATGATTGCCGAATACTGGGCGGACGGGCCGCATTCAGAGCTGCCGCCTGGGCATTGGAATCTCTTTGGTCAGTTTGTTTCACGCCGAGACGACCACGGGGCCGGCGAGGTCGGTGTTGACGCCGACGTCAAGCTCTTCTTCGCTCTCACGAACGCGATCTTCGACGCAAGCATCTGCTGCTGGGACGGCAAGCGTGCGTTTGCGTCCGTCCGCCCGATCACCGCGCTCCGCTATTTGTTCGAGGGACAGCAAGTGCTCGCGTGGGCGGGCCCCTATCGCGGGACTCGTGTGATCGCGGGCGAGGACTGGTTCCCCTACCAACCAACAACTTTTCCAACGCCGCCGTTTCCTGAATACAGTTCGGGGCACAGCACCTTCAGCGCCGCGGGCGCCGAGATCCTGAGACTGTTTACGAAAAGCGACCGGTTCGGTGCCTCGGTTACTCTGCCAGCGGGGAGCTCGAGGACTGAGCCGGGAGTTGTTCCCGCACATGACCTGACCCTGAGCTGGGCGACCTTCAGCCAGGCGGCGGACCAGGCCGGCATTTCACGACGTTACGGCGGCATCCACTTCGAGCAGGGAGACCTGGATGGCCGGCGCGCCGGGCGTAAGGTCGCCCAGATGGCCTGGGACAAAGCGCAGAGCTACCTCGACGGCCGGCTAGCAGCGCATATAGGGTGAGTCGGCCCACCACCGTTCGTCGTTCCGCCATTCGGGCGCAGATTGTCGAATCCCGGACTCCGGATTCCGCCATTTCTGCACAGATGTCGGGATGGAGACGCGATTTAGACTGGGGCGTGTGGACATGAAGCTCGAGCTCGTCCCTGTTCCTGTTGCCGACGTCGACCGGGCCAAGGCTTTCTATGTCGACCAGGTGGGATTCCATCTCGACCACGATCATCAGGTGACGCAGCAGCTGCGTTTCGTGCAGCTCACTCCGCCTGGATCCGCGTGCTCGATCGTGATCGGAACCGGCATCACCGAGATGGCACCTGGCTCTCAGAAAGGGCTGCAGGTTGTGGTCGGTGACGTCGAGGCACTTCGCCAGGAGCTTGCCGGCCGCGGAGTCGAGACCAGCGCAGTCGACAAGCAGCCGTGGGGATGGTTCATTTACTTCAGCGACCCTGACGGCAACACGTGGTCGGTGCAGCAGATCGTTTCCCGCCCGTAGTTCATGCCGACGAGGGCTGAACCGACCCCGTTTTTTAGGTGACGGTCAGCGTCCCCTTCATGCCGGACCCTTCATGGCCCGGCTGGGTGCAGAAGATCACGTAGGTCCCGGCGGGGATGTCGTTGACGTCGAACTCCTTCGAGTCGCCTGCCGATATCAGCTCGCTCGTCGCGATGCGGTTGTTCGAGCTGTCGCGAATCGCCAGGTCGTGCTGCGTGCTCCCCGAATTGACGAGCCAGAAGATGATCTTGCCGTGCGGGGCGTTGATCGTCCCGGGATCGAACTTGAACTCCGTCATCGTCACCTGGATCGAACCCGCCGGCTGGCCCCCGCCGCTGCTCCCGCCGCATCCGGCAAGCAGGGCTACGGCGACAAGCCCGACCGCGAATGCTCTCATCTCCCCGCGGTGATCCCCACATAAAGAATGATGAAAAGGAAGATCCACACCACGTCGACGAAGTGCCAGTACAGGGTCACCGCCGCTGGACCGACGTGGTTGCGCGAATCGAACTGTCCGCGCGACGCGCGATAGAGGATGAGGGTCAGAAGGACGAGTCCGCCCAGCACGTGTGCGCCGTGGAAGCCGGTCATCGTGAAAAAGGCGCTGGCGAACGTGTTCGCGGTCAGGTTCAGGCCGCGATGGAAGGCGTTGATGAACTCGTACAGCTGGCCGAGCTCGAATGCGAGTCCAAGGACGATGGTCGTGATCTGGAGCATGAAGAATCGGCGCCGGTTGTCGTGCGCAAGGCCATCCAGGGCGAAGTGACAGGTCACACCACTCGAAAGGAGCAGCACCGTGTTGATGGCGGGAATGCCCAACCAGCTGACGTAGTACTCGGGCGAGGCGCTCGGCGCCTTTGGCGGCCACTGGCCGGCAGACCCGAAGAGGTAGAAGTACATCGCGAACAGGCTTCCGAAGAACATCACCTCGGAGGCCAGGAAGATGTACATGCCCATCATGCCGGGCTTGATCGCCGGGTACTGAGGGGTCGGCTCCCGCTGCATCGAGGCGACCGCCATCAGCCGTGCCCCTCACCGTGCGTCTGGGGTCCGTCGGCGGGAAACATCCGCACGTCTTCCACCAGCACCCAACCTACGACTCCGTAGAGGAAGATCACGCCGCCGATCACGGCAAGCACTATGCGCGCCGTGGCCGAGAACGGAATCGCGGCGAGGCCGAGGAACAGCGCGCCGACGCAGATGATGAACGGGAAGTTGCTGTTCGGGAACAGATGGATACCGAGCTCATGCGCGCGCGCCGCGTAGTCGATCGTGACGTCGATCG
>Ga0209267_1001699_pt1 | contig 14833 bp, 11 predicted proteins | sample GraSoiAngelo_137_FD_185894 | JGI IMG/M metagenome (GOLD analysis project Ga0209267, IMG submission 185894) | Grasslands soil microbial communities from the Angelo Coastal Reserve, California, USA - 14_0929_09_30cm (SPAdes) (version 2) | ecosystem: Environmental > Terrestrial > Soil > Grasslands ... | reverse complement strand
ATCAGGGCCTTCAGGTTCGGCCAGTATTTTCTCTGAAGCTCAATATGAGTGCAGACATCCTCGAGTGGCTTCATGAGCCGCGGAAGGCCGCATTTTTCGATCACTATCGAAGGAGGAACGCCGTTTGCCAAGCTCGGCAGACAGGAGCGCAGGGTTTCCGCTTCCTCTACGTTTAGTTCGGGATTCCGATCGTAGTCGTCGAGCTTTATGGGCCAGACCCACGCCGACAACGCAGATTTCTCCGTCATGCCAGCACCTCGCTCATTGCTGTCACCCGTCGGGCGTGTATCTCTGCCATTCCACGAGCGAGCTTGTTTGCCAGGTCACGACCACTCAGGTGAATGTAAAGTGTGGTTGTCTGAAGACTTCGATGCCCTGCGAACGTCGCGATTTCGTGAATGTCCCAGTTCGCGCGCGCCAGATCGGTCAGACACAGATGACGCAGTGTGTGCGGGGTGAAGCGGGGAAGATTGTCTTGGACCAAGTCCAGATCGAGATTGGCTTTCCGTAATTGCGACAGGACTCTGATAGGAACAGCGGACCGCGTTCTCGGCTCAGTTCGCGGCGCATTTGGAGATACCTGCTGAACAGCTCGCTCGTTGCCAACGAGTATGGGACCACTCTTTCGCGTCGGTTCTTCGTGACCTCCAGCCGAATTCGCAGCAGGCGATGTGCGGGATCGATGTCGGCCACTTCAAGCGAGCAGATCTCCTCGCGGCGGAGAGCTGCATCGTAGGACATCGCCAGCATCACTCGATTTCGCAGCGGCTCCTGCTTACAGACCTGAAGAATGTTCTGCCACTCTTCCTCGCTTGGAATCCACGGAAGCCGGTGATGCCGTTGGATTAGGCCCCGCCCGCCTATAAGCGGGCGAAGAGGGTTTCTCGCACAGACACGTTCTTCGACTAGGAAGTCATGAAAGAGGCGAACCACTGTGAGGTGCTGTTGCAGAGTGGCGTTCGCGAGAGCGCTTCTTGCTTCCATCCCCTTTCTCGAAACCCTCGGAACCTCGAGCTGAGTGATGCTCCGAATGTAGGCTCCGATCGTCGGACGAATGACCGAGTGAAACGGGATATTTTCGGTCTCCAGAAAACCGAGATAGCGGTCCAGGTCTCGCCCGTAGGCTTCGATCGTGTTCGCGGCTAGACCGCGTGCGGCCTGAAACTTTAACCACTCCCTTGTGTGGGGATTCTCTGAAACCCTCCGATATCGCTCCCATCGAACTTCACAAATCGAAAACTCCAGGGCCATTGGTTCCCCCATTTTGGGTTCGGCCCCCTCGGGGACCGAACCCAACGATACGTCTGGCGGGAGAACTAGCCCTATTCCACATAAAAAAGTACAACTTGATCATTGGATTGGACTTCATAAACTCTGACTTGGGCTATCTTTTGCCCAGGACGGGCATAGGTATTGATACGGTTGCAGGACCAAGATGGCTTCGCCCCACAACTGGGAAGGTTCGGGGGTAGCGCTTCCCATTGCTCGATTTCATTGAATGAAAGGCAGGAATCGGTGAAGCAAGAGGATTTGCCGGAAGACCGGAAATCGATCTAACACCAGTGATTCAAAGCACTTGTCGGGTGGCCATAATCGCGGCCGTTCGTTAAGGTTAACAATTTTTCCTTGACAAGGCGTGTATCTAGTATTTAAGTGCTATCAAACAGAATTTCCCCTTGTAGTAAAAGATCGTTATTCAGGAAAGGGGTGGCCTCGTGGGTAAGCGTTTCATCTCCTCTTTGGTTGTCCTGTCCTGCTGGATTCTCCTCGCCGTAGGGGTGCTGCAGGCACAATCTATCTACGGCACGATCACCGGAACGGTTTACGATCCGTCCGGAGCGGTTGTGGCCAATGCCAATGTGACTCTTAAGAACGTCTCTTCCGGAGACGCTCGGAGAGGCGCCACGAACTCCGACGGATACTATTCCTTTTCATCCGTGCCGACGGGTGCGTACACCTTGACGGTAGAGGCTGGCGGCTTTCAGAAGACGGTAACGGAAGGTATCGCAGTCACTGGCGCGGCAAGCCTGAGTTTCCCCATTAAGCTGGCGATCGGAGCCGCCACGACGGAAGTTAAGGTCGAAGGAGTCGCCGACCAGATCATTGCTACGGATTCCGGCGAAAAGTCCGTGACGCTCACCGAAAAGCAGTTGCAGGACTTCAGTATCGTTGGCCGCAACGCGGCGGAGTTCATCAAGATCCTGCCGGGGTTTGCTCCGCGCAATAACGGTGACCCGCTCAAGAGCGGAACAGATTTCTCCGGCGAAGTGATTGGAATCAACGGAAACGGCGATGGTGGCAGTCAGAGCCCGCTGAACGGCGCGTACGTAGCCAACGGCGTTGGCACAGGCAACGTGGACATCACGGCGGACGGGGCCCATGTCTCTGACCCGGGTTGCAACTGCGCGACGCCGGTCAACCCAAACACAGATATGATCCAGGAGTTCAAAGTGCTGACCTCGAACTTCAGCGCCGAGAACGCCAAAGGTCCCGTGGTCATCAATTCAATCGCCAAAGCAGGCGGGCATGATTTTCATGGAGAAGCGTACTTCAGCGCGCGCGATTACGCGTTGAACGCGAATCGGTGGGTTAATAACTCTACGGTCCCGGTTACGCCTAAGCCCGCGAACAAGTTTTTCTTTCCAGGCGGCAACATCAGCGGTCCCGTCCTTCTTCCCAAGACGGATTTCAACCGAAAGCGCGACAAACTGTTCTTTTTTAGCGGCTTCGAGTATTACTACCAGACGCTTGACACCGGGCTCTTGGGTGCCACGGTGCCGACGGCTGGAATGCGAAACGGTGATTTTAGCCCAGCGGAACTGGCGCAACTGGGCACGAAGACTGCAAGTGGCGGGCCCCCCTCGCAGTTGGGTCCTTGCCTTTCTCCAACAGTCAACAACGTCTGCAATGATCCAACGCCTGCCAACCATGTAATCCCCGCGGATCATATTGATCCAAGCGGGCAGGCGCTGATGAATATTTTCCCCCTGCCAAACGCCGACCCGAACCTGAACAATGGCGACAACTACATCAAAGAAATTGCCTTCGACCAAAACTCCTGGCAGTGGCTGTCTCGAGTCGACTACAGCATCAGCGATAACACAAAGCTGTACGTTCGCTACAACCTGCAGAAAGAGACGCAACAGTTCCCGATTGGCCTGTGGTGGAGAAACTCCGCGCAAGTGCCTTACCCCACGCCGGTTCTAGGAAAGAACAAATCCGACTCGATCTCGACGAGCCTGACGCACGTGTTCAACTCCACGCTATCCAACGAATTCGTGTTCGGTTACACCTACATCGACTTCCCGAACGTGTTCCAGAATGCCAGCAAGGTCAGCAAGAAGGCTCTGAATATTCCCTTCACTGGCCTCTCTCCTAGTAACAACGTCGACCAGATTCCTTCCCTGACCAGTTGGGGTGGCGAAATGGCCACCATTTTGAATCCGGGCGGTTTTGAGCTCGGTGGTTCCGAGGGCCTTTTTGCGAAGAAGCACCTCCCGTCGTTCAGTGACAACGTCTCAAAGGTTTGGGGCACGCATACGGCAAAGTTTGGCGCCTACTACGAGTACGTGATCAACAATCAACCGAGCAACGGCGACTCAAACGGGCGAATCGTGGAGGCCAGCTGGGCCGGCCCCACGGGCAATCCGTACGCCGACCTGATTAGAGGCTATGCTGATCAATACGAACAACAGAACAAGAATGTCTTGCACAATGAGGCCTACAAGGCGATCGAGTTCTTCGCTATGGATAGTTGGAAAGTGACCAAACGCTTGACCGTAGATTACGGTCTCCGCGCGTCACATCTGGGCGGGTGGTACGACCGGCAAGGTATCGGCTTCGCCATTTGGAATCCGGCCCTGTACGTTCCTGGTTCGCCGCAGATTGCCGGTACTGGCTTTGATTGGCACCAGAAGGACAGCAAAGTAGCGCTTTCGGGGTTTCCTAATCGTGTATTTTACTATGCGCCGCGGTTCGGCTTGGCCTACGACCTTTTCGGCACGGGTAAGACTGTCCTGCGGGGCGGCTGGGGCCAATTCTATTATCACAACGCCCAGTTTACGCAGGGTCTCGACCAACCTGCCGGTGTGCAGGATCCTAGCTTTGGAAATGCCATGACGTTTACGCAAATCATGGCAACCACGGCCGCGACGCAACCTTTCAACACCGGTGCCGTTAGCGGCATGGACGACAATAGCCCCCTGACTACAAGCTACAGCTTTAGCATCTCGCAGCGGCTGCCGTTCTTCTCTTCGCTGCTCGAAGTGTCTTATGTGGGAAACCAGAGCAAGTATGGGTTGAACCAAAACGGCGTGGGAACCAACGCCAACGTCATTCCGGCCGGTCGGCTTTATCAACCTGATGTTGTCGACAGTAGCGGGAAGCCCATTGATCCATCCACATTGAACAACGGTGGCGAATACAAATTCGGCCCATTTCCGATCTATCAAATAATCAGTGTGGCCAATCACAATCTGTCCTCAAACTACAACTCGATGCAGGTGAGTTGGGTCCGCCAAAAAGGATATTTCGACATTTCCGTTAATTACACTTTTAGTAAATCACTTGGTACTGTGGGTTTGGATCAGGTGAACTTACAGAACGACTACGGCGCGGAGCCTTTCGATCGCCGCCATCTATTTAACGCAGCGTATTCCATCGAACTGCCGAAACCGATACACAACAGCAAGGCGTTGGCTGGCGTCGTCAACGGGTGGCAGTTGTCGGGCATCACATCCGTACAGAGCGGCGTCAATCTCACGGGGAATTCCAACGGCTCGAACCCGGGCTTCAATGCCAGCGGCAATATTTCGTCCAGCTTGAAGGTACAGAACTCATTCAACTCAACAATCACAAACTTGTCAATCAATGGCACGGACCAGATTCCGTTGATGCCGATACTAACCTGCGATCCTACCAAGAATTTGGGTCCGCACCAGTGGCTGAACGGGAACTGCTTCGCGATTCCCACGGTGCCCGGCAAGAACGGGCCGATCGTGCTGCCTGAGTTCTTTGGGCCCTGGAACTGGACGAGCGACCTGTCGCTCTTCAAGAATTTCCAAATGGGAGAAAGCAAGAAGTTTCAGTTCCGCTTCTCTGCCTATAACTTCATGAACCATCCTATGTGGAGCTTCACGGGGAGCGGCGTGGGTGCAAGCAATTTGTTCCTTAACTTCGCACCGGGTGCGACTCCGGGCAGTCAGGTGCAGAGCAACTCAAGTTTTGGCGTGGCGCCAATCAAGGTGGGCAATCGCATCATCCAGCTCGCGTTGAAGTACTACTTCTAGTTTTCCCCGCGCAGCGCCCACCTACTCTTGGGCGGACGCTCCGCTATACTGTTCTAGGGCCGAGAAATGGGAAGCCGTTCAGCTTCGCGCTTAGTGGTGTGTGTGACGCGGCGAGTGCTGTACGGCTTTACTTTTTTTGCGTTGTTCGCAAGCATCCTGACCGGCCAAACGCAGCGGGCTCCCGGAGAGATCTTAAAGGAAGCAGCGTCGCTTCACAGGGCCGGCCAGTTCGCGCAGGCCATTGAAGACTACCGTTTATTCCTGGAAAAGTATCCAGACGTCGCGCCGGTTCGATCAGACCTGGGAGCGGCGTTGGCTGGCGCAGGGCGTTACGAAGAGGCCATCGCCGAGTATAAACGCGCGCTGCAACTGAAATCGCTCCCACAGGCCCGGTTGAACCTGGCCCTGGCCTATTACAAGACCGCCAAGCTCTCTCTCGCTGTTGCAGAGCTGAAAAACGTGCGCGCAGAGATGCCGGGCGACCTGCGGCCAACGATGCTTGAGGCGGATTGCGATCTGCGGCTGGGGGAAAACAAGAAGGTGATCGAGCTGTTGACCCCGACGCACCGAACGAACGGGGACGATTTGGCGATCGTGTACATGCTTGGCACTGCGCTGGTTCGCGACGGACAGGCCGAAAAGGGACAGGTTCTGATCGACAGGATCCTGAAAAACGGCGATTCCGCGGAGGCGCGGCTTCTCTTGGGAACGACGAAGCTGATGGTGAACGATTTCTCGGGGGCGCTGACGGATTTGCAAAGAGCCGTGGAGCTGAATCCCAATCTTCCGGAGGTGTACGCCTACTACGGCACCGCGTTGCTCTCCACGGGAGACCAAGCCGGCGCGCAGGAAGCTTTCGTGCACGCTCTGCGGGATGATCCGAACAACTTCGATGCGACCTTGAGAATGGGTGTGCTACTGCGCAAGGACGAAAAATTCGACGAGGCGCTGAAGTACATCCGCCACGCGCTGGAGATACGGCCCGGCGACGTGGGGGTAAGGTATCAGATGGCCTCCATTGAATTGTCTGTCGGGCATGTGGAGGAAGCGCGCGCTCACCTTGAATCGCTAGTTGCGGAAGCGCCAAATTTTACGGAGGCGCACGTGTCGCTGGCGACGGCCTACTATCGCGAAAAGAGGAAAGCCGACGGGGACCGGGAACGCGCCATCGTGGAAAAACTGAACGCCGAGAAACAGGCGAACGAAAAAGGGGTAAAGAACACGCAATGAAACGGCTGACGTTGGGCCTTATCTTCGTTGCCCTTTTTGCGGCTTGCGATGCCGTGGCGCAAACGAAGAGCGCTTCCCCAGGGAGGGCAGCGGGGACGACGAGTGCTTCCAGCTTCGACGCGCTGGTTAAGAAGGCGGATGCTGCCCGGGCGGCTGATCAAACCGACGAAGCCATGCGGCTATACAAGCAAGTGGTTCGCATGAGGCCAGGATTCGCGGAGGGCTGGTGGTATCTGGGAATGCTTTACTACGAGGCGGATCAATACCCCGATGGGAGAGCTGCCTTCCGCCATCTGACGGGCCTGAAGCCCGAAATGGCCTTGGGATGGGCGATGCTGGGCTTATGTGAATTCGAGACAAAAGATTTTGATAGCGCGTTGGCCCATCTGGAGAAGGCTGATCAGCTTAAGATTCCGACCGAGCAAGGTTTTTATGATGTTTCCAGATACCATCTTGCTCTTTTGCTGATACGCTCGGGGCGTTTCGAATTCGCCGTAAAAATCATTGGCGATTTTGCGAGGCAAGGCAAGGATACGCCGCAATTCACCGAAGCGATGGGGCTGGCCGCGCTTCGCAAGCCGCTGCTGCCCAACGAACTCCCACCGCTCGAGCGCGAACTAGTCCTGGATGTCGGACATGCGACGTGCGACTCCGCCGCAAGGCGAGCTGCGGAAGCGGAGCGGGATCGGTTGGAGTTGCTGCGCAAATACACGAACACGCCGCAAATTCATTACATCTCCGGCACGATGGTGCTGGCGAACGACTCCGACAAAGCATTGGAAGAATGGAACGCTGAACTGGCGATTTCGCCCGAGCACCCGCAAGCGCTCGTAAGTATTGCAGCGGAGTACTTGAAACGTGGTGAATACCAAACGGCACTGCCCTACGCCGAGAGAGCTGTCGAAGCAAGCCCCAACTACTTTGCGGCTCACGCCATCCTGGGGCAAGTTCTGGCGGAAGGAGACTTGGATGTACCGCGGGGGACGCATGAGCTGGAGACGGCGGTGCGGTTGGCTCCCTGGCAACCCCAGGTTCATTTTGCCTTGGGCACCGCTTACGCCAAGGCGGGCCGCAAGACGGATGCGGCGAAAGAACGGGAGGAGTTTTTGCGGCTGAGAGGCCAGAACGAAGTCGCTGTTTCCAAACCGTGATGAGATGGCGCCGGCAACTTCTGTGTTTGGTTCTTCCTGCAGCCGCCGTGGCGCAAACCGATTCGCGCGGTGTGTCTGCGTGCGCCCCGTGTCACGCACAGGCGAAGTCTCAGCCGGCCACTTCCATGGCGCACGCGCTCGAAATGGTTGGAGAGTGCAAGATTCTTATTGATCATCCCGTTCTGACCACGAAGGTTGGCAGATACTCCTACAAGATTGAGCGCAAGGGAGCACAGAGCAGTTATTCGGTTTCCGACGGAATCAAGACCATGACCATGCCCATCCGGTGGGCGATGGGAGCCAGTTCTGCAATTGGCCAAACTTACGTCCTAGAGAAGGACGGTGAATTCTATGAGAGCCGCGTCAGCTATTTCAGCGAGCTGAAGGGCCTCGCTCCAACTCTAGGTTCCGAGGGGTCTACCCCATCGGACATTAACGAAGCTGCCGGGCGCCTCATGGGCCGCGACGATAAACTGCGCTGCTTCGGGTGCCACGCAACAAACGCGACTTTTGGAAGACAACTCACGTTGGACAAAATGACTCCCGGAGTGCAGTGCGAGCGCTGTCATGAATCCGCCGAGACCCACATGGCGGCGAAGCTGCTAAATAGTCTCGAGCTAGAGGCACCAAAGGACTTGTTCAAATTACATGGACTATCCGCGGAGCAAGTGTCTAACTTCTGCGGACAGTGTCACCGGACGTGGGAAGAAATTGCCTTGCAGGGTAACCTGAGCATTACAAACATTCGCTTCCAGCCTTACCGCCTGACGGGTAGCAGGTGCTACGACGCGGACGACGCGCGAATTAGCTGCCTCGCGTGCCATGACCCGCACCACGAAGTGAGCGGCAAACTCGTCGATTACGACGCGAAATGCCAAGCCTGTCATGGCGGCGGTAAACTGGGTGCGAAACCTTGTCCGGTGTCCACAGAAAAATGTGTGACCTGCCACATGCCAAAACTCGAGTTGCCCGGGGCGCACCACAAGTTTTCCGATCATCGAATTCGAATCGTGAAGCCAAATGAAAAGTATCCGGGTTAGTGCGGTTATAACGATTCAACGATAAGGATCTTAGGAAAAGGAAACGAACAATGAAAAATTCTCCAAGACTCATGTGCTTTTGGCTCGCGGCAATCGCGTTGTTTCTTTTGCCGGCTGGTTACGCCCAGCAAAACGCAACTGCACCGCCGCAAGGCGCCGCTGTGCGGACAACCAGCGAGGAAGTCCTGCTGGATGTCGTGGTTCGCGACAAGAAAGGGCACACCGTTAACAACCTCAAGCCTGAAGATTTCCAGATATTCGACAACGGCGAACAAAAGAAAATCATGGCGTTTCGCCTCGTCCAAGGCGGTGAAGCTGTGGCCGCAGGCGGTTCGCGGATGCAACTCGATCCGCTCCGTCAGATTCGCCTGGTGACGATGATTTTTCAATGCTGGAACAATGACGCCCGGCGGCTCGCCCATGACGCGGCCCTCGGTCTCTTGAAGGGCGACCTCCCGCAAAACGTTTACATGTCCGTCATGACCATCGATCGAAAGCTCGAAGTTCTTCAGTCATTCACCAATGATCCAGGCCTATTGCGTAAGGCCATCGACCGTGCCACTCGAAGCGAGAATACGGATTTCTCCTCTGATACAGCGATAGTTCAAAAACAATTGGAGCAAATGGTAGGTCCGGACTCGAGCGGAGCGCAGTCCATCCAAGGGCAAATCGACAACCAGAATGCCACCAACGCCGCGCAGGCGCAGGGGCGGGCGCCGGACGTCGCCGGGCTGGTCAACATGGCGATGGCCCAAATGGTGCTGCAAATGCTCGAAAGTCAACAAAGCAGCGGGGTGAAGGAAGCCGGCCGGGTGAACATCTACGCCTTGCTCGACGCTGTGAAGGAGCAGTACCGCCTGCCGGGACGGAAAACCATACTTTATTTTAGAGAAGGTGGTTTCGTGATACCTCAGGGAATGGAAGAACCATTCAAGAGCGTTATCAGCGTGGCCAACCGTTCGAACGTCAGTTTCTACGCGGTCGACGCTCGTGGTTTGACAACCGGTAGCGCCAGTTCCGGTGCAATGAACACGCTGAACAGAGCAGCGCGAGCCTCGCAAGACCAAATGGCCAATGACGGTAGCCAAGCCGTCAGACCCGACGAAGCTAAGCTCTTTGACACCAGCATTGAGAGTACGCGTGCGAACACGCAAAACACATTGGCGAATCTTGCAGAATCTACTGGAGGAATGCTGATCGCCAACACGAATGACGTAGGGACGCCGCTTCGTAAACTCGCCGAGGATATTCAAACCTATTACGAGATCGGGTATGTGCCGGAGATCAAAAGCTACGACGGCTCGTTCCGCAAAATCGCCATAAAAATGAATTCGAGCGATTTGCGCGTGCAATCGCGATCTGGATACATCGCTCTGCCTCCCGCACTCGCCGGTCAAGGCAACTTGCTGCGCGCCTTCGAGGTTCCTCTTCTGACCGCTTTGAGTTCAGCGGAGCTGCCAAAGACGTTTGGATATCAGTCTATGGCTTTACACTTCCGGGGTGCGCAGAACCAATCCGTGTGCGATCTGGTGCTGGATGTGCCACTCGCCAATTTGACCTTTCAGAAGAAGGGTAATGATCAGTCGGAAGGCCGGCTGTCCTACGTCGCTCTGGTGAAAAAAGGAAGCGGTGAAGTGATTAAGAAGTTTGGAAACGACATCCCCTTCCACGTGCCGAACGCGGAGCGAGATGCGCTTACGGCAGGACACTTCATTTACACAGAACACTTCGATTTGCCACCTGGGCACTACACGCTGGAAACGGCAGTGCTCGACGGCGAAGGAAACCGAATTAGCGCTCGAAAAAATAGTCTGATGATGCCGCCGCCCTCTTCTGCCCTGTCCATTAGCAGCGTCAGTGTTGTTCGAAATATGAAAGACAAAGAGGCCTCTACGGACCAGTCTGATCCGCTGGTGATTGGGAGCCGTGTGGTTTCGCCGACGCTCAATCCGACCGTCAGCAAGGCAGGCAATTCCAGCGTATCGTTTTACGTGGTGATCTATCCCGACAAAAACTCCTCTCAGGCTCCCCGCTTGTCCATGCAGTTCAGCAGAAACGGCCAGGTATTGGGGAGCGGCTCGCCAGAGCTTGGCCAGCCAGACAAAGACGGGCGGATTCAGTACGTGGCTACCGTGGCGGTCGCCTCGCTCGAGCCGGGTGAATATGCGATCCGATTCAATGCCATGCAGGGCGCTGAGACGGCCGAGGAAGTAACCACGTTTGTTTTGCAATAGGATCCACGAATGAATTTTTCCCGACGCGGGTTTCTTCGAATAGGTATGGCTCTTGGCGCTGCGAAAGCCCTCCGAATGCCTGCTCTGGTTCCACAGGCACCGGGGGAGTCGTTGTTTCTCGAAGTTTCGTCCTCATCGTGTGGCATCGAGTGGGTCCACGAAAATGCTATGTCGGACAATCGCTACCTTCCTGAGACTCTAGGGCCCGGCTGCGCTTTCCTCGACTTCGACAACGACGGTTGGATGGATATCTACCTGGTGAACAGCGGGCCGTGTGATTTCTGGACGCCGGGCAAGCCGGTTCACAATGCACTTTACAAGAACAATCGCGATGGAACATTCACCGATGTGACCGAGAAAGCTGGTGTGGCGGGCGGAACTTTCGGAATGGGCGTTGCTGTCGGCGACTACGACAACGACGGATGGCCAGATATTTTCGTCACATCCTACGGACGCTGCATTCTTTACAAGAACGATCGTAACGGCACATTCACTGACGTGACCGAGAAAGCCGGCCTTGCTACTCCCGGCTGGACCACTAGCGCAGTTTGGTTCGACTTCGACAACGACGGTCTTCTTGACTTATTCGTCTGCAGTTTTGTTGACTATGGCGCGAAGCAGAAGCTTGCTTGCGGCGATAACCAACTCGGAAACCATTATTATTGCATTCCCAGAGTTTTTCGCGGGACCTCGAGCTTTCTCTACCACAACAATGGCGATGGCACGTTTTCTGAAGTAAGCAAAGGCACAGATATCGCGCGAGGGATAGGCAAGGGACTCGGAGTGGTGGCGACCGACATCAACAACGACGGGCGCATGGATCTATTCGTCGCTAACGATACGGTGCAGAATTTTTTATTCGTGAACCGCGGTCCAGATACCTCCGGAAAAACCCGCTGGGAAGAAATCGCACTGCAGGCCGAGGTAGCATTTAGCGACAATGGCCAGCCTCGTTCTGGTATGGGCGTTGACGCCGGCGATTTGGACAACCACGGATGGCAGGATCTCTTTGTGGCTAATGTCGATCAGGAAATGTTTTCGCTTTACCACAACAACAAAAACGAGACCTTTAACGATGTCGCACACTCGCACGGAGTTGCGCAGGCGACCAGGCTTTTGAGCGGTTGGGGCCTAAAGTATTTCGACTATGACAACGACGGAGCTATCGATCTGATCCTGGCCAACGGCCACCCGGACGACATGATCGGTCGTTACTCGCGCCAGGTTCGGTACAAGGAGCCCCTCCTGCTCTTTCATCAGGGCCAAGACGGCAAGCTAAAAAATATAAGCTCGGAGGGGGGAACGGCGTTTGAGAAGAGCTTCGCTGCGCGAGGACTGGCTGTGGGCGACTATGACAATGACGGAGCGCTCGATGTGCTCATTGCAACCAACGGCGGCCCTCCCGTGCTCTTGAAGAACAACGCGGCCAAAGGGAACAATTGGCTGGGTCTCAGGCTGGAAGGCGTGACGTGCAATCGCGATGCTATCGGGGCGCGTATCCTTTGGAAAGCAGGCGGCAAACTACGCCAGCGCCTGAAGAACAATGGCGGCAGCTATCTCTCCTCGCACGATCTCCGGGAAGTTCTCGGGGTCGGCGCCGCCTCCCAACTTGACGAGCTCGAGATCCGCTGGCCCGCACCAAGTAAACGTACTGACAAATTCGCCAATGTGGCCCCAAACCGCTACATCCATATAATCGAGGGAAAGGGCATAGTGTGAAGTTGTGGCGCTTAGCTCCAGAGTCGATCCCAGGAGCGTTCGTGATCCCAGTACGACGTGGATTCGAAGTAGCCGGTGCCAGGCGCCAAGTGCTGGCGGACTATGCTCTCATTGAGAGTCACACCAAGGCCAGGCTTGTCAGGCACATCGATCCAACCGTGGTTGACGATCGGCGTCTTCGTGCCTTCTTCCACAAGTAAGGACCACCAAGGCGTTCCCCGCAAAGTGCATGGCCATCGGTACCTCGTAATCTTCAGCCATATGTCGCCGATCTTGTGCGTTTCCAAAATTCCGCCCGAAGTGGCGAGATCCGGATGGATCTTGCTCACTGCGTGCTTCTCGCACAGCACCTGGAACGGCTCTTTTAGATAGATATCTTCGCCAGTCAGAATGGGAGTTGGGCTCAGTTCAGAGATTTCCGCAGCGTAGGTATTGCAACAGCCCTGAGGAATTCATACCGCTAGTGCCATGCAGGCTGACCCACCAGAGAAACTCCCTTCATTGGAATCAGCCGGTTAGCTATTCCCGCATCTATCCTTTGCCAAAGCGCTGCACCGCGACCACCGCGACCGGTGAGCGTTCGACGAATGTCGAGATCTGTGCTACAATGAGGACTAGCGTGTGCTACAAAATAGAAATGCTAGGAGAATCAGGATGAAACGTGCTGCTCAAACTGCCAGTTCGAGAATGGGAAAAAGCACCAGCATTAGCTGTCCTGGTAAGCTCCGTGAGGTGATGGTCATCGCCGAGGAGCAAGGCCTGTTGCGCGGGGAAAGAGACCAAGTGGTCCGGGGTAGAATGCCTAAGGCCCTGGTGGCACAGGCAAAGAAGCGCACCGGAGTTGTTTCTGATACCGATCTCATCGAGCTGGCGCTGGCCAACATTGCGGTCGCAGACGACTACGCTGAGTGGCTGCTTGCTCGCCGTGGCACCATCGACCACGAGGCTGACCTTGAATTCTGAATTTCAGAGCGCTCTTAGACGTCTTAAGCCCGAAAAGCACCGAACACCGCTCAAACCGCGCCCCGAATCGGAACTCGACTTCATCGAGTCCGCAGGCGGTCGGACCACCAAGCTGCTGTACGACACCACGGTTTATATCGACATTCTCCAGAACCGTTTTCCACGAAGGGGAGACGCCATGCTCCGGGCGGCCGAGGCGTGGCATTCGCCAGTAACAGAAGCGGAACTAGCGGCAACCTGCGGTCTACTTGACCCCGCACGTGCTCAGACACGCGGGATCACGGAACAGGTTGTCGCGGTGATCGAACGGCGGCCAAGCCATCGCACACTCGCAACCGATTCCGAGATATGGCGTGAAGCGGGAATTCTGTCCGGTACACTCGCCCGGCTGCAGGGATACAAGAGCGACCAGCGACGCCGGGTGTTGAACGACGCCTTGCTATTTGCCACAGCTAGAAAGCATGGCTGCTCCGTGCTGACCCGCAATGTTGTTGATTTTGATTTTCTGCAACAACTCGATCCTTCCGGGAAAGTTCTGTTTTACAGATAAGCCCTTGTGTGTAAGCCCTCCAACCAATCTACGCCGCCCTTCGCCAGGTCCGGCCTGCTGAAAATCAAGCGAATTGCTGCGGCAGTCGATAAAAGCGTTCCAGAAACAATCTTTCGAGCGCAGTCTCTCCTAAAAAGCTTATCGCAGGAGAGGCAGCCTTCTAATCCTGGCTCCGTTCTCGGTCACTCCAGATCATAGCTCCTTGGATCAGATTGTCCTTGCAAACCTTCAGCACGTTAAGCAGTAAAGTGGCAAGCCCCTCTGCGCGTTGACCTTCGATCCGAATGCGAACCACGGATGGGCCAGTCGCCCCAGAGAGAAGCCTGCATCCAAAGTCACAACGATTCAACCGCCCTGGCGCGCAAAGTCGATAATCTTCGCATCGCGCGCACTGGCTAGTCCTTTTTCCGCTACGTGGGCGGACTCGACCCCGGCGGCATCGAGATGGTGGACTGTGGAACTCTGATCGAGCAGCAGCCTCATCCAGCGCGCGGCAGGGGCAAAACCTTGTCGTCAACCAAAGCAGCCGCGAGGGCCAGCGCTTGCCGAATATCTTCGTCCTCTAGCTGTGGGTATTCGCGCTTCAGTTCGGCACGGTCAGGATAGATGGCGAGTGCTTCAAGCACTCGGCGGACGGTAAGACGGAGGTCCTGTATGC
>Ga0209267_1001698_pt1 | contig 14837 bp, 10 predicted proteins | sample GraSoiAngelo_137_FD_185894 | JGI IMG/M metagenome (GOLD analysis project Ga0209267, IMG submission 185894) | Grasslands soil microbial communities from the Angelo Coastal Reserve, California, USA - 14_0929_09_30cm (SPAdes) (version 2) | ecosystem: Environmental > Terrestrial > Soil > Grasslands ... | reverse complement strand
CTTCGTATCGCGGATCCTGCTGCGCGCTTTTGTTCACCGCGTTGTTGAACTCAGTGCAGATATCGCCTGGCTCAAGATCGACAATGCGCACTCTGGAATCGGGCAACTCGAGTTGGATCGACATGGTGAAAGCGGCCATGGCCGCCTTTGCGGCATTGTACGCGGCCATGAATGGCACGGGCAGGCGCGAGGCAAGCGAGGTCACGTTGATGATCAAGCCGTGCCCGTGCGATCGCATCGCAGGCATCGCCAGCTTCATTAATTGCAAATGTCCAAAGACGAGGACTTGAAATTGGTTTGCGATCGCCTCCGCGGAAAGATTTTCCGCTGGCCCAAAGTGGCCGCTGCCAGCGTTGTTGATCAAAACGTCGAAATGATCAGCTTCCGCTAGCGCCGCGTTAAATGCCTCGTCGACGGAGCATGGGTCAGCGAGATCAAGGCGGAGCGGATGCAATCGTAGCAACGCTGGGATCTTTTCGGGATTACGCGATGTCCCCCAGACTTCGTGACCCTGAGCAACGAGCAATTTCGCGATGGCCAGACCAATACCGGAACTCGCTCCGCTCAGAAAAATGCGTTTCGCCGTGAACACGCTCTCTCGCACCTTTTTGCTTTTGGTTATAGTGTGTCGACTTGCCAGCAAATGAATTGGGCACGGACGAGTTCCACCTTGACGTTCGGATATATGTCTCGGATAACAGGAAAATCACGTGCAACGCAAGCGCCGATCAGAGGTGGCATAGGTGGATGGCCGCGCATTTCATCAACCGTGTATGGTTTCACTGGGAATCGGCAGTTCCCATGAAAGAGATAGAAGGAATCCCACAGTAAATCTCCTCCTGGCTTTTCCGCTTTGATCAGGACCGTCTTCGTTCCCGCTCGTTGGAGTTGGCCCAGTTTTTCTGCGATCAGCTTTTCGTCGCCCGCATTTTTTCGCGCGTGGTTGATCTGAATGGTTGCGTGGACAAATCCTGCTGTTAACAGCACCACAAGAGCTGCGATCATTCGAACGCAAACCGCCGGCCGCTGCCCGAAGAATCTATACAAAACCAGCGCCAGCAAAAAACAGAGACATGGAACAATCGGTACGATGTAGCGAACACTGCGAAAATTGGAGACGACCGCCAGCCCAATCACTGCCAGACTGACGATTGAGATTTCCCGCGCCGCCGCGCGCGATCGTTCTTTTTTTGAAAGGAGAATGACGAACGCGGCCAAAAACGAAAGCAAACCACAGGCGCCTCCGAGCCTGCCCAAGCCAATTGGAATTTCAAAGTACGGTCGCGTGCCTAGTTTGGTTGCCCCCGTCCAGACAACAACTTCCTCGTGAAAGACATGACTGACGGACATCCCATACTTTGTGATTTGAATTAGTGGCCAAATTGCCATGGCCGCGATGGCCAGAACCATACTGGCAAGAAGCCAGGGGCTTCGCAGCTTGGCACGTTCGACGGGAGACGTCATCCACACTGAGACGATCAACACCCAGACCAAAAAAGGCAGCGGGAATTTCTGCAAGCTTCCAAGCAAGCAGGTGGCTGCCACCCCTAACCACCAAACGGGCCGATTTCGCGCGAGCTGGGCAAGAACAATCGCCATGGTTGTAAAAAAGGCCAGCCCGGCATCCAGAAGGCCGCGGCTCGCTTCCCTAGAAAATAACGGACATGAAGCGAGAACCGCGACGCTGAGGGGGAGGAGCCACGGCCGGTTAGGCTCAACCAGGAAAACCAACCAGCCGAGAGCAACCATGGTGAGGCCGCCGTAAAGAAGCGGCCAGATGCGAACAGCCAACGTTCGGTTCTGAAGCCGCGGCAGCGTCAGAGTCGTCAACCAGTACTGCAAAGGGGGCTTTTCGAACGACCGCTGAAAGTTGTAATGGACCACCCACGGCTCGGTGTCTAGCATCTCTCGCGTCCGTTCGGCCGTGAACAACTCATCTGTATTGGTGAGAATTCCCCTTGGTATCTCAAAGCCGAGCCAGACTAAAACACAAAGAATCACGGCGACCGCCGCGGCAATGGCACGTTTACGTTGTGTCCGAATAGCGTAACCGGAATCAAAGATCTGCTCGGTAGGCGGGTTAACGAGATCGATTCCATTCATATGTCGAAGAACGTGATCCATTCACTGCAAGACCGTTCTTGCAAGTGTGGATGAGGTCAATCTCCGAATCGCTCGAAAGAGTAACCTAGCAATGTGGCCGACAGGAACTGCCGCTCGATTTGTCCGATCATAGTTCCCTCGAGCAAGCATTCGGCACAGCGCTTTTTGAGGCAAGATCTCGAACTTCCGGATGGGATTTGATGATCGCGCGCGCGCGCGCCCGGGTGTGGCTGATCCAGTTCCGATTGGCAAAAGCAGCGGACATTTCAGTTTCTTATCCGATCACGATTGCAGAACATCGAGAGCCTTTCTCCAACGTTTCAGGCTCGTAACTCTAGGCCTTGCAGCCGGTTTCAAGATTTCGTGGGACTTCGAGAACCCGAAGAGCGGTCAAACTGTGATTTATCGGAACGCCCGAAAAGGGGACGAGAGCTCGCCCCGGGAACGAAAATGCGTTTCATGAATGACGCTCGATCAAAAACAACGACAGAAAATGGTGCTTGGTGTGAATGATTATGGAACGCTGAAAGGCGGCCAGCGGCACGCGTTGCCATCCTGTTGGCAAAAGAAGCTTGGCATCATCGGTGTAAACGGCAGTCGCATTTTTCAAGATTTCGGGCAAGTCGCGCGGGGGAGGAACGTCCCGGAATGTTTTGAACTCGGGTGCGTACCATTCGACATGACGCCTGGCATAGACGAAGAGCAACGCAACGTTGCCGCGTTGTGAGGGCGGATAGAGTTTCTCAAGATAACGCACCAAGCGCATGGATGGCGATTCTTCGCGGTGATTCTGGATCGCCGCCGGGAGCGTGACGTAGAGAAGCAAAGCTGGCAGCGCCAGCGCAATCGAATTCCATGGGGGGCGCACGCGTAAGAACCCGCGCGTCAGGGCGATTAACAAGAGCGGAAAAATGACGAGGTAATACCGCTGACTCGCGGCGAGACAAACAAAGATGATTGCAAAGTGCATGATCGCCCAAGGCGCATGGAATCGCCAAAACTTTCGATCTGCCGGTTCCTGGTGTGAAAATAGGTAAGCGGCAAATCCGAAAACCACGATGAGGGCTCCGATCGCAAGAACAGTGAACGACTGGAGAAACCCGAATCCAATTCCGAACCATCCGAGCGTATGTTGAGCAACGCGTGTTGCAAGATAGTGCGGGCTCCAATCGCCCGCGCCGAGAAAAGTGTGCGGCTTGTCAAGGCGCCATCGCCATTGGCCGTAGACGAGGTTCGGATAAACGAGCCACGCGGGAACATCAGGCCGCAACCGCGCTTGCAAATACCACATAGGCAAGAGCCATGCCAGACAGCCCGCGATCAAAGCACCCGTGCCAAAGATCGACCCGCTTCGCGCCCAAAGGCAGCCGGTTGAATCAATCAGGCTGGGTCGGCCAGCTCCTTCTGTTTGCGCTCTTTTCTCAATCATGCTCCTCGGGTTGAAGGAGCTGTTTTGCTTCGCCGCGTTCGGCGACATCTTCACCGTGGCGGCGCGTTGTCTCAGGGAGAGGAGAAGAATAACGAAGACCACGCCAATCAGTTGCGGTCGCGCGCCGGCGGCGGCCGCTCCGAAAAGAGAAGTCACCAGCAGAGCTGAACGTCCTCCGCGGTGCACGAAACAAAGTCCGGCAAATAACTCCATGCTAAGAAAGCCGGCCGCGAGACTGTCCGTTAACACTTTGGTCGCCGTCATCCAAACAGCCGGCGTAATCGCAAGGCAAGTCGCGACCCACCACCCAAGTCGCTCGGTAAATTGGAGCCGGATAATCAAAAACCACGCGGCAATAAAAAGCGCGCCACCCAGAGCGGATACAAAATGCAATGAAAGCTCAGGGCTGGCGCCGAAAACCTTTACGCCAATCCAGCCGAGGAAGATGAACAATGGGTAACCGGGTGGATGTGGTTGGTGTTCCCAGATATTGAATTCGCGAACGCCCATCGCGAATTGCACTGAATCGAATTCATCAAGCCCCGGAGAGCGCGTAATGAAGTAAGTCGCAAAGGCAGCGAGGAAAATTAGCGCAGCCTTGATGAACGCGGGCCAATCGAGTAGGTCCGCCATGTACGTATCTTCCTTCATTTTATCCCGGAAATATTGCTCGATCATCTCGATGCGCATGGATTCCACAAGATTTGAATGATGTAAGCGGCAGTACTAAGTGCCCCAGGCGCGTCCTGTTTATAAGACATCGGCTTGATAAGGAGCTCCATTTTTTTGAGGAAGGGAGCGCATCCTATATAAGCGGACCGCGCCTACGGCGCTGCATTTTTGAAACCGTTGAAATGCGCTATAATCAGCCTCCTTGACTCCGAGTTTACGTCGCTGGGCCAGTCTCACTTTAAGCCGTGGTTCGCCGCGAGACCATCGTGAGCGCCGGTCACGCGGCGTCTTTCAAGGAACCGCGTCCGGTCTAGCCGGGCGCATTCTCGTAATTATTGTCAGTGTTATCTCGGTTCCGCTCACGATCGGATATCTGGGCAGCGAGCGCTATGGCGCGTGGGTGACGATCGCCAGCGTCCTGACGTTTTTGAGCATTACGGATTTCGGCTTGGCCGCCAGTCTTACGAACGCGCTGGGTAAAGCCCAGGCCGAAAACGCACATGATGTCGGGCGGCGCTACGTTTCGTCAGCGTTGTTCATGTTGTCGTCGATTGCGCTTATCATCCTCATTTTCGGGAGCGCGTTCGCGCCGCGCATCACATCATTTCTGTTTCCCCATCTGCAATCACCTCTGGCGCGTGCTGAGATCGTTCCCGCGATGACGATTGCCTTGTCGATCTTCGCGCTGAGTCTTCCGCTGCTCATCCCTGCGCGCGTACTGGCGGCGCATCAAGAAAGCGCGCTAGCCAATCTTTGGAACATGGCGGGAAGTCTCGGCAATCTCGTCGCGCTTCTCGGCGTAATCTGGTTTAGAGGCGGGCTTCCCTGGCTCGTGTTCGGCTGCTTCGGGTTCGGCTTGCTTACGAATATTACCTGCGCAGCCTGGTTGTTCGCTTTTCACAAGCCGTGGCTATCCCCCAAATTCCTGGCGATCGACCCGGCCTTTGCCAAGACTCTTTTCGGTGACGGTTGGAAATTTTTCGTGATCGGGATCGGGTGGATGATCAATTGGCAAACCGACAACATGGTGATCGCGCATTTTCTCGGGGCCGCGCAAGTGACTCCCTACGCGGTCACCTTCAGCCTATTCGCTTTGGCGACGGGGCTTCAGACACTTGCCTATCCATCGCTTTGGCCGGCTTACACCGAAGCGTTTGCCCAACGCGACTTCGAGTGGATCCGGCAGACCGTGCGTTCCAATTTCAAGTTCAGTTTCCTTAGCACGCTTGCGGTTGTCGGCCTGCTTAGCATCTTCGCCGGCGACATCATTCGCTTCTGGGCGGGCGCGGTCGCAGTGCCGCCGTTTTCGGTGATCGTCTGGATGGCGCTTTGGCGGCTCATGCTGGCGACGCTTTTGGTCGGCAGTTGCCTGCTCAACGCCACCGGTCATCTCAAAGGCATGACGATTTACGGCACCATCACCGCGCTCTTGAATCTCACATTGTCGATCTTACTGGCGAGGAAATATGGAATCACCGGCGTTATCGCCGGGACAGTCATCGCCTATGCGGTCGCCAATTATATTCCGGCATTTTTGGAGGTCAGAAGCGTGCTTCGAAAAATGTCCCTTCCATAAATGAAAGTGCTCATCGATGTGACCAGCTCGTGCCGGTCCGTCCAAAACACGGGGATGCCGAGAATGACGCGCAAGATTTTCGCGGAGCTGGCGGGCCGCGCCGTAGTAGGACGAAGGCGGGCTCAATGTATCAAGCTGGTACAGCCCATTTCCTGGAACAACATTGGCGACTTTTATCAAGAGCTTGGCGAACCGGAACACCGATTTCTCGCGCGCCCGTTCGAGGTCCGCTCATGGGCAACGGCAAGACCGGAATGGCGTGGCCACGACCCCATCACCGAGGGTTTGCGTTTGATCTCACGGCCGCGCATTCGTCTCGAAGACGAAGTGAAAGCCGGCGATGTTTTTCTCGTGCCGGACATTTATCGCGATCTTCGCCGCAATGCGTTGCCGGATTTTCTCAAACGAACTCCGGCGCGCACCATCGCGATTTTCCACGATGCGACGGATTTGCGGCTCACCTCCGTCTATCACAATCGAGGACGGAGATCGCGTCCTTACATCGAATCGCTCGCACTCTTCGACCTCGTGCTTTGTGTTTCGGAGGAAGCCCGCGCCGATCTGCGTTTCCTTTGGAAAGAGTACGGTTGCACGGCGACTGAAACGTGCGTGGAACCCTGGCCGGGCGAATTGGACGGCGCCATGCACCAGCCCGATGGCGATGCGCGAAGCAATCTCGTTGTTTATGTCAGTTCTTTTCACGCCCGGAAAAACCATCTTACCTTGTTGCGCGCAGCCGAAAAATTGTGGCAGCAGGGATTATCGTTTGAGCTGCATCTCATCGGACGAAACGTCGGACTGCCGTTGAACAAAATCGTGCGGCAAATTTGGAACCTACGGCTGGGCGGTCGCCCTCTCCGCTGGCTGCGGCATGTCGATGACGAAACACTGTTGCGCGAGTATCGCGATTGCCGGTTCACCGTTTATCCATCGTTGATGGAGGGTTACGGACTGCCCATCGTAGAAAGTCTTTTGCATGGCAAGCCATGCATTTGCGGCAGCAACGGCGCGCTCGGAGAAGTCGCCCGCGGCGGCGGATGTTTGATTGTCGATCAAACGAGTGAAGACGCCCTCGCGGCTGGGATCAAAGAATTGCTGACCAATCAGGGCACTTACGCGCGATTATGTGTTGAAGCGCGGGCCAGAAAATTCCGGTCGTGGGCGGATTATATCGACCGACTGCTCGACCATCTGAGCCATCCGCGGTTAGCGGCGTCCGTGTCCGCTGGTTTAGGCGCCTAAACTTCGCTGGCCGCGAGGGTGGCTGGCGATGATGCGGCCATCCTGCATCTCGTGAATCCAATCGCACGCTTCTGCGATGACAGGATTATGCGTGGCGAGGAGCAATGCCTTCTGACCCTGCTGCACGATATTTTGCAATAGCTCAAAGGCGCGTTCCGAATTAGCCGTGTCGAGGTTGCCGGTCGGTTCGTCGGCCAGAATCACGCGCGGATCGTTCGCCAGCGCGCGCGCGATGGCCACGCGCTGCTGCTCACCGCCGGAGAGATGGCGACTGGGACGGCGCAGTTTGTCGCCGAGTCCAACTGCTCCGAGTAAAACCGCGGCGCGCTCACGCATCGCCTCATCGGAGAGCCGCCCGAGCCGGCGCATCGGTATCATGACGTTTTCCTGGGCGCTGAAGTCTTCCATCAGGAAATGGAATTGAAAAATGAATCCGATGAGCTGGTTGCGTTTCCGCGCCAGTTCGTCATCGCCCAGATGCGACATGGCTTCCGATTCGATTGAAACGCGGCCGCCATCGGGCGGATCGAGCAGACCGAGAATGTAGAGCAATGTGCTCTTGCCGCAGCCGGACGGGCCGACGACGGCGTGGATGCTGCCGGGCTCGAGGTCGAGTGAGACGCCGCGCAATGCGTGCACGCGCGATTCCTCTTCGCCCAAATAGCGCTCAATCGCTTGGCAACTAAGGCAGACGCTCCCGTTCATACGCTTGACCCGCGCAATGTGACGACTGGCGCCAGTTCAGCCGCGCGGCGCGCCGGGACATAACTGGCGATGAACACGGCCACGATCGCAAGAACTGTCGCCCAGAAATAATGTCGCCAATCCCATGTCACCAAAAAGTGATTGGCATAGAGCAGGCCGCGAATCCGAATGGGAATATGTCCCACTCCCCAGGTCATTAAAGCGCCGAGCAAACAGCCCAGCATAGATCCGGCCGCGGCGACAAGCGCACCCTGCCACAAAAAAATCGCGCTGATATCGATCCGCCGGTAACCCATCGAGCGCAAAATTGCGATCTCTTTGACCTTGGCGAGGACCGACATGGTGAGCACGTTAAAAATACCGAAACCGGCGAGCAAGATGATGAGCGAGACAGTGATGGCGGCCGATACCCGCAACATCAGAAAAAGCTGCAACGTGGATTCCTCGCGTTCCTGCCAACTGGTGGAAACGTGCTGAAATAGGTTTTCGAAATGATTGGCCAGAGCCGGCGCGCGATCCGGGTCACGCAGCTTGTAAATGATCATCGACGCGCCAAACGGTTTTTGCAGCAGGGTTTGTGCGACCCTGGCGTGCGAGTAAATACGAGTCGAATCAATCGAGCCGACGCCGGCGCGGGCGATGGCTGCGACGGTGAAACGCCAATACTCACCGCCGGGCGAAAGCAATTGCACCGTGTCGCCGATATCGACGCCGAGTTCCTCGGCCAGCCGGGAGCCGACGATGACCGAGCTAGTATTATTTCGAAAATCATCGAAGCTGCCCGCAATCAATTCGTGCAGAAGGTCCGTGGTTTGCGAGTGAAGAACGGGATCAATTCCAAAAAGATCGACCGTCGCATTTTCGAATCCGGCGCGCGCGCTGAGTTGCCCGCGCAGGACCGGTGAACAGGAAACGACGTTGGAGAAGCGCCGGCTCACCCGCATGATTTGATTCGCGTCGGTGATACCCTCGAAGTAAAGGCGGTGGGCCGCGTTTGTGTTTGAACTTTTGGCAGCGACCATGAGGGCTTTGTAGCGCGGGCGGAAACGGGACCGGATGACGAGCGCGCCGTTGCTGCCAATGGTCGAGTCGATGAAATAGCGCGCGAAGCCTTGCGTCTGAGCCTGAGTGCAAATGAAAATCCCGACCCCGAAGACAACGCCGCTCAGGCTGAGCAGCAAAGCGCGTTTGCGATGGCTCAAGAAGCGCAAGGCAATGTAAAGCGGCGGGCTCACAGTTGCTGTCTTCCGCGCGGCAGGTCGATCATTCGTTGCCGGACCGGCTCTCCCGGGTGCAACCGATCCTGATTTGAGACGACTACGTGATCACCCAGTGAGAGGCCACTCATCGCTTCCGCGAAATCCAGCGTCCGATATCCGACTTGGACGGTGCGAGAACGCACGGTGCCGTGTTTTACGATCAATGCTTGATCGACCAGGAGAGCGCGCGCCGGCACGAGCAAGACATTTTCGTGCGTGCCGGTGATGATGTTCATTTCGCCGGTCATCCCGGCCATCAAATTGTCGGGCGCATTTTCCAGCTCGAGCACAATCGTGTAGCGCTGGGTGGTCGGGTCGGCCGCAGGCTGGATGGAGGTGACGTGCGCGGTGAAGCCCCTGGTTCGATAAGCATATAATTGCAACGCCGCCTTCATTCCCGGTTTCACTTCGCCCACGTCCTCTTCGTTCACTTCGCCGCGGACGTAATTTTTGCGCGAGGAGACAGTGAAAAGTTCATTGCCATCCGCGACCAGCTCGCCATCGATAGTCTGGATGCTGGTGAGAAGCCCGTCGATCGGTGAACGAATCTCGGAGTTCTTCATCTGCGCTTCGAGTTTTTTGCAGGTGGCATCGAGCGTCTCGAGATTCTGTTCCCGCTCGATCCGCTCGGTTTCCACGCTGCTGCGCAATCGATTGGCTTCGCTCTTCGCTCGCGCATATTCGACGGCCGGCACGTTGCCTGATGCCGCCACTTTCTCGAGCCGTTGGAGGTTGTCTTCCGCTGCCTTGAGTAGTTCCGAAGAAGGGACCGGGAGTTTGGCGCGTTCTGTTGCTGCCTGGAGGTCGGCACGCGCTTGCTTCAGTTGCCGGGCGGTTGTTTCGTCAGCGATGGTGGCTAGCAATTGGCCTTTCTCTACGCTTTTCCCGATGGCCCCACGGCCGGCGGCGAAAGGATCGGCCAACGTGATGAATCCTGAATTCTGCGCCCGAACGTGAACGACAAATGCCGGCTCGATTCGCACCGTCCCATAAACGGCAGCGATGGCGGTGCCGCGACGCACTGCAGCCACCTCTGCTACCGGCATCGCAAAGTAATAGACCGCCGCGAGAACAAGCACGACCAGCGCCCCACCTCCCCACAAAACTCTCTTTGATTCCGGCAACTTCAACTGCTGGAACTAATGCACGTTTTGAGCGGTGTCGTCCGAAAATTGAAAATACCGCCCAGTGGCGCGGTCCCATTCGGCGGCGGCGAGATTGTGCTGATAAGTGGCGTCGAGCAATCCGCTTTTGGTTTCCAGAAAGCCGTTTTGCGTCAGCCGGTATTCGAGTTGCGAGGCGAGACCTCCCGCCAGATTTTGCGCTACGACGAGTGCACTCTGCTCCGCGGCAGCGGAAGCCGCCGCGAGCGATTGATGCCGCGTCTCGGTCGCCTCCAGATCGTGGTGGATGCGCAAGAGCTCGCGGCCCACGTTCGCTTCCAATTTGCGGCAAGTAAGTTCGTTCATCTCGCGCGTTGCCCGCTGCTTCATCGCCGCGCCTGCCACTTTGCCGTTGTCGATAACGCTCCATGTGTAAGCGCCGCCAGCCCGAATTTGCGAAGAGATGTCGTCCGTCCGGCGTGAGGTACCTTCCCGGTGAATCCCCGTGACCGGAATATATTCACCAGAAATCCTGGCCTCGACCGCGGGATAATAACCTGCTTCGATAATGCGCAGATCTTCGTTGGCAGCGCGGACAAAGAGGCGGGCGAGTTTGAGATCAGCTCGTCGTTCCATTGCCGTGGCCGTTTCCGAATTGAGATCGACAATCATCGGCGTGAATGTCAGCTCGCCTTCGGGATCGGGCAGCGTCGCCTCCGGCCCGAGATCGCGGCCCATCGCCTCGGCCAATTTCAGCCGCGCTTCCGCGTAAGCGCGGTGCGCGCTCTCGATTTGTGAATCAAGCTCGCGAGCTTGCACAGTCGCGCCCGTGAAGGCGCTGCGATCAATCAACCCGGCCTCGTAACGATCTTTCTGACTAACAGCATTTTCTTCCAATCGTCGCCGCTGGTCCTGGCGGATCGATTGCAGGGTGCGATTGTAGAGCGCGTCATAAAAAGCCAGCCGGGCTGCATGAAGTTGTTCCACCACACTAACGTTTAGTTGCTGCTGTGCGATTAAAACATCGACATCTCCGCGACGGCGCGACGGCGGAATAGCGGCGTTGAACAAAGCCTGAGTAAACGATCCGTGCACAAAGCCGAACCCTTTCGTTCCGCTTTCGCCCGCGCGATGTCCGCCCTGCACACCGGCGGGCACTCGCAATTTTGCGTCGGGCCACATGATGGAACGAAGGACGAGTCGCTGCCCGGCCGCTTCTTCGAGATGCGCTTTCGCTTGTTGGATGGCGGGATTCTTTTCCAGCGTGATTTGAAGAAGAGTGTCCAGCGTTACTCCCCGGGCGGCAGACGAGATCGACAGGAAAGAAGCGCCCACGAGCGCGATGGCAAGACGGATTGATTTCATTGCTCGCTCAACTTTGCTGGCGGCCGCGCCACATCAAAAACTTGCGCGGCATCGCGATCGCGGCCCGGCCCGTTCTTGACGCTCGGCTCGAAATCGAGTGCTTCCGGACGGGAGGCGCAAGCGCGGACCAGCCGCGCCAGCCCCACGTTGTGCAAATAAATTGCGCTTAATCGTGTGGTGCGCGTCCGCGTTACATCGGATGCTGCTTGCAAAATGTCGAGCTGTGTTCCCAATCCGGCCGCGAGATTGGCTTTGGCGCTCTCGAGAGTTTCATCGGCGGTCTGGACATTTTTGGTCTCGGATTCGAGCACGCGGTCAGCCTGTTGCAGATCGAAAAACGCGCTCCGGACTTCTGAAGCAACGGAGCGCCGCGCCGCCTCGAGCGCCTGAACGGTTGCTTCGCGCCGGGCCCGCGTGGCCTGAAGGCGCCCTTTGGTGGCAAACCCGTCGAACACGTGCCAGGTCGCGTTTATCCCCAGCAAATAGCCATGATTAAACTCGCGACCCACCTCCGGGTCGCGCTCGTTGTAAAGTTCGTAGGCGGAGAAAAATTCCACGTGCGGCCGCAGTTCGCTTCGGTCCAGGGTGTATTGACGATCTTCGATCTCGATATCTTTTTGCCGCGCCTTAATTACCGGTCGGCTCGTATCCGCTCGGGCGAGGCATTCGTTTAGATCGGGATGGCGCGGGTGGTATTGCAATTGTCCCGAAATTTCAAAGGGCGCTTGCTCGGAATCGGGCGGGAAATTGATCCCGAGAAGTTCTCCCAGGCGCAGGTAGGAATTTTTCAGTTGCGTCTGCGCGTTGATCAACTCTGGGCGCTCGTTGGCCAGCGCCACTTCGGCGCGCTGAACATTCAATGTGCCGACGATCCCGGCGCTCAGCCTTTCCTGTTGCGTCTTCACTTCCTCCTCCAGAACCCGCACGGAATTTTCGCGCACGTTAATCTTCGCGCGATTCAAGAGGAGCTCGGAAAACGCGATCCGCACATCCATCGCCACGCGATTGGCGATTTCCTGGAACTCGTACTCCTGCTTCTCGATGTTTAAGCGCGCGATTGCCACCTGGCTGGTGACCGCGCCGCCGGTGTAGAGATTTTGCAGGACTCGCAGCGAAGCGTTGTAATCCTCATCCCGGAGGCGCGTTTGCGACTGGTGCTCCCGTTTGTCGAGCAATCCGGTCGAGACAACCGAGGGGAGAAAGCCGGAGCGCGCTTCAATCAGGCCGCCGCGCGCTGCCTGCACTTGCTTGCGGGCGATGGCAATTTCGGGATTTTGAGCTTGAGCAAGGGCGACCGCTTCTTCGCTGCTATAAGTGGGGGTCGCCGCCGGCAACGGAACGGGCAAAGCAAAGATAATTAGGTACGCGACGACCCGAAGCTCCAAACGCATCCCGTCTATCTCCTCGGCAGACCCTTCTTTTTCAATAAGAATTGCTCGCTCTTAAGTGCTTGCGCCTCCATCTTGAATGGGCTAATCGTTCGAGCCGCGGACATTTATCCTGAGGAGGAAGAAGCGCCGCCTGTTTTAAAATCGACATAATAAATTGTATCTTGCCCGAACCGCCCTGTTGCGGCTAGGGTTGCGTTTTTTAATGAGAAAAATACGAATTGCCATCGTCGGAGTGGGAAACTGCGCCAGTTCACTCGTCCAGGGAATAAATTTTTATCACGGCTCCTCCGCCAACGGCTCCGGTGTCGGACTGATGCACCGGCAAATCGGCTCTTATCGACCGAGCGATATCGAAGTCGTGGCCGCGTTTGATATTGACCGGCGCAAAGTCGGGCTCGATGTGAGCAAGGCCATATTCTCACCGCCCAATTGCACGAAAGTTTTTTGCGAAAAGATCAACCTCACCGGTGCAATTGTGAAGATGGGTTGCGTGTTCGACAGCTATGCGCCTCACATGCGCGAACAGGATCCGCTCCGCACATTCCTGCCGCTGGAAAAAGAATCCACTCGCGAACAAATCGTGTCCGAGCTGAAAAATTCCTCTGCCGAAATCATGGTGAATTATCTGCCGGTCGGTTCGGAAGAGGCGACCCGTTTCTATGCCAGTTGTGCGCTTGAGGCCGGCCTCGCGTTCGTTAATAACATTCCCGTTTTCATCGCGAGCGATCCGGTTTGGGCAAAAAGATTCGCCGAGAAAAACCTCCCGGTCATCGGCGACGATATCAAAGCGCAAATGGGCGCCACGGTTTTGCATCGAATGATTGTCGATCTTTTTCGCAAGCGCGGCGTTAAAGTCGAGCGCACCTATCAGTTGAACACCGGAGGAAACACCGATTTTCTCAACATGCTCAGTCGCACTCGGCTCACATCCAAAAAAACATCCAAGACCGAAGCCGTGCAATCGGTGATGGGCGAACGGCTGGCGGACGAAAACATCCACATCGGTCCAAGCGATTACGTGCCGTGGCAACTCGACAACAAGATCGCCTTCATCCGCGTGGAAGGCCGCCTCTTCGGGGACGTGCCGATGGAGATCGATCTCAAATTGTCCGTCGAAGATTCACCGAACTCCGCCGGCATCGCCATCGACGCGATTCGCTGCTGCAAACTCGCGCTCGATCGCGGCATCGGCGGCGTCCTGCATTCTCCTTCCGCCTATTTTTCAAAGCATCCTCCCGTCCAGATGACCGATGACGAGGCCCACCGCTGCGTCGAGCAATTCATCCGCGGCGAGCGCGATTGCTGAGCGTTAGTTAAGAGCGATCTCACCGGCGGACTGATCGGAGCGCGGCTTTCGTAATCGCTCCCACTCGCGCGCGAGTTCGTCGCGATCGTAAATAACAAACAGCCCTGTGGACGTGGAATAAATCCCAGCCTCAACCCCGGAGGCATTCGGGGTCATTTCGGTGATTGCTTGCCAATACGCCGCGATCTGCGGTCGGTACTGCGCGCGCAGATTGTCGATCTTGTCCGGCGCGATGCGGTTGGTTTTCCAATCCAGAACGAGCCACTTGTTCGCCTCTCGATCGAACACCGCAAGATCGACAATTCCCTCCAAACACGTCGCCGCATCCATTCGCCACATGAACGGCATCTCCGCGAAGACCATAGCGTCTTGATCGAAGAGATTTCGATGGCTCAAAAAATATTCGCGCAATAGCTTCCACTCGCGTTTCGAGCGCGCTCGGTCGGGCGATATAGCATTGCTCGTTTCAAAAACATTTTCCCACGCGCTCGGCCCGGCACTCCACGGAATGCTCTGCGCGAATTCGTGCCACCAAACTCCGTAACGCGTGGCCGGATTGTCGATTCTCGTCGGCCGCAGCGCCGGCTCCGCTTCCTTCCAAACATCCGCGCCGGTCGTGGCCACTGTTTTTTCTTCCGGCGCAAACAAACTCGGATTCGACGTGCGAATGAACGCTGAAGCGTGGT
>Ga0209267_1001697_pt1 | contig 14852 bp, 11 predicted proteins | sample GraSoiAngelo_137_FD_185894 | JGI IMG/M metagenome (GOLD analysis project Ga0209267, IMG submission 185894) | Grasslands soil microbial communities from the Angelo Coastal Reserve, California, USA - 14_0929_09_30cm (SPAdes) (version 2) | ecosystem: Environmental > Terrestrial > Soil > Grasslands ... | reverse complement strand
CCACTCGGCAATGGATTCCAGGCGCTGCCGGCGTCTCAACTAGGATGAGTTGGGCTTCTACCCGCGCTACGTGGCGGCGTTTGACTATGGAGGGGATACTATACGTCACCAGAATCCCCAGATGCGGTCCCAAGAATCACTTCAGCGGGGCCCAGCTTGATTTTACTAACAGCGGCAAATCGTGGATCCAGTCAGTCTGTTTGATTCCAGACGGATAGATTACATGCGCCAGATTGTCCTTGGTGTAGGCGAGCGCAAACGCCGAGTGCTCGTAACTAGGATCGCTGTTGGCGACGGGCACATTCGCTGCTGTCTGGGCGGCTTGGATCGCGGTTTCGTCGCCGGTAAGTCCGATGATGTGCTTGTCAAAGTGATCGAGCCACGTGCGCAAGAATCGCGGATTGTCACGCTTGGGATCGGTAGTCACGAAGACTACCTTCACCCGGTCCGCAACATCGGCAGGCAGTGTCCGAAGGGCAGAGGCGACAACAGCCATGTGCATGGGACAGACGTCGGGACAATGCGCATATCCAAAAAGGAGAATGGTGACGTAACCCTGAGTCTCTGACCAAAAATCAAACGGGGTCCCAGAAGTATCCATCAGAGTAAACTTGGGCTTCGGCAGTGGTGGGGTCACCACTCCGCCACGGTATGTGGTTTCGAGATGACCCCCACCAGGTGCCTTGGCCTCAGGTGTTCGTATCTGGGCCGATAACTGGGCAGCCCCTCCCAGCCACACTGCCAATGTGACAACCGACAGGCCGAACAGTCGCAACTTCATTCAATTCCTCCACTCGCATCGAACATCTCTATGGAACAACGTTCACCCAACCGATCATTCCTATTTCGTCGTGGAGTTCGCAGATCCACCTGTACTTACCGACAGCGTTAAAGGTCACGTTGAAGCGGACTAAGGTTGGACTGACCTGCGCGAGGGGCGTCGCTGTTCCCGGTGTTCCCGACAATGGACTGATACCGTTTGCACGATCCTGCGCTCCCGCAATGAGAAGACCTGAGTTGATCTCGTCTTTGGAGTTCGCGTCGCGGTTAGTTTCGTCTGCCTCGCGCCGTCTGCAGCCGTCCCCTTCAATCCCGAGGTGTCGACAAATGCCCCGGGTCCGCCACCGACTGGGCAGCCCGCGTCGTCAGTCGGGCACCCGAAGGTGATGGTGTGCGGCTCGGCGGGATCGATGTTCGCAAATTCCACCGTCTGCCCAACATGAACTCGGAGCGGGGCGCTCTTCGTGATTACGTTTCCTAGCGCATCCACAAACCGGAACATCGAGCCGTACTGCCATCCGCCTCCGGTCGAAACTATCTTACCGACTGTATACACGCGGGCGTTCGCCCCATACACAAACAGGCCGGGGGGAACCAGGTTTCCTGCGATGTTCGCGATCTGTGCAACCGTTTGGGCATCATACGCGAGCTGCGTGTAGGGAAGCGCGGCAGACGGGTCGAGCACGTGTACCGTTCCATTCATGCTCGAATGGATCAGGCAGGTGAACTTGAAGTTACCCTGGGCCGGGAACTTGATGGTGTAGGTATTTCCATAGGCCGCTAAGGCGCCCCCGGACGCGGCCGCGCCGCTGTGCACGCATTGCAAGCCCAACGTGCCTGACGGGTCATAGGCGGATTCATTGGGTGACATCGCGCTTCCGTACGCCGTACAGCCGATTCCGTTAGACGCACGCTGTTGCGCTGCCGGATATGGCAGCACGCCCACGATCGCTGGCGGCGGCTCATACAGGAAAGTTACGGTGTGAGCTTCGTCTGTTGCGAGCTTCCAGGTGATGCTGTCGTTCTCATGTATCCAAATCTCGTTAGGGACAAAGGCCATGACTTGCCTGGCCTGACAGCCAGTAGCAAGTTTCTGGTCGGCGTCGCCGCCGGCCAAACAGTCGGGGAATTGCGAGCCGGCTCGGACTTGCCATTGGCCCAAGGCCAGTCGCGGAACCAGAAAAACAGCCAGCAACACGCACCAGCGGATGGTGGACGTAAATTGCATAGATCCTAGAGATTTCATTGCTCCTCCTCGTGTGATTTGTTTCCGTCGAAATTGCACGGCCGAGCACCGCATTCTTCTGGTGAAAGACGTGCCCTCAAATTAAGCTGAGTTCGCCCCCAAGTAAGCCGGCAGCGACGCTTACGCGTAACGCCAGCAGAATGAATGCGCGTCTTTTCGTTTTGCCATCTGGAGATGAGTCGGCCCGTCGGAATAGCGCCTGGGCAGGCAAAGTTGGTACGCCGCCTTTCGACGCACCACCAGCCGCTCGGGTTCTGTACCCTTTTTTACTCTGTGTTAATAAAGTGCGAAAACACGCCCGTGCCTGACATTCGTCAGGGGTAGGACAAGAGCGGGCAAAAAAGCTTCAGTGGATCGATCAAGCGCGCGAGGCGACCGGGAAGACGTAATCGACCAGCGTTCAATCCATGTTTCAACTCATCCGGGCGCACTGTGACAAGGCAGGACAATAGCTTCGTTGTTCTTGCACAAAGGAACGTGAAACTTTACAATCTCGTTACATGTTCTGCCTCTTTACATGTTCTGCCAAAATCGTAACTGCTAACCCTCTGCCAACCGAATTCTTCCGCAATTGTGCAATAAGTCGTGTATTTCCAATATGTATACGCCTTAGTCTTCATTCAATGCGGTTCGGAGCTAGACAGCAGCCACGAACTGAGGAGCCACAACCCACGCCCCCGCTCGGTGGAGCAGGCCGACTCAGCTTCTGCCGCCAGCTCTTGGGCGCGCTCGACATGGCCTGTTTCGATCGCTTTCCTGGCCGATTGACGAAGCCGATAGGCGTGGCCGATCAGCAAAAGCAGTGGTCGAAGGTCGGCTCCGCAACGCGAGCAGATCGCCGAACCTCGGAAGCGCGCTTGGCAGACGGGGCACTTCGGAGGTACATCGTTTGCGGTCAACGCCCCTCCACGAAGAACAGCAGCTCGCGCAGCTCCGCGCTAGCCTTACTCAGTGCTTCGGCGTCGTTCGAGCGGATCGCTCGATCGATTCTTTCGTGCAGTTCGATCGCTTCTTGTTGATCCTCTGAGTGCAATGCGCCTAGCTGGCGTTTCGATTGCTCGACGAGATCACAAGCTTCCTTGACCATCTCCAGGGCGTGCGGCAGATCGGTAGTGGCTTTTTCCTCCGGCTCGCTCTCCGCCTCCTGACTCACCCCGTGGGCGTCTTCCAAGATGAGCTCATTTTCATCCTCGTCGGCACGAGATGAATAAAGCGCTTTCATACGCTCTCGCGCAGAGGCCATCTCCGATGGGCTCTTCTCCTGCAGTGCTCGAGTGATGGTGACGTGTTTGGACTTGCCCGTCTCCTTTTCAATGGCTGTGACGTGCAGGATGCCGTCCACGTCGAGCCTCATGCGGCAGAGCACCTCGTTCGGCTCTCGCGTGGGACGCAAACCCTCGATGAGGAAATCGCCCACGAGGAGATTCTTGAGCGCATCGTCGTCCTCGCCCTGATAGATCTCAATCCGCACGGAAGTTTGATACGGGTGGGCAGTTGTGTAGCTTTCCGTCCGCGTGACCGGCAACGGAGTGTTGCGATAAATGATGGGGTGATAGCAATGCGAATAAGGAAAGCCCCCGCGTTCTCCCAGGTAAGACGGGCCGAAGGAAAAGGGTGAGACATCCACTAGCACCCGCTCCACATCGTGGCCGGCCAGCCGAGAAGCCAGGACTCCCGCACCGAGGGCCACGCACAAATCAGGATGTACGTCCTGGCGGGGCGCCAGTCCGGTCAGTTCCTGGAGTCTGCGGTAGATCAATGGCGTGCGGGTTGAGCCGCCGACCAGCAAGATGGCGTCGATATCGCTCGGACCTTTCCGCGCATCGCTGAGCGCTAGGGAAACACTGTCGAGGGTGGACTCGATCAGCGGCCGGACCATCTCTTCGTACTCTAGACGGGAAAGCTCAACATCAAGGTTCAGAGGTTTCCCGTTCTCACTCACCAGCGCTTCTTCCCGCACGCGGACGTAGGGCTCGAAACTCAGCTTCTTCTTGGCTTCCTCGGCGGCCCACCATAACCGGGCACGCGCCACCGGGTGGCCGTGCTCGAGGTCAATTCCATACTGGCTTTGGAATTCCCGTTCGAGGCGCGCGAGCAAAAGATTGTCAAAATCGTCGCCTCCGAGTTGGTTGTTTCCGTGGCTGGCGAGGACTTCAGTGACGTCGCCTTCGACGCTTACGATCGAGACGTCAAACGTTCCGCCGCCAAGGTCGTAAACCAAGGCGGTGTGATGCGCGGCATCCCCGAAACCGTACGCCAGACTGGCGGCCGTCGGCTCATTGAGGATGCGCACCACCTCCAACCCGGCGAGCTCTCCGGCTTCCCGCGTGGCGTTGCGCTGGGCGTCAGAAAAGTAGGCCGGAACGGTAATGACCGCCTTTCCGATAGGTTGATGCAGTTCGTCTTGCGCCCATTCCACCATTCGGCGAAGAATCAGCGAGGAGATCTCCTGGGGCGTGAACTCTTTGTCTCCGACCTTCACCGCCTCGGTCGAACCCATCTTTCGCTTGATGCTCCGGATGGTCAGATGCGGATAAAGGAGTTGCTGATGGCGCGCCTCCCGGCCCACGAGCAGCGCGCCGGCCGGGGAGAGGCCCACACAAGATGGCAGCATCCTGTCGGCCTCAGGGCCAAGAACTTCGACCTTGCCATTGACGAAAGCGGCGATCTCCGAATTGGTGGTTCCGAGATCGATACCCGCGATCATATCACTCATTTTTTTCATTTCCTCCTGCGAAGATTGGTGTAGGTCTGCGCGCTACCTTTACTTGTGCCGGGCGATGAACTTCCCCCTTCCACTCATAGCCCGCACGGTACACTTCGAGCACCGTTCCTTCGGCTTCTTGATCGGTCTCTTCTACATCCACGGCGTGCATCGACTTGGGATCAAAAGGCTGCCCGTCGCAAGCAATCTTCCGCACATCGAATTGCGCCAGGGCGTCCTCTAGGCGCTCCATGCACATCTGGTAGCCTTCTTCGAGCGCCGCTAGGTTCTCGCTGGCTTGGCGGAAAGCGCGATGGCGCGCCAGGAGTCGAACCGTCCAACGGGACCGCAGGGAATCCTCCATCTTCTCCTGGCTTGTGCGGACCCGCTCAAGGCCCCCGGCCAGGCGGTCGCGCAGATCGAGAAGTACATCCAGCATTTCCCGGCGAGCAACTTCTTGGGCCTCACGGTGCATTTGAGGAAGCTGCGGGGCTAGCGTGCCGATTGGAGCGAGGGACTCGCTGAGCTGCTTGAAGCTCCGCCCTTGCAATCTCACTTCCTGGGTCAGAGCCGTCACCGCCGCCCACATCGAATAGAGGTCTGACCGGCCATCGTTAACCGCTTGCGGTTCCGCCATAAGCGAGGAGAGCAGTTCGGCAGGAAGCCCTTGCGGGGGTTCCTCGGCCCCCAACACGGAGTCCAGCCAAACTTCAAAGCGGCGCAGAATTTCTTGGCGATCGAGGCTCACTTCTCCCTCAAGACTGCCAACCAGGCGTCCGGTCCGGTGAACTTTCTCTCTTGGCTGCTTGCTGGCAGCAAAGAAACGAGAGCAGCCTGGGGATCGGCGGAAAGAAACATGTGCCGGGCGCGACGACGCGGATCCCGCAAGACTTCGTATGCGTCACGGATGCGTTCAAACTCGGCCGGCTCGCGGTCGGGCGGATGCTCCTTCACCTTTTGAAGGTACGCGTCGCGGATCCGCTCATCGCCGGCATCCAGGGGAACGCCGAGAATCACTCGCGGATCTTCGTGCAATTGGATGTCAGCCTGTCGGTTGGTTTTCAAAACAGGTCTCCTTGCCCCGGCAAATCGCGATGGACCCGCTTCGGTCGTTTCCCTCTGGGCTGGCCCATTTCCGGTACCAGCTGGTTAGTGTCGTCTAGGGCGGATGGCTCATCGTCATTCTCCAGCTCGTCGTCATCCAGAAATACTGTTTCCCGAAAAGGAACGTGAAAGCGAGCATGTCGATCCTTCGGAAATGCGCGCGCGTGCTTCTCGCGTTGCAGCACGGCGTGGATCTGCTCGGTGGTCATAGAGAATTCGTTCCAATTCTCCAAATCGAGCCAGTCGAAAAAGCTGCTCATGCGGTTGCGGCGGCCCCGCCGTAGCTCCATCGCTTCGTTGATGATGGACATGTCTCGCCGGCGCCGCCCGAGCTCGACAGTCGCCGCGATACAGTCCTCGCGGCGATCGAACTCCCATTCCGGCAGGGCTCGGGCGCGCAGCAGCAGAAACCGTGCTTCTTGGTCTGCTCCCAGTTCGAGGCCCGCGGCAGAAGCTGCGTAGGCCAGTTCCTTTTGGTTGGTCCGCAGGGCCGCCTTTCCGAGCATCTCTACTTGCCGGCTTTCCAGCTTACCGTGGGCGTTTGCTAACTCTTGCCAAAGCCGTGCGTGCCACGCCGTCGGGATGGTGAAAGGCACACCCACGTCATCACCGAGAACGCAGACACGCGCTGTCGCCGCAACCAGCGACTCCGGAGGATCTAGGGAGACTTGCGGAACATGACGATCGAAATCCGCCCTCGCCAATCCGCCGAAGGCGCCTGCATTTTCGCACAGAAGACTTGCCGCCGCGGAACTCCCCAGCAGGCGACCGATCTGGCCGAAAAAGCGGGAAGCCAGTTCGGCATCGCCGCCGATGACCGCCGAGGCCCAGCGCAGGGCGACCACAAATGCCGGGCGATCGGCTAGCTGAGCTTGCGGCAGTGCTTCAAGGGCTGCCACGTCCCGTTCAACCAGGTGCGGCTTCGACTGCCGGAGGTGACGACCGGTCTGGGCCACCAACAGGCGAAGTGCAGCTCGGCGAACCTCGGCGTTTACCGCGTCGAGCTTCTGCGCCTGCGCCAGAAAGGCGCTCGCCCGGTTGAGCGCTCCTCTTTTTTCCGCCGACTCCATCAGGTACAGGAGGGGCTGGCTGTTGAGCGGCAGCGCTCGGTGCCAACACTCGGCCACGTAGTCGGCGGCCCTACCATCGGACTCCTGCCTGGCCCAGTTCAGCCATTGTTCGAACGCTTCCCGATGTGGGTCCATGGTACAAGCGCGCTCGAAGAGATGGCTTGGTGAGAGAAAATAAAAATCAACCTTTTTGTACTTCGCCTCTACCTCCTGAATGAGCGGAGGCTGATCCTCATAGAAGGCTTGGAAACCTGAGAAGTGCTCCGCGAGCTTGCTCGACAGCCTTTCGAGCAAGTCACCGGGTAGCTCGAGCAACCGCTCGGCCATATGCAAGTAGAGCGCGGCCGCTTCTGGGCTCTTCTCCCTAAACCAACCCTCGGCGACCGCATGCCGGCGAAATTGCTCCCATTGGGCGCATATGAGCGGTTCGATTGGTTCGCGGGAACTCTCGACCGACCGTGCATAAAGGCGCCAGAAGTAAGCGTTCTTGAGCGACGCACCGCCAAGCGCGGCCCGGACTTTTCGCGTGGGCAGGTCAAGTTGTAGAGCACGAACGGAGATGTGCTGTCGCAAGCGCTCCAGCAGCTCGGGACAGGCGAGGTCACAAGCAGCGATGGCGCGCTGGATTTCCGTCAGGATCTTCTCTTGGACCCTGGCTTCCAACGCGGCGTCCAGCGCCTGGAGCGCCCTTCTGAAGGACACTTTGCTTCCGCACACCTGGGACACCAGGGACTCCGCAGCGGGAGTCAGGCGCTTGTCGGTACTCGCACGCAGCATGGTCCGCAGGGCCGGAATCAGCCGTGCGGGAGGGGAATCGGGATCGATGATCCCGAGGCACCGTTCCGAGGCCGCGTCATCTTGCTCGAAGAAATAGGCGATGGCACGCACCAGGATTTTCCACGAGGCCAACGGACCGCGATGAGAGACTTCCGGCAAGACCAGAGCGGACTGTTCAACAGGGCCAACCGTAACCGCGGCAAATGCGCCGAGGAGTGCGGCAGCAGCGGTCCGAAGAGGGTGATCAGCAGTGAGCGACGGGCACTCGGCGAGGGCCGAGAGATCGCACACCTGACTCTTGATGACCTCTTCGATGGCCCTTCGTATTTCTGGTAGAAGAGCGGGGTCGTTAAGGGGCCTCAGCAATTCCTCAAGGTTTCCGCTCGAAGCGCTGACAAGAACGCCGACGTCCGCAAACCTGGCCGCCGCCGAGCGGTAGCGCTTGCGCACCAGTTCGAACAGCGCTTTAGCTTCTTCCTTCAGGCCGGTTTTCAATAGGGACCGAATGCGCGCCGCATAGGCATCCACTAGCAAGGCTTCTGATTCTGGCCCGCCGCAGCGCTTATGAATCTCTCTGGCCAGCTCCACGGCAGGTTTCGTCTTGCCTTTGGCCAGGAGGGCGCGCACGTCTTCCTCCTGTGGAATTGGACCCGTGCGGTGAACCGGCGGACTGGGCAGTTTGGTCTGCTGCTTGTATTTCATACCAACTCTGGAGCTTCCCGTATTTTCTTGCTCGAAGCGACTAAGCTAACCAATCTTAGGAGAAATGACAAGATCCGAAGCCACGGACGCGATCCGGCCGATCAAGGATGGAGGTCGGCATGAGACAACAGACTGGCGCATGCTGCCATGGCGACCTGTAACCCCGTAGAACCAAAGGAAGGGTTTCAACATGTCCTTCTGTAAGCAGCTGAAGCGCGACAAACACAGTGAAATTGTCGAACGGCGCGCGCGCAAGAGCGCAACCTACCGTAAGACCTTCGGGCGCACGCTGCACCAAATTGATCTGGCCTTACTGGTGCGCGAGATGAGGGAGGATGCGGGGTTGACTCAGGCGGAGCTCGCCAAGAAGGTTGGCACCACGCAATCTGTGATTGCCGCCTTGAGGACGCTCCAGTACGCCGGGCACTCGCTCACAGCGCATCGCCGCGGTCTGCGGCATTGCCCTCAAGCTCCATGCAGAGAAAAAGCCCAATTTCGACCGCGAGATCGCGCTGGTCTAGTCGCAGGGGAGAGCACCCCCATCGATGATTGTGTCGGATGAAGCTTCCATCCGCGTCCGTCCGGTGACCCCGATGAACAGAACAGGCTCATCGCCAATGTCGTCCAAACTCCCTGTTCGGGACTAGCCGTAATAGTCGTAGAATTACTAGATAGTTTATTCATCTTTGATACTTGACTTTGCCAGGTCCTGGCCGGAGAATCGCTTACGTCCCCCCGGTTTCTTTTACTTTACACGACATTTCGCAGGTGGAGCCCGAGCAGACGACGACCTCGGGTTCAGGCCATTTTCCTGACGAGGTGTTCTCCATGAATCGTCAGGAGGCGAAAAAACGTATGGCTCGATACCTCCGTATAAGATCCATTGTGAAGACCGAGCGAACGGACGCACATGAGCGCATCAAAGCGATTTGTGGGCTTATGCCAGATGGAAGTCATTGGACGCTGACGCACGAGGACGCTGTTTCACAGGTCGAGAATAGGACCTGCGCATTTTACATAGAGAGACCTGGAGATAAGCGATATGACGTAATCGTCGGAATGGATTTTCACGCCCACAAGTACCTCAAAACGGACACCGATAGAGACCAACCTGACGAACTTCTGTTTCTCCCGACCTGTCATCACGTTGTGCATACATCCTACGCCGTACCGGGCCGACATTTCACGGCCGGAGCCTGAAACCAAGCGAATGAAATCTGCGTGACCTGCTGACCCGCGACCACGCCCCCGGCTTGCCGGGGGTGGTCGCTGAAGGCGTGGTTTCGTCGCTGCCGCTGACAGGCTGGGTCCAAATAATTTGTGCCCGTTAGGGGTTCATCTCTAATAACGCCAGCCTGGTCAAGAGTTTTTTTAGCTTTCTTATTCTGCTCATCATTGAATTCACGCACACTTCTTCCTCCGCGCACGAACGGCGTCTCTTTCTAGCCTCGACCCCTTCCTTTCTTGTCCTCTTGACTTCCATCCCCTGCCTCTATACGATTTTACTCTAGGCCTAGACCAACATTAGCTGAGTGAAGTCTGGAGAGCGCTTTGAAAAACCGTGAGCAACGAGACCTCTTTCCCGGCGCGCTGGAGATGATGATTCTCCGAACGCTTAAGCGCCAACCCCTGCACGGCTATGCCCTGGCGCAGGTTATTAAGCGCACCTCCAACGATTTACTTCAGATTGAAGAGGGCTCACTCTATCCGGCTCTTCAGCGCCTGCTCAAGGAAGAGTTGGTCAAAGCCGACTGGCGCATCTCCTCCACCAACCGCCGCGTGCGGATTTACAAGCTGACACCAGCAGGAGCGAAGCATCTGGAGCATGAGGTGTCGCGTTTTGAAAAGATGCTCGAAGGGATTACGCGTGTCTTAGCGCCGGGTGAATCATGAAGTGGATGAAACAACTGTTCTTGCGCCGGCGGATCTACGGCGATCTCTCGGACGAGATTCAGGCACACCTCGAAGAAAAAATAGAAGAGCTGGTTCGACGGGGGATGCCTAGAAAAGAAGCTGCCGCCGCTGCTCGGCGTGAGTTTGGGAATGTGACGCTGACTAAGGAGGACAGCCGCGAGGTCTGGCGCTGGCCGTCCATCGAGAACCTTCTCGCCGATATTGGCTACGGCTTGCGCATGCTGCGCAAGAGTCCCGGTTCCACGGCCGCGGTCGTCATGGCGTTGGCCCTGGGCATGGGGATGAACACGACGGTATTCAGCTTTGTCAACGCTTTATTGCTGCGCCCTCCTCGACGTGTGGAAGCCCCTAACAAATTGGTGGAGCTTTGGCTCCACAATCGAGTGGCTTCCGGTATCCAAGGCTACCTGCCGCTGACCTATCCCGACTATGTCTACTATCGCGACCACAATCAGTCCTTCACCGGGTTGCTGGCATTTGACGGAGACCCGGAACCCGTCATCTGGAACAGGTTTGGCGAGGGGCAGGTCGTCCAGGGCCAGCTGGTGTCCGGCAACTTCTTTTCAGTTCTAGGAGTTAATGCTTTTCTGGGCCGTACCTTTTTGCCCGAAGATGACCAGACAGGAAACCCTCAGCCAGTGGTGGTTCTGGGCCACTCCTTCTGGCAGCAACGCCTCGGTTCTGATCCCCGGGTAGTCGGAAAGAGTCTGCTGCTGAATGGCACGAACTTTAACGTCATCGGTGTAGCGCCGAGTGGTTTTGCTGGTCTGTTGGTGGCCATCGAGCCCGACTTCTGGGTGCCCGCGACCATGATCGAGCAGGTCACCCGCGACTCCGGCAGGCTCACCAACCGCCAGGCCTACTGGCTTCTTGCCGTGGGGCGCTTGAAACCCGGAGTGGACGCGACTCGTGCGCGTACGGAGATGAATCGGCTCGCCGGCGTGATGGAGCAGGATCACCCCGACACCAACAAGAACTTGGGCGCGACCGTCTTCCCCGCGGCACTCGTTCCGGGACCCTATCGCGGTTACGTCAGCGCCTTTACGGGATTGCTCATGGCGGTGTTCGCTCTGGTGCTACTGATTGCCTGCGTGAACGCTGCTAGTCTACTGCTGGCCCGTGCTACTGGGCGGGCGCGCGAGATGGCGATACGGTCGGCGCTCGGCGCAGGGCGGGGCCGATTGATCCGCCAGATGCTTGTCGAAAGCACGCTTCTGTCCGGTCTTGCAGGTTCGGCGGGATTGGTTTTGGCTTACTGGACCGCCCCGCTCCTGCTGGCTCTGAAACCCGCGAGCTTACCGATCACCCTAAGGATTCCGCTCGACTGGCGAGTGCTCGCCTTCACCGCCTCGGTTTCACTGTTTACCGGTTTGGCTTTTGGACTGACTCCCGCGCTGCGCAGCGCGAAAGCTCAAGTGGCTCCGATTCTCAAGGATGAGGCGCAATCAGCAAGCTATCGGAAGTCACGGCTGCGGAGTTTTCTTATGATCGGTGAGATCTCGACATGTGTGGTGCTGCTAGTTGGCGCCACATTGTGTGTGAGGAGCCTCGTAAACGCCAGCTCAATTGATCCGGGATTCGACACCCAGCGGGTCGCCGTTGCGACGCTCGACCCCGGGAGCCTGGGATACTCCGAAGCGCAGGTGCGCAGTTTCTATGAGCAACTATCCCGGCATATCGGTGCCCTGCCCGGAGTGTCTTCAACCAGCTTCGTCAACCACCTGCCACTCGGAAGTGCAAGAGAACAAAGCTCCGCCATCGAAGGGAATCGTTCGGCCGCCGGTCAGAAGGGCGTCTCGGTCGACGTGTTGCGGGTCGCGCCCGGCTATTTCGAGACCATGGGCATCCCGTTATTGCGAGGTCGCGATTTCATTCCGAAGGAGAGCGAGTCGTCAAACCAGGCGTCGGCAGGCGCAGCGATCATTAACGACGCCATGGCACGCAAACTCTGGCCGAGTCAGGATCCGGTGGGCCGAAGGATCCGCTTAGGTGAGGATACCGGCCTGGAGATCATCGGCGTAGTGAAGACGGGTAAGTATCGGACTCTTGGTGAAGAGCCCATTCCTCTGGTTTACCTACCTCGACTCCCGAGCCGGCGGACGCTGGTGGTGCGTACTTCCGGCGATCCGACGGCCCTGCTAGACGCTATCCGGCGCGAAATTCAGACCGTGGATCCGAACATCGCGGCTACGGATCTCGAGACCATGCAGCAATACATGACTCTTCCTCTCTTTCCTGCGCGAACGACCGGCCTACTCCTCGGAGCGTCCGGAATTCTGGCGCTCGTGCTGACTTGTATCGGTCTCTTCGGTGTCATCTCCTATATTGTCTCGCAACGCACGCACGAAATCGGCGTGCGCATGGCACTGGGCGCGCGGCGAGGAGACGTCTTGAAACTGGTGTTTGGGCACGGCTTGGCCGTGACGTCAATTGGTTTGGCCGTTGGACTCGCCGCCGCATTCGGGGTGACGCGCTTCCTTTCCGCCCTTCTCTATGGGATAAGTCCGAACGACCCGGTAACACTGCTGAGTGTTTCTCTCGGCTTGGCGCTGGTGGCGCTTCTGGCTTGTTACCTTCCGGCGCGCCGGGCCATGCGGGTGGATCCGATGGTTGCTTTACGATACGAATAAATCAGGCCGCCATCGGCGTCACTGGCAAACCAAAGGAAAGGGGTTACGGGAATAACTGTTTTGAACGAGGGCTCGAAGGGACTACACGGGTCTTAGCGACGGGTGAATCATGAAGTGGCTGAAGCAATGGTTCTTGCGCCGGCGGATCTACGGCGATCTCTCAGAAGAGATTACCGAGCATCTCCGAGAGAAGATCGAGGAGCTGGTGGCGAGCGGCATGCCGAGGAAGGAAGCCGTCGCCGCTGCGCGACGCGAATTTGGCAATGTCACGCTGATTGAGGAGGACAGCAGAACGGTCTGGCGGTGGCCATCCGTCGAAGACTTTTTCATGGACCTTCGCTTCGGCTTGCGGATGCTGGCGAAGAGCCCTATTTTCACCTTGGTAGCGGTGCTCACGTTGGGCTTTGGCATCGGGCTGAACACCACGCTATTCAGCGTGGTCAACACTGTTGCTCTCAAGCCTGTGCCGGTGCGCAATTCCGGACGGATTGTTCGCCTGGAGCGGTGGTTCGCAAACAATCTGCATGGCGACAGCCAATACGCGTTCTCTTCTGAGGAGTTCCGATACTTCGCCGAGCAGAACAGAGTCTTCTCAAGTCTGATGGCCACGAGTTTCCCATTGCGCGTGGCGGCCTCGCTCCCTCTCGATCCTTCCGCCACACAACTAACCAAAGCTTTCGTCGGACCACCGGAGAGTGCGACTGTCGAGATGGTGTCGGCAAATTATTTTGCCGAGCTTGGCCGAGCGCCAGCGCTGGGACGCGTGTTTCGTCCGGAGGAGGGCGAGGTTGCGGGCGCAGATCCAGTCGTGGTTCTGAGCTATCCCTACTGGCAAACGCGTTTCGGCTCCGATCCGCTTATTCTTGGGAAAGTTCTGAAAGTCAACGACACCGCGTTCACGGTCATCGGCGTAGCGCCTCTTGAGTTCGTGGGCACAGGTAACCCACCGGTGATGGCCGACTTCTGGACTCCGCTAACCATGCAGGCACAAGTGCTTCCCGGCGAGGACTGGCTGAACCATCCGCTCGATTACGAGATCCAGTTGCTTGGCTACCTAGCGCCGACGGCGGCGATGAACGAGGCCGAGGCGGACATGACCGTGCTGGAGCAGCGCTTCGCCGAGGACCATCCGAATTCGGAGAATAAGACCACGGCGATAACCGTGCAGCGTGCAACATTTTTCGGAAACACGGAAGACTGGCGTTTCCGAGCGATCATGGCGCTGTTGATGGCCATCGTCGGGATGGTGCTGGCCATCGCTTGCGCCAATCTCGCCAACATGCTGCTGGCCAAAGCAAGCGGGCGGCAGAGCGAAGTCGCAGTTCGACTCGCCCTCGGAGCGAGCCGCGCCCGCCTGGTGCGACAATTATTAACTGAGAGCATGTTGCTGGCGGTCGTCGGCGGAGCGGCCGGAGTGTTGTTTTCGCTATGGGGCACTCGCGCGCTATGGCTGGCCGCGGGGCAGTTTGCCGGGTCGCACTCCGCATTTGTCACCCACACACCGCCGGACGGGCGAGTTTTCTGTTACACCCTGCTGCTGTCCGTCTCGACCGGAGTGCTGTTCGGGCTGTGGCCGGCTTTAGCAAGCTCGCGGTCCGATCTCACGACCTCGCTCAAAGACGCGGGCACGGCGTTCGGTCAGCGGTTGGATCGCTCGCGCCTGCGCGGTTTGTTGGTTGCCGCACAAATTGCTGTTTCCACGCTCTTCCTGATCGTCGCCGGCCTGCTCGCTCGAGGTCTGGTGCGATCACAAGCGGTCGACCCGGGCTTCGAAGTGCGCACTGTTTATCCAATGCCACTGCTGTACAACCATGATCCGGCAAAGAACAACGCGCTGCGTCAGCGGGAGATCGAGCGGCTTGAGGCGCTGCCAGATATCCAGAATGTGGCACTGGTCGATTTCATCCCGCTGAGAAGCACCTGGA
>Ga0209267_1001694_pt1 | contig 14858 bp, 9 predicted proteins | sample GraSoiAngelo_137_FD_185894 | JGI IMG/M metagenome (GOLD analysis project Ga0209267, IMG submission 185894) | Grasslands soil microbial communities from the Angelo Coastal Reserve, California, USA - 14_0929_09_30cm (SPAdes) (version 2) | ecosystem: Environmental > Terrestrial > Soil > Grasslands ... | reverse complement strand
CACGCCCCGGCTGCGACGCATGCGCAAGGCGTTTGTAGCTTCCGCGAGCTTGCGGCCTATGGCACAACAGTTGTTGCAGGACCGCACTCCCCAGGCCTACACAGGGGTGGAAACCTATGCACGGCGGCATGCCAAAGAAGATGCCGGGGCGCTAGCCTGGCTGGTGCTTGGTTACGCGCACGTTGTCGATCATGATTACGCCAAGGCCATCGACCCGCTGAACCGGGCCAAGGCGAATGCCGGTGACCTCGGCGATTACGTTAGCTATTATCTCGGCAACTCTTATTTGCAATCGGGAAGAAATGCCGAGGCGGTCGCCACTCTGGCGGAATTTGCCACTAAGTATCCTGACTCACAGTTGATTCGGGACGCAGGCGTTTTATATGCCAACGCGCTGCTCACTGAGAGCCGAGGGGACGAAGCCTTGGCGGTACTTGAAAAGCAGCGTCAGCCCGTTCGCGCAGATGCAGAGTTGGTGCTGGGACGCGCTTACGAAGCCACCGGGCAGAATGAGAAAGCGGCCCCCGCGCTGCGCAATCTTTATTACACCATGCCCACAAGTTTCGAAGCGGATATAGCGGGCACGGAACTGCGAAAGCTGGGTCAGACTTCGGCCACGGTCACAGAACGCAAGACGCGTGCAGACCTGCTTGCGAAAGGCAAGCGCTACAGCGACGCTGCAGACGAATATCGCGCACTGCTGAACGAAGTCGGTGCGGAGGAGAAGCCCGGCGTTCAACTGGCGCTGGCCAGCGCGCTGCTTCGCAGCGGGCACGCCAAGGAAGGCAAGCAGATTATCGCATCTGTGCCGGAGAGCGCCGGCGAAGCGGGCGCGCAGCGGCTTTACCTGATGGGAGAGATTGCGCGCGCATCCGACGATGATGGCGGCTTTCTCCGCACCGTTGAACAGTTGCGCCAGTCCGCCCCCACCAGTCCCTGGTTCGAGCAGTCGCTGCTTACCGCCGGAAACATATACCTTCTCAAGCACGACTATGACAAGGCGATTGAAGCCTACCGCGAGCTGCAACAGCGTTTTCCCGATGGCAGCCGGGCCGCTTATGCGCACTGGAAGGCAGCATGGCTGACCCTGAGGCAAGGACACAACGACGAAGCCAAGAGCCAGTTCGAGGATCAGATCTCGTGGTATCCGGCAGCAGCCGAAGTTCCACCGGCGCTGTACTGGCGGGCGCGGCTTGCCGAAGAAGAAGGCGATATCGAAAAGGCGCGCGCATTTTATGTCAAGCTCTCGGATCGCTTTCGCAATTATTACTACGGCGAACTGGCGCGCCAGCGCCTGAAGGGACTTAAGCCGTCCGACGATCCGGTTCACTACGAGATCCTGGACAAGGTGCAGACGCTGCCGGCCAAGGCGAAGATCATTGACGACGAGATTCCGACTGACGATCTAGAAGTTCAAAAAGCGCAACTACTCGCCAACGGAGGCCTGGTTGATTTCGCGGTTCGAGAATTGCAAGCTGCCGCCGCGGAAGACAAGGGCAACTGGGAGGCGCCTGAAGCGGCTCGCCTCTACGCCGATGGCGGCCAGTACAATCGCGCCATCCAAATCATGAAGCGCACTGTCCCCAACTACTTCGCCGTAGACATTCCGGACTTGCCGCGGAACTATTGGGAGGCACTATTTCCCAAGCCCTATTGGACTGATCTGAAAAAGTTTTCTTCGCAAAACGCGCTCGATCCCTATTTGGTGGCTTCATTGATCCGTCAGGAATCCGAGTTCAACGCTGCCGCAGTGTCCAACAAAAACGCTGTTGGATTGATGCAACTGTTGCCAAAAACCGGCAAGCTGGTCGCCAAAGAAGAAAAGCTTCGCCACTTCAATGCCACACAACTGTTTACGCCTGCTGTGAACTTGCAGCTTGGAACCCGATACTTTCGCGGCATGGTAGATAAGTTCGGCGCGTTCGAATACGCGCTCGCCGCTTACAACGCGGGTTCAGACCGCGTCCAGGACTGGCTTTCGCAAGGGAAATATCGCGATGCACAAGAGTTCGTGGAGTCAATCCCATTCACCGAAACCCGCGAGTACGTGCAGGCCATTCTGCGAAACGCCAATGTTTACCGACAGCTCTATGGCGCGCCATAGTTCAGAGACTATCTTTATATTTCTATGGCTAACTCTGCGACGCTCACATTGTGGCGACCCACACGAATGAAACCCTCTGCGCCAAGAACGGCCGTCGTCCTTTATCTCGGAGCCATGGTTCTGATTCATACGATCGTATTCTGGAATGTCAGGAAACAGATTCAGAAGGGATATTCAGATTTCGCCATTTATTATTGCGCAGCCAGCATAGTGCGCCAGGGACTAGGTCATCAGCTCTACGATGAGAGCGTCCAGTTCATGGTGCAGGAGGAGTTTGCGCCCGAGGTCCCTATTCGCCGCGGTGCGCTGCCTTATACCCATCCTCCCATCGAAGCTTTGTTCTTTGCTCCATTCAGTTACTTGTCTTACGTCCAGGCGTTCGTGCTTTGGGATGTGCTCAACATAGCCATGCTGGTTGCCTTGCCGTTCCTTTTGCGGCCATATCTTCCGCAGCTTCAAAGTTATTCGCCGCTGCTCTGGCTTCTGGCTAGCCTGGCGTTCTTTCCGATTTTCTTTGCGCTCGTACAAGGACAGGACGCGATTTTGCTCTTATTCCTTTACGCCATGGCGTTCATCTCGATAAAGAAGCAGAGGCCTGTCCTCGCCGGAGCCTTGCTCGCTCTTGGATTATTCAAATTTCACCTCGTGCTGCCATTCGTCCTATTGTTATTGGTGCAGCGAAGAAAAAGAATTTTGTATGGTTTTATTCCGGTCGCCATGGCACTGGCAGTGATTTCAGCATTCATTGTGGGCGTTAAGGGGTTGATGTCCTATCCCAGATATGTATTGCACCTCGAAGAAATCATGGGCCGGGGAGCGATCGTGCCCGCCGACATGCCGAATCTACGCGGTATTCTCCACTTGCTTCCGCTATCCGAATCTCATAAGACTCCGTTGCCACTGATTTTCTCCCTCGCCCTGGTTGTTTTTGCCGCGTGGACGTGCCGCATTGCCGACCATGCGGATTCGTCGCATCTAAAGTTTTCCTTGGCGATGATTGTGACCGTGCTCGTCAGCTACCACGCCATGGGATACGACCTAAGCATGCTCATGCTTCCTGTATTTCTGACGAGCGACCAATTGCTCAATAAAGATAGAATTGGCGGCTTGCCGGATGTTGCCGTAGCATGCGGGATTGCGGCGCTGTTCTTCTCGCCTCTACAGCTTCTCCTGCTGATGCGCTACAACCGTTTGGCACTCTTGGGGTGGCTGATTCTGGTCTGGATGTCTGCGATTGCGCGGATGATCTCCAGAATGGACGCGGAGGCGGGTAGCCTCAGCCGTCGGGTGCAACCCGCGCGGTCACTGTTTTAGGCCTCCGGCGCAGCACGACCACCAGCATGGGCAGGTAAATGAAAAGCACAGTCCACCGTCCAACCTGAGTAAAACTAGTCGGCATGTGATACCAGCGCCAAATGCCCGCACCCCAACTGAAGAAAACGGTGGCCAGAATTTCGCGCCGGGACTTCGGAATTAACCACAAGATAAGGGGATCGTAGAACCAACGCTGCGGCATGATGCTGGCAAGGAACAAAAGCTGAGCATCAGAATCGCGATATCGCAGAAGCGCCAGCAGGAGGATTGGCCCGGGCAACACAAGGATGGGAAAGTAATGCTGGTATCCCTTTAATTGCGGTATCCAGTGCGCCGGCCAGTCAGGCATCAAAATGAAGGTTAGCAGCAAGACCGCGAAGCACCCCGCCAGCCCGCGTCGTGACAAGTGAGTCAACGCAACCGGCAAGCCGACTTGCGGTTTGGCCATTGTGAGGGGCAAGAGGAAAGGGAAGAATGCGACCGCCGTGATGAGTGGCGTCCACTGGGCCACAAGCAGGGCTGCCCAGTAGGGATAGGCAAGAAACAGCAGCAGCCGGGTGTAGCCCTCGCGAGTCAGGCCGAAAGCCAGCAACCCGGAACTAACGCCGAAAAATATTCCGGCTGCCAGTTCCCGTGGAAAAACCGCGAATGGTAAAGCGAAAAGCGCGGCCGGCAAGGGATACGGTACTACCCCTGGGGGCGGAGAAGTAAATGGATCACGGTGTGCAAGCAGGGCACGAGCAGCGTCGAAGCTCCAATTGAAATCACCAGCGCCCAACTGAAAACGCCTCAACAAAGTCCAGCAGAAGGCGCCACTGCACAAGCCGATCATCAGCGAGACCGTGATTCGCACGCGCATAGTAATTTGCGATCGCATAAGTTGTAACATGAGGCCGTTAACCAAACTGGAGCGTTTGCCTGGGAATCTGATCTCCGCGATGAGTTTGCGCCATAAGCCCCTACTTGCCGTGCTACTGTCGCTGATATTTGCGGCCAGCACCTGGTTTTATTTTCAGCGAGTCCTGATCCCCGAACAGTTAGCGTACGCAGCGGCACACGGTATACCGCGCGGAAATTTATCGGACCTCTACCCAAGATGGCTCGGCGCTCGAGAGCTTCTGTTGCATCACCGTGATCCCTATAGCGCAGAAGTCACTCGCGAGATTCAGATGGGATACTACGGACGACCGCTCGACCCTTCGCGGCCCGACGATCCTAAGGATCAGGTGGGATTTGTCTACCCCGTGTACGTAGTATTCCTGATTGCTCCAACGGTTCATCTGCCGTTTCAAGATGTGCAGGCTGTTTTCCGTGCGATGCTGTGGCTGCTGAGCGCCGCCAGCGTTCTTCTGTGGCTTCGTTTCCTGCAATGGCGGCCTTCCGGCCCAATACTGGCAGCGTTGCTGATTATGACCATTAGCAGTTTTTCCGTAGTTCAGGGCATCAAGTTGCAGCAATTGACTCTTGTGGTAGCGGTCATGATCGCGGGCAGTGCGGCGTTGCTGGCGGGAGGACATCTCTTCCTGGCTGGGATTCTGCTGGCTCTGGCCACGATCAAGCCACAAATCGCGGTGCTGCCCGCAGCATGGTTGCTGCTCTGGAGCGTAAGCCAATGGCGCGAACGTCAGCGCTTGTTCTGGGGATTCGCCTTTACCATCTCTCTTTTAATGGGGGGAGCCGAATACATTCTGCCCGGCTGGATTAGCCGCTTTTGCCAGGCAATACTTGCTTATCGCCATTACGCTGGGGGAGGCGCATTTGACCTCCTGCTCACTCCTAAATGGGGAACCGTGCTGACGGTGCTTGCGTTGCTGGGACTCGCCGGCGTGTGCCGGCGATTGCGGAAATACCCCGCGCATTCTCCTGAATTCGCTCTTGTCTTTTCGCTGCTGCTCGCCATGACCTTAGTCGTGATTCCCATGACATCGCCCTACAATCAGGTCCTGTTGCTGCCGGGTGTATTTCTCCTCGCGCGCTCCTGGAGTTTGCTATGGGCTAGAAATTCAGTCGCTCGTTTTCTGTGTGTTGGCTGCTGCGCTCATATTGTGGCCGTGGTTGGCGTCCTTGGGACTGATGCTGGGCGCCCTCGCGGTCCCACCTTCGTCCTTGCAGGGAGCATGGGCTGTACCGTTGTACAGCATGTTGGGCATTCCGCCTGTTATCGCGGGGTTGCTAGCTTTGTTACTCAGTGACGTCCTTCGGGATCGAAAGCGAGACGAAACTGTGCTGGAAGGCGCGACGCTGCTCCGCTAGCGATTGCAGTCACGTGCCGCCTGCTTGCATTGCCTGCAAGGCACGCGTTAGGCTTTTCCAGCACTCTTGCCCTTTCTAGGGAGGATTCGATGACGCTCAAGATAGAAGCGCGTACGGCTGACGGTGTGACGATTGTCTCCTGTAGCGGCCGAATCGTCTTCGGTGAAGAAGCCACGGCATTACGCGAAACTCTGAAAAAGCTCCTTGGCTCGACCAAGCGTGTTTTATTGAACCTTTCTGGAGTGACTTACATTGATAGCGGCGGGCTGGGAACACTGGTTGGCGTCTACTCATCTGCCCGCTCTGCCGGCGCGGATATCAAACTCACCGGCCTGGGACAAAGGCTTCGTGACGTGCTGCAGATCACCAAGCTCGCTACCGTGTTCGAGGTCTACGACAATGAGCAGCAGGCGATTGCCGCTTTTAATCGCGGCGGCGCCTGAACGGGGGACCTCGCAGCCCTAATTTGGCAGAATGGGTGTCATGAGATGTCAGGCCTTTTCGACCTCTTCCCGCCGGTCCCCAATCCTGCCATCATTAAGATGATCGCAGCAGCAGTTATTTGTCGGTAAACTCTTATCGTCGCCGTATTCTTGTTGGAGAAAGAGTGCAAGACCCTCATGGCCTCCCAACCAATCACCGGGCCGGTTTCGGACTCCGGGTCAGGAGTGTTTCCCTCATTGGTTTACGTGCAGGGAAATGACCAGCGCTCTATCGCCCTCGACCACACCCCGTTCACGGTGGGCAGAAAAGTGGATAAGGATCTGGTGATTGCCGATCCACGCGTGTCGCGTGATCACGCCCTCATTCTCTCTGACAATGGTGAGTTTTACGTTGTCGACCAAAGCAGCAAGCACGGCACCTTTGTAAATGGCGAAAAAGTGCAGCGCCAGAAATTGCAGCGCAATGATCGCTTGGAATTCGGCGTGCGCGAGGTGGCTTACGTCATTTTCCATCCCGTGCAGGCGGGCTCGAACACGGCCCGCGATTTCCTCAGCCAGATTTCCGGGATTCACATCTCGACCGAGACCACCGACCTGGAGAAGCTTACCCTCTTCCTGGAAGCCGCGCGCAAGCTGAACACCATGGGCGTGCTGGATGAAATTCTGGTCACATTGACCGATGCCACCCTGAAATTGACTCGCGCTGAGAGAGGCTACATTTTCCTCAAGGACGAGGAAGGGAAGTTGCGGCTTGCCGCCGGACGCAACTATAAGGGAGAGCCGCTCCTCGACGATAAGACTATTTCCCACTCCATCCTGGACGAGGCGCTGAGTGCGAACTCGGAATTTCTGATCACCGATACCAGCCAGTCGCTCGATCTCGCTGGACGCCAGAGTATTGTCGCTTACGATCTGCGCACAGTGATTTGCATTCCCTTACTCAAACCTCAGGTGCAGACCACGCGCGATGCTGAGGTGCCGCTTCCGTCCCCGGCAACCGGGGAAGTCATGGGCGCACTCTACGTGGATTCCCGCTTCGCCTCGCGCGATATTTCCCAGGTCAGCAACGATATATTGCGTGCCATCGCACGCGAGGCTGCTTCGCTGATCGAGAACGCCCGGCTCGTGCAGGCCGAGGAAGCGGCACGCCGTTACCAGCAGGAGTTGTCCATTGCCGCTTCCATGCAACAAGGCCTGATGGCGGTCACTATTCCGGAAGTGCCATTCGCCACCCTGCGCGGCCGGAACTTATCCTGCAAAGAAATTGGCGGCGACTTCTTCGACGCCGTCAATACCGAAGACGGCCTGGCGGTTGTTTTGGCGGATGTCAGCGGCAAGGGAGTCTCTGCCGCATTGCTGGCCTCGACTCTGCAAGGAATGATTTATTCCCAACTGACCGCTCGCACTCCGCTGCCTGAAATCGTTGCCGCGGTCAACCGTTTCTTTACCAAAAAGCACCTGGGAGAAAAATACGCTACCGTGATCATCGCCCGCGTCCGGCGTGATGGTGAGCTGGAATACGTGAACTGCGGGCATATTCCGCCACTGTTAGTTTGTAATCATGAGGTCATCCGCCCCTCGCACGGCAACCTGCCGGTGGGACTCCTTGCCGATGCTACCTACGAGAGCGACCGCTGTAGTTTGCATCCCGGCGACCGGTTGGTTTTAGTCACAGATGGCGTCACCGAAGCAGAAAACGCTAAGGGAGACTTCTATGATAACGAACGCCTGGAGGCCGTCGCCGCCAAAGGTTCGTCCCTGGAAGACATTTTTGCATCGGTTTCTGCATTTTGTGGTGGCACACCGCTCGGCGATGATTGCACAGTCGTGGAACTCGTCTATACCGGGTAGCGAGATAGTGGACCGCCCGGTTTTCGCAAGAATACTTGCGAAATCCAATCCAACCTGAAGTATCCTTGACGCCCAAATGAACTTCACGATCCTCGACTGGTCGGCAATTGTCCTTTACCTGGCGATTACCCTCTTCCTCGGCCTCCATTTCCGCGGACGCTCCGGCAAGAGCGTGGACGACTATTTCTTGTCGGGTCGCTCGGTCAGTTGGTGGCTGGCGGGCACCTCAATGGTCGCGACCACTTTCGCCGCCGACACTCCGTTAGTCGTCACCGGCCTGGTGTACACGCAGGGCGTAGCTGGAAACTGGCTGTGGTGGGCCTTCCTGCTGTCTGGAATGATGACCGTTTTTCTCTTCGCCCGCCTGTGGCGCCGCTCCGGCCTGCTTACTGACGTGCAGTTCGCCGAAATGCGTTATTCCGGAAAGCCTGCCGCATTCCTGCGTGGTTTCCGCGCTATCTATCTGGGCCTGCTGATGAATTGCCTGATCCTGGGCTGGGTCACGAAAGCCATGACCAGCATCGTCGCCACCACGATGGGGGTCAGCGAACGCAATGCGCTGGCTATTTGCGTGTTCTTCCTTATCCCTTTCACCGGGATTTATGTCGCCTTGGGCGGACTTTGGGGTGTGCTCTGGACCGATCTCTTCCAGTTTGCTTTGAAAATGACAATTGTGATCGGAGTGGCCTGGTACGCTGTCCGCGCTACCGGCGGCATGAGCATGATGTTAAGCAAGCTGGCTGATATGCGAGCCGCAGCCGGACCAAACGCTGGCGATGCAACATCGTTTTTTCCCGACTTCTCGCGGCCAATCACTTCAGAAGCGCTATGGACTTTGCCCGCCCTGACTTTTCTGGTGAACCTGGGTATTCAATGGTGGGCATTCTGGTATCCAGGAGCGGAGCCTGGCGGTGGCGGCTATATCGCGCAGCGCATTTTCAGTTCGCGCGACGAGCGTCACGGGCTGCTGTCGGTGCTCTGGTTCAACATCGCGCATTATGCGGTACGCCCATGGCCGTGGATACTCACTGCGCTCGCAGCTATCGTCCTCTACCCTCATTTGGAGCATCCGGAAACCGGCTACATGCTCATCGTCACCCACTATGTGCCGCCGGCGTTACGCGGGATCGTAGTCGCGGGTTTCATGGCGGCATTCATGTCAACCATCGCTACGCAGCTCAACTGGGGCGCCTCTTATCTGGTGGCCGATTTCTATCGCCGGTTCATTAAGCGTGATGCCACCGAGAAGCATTACGTCCAGATCTCACGCCTGGCAACGGTTTTGCTGGTGATCGCCTCGGCTTACGTTTCTGCCCAACTGGCCTCTATCCGCTCGGGATGGGAGTTTGTGCTGGAGATCGGCGCGGGCACCGGCGGTGTCTACCTGCTGCGCTGGTACTGGTGGCGTATCAATGCGTGGAGCGAAATCTCCGCGATGGCGACGGCCATGGTGGCAACTGTAGTGCTACGGGTGATCGCACCTTTTTCGGGCACTGCACCTGTAGTCTTTGCCAAGACCGCGCTCGCTACTACGGCACTAACTACGCTCGTCTGGGTTGTCGTCACCCTGGTCACCGCCGCGGAACCTGAGCAGGTGCTGGTGAATTTTTACCGCAAGGTTCATCCTCATGTTTCCGGTTGGAAACCTGTTGCCCGCCTTACACCCGATATTCCGCCGACACACGACCTGGGACGCAACCTCATCGCCTGGGCCCTCGGCTGCTCCATGGTTTATCTGGCACTCTTCGGACTTGGACGCTTATTGATGGGACCAGCGTGGAAGGGAATTGCTCTGCTTGCCGGCTCCGCACTGTGCGCAGCAGCACTCTACATGGATATTGCGCGTCGTTGGGGGGTGGAGACAGCAGAAAATGCGAGGGCAGAGGCAGAGCTAGTTAGATAATTTGTGGTGTTCACACCGCGAGGGACGTGCTTCGGCAACTCGGAGCAAACGTCCCCACACACCTAACAAGACTACAACCGGCCTCATAATATTCGACAAGATGTGCCGTAAGCCGAGTCGGACCATGCCCAAGAAGCGTTCAAGGTACACCCAGCGCATAGTAATGACATTGCTGTGTCTTTTTTTTGTAATGTCGAAATTCTGCCATGCGCAAGTCCATGATGTATTGTGCAGCGATGGTGACGGCAATTTTGAAGCGGAATTTCACACCGGAGTGAAACTCCACGTTGGAGCCGCCCGGAATCGAGGGTTGGCGACCCGGACATGTGAAGCAACTTTTACTTGGAACAAGCAGACTCTTGTGGTCATGACCGGGGTTTCGCAGCTCGATGTCGACGCCTTCGGGGTGGACCTTAACCTAGGCGTGCCAGTGGCTGCGTTTCAAGTGAAGAGAACGGATAGAGAATGCTGCACGGAATATCAGATTTATTCTCTCGAAAAGCCGCCACGGTTGCTGCTCAGCATTGCCGGGGGGAGCTTCTTCAGCGCGGCTGATACAGATCTCGATGGCCGCATTGAAATCTGGACCGATGATGCCGCTGCAACGGTAGGCTTCGAGAACTTGGCTATGAGCGAATTGGACTTTGCACCGCCGATCGTGCTCCGCTTCGCAGACGGCAAGTTACTGGACGTGAGTTCCGAATTTCAGCCCTCCTTTGACCGAAAAATCGCGGAGGTCAGGAAACAGCTTGACTCCGCAGACCTGCGCGATTTCAAGAGTAGTGACGGGAAGTTGTCTCCCCTTGCTCAGTTGTCTGTCGATCGGTTGCACCACCTGCGAGGAGTGAAAGTCAAAGTATTGGAAATTGTTTGCTCCTATCTTTACAGTGGCCGTGAACAGCAGGCGTGGCCCACGCTTGTAGATATGTGGCCGCCTGCGGATACTGATCGGATTCGTGCAGCAATCCTGAGTGCACGGGCTCGAGGGCTCGGTTCCCGGGTCAATGGTGTGTCGACGGTCCGCCCAGGTAGCAGCAGAAAGCACGCGACGATCTTCGATTCGGTGAGCGAGTCAGGAGGAAGCAAACGGGAAGTAGTTCCACCTGCACCGATGCTGCTTCGGTACCCACCTCCGGTGGAAATTTCAGATCAGCATTTGGCCGACTCGGAGGTTCTACTGGACTTGGTTATCGATGCTGCGGGAAAAGTTCGGTCCGCCGAACTGGCTGGAAAAGCGAGGTCGGGGAATGCAGACTTGATCAACGCGGCCCTCGGATGGAAGTTCATTCCTGCATTCAAAGCCGGTCGAGCTGTCGCTAGCCGCCTACGCCTGGCTGTCTCTCTGAAACGGTAAAAGCTCGGCGAGAGAGGGCAGCATTGCAGTCTTACCGGACCTGTGCATCGGACCAAATATCGACTGGAAGAATTTGCGAGACCGGTGAGTCCGGCAAGGGGGCGGGACGTAATACTTTACTCAACTACCACGCTAAAATCAGTTCCTTCCCAGCGATTATCTTTCAACCACAAGAACGTGAACACAATCTGCCGCCCCACCTCGAGCCTCTCCGTCGGCAGCGAAACCACGTGCACGCCCAGCCCCGTGTCCCAGGTATCGGAGTCTCGTGCAGTGTGCCAACCGTCAAAGCTCCAATGCACCATCGCCGGAGCGAGCAGATCCAACCGCAAGATTTTTCCACACGGAGAAGCGTGACACTTATTGTTGAAGCGCCAGGTGAAAACCCGGCACGGACATTTCTCGAACACGTAGCGTTGCACTGTTTGCGACGGCTGATCGAAGATTGTGCCATCGCGTAACGATCGTCGCAGCTTGATGTACTCGGCATGCGCCCACACCAGAGGACAAGCCGATCCTGTGGCCTTTCCCAAAAACAACTCCCGCTCGGGAATGTCCGCCGAATCCCAAACTTGTTCAGGAATCAGCCTGCTTCCCAGTGTCGAATACTCCATCACTCGCAACAGGGCGTCCGCCGAGTCAGGCCGTCCTGCAGCCAGTTCGTAATGCCCACGTTCTCCTGCGAGTAAGGGCCAAGGTCGGCCGATGCCGGTACCATCGAAGGGCGATCCGTCTTCGTGCTCGCCATAGCCGTCGCCGTTGTAGCGATACCAGCAGGGACCCTGCGGCAACTTGGCACGCAGCAGGGCATCAATGACTTTGACCGTATTCACGATGCGGGGATCGTCAGGCGCACGCAGTCCAAAACGCACCAGGGCCAGCGCATCGGGGCTGATCACATGCGCAGCATCATCCATGCTGTGATCCGGAGGACGGTTCTTGATGGGGACGAATCCCTCCAGTGGGGACGCAGCCGACTCCGTTTCTGGCGGTGCAATCCGTACGTAATATCCTTCGACCCCGACCTGCCGGGCCAGATCGCTGCCCGTTGCATATACCCAGCGCTCGATGCAGTCATTCCAGGCATCGGCCGTGTCCCGCAGATAACCCGCAGTGTCAAACTGTCTCAGCTCCTCCGCCACATCTGCTGCCGCCAACAGGCTGGCCACTTCCACCGCCAAAGTGAATGGCGAGTACCCTGCATCTTCTTCCCAGCGGTCCTGCTGTGTTACCGGCCCGTTGCGCACCAGGAACCCGGCGGCCTTACGAACCATAGGCCACCAGCGTTTTGGGTCCTCCATCGCGCCGGGGGCCTTCCGCCAGAGCAGATCCACGAGCAGGATGGGAAGCGCGGCCTCATCCATTTGCAGGCCTCCCCAATAAGGACGCCCGTCCAGCCACAGATTTTGCGCCCAGTGGCCATCTTCTTCCTGCGTGACCTCCAGATAGCGCAGCACGCGAATGGCGTCTTCGACGGCGCCAGCGGCTACAAATCCCCCTGCCGTCTCCACCAGATCACGTGGCCAAACCAGATGATATCCACCCAGGTCTTCATCCCCTTTGTTAAATCCCCATGGAATGGACAAGCTGGCGATGGTGCCGCCCAGGAAATCTTTCGATTCGTGCGCGCGCAACACCGACATGCTGGCGCGGTAGAGGTCGCAATCGCGTTCCAGATCATCCAGCTTCAAGAGTCGCTGGTGCCAGCCTTTCCATTGTCCGACGTATTCCCTGCGAATATCCGCGTAATTTTCAAGAAGGCTGGAGAGTGCGTGCTGTCCCGCCTCTGACCAGATGCCGCCAAATCCCAATGCCAGTATGAATACTCCGTCCCCGGCCAAGAGATCGACTTCGCCCGTCAACGCAACATTTCCATTCTCGGCGCGGGTATAGTCCCAGGTCATTTGGTAGTGCTGTGAGATATCCTGCCAACCATCGGATGTCCCTACAAAACCGGCCGACAATTTTAGCCAGGGCACTGAACACGCGAGGGCCAATGCAGTGCTTCCGCGTTCGGCAAACAACATGGGGACACCCTTGTAGTCGCCCACCCAGCCGGTATTGCCGTATCCGAAATTTGCGAGGTGAGGAGCCAGCAGAGCATAGAGGTGGTAGTCCGCCAGCTTGCCATGTAACGGCTCGAAACGGATTTTCTGCAAAACTACATTGCGATAAGGATCGGTCAGAACTTCCTTGTGAACTTGATAACGCCCCTCGTTACAGGTATTCGTCAGCTCGTAGACGGGTATTCCAGGCTCGAAGGGACGGTTTGCAAATTTGCAATGCCGTTTTTCTTCCGAAAAGAAAGTGCTGCCATCGGTGATGAGCAACCCCTGGTCGCGCGTACAAGCCTGGTCCACCCGGGGGAAATAGACTTCGTTCAGGATTCCGTGGCTCAAAGTAAACCACACGCGGCTTTCACGGGTTAAGGCGGTACCGACACCAGATTTGGCGCTGGATGTCCAACGCGGCTCGATACCGGGCGCGCCCGGGGCATGTCGCACAACCGGATCGCTCACCTTGCTCCGTCCTCGAGTTCGTATCTTGCCTTAAAAAATGACAGATTTTTTACAACGGCTCGGCGATATGCCACGTAACCTCAGTTTCTCTGTGCATCTAACTTAATACACAAGAGAGTGCTGTTAGTCTGATATGGTTTCAAAGATTACACAAAATCGAAGAATGGCTGAAACTGGTGGTTCGATAAAGAGTTCGATAATAATTGGACCGGTACCCCAACCAGCGAGCCGTCTAAGCATTCGGCTCGCTATAGTATCGCTTTTGCTGATGTCACTCTGTATCAGCGTGCCGGTTAAAGCTGCGGATCTAACAGCCGGCCCGTCTCTCGATCGAGGCTTCCGCTTGCTTTACAACCTGGATTTCCCTCGAGCTCAACAGGAGTTCTCTTCCTGGGAACAGGGACGCGCTGATAATCCTGTCGGGCCCGTGGGCGAGGCGGCCGGTTTTTTGTTTTCTGAATTCCAGCGGCTCGGAATTCTGGAGTCCCAGTTCTACGCCAGCGACAGTGCATTCAAGGCGCGCAAAAAGCTTTCGCCTGATCCCGTTATTCGGACCCAATTCGATAGCGCCATCAATCGTGCTCAGACCCTGGCAAGAGCACGGCTGGCCAAGGATCGGAAAGATAGGGATGCTCTATTCGCTATGACGCTTTCTTCCGGTCTGCAAGCTGACTACGCCGCACTGATCGAGAAACGCAACCTGGTCTCTCTGCATTTAACGAAGGACGCGACCGCGTGGGCCCAGCAACTGCTCGCCGTTGATCCCACGTGTTATGACGCACACATTGCAACCGGGATCAGCCAATACATAGTCGGCACCATGGCCGCGCCAGTGCGTTGGTTTTTACGCCTGGGAGGAGTCTCGGGAGACAAACAGCGCGGAATTACCGAACTTCAACTCACCGCCGCGCACGGGCAATATCTGGCTCCGTTCGCGCGCATCCTTCTGGCAATTGCCTATGTGCACGACAAAGACAAGCCCCGCGCCCGCGCCCTGCTGGCTTCGCTTCGCGATGAATTTCCCAACAATCCGCTTTTCGCTCGTGAGATTGAGCGCCTGGATTCCGGACAGTAGGTTCTACGCCGCGTGAGCTAGCCCTTAGTAGGCGGAACCTGG
>Ga0209267_1001691_pt1 | contig 14879 bp, 19 predicted proteins | sample GraSoiAngelo_137_FD_185894 | JGI IMG/M metagenome (GOLD analysis project Ga0209267, IMG submission 185894) | Grasslands soil microbial communities from the Angelo Coastal Reserve, California, USA - 14_0929_09_30cm (SPAdes) (version 2) | ecosystem: Environmental > Terrestrial > Soil > Grasslands ... | reverse complement strand
CTCGCTGCTTTCTTCTTCAGATGAAGGCGGTTGAGACAATGTGTCTGCCTACATTTTCTAGCTTGGTCTAGGGTCCTGTCAACCAGTCATTCCATCCTTGGATCAGAGAGTTAGGATCGCTGGTGTTCTGATAGAGATTTGAAGGGTAGAGATACGTGCCGGAAGGACTAGTTGCTATTTTGAACCGGAATCCTGTACTTGGAGCGTATGGCTCAGGAGTGACATTATTGATGACGCGTGCGTTCTTCAACGCGTCGAATAATGCGCCAGTCTGTCCCCCAATGGCGACAACTTTTGCTCCCTTATTGAGAACGTGTGATAGGAAGGTTTGTGTCTGGTTGTCGTTGACTCGTGCCGCGATCCAGTCGCCGGGGAACAGGATGAAGGAGTAGGAGGTGCTTGTCATTCTTAGTGTCTGGTTGGTCGTCAATTGTGATGAGTCGAGTCTTATGGCTGGAATCCCATATGTTTCCAGTCTCGTAACAGTTTGGTTGAAGAGAGGATTGGTGTCTTCTGCAAAGTACCAGAATGTCCGATCCCTGAGGGCCGAAATGTTTGGGGGCGGCGAGTGAAAAAAGTAATTTACTGCGGGTAAGCTGGCGGCGACCGCTACCAATCCGATGAATACTGAGGCTATTAGTAGAAGTATGAATTTTTGGGTCGTGTATACTAACAAGCTATTTTCCCATAAGAGGGATAATAGTTGGCCGCGCGGCGTTAAACCATTTTATTGGAGATTCCGTGAAATTTCTTGATTTAAATAGTGCCTGACCTCAGCTGCTTCGCTTCCACTCCGAGGGTCCCGTTTGATTCTAGTCGCACTGACCTCCATTCCTTCTATCGTGTCATTGTCTGCCCTTTCCATTCCTCTGATTCCCTATGTAGGACTGCGGCATATGTCGTGAATAGCCCACTCCCCAACAAAAGTGAGGGCGGCGGGCCTAAGACCGGTTAGCCTTGCCGTTCGAGCCGCCTTCTTACTACCAGATACCAGTCAGCGTCGCGATGGGTCGTGAAACCATTCTTGAGATACATTTGACTGTGGACCCGGAACATCGTAGGCGGCTGACGGTGGCCTCATGACTGGGAAGGGCTTGCAGGTCATTTCTCTTCAACTCTCTTTTCTTGACGACCACTCGATAGAGGCTGTCTGCGCTCTCTTTTGGCAAGGCTCACCAGACCGACTCCGGTTAGGGATAACAAGAGCAACTCGATTAGCCCCAGAGCCGTGGAAATATCCGGTCTCCAATGGGGCAAGCTTGTAAATTGAGCTAAGGACAAGTATGCAACAGCGAGAACGAAGCCTACGGACAAGCTCGTGAAGGGTTGAGAACGCAATCCCATTTGTCTCGAACCCCGACTCTTGCGATTCTCCTATGACTCTTCAGGCTTGATAGTTCTGGGATATGGCTTTCGAAGAGCCGCGAATAGGATTATGAACGAGAGATCAATTCCCCCAAGAACCATCACGGTATCGGTTCCGAGTGTTCCCAACGGTAAAGGTAGACCCACAAACGTCAACAAGTTCGCCACCGCCAAGTATGCCACGAAGAACGCGAAAGCCAAGACCAGAATACCAAACCGGCCTCGTCTCTGCATGGTCAAGAAACTACAGCAAAACCAAACGATAAGGATTATGGATACTTAGCTCGAAACCCACAGAAAATTGAAGTCGGCCAGCATTCGCGCAATTCGTGTCTTTCAGAACGTTATCGTGGCGGTGAATAAGTCCTGGTTGGTGCAACCGAAGATGGGCACTGTGTTGCTACAGGCGTCTCTATTGTCCGCCCAGACAGGGTGTGCAGCGCCCGGACTCGCGGCGACCTGAATGTAGTCTCCCAGGAAGGGTTGAGAGTTGCCGAAGTCGGCCCTCTCCGCAAGGTTGGGATTGAACGAGGCCGAGGTCACGCGGATGTTCTTCGAGAAGCTGGTGCCAGCGTTTGTAGACTGTGCGTAGAAGACGTTGAGCCCCGTTATGGTTCCGTTGGAGAGTTGTCCGAATCTGCTGTCGTACCAGACAATGTTGATGACCCCTCCGCTGGCTGCGATGCTCGAGAAGAAGTGTTGGCCAGTGATGAAGTCATTGACCCGAGTTGGCGTGGTCCACGTCTCTCCGGCGTCCGTGGACTTGGAGAACATGACGTTGCCGTTCCCCAGTTCATAATCGTCCCAGACTACATAGACACCGTTACTGTCTGAGGCAAGTTGGGGGATTGTGAAGGTTCGGAAGGAGTTGCCGGGTAGACTCCGGGGGAGTTCTGTCACATCGAAAATTCTGTGTGTTGTGAATGTATGGCCCCCGTCGATCGATATGCTCATGAACATAGATGCATGCTGGAAACCGCTGCTGAGGCTGGAGACGAATACTCTCCCATTCGGGTCCACAGTGATCCCCGTGTTGAAGCCGCCAGGATTGATCGCCATGGGGAGCGACCATGTCTGACCGCCATCTCTTGAGCTGACGAGGGTCGCGCCTTGTGGACCTTGAGCAAATACATCGTCGTAGGTTAGGTACACGTTCCCGTCGTTTTGGCCGCCAGATGTGTCGACGGCGATCCAGGGCTTGTCGGCGTGATGGTAGGTTGAGATCGGAAAGAGGGTCGTACTGGCATAGGTAGCGCCGTCGCTTGTGTACTTGACTACGAACAGGGTGAAGCCTGGCGTGGAGCAGGTTATGCCGGTGTAGTAGACGTTTCCGTTTCGGTCGAAGGTCAGAACGGGATCTGATGTGCACTGGAAAGCATGCAGAGGAGAGGAGAGTCCCTGGGACGAGTTGTCTCCGGGGAATCCGGGTACAAGGTTGACAGTCCAGGTTAGCCCGTCGTCTGTGGATCTGTAGGACCCGTGCCATCTGTGCCCACCGACGCTAAGCAGGCGATAGTCTTGAGCCCCGGCCACGATGATGTTCGAGTTCCTCGGGTCGACGGCTATTGTGGGCTCGACCTGCTGGCGCTCAGCAGAGTCGTTGCTTGCGGTCATGTCGACATTCTTGCCAACCCTGGTCACTGCGTGGGCCGGCAGTACAGCCATCATCAATACGAGTGCGACGATTGGAAATGCGAGTCGACTTCTCAACTATGTTCTATGAAAAGCTCCGAATCTGTCATAATAAGAATATCCATTGTATGAGCATCGCGACGCTATCGGTGGAATCAGCGTCACGCCCGTTAAACCTAGGCTCCCAGATCAGGTTAGGTCATTGCTGGAAGGGCGTGCATCAAGCGGTCAGCGGGCTGCCGAGAATCTTCGCGCGGTGCGATGTGAAAATGTCTCGTCTGCGAGGATTCTGGAAAAGATCGAAACGCGGCGAGAGGGCGTTTTCGTGAAGAATTGGATGATCAGGGATAACTGGCGTGATGCGTTTCTCTATGCTATGCTCGACTCCGAATGGCGCAAGATTGAGGAACCGAAAATGAGTCCGGTTACAGGAGTCATTCATCTCGAACGCAGAACCGCAACATAGCTGGTAGGCGCGAGATTCGTCTCGTCCGAGTGGTGTTGATCAATCGGACCCGAGGTTAGGTATCAGATAATCATCGAGGCTTTTCCGCAACGAAGAAGCATCTTCCAACCTCTTGTAGGCCTAAGGCTTTTTACGAGTCGTATTCCCTCGTTCTGGTGAAGCCTACTTTCTTGAGGGCGGAAGAGATCTCAGTTTTGTAGTAGGACTTCTCCTTCAGCTGAACGTCTGAACGGGTCCAATCCGGTCTCTTCTTGAAGAACATTGTGATGTCCATTCTGCCGATTCTCTGTTTAGAGACATACTTGCTTCTCACAACTAGAGCATGATCGTCTTCAACAATTCCAAACGATCCGCGCCATCGTGTTTTGAAGCCTTCCTGCATGTTTAGGTCGAAAATGAATATGCCGCCCGGCTTCAAAGCATTGTACGTTTGGTCGAATGCTCGCTTCAATTCGCCAGTATTGAGGATGTGGTTGAGACTATCGTAGGCGGAGACTACGCAGTCAACTGATTTTTCCAGATCGAAATCGCGAGCGTCAGCTAGGATAAATTTGCACTTAGGCGCGTTTTTCCGAGCGAAGCGAAGCATTTCTGGTGAGCCATCGATGCCTGTGACGTCGAATCCTTCTGATGAGAGAACTTTTGCTAATTGTCCGGTTCCACAGCATAAGTCGAGAATTCTAGCTCTTGGAGGAAGTCGACTGAGCAGGAGCTTCTCCAAGACTCTCTTTGCTGTGCTGATGAACGCATCGCCCCAGTGCTTGTTATAGATCCAAGCGAACTTGTCGTAGTCAGAGTATGATTTCACGTGTTGGTAATCCGACAAACCTGATTTCAAGATTGTCTTGAATCATAGACTCGCCACTTAATTTCAATTGGTCGGGCTTATCTTAGGCATTGAAGAGCAAGAAGTGACCGACTTGCAGGTCTTTGACCTAGGGGTTAGAGGATCTGCTTGCCGCAGTCTTGGCACCAGCAGTCGGGATCATCGCACTTGCAAGACGAAGATCTCGCCGGCTCTCGTAGGTCCATCAGCCACAATGGTCGTAGGCTTGGTAATGGGGACCGGCTGAATGGTCAGAATACGAAAGCTGGCTGTAAGGGATTACAGGGCTGTCAAGAAATTGGAGAGAGTCATCGTGGACGAATACCTTGGATATCTGAAGGAGACAGGGGAGGAGGACACGATTGAGCCATGGATTACTCCAGAATACTTCAATCACTACGTCAGAGCCCGAGCTAGCTACGTTGCAGAGATAGCTCGCAAGCTTGTAGGCTTCATCCTTGTTCAGCCCACCTCTTTTGTTCACAGTGCGCAAAGAGAAATCTGGCTAGAATACATAGCCGTCCAGCCCACGAACAGAAGGAAAGGCATTGGAACCATGCTGATATCAACCGTAATCGAGTACGCGAACACTCATGACATTCCTCTCTTGTACACTACACTGAATCCCAACAACAACGAGTCTATTCAATTCCTCACGAAACATGGGTTTGAGCTCAAAGATTGGAAGGAAGCAACCAAGAGGCTCAGTCATTGACTTACCAGATCCGTTACCAGTTGAGAAAGGTCAATTCGGGTTGAGTCACGCATCGCAAACGTCGTCGTGTTTTGGGGAACTTCTCTGAAAGCAGAGTCGTAGGTTTCAATCCATGTCCCCTGATGGCAGATGGTACGGAGACCGACCTGATTGTCCCTAGGAAACGCCTTGAAAATAGCCTGAGGGTCCACGACGATGTTAATGTCAGCAGGAGATCTGCGATCCGCGATACGGACAGGTTGATCAGTCTGGTGCTAAAATCTGGTCCGCTGACAAAGCTCCAGAAAAAAAGTATGAAGGCGAGTCTCGCGACGCAGAACTGGAAGATCCTGTTTCCCGTTCTCGGCTGATGAGATTGGCTTGTCTATGCTTTCGGCTTCTCTGCTTTCGCCGGTTTGGCTTCCTTCGCAGCGGGCGGTTTGTCTTCCTTGCCAGCTGCAGGTTTCGCTTCCTTGCCCGCTGGAGGCTTCGCCTCTTTCGCTGGTGCAGCCTTGGCTTCTTCCTTCTTCTCAGCAGGCTTCGCTTCCGTCTTCTTCTCGGCGGCCGGTTTCGGTGCCTTGGCTGCTGGCGCGGCTGGCTTCGGCTCCGCTTCCTTCTTCACTTTCGCGACCCGCTGGTCTTTCGGAAGCATCCGGTTCTTCAAGTACGCCGGAACGATATCCGCAGATTTCGCATCCTGATAAATCTCGACCATGCAGGTAGCGGAGGACCCTCCAGTTCGCGTCGCAATACTCTTCACAAAGACTCTGTCGACTGGTGCCTTGAAGTGTTCAGAGGCGAGCTTCCGCACCGTCAGCCTATCAGGCGTTCCTGCTCCTTCATGGTGAACAACTAGCTTTGCTTCGCGGCGTCCCAGCAGATTGTTAGTATGCTCTTCGACTACTTCAAAACTCAACCTTTCACAGCCTCCGCACCGGCTTCCGCACCGCTAACAATTACGCTGTTAATCTGCAACGTCTCTTCCGAGATGACTCGTCCTCTAATGAGCTTTCTCTGCCGCTCACCATCATCAGATGGCTTGTATCCTACTCCGGCTGAGAGGAGAGCCCTCTTCCGAGCAGCGCCTTGAATATCAAATCGCATCGGCACACCATCCTTATCCGTCCCACCAGTAATCCGCAACTTCACATTCCCCAGCCCGAGAAGCTTCCCATCGATCTCTTCCCCGATGCTCTTCCCTACGAGAGCTTGAGCCTTGGTTCCCTCTAGCGAGGCGGCTTTGGAAGTCTTGCTCTTCGGGTCTGAAACTATGAGTTGGAACTTTGCCAAATGATTCTTCTCTTAGACTGCTGGCGAGCCTTCCGCTTAATAAACGTCCTTTGAATACGCTCAAAGCCAAAGACAGATGGGCCTTCCAAACGCTCCGGGCTCGTTCACAGTATTACACAGAACCAATAGAACTGGTAGTTGCTAACACTCACTTGCTGGCCATTTCCACCGATACTTTGGCCATATACGTAGACGCCGCCGAAACCGAAGATTCTACAACTGGGAGATTCATAGAAAGTCACGTCCACACCTGATGGTACTGTCTTGTGAAATCCGTAGACAACGGGTGCGAAAATGAATAAGACGATCCCCACGACAACGACCGTTGCAATGACCAATTTTCGAGCTTGCACTCTACGCCAACTTCAATCTTATTGCTCGCCGACTGGACTCGTCGCGCTGCCGGTTGTCACAGTTGCCATCTCGCTGAGCAGCGCGAGTTCTCCTGGGTTCATGTAGTCCTTGAACTTGGAGGTGAGTACTCTCGCGTGCTGGGGTGGAACATCAACGTATAGGACATCGCCTTCATTGATTTGTCTTCCAACCATCGGCTTGTCGATCGAGACCGCGACCTGTTTACCGACTCCCGCCTCTCCAACATCCTTTCCTTGGTCCTGTATCCGGACGACCTGCCCGATCCTCTTGCCACTGCTATTGATCAATGGATACTTCGGTTTGATGATCCCGTCGATCACTTCGACCCCGACGATAGCGGGATCACTCCTGCGAAACACGAATCCTTTCAACAGTTTGACCTTTCCTGGTCTGATCAATAGGTCCATCTCGGCTTTTGCACCCGCCAGTCTCTGAGCGTCAACCCAGCGCGAATACTCTTCCAGAACATGATAGAGAACATCCCCCTTGAAAACGGGAATCTTCGATAATGCGATCTCCTCCTCCGCATCCGGCAATAGCTTCACACCAAAAGCCAAGACGACACCCAGGTATTGATCCTTGACGCGCACAGCCTTTGCCTCAACAACATCCCTCCTCGAAACATCACCGACATCCGCTAATCGAACCGGTATCTTCGACGCCTCCAATGACGTCGTCAGCGCCTCTAGCGAGCCGAGAGCGTCCGACTTGACAACGACACCGCTGAGGTCTTTCTTGACTCGCACCTCCTCAACTTCACTGAGAATCCTCTCTTTGATCGCCTTCCTACTCGACGCGTCCTTGACCCCGTAGAGGGATGAGCCGGCAATCGCATCCTCCAACCCCGCCGCAGCGATCTTTATGCCCGCCGCCGCGTCCACAGACTTCGCGTTTGTGAACTTGTCCCTCGGATCACGGATCTCGTCTAAGGGCTTCGGAAGAAGCAGCGCCCGGACCCGCGTACCGATAACCCCATTCCGTCCCGCGATCATGATCTGGTCGTCCACTTCCAAACGTCCGTTGTAGATCATCGCGTCAATAGTCATACCCAACCCTGGCTCCTCCTTGACCTCGAGAACCGTTCCCTCGGCAGGACCGCTAGTGACACTCAGTTCTCCCTTCATGTAGACCTGCGTCAGTCCGACGAGAACCGCCATCAACTCGGGGATTCCCTCGCCCGTCTTTGCACTCGCCGGGACCAATGCGACTGTCTTCGCGAATTCTGTTATCCGGTCGAACCTGTCCGCCCTGATACTATATCTTGACAGGGTCCCCATCATTGTGTAGAGCCGATTGTCGAGATCTGTCAGCACTTCGGGCCGTTGGTTAGTCATGTTTTCCAGAAACGATCCCGCATCCGAGCTCTTCCATCCAGGAACCGCGTCAATCTTGTTACAACAAATCAGAAACGGGGTCTTTCGCGCTTTCAGAATCGTCAGCGACTCGACCGTCTGAGGCTCAATCCCTTTCGTAACGTCAATGACCAGTATGGCGACGTCTGCGGCTGATCCTCCCCTCTTGCGAAGGTTGCTAAAAGTCTCGTGACCTGGAGTATCGATGAATAGGATTCCCGGAACCTCTACCGTCAGCTTGAACCGTTCCAGCAGGGGTCCAATAATCTCTGTCAGTGTCTTAGCCGGGATGAGGCTAGCGCCAATCCACTGCGTTATCTGGCCCGGCTCACGAGCCGCAACTGAAGTTCCTCTAAGCCGATCTAGAAGTGTAGTCTTGCCATGATCTACATGGCCTAGAACCACTGCAATAGGCTGACGAATCGGCATATCTAGGAGACTCCATTAGCATCCCTAGTAATGTCGCTGAATATTAAACCCTGAACCGTTAGTTACAACAGAATTATGATTGATGGACCTCTACGCGGATTCTCATGATTGAAAGCGTCGGATCCGAGACGTATCTGGGCGGGTTCTATAGCCCAATTCGACTTGGCGTCGGCGCGAGGATCGGAGGAGGAGTCTACGCGACCGACAGGCGGTTGTTTATTCTTGGGCACGGGAAAGCCACGTTTCCTAGCAGTCTGAACAAGATTGCTCCTGGGTCAGACAAGGGAGATTTTGTTCCTACAACTTTGAGCAGAGATCAGAATGAAGCCATAGTTCGAGCGTTATCGGAAAACAGACTGTTCGAGATAATCAAGGAGATGGTCTCGCGGATAGAGGTGAAAAAGCCTCCGGGTATTCTCAGAACAGGATGGCTGAAGCTTAGCTCAGGAGACAGCCCAATTTTTCAGATTAAGGTAAGCGGGAACAACGAGTATGAATGGACCGTCAGAATCGTCCAAGCGTTTAAGCCGGAAGCAGTGACTCTCGACTAGAACTACCATCCGCCTGTCGCAAGGCGCATACCGAAACTTAGGCACAATGCTTATACTAGGCAGGGGAGTCATTATTCTTCCTAGGAGAACAATCAATGTATGTGAGGGCCAAGAAGATCGGCTCGAAACGATACGCCTACCTTGTCGAAGGCGTGTCAAAGAAAGGTAAAGTCAGACAGAAGACTCTAGCCTATCTCGGCCCACTAGTGAAGATAGCGACGGGCGTTCCAGACGAGATCAGCCGAAAAGTTGACGGTAAAATCAGGAACGTTGATTGGAACAAGATAAACATGGACATACGAAGGATTCCACTAGATTTCGACGAGTTGCAAGAGATCAAGGGAAACATGTTGCCGAGAGTTCTCATTGGGAGGCAGAATCGTTCGCAAGAGATCGGTCGCGGTAACAGGCCTAGGGTGGAAGGGGAACTAGCTGCTCTTACCATAATTGCACGAAGAGGTTTCAACAAGATGTTTCGGACCCTGAAAGATGGAACGCTAGTCATGCGATGAGCGTCAAGCGTTCCCTTTCGAAAACCTACTCTGAGAACCTCACTTCAAAATCCTTCATTTCCAGGCTTCGGAAAGAGCCTAACGAACTGAGAAAGAAGATGCTCCTGCTAGGCTATGTCACCAGCGAGCTTGAAAAGAAGAAGCAGACAATATTCCTCGTAGGCGGACAGGCGGTCGAGACCTACACAGCTGGACAGTTTCTGACGGGTGACATTGATGTTACAACAAGCGATTCAGCTACAACTCAGAAGATCTTGAAGAGTCTCGGATTCGAAGAAATCGGAACGATATGGCTCAACAAACAGCTCGGCATAGCATTCCATATCGTCGGATACTTTCCCCCTGAAAGATCCCGTACAATCCGCGTCGGTCCGTACAAAGCAAGAATAGTTGGAGTCGAAGAGTTGATACTGGATACGTTGTCCGCGGCAAAGTTCTGGAATATACCAGCCGACTATGAAAAGGCCAAGGTTCTCTATGACAATTTCGAGAAACAGATCGACAAGGACTACCTACGAGAGATCGCGAAGAAAAAGAAAGTCGATGACTTGCTTCTCATAATCACCGAAACGCCGTCGCCCAAACTCGGAAGATAGACGTTCAGCTTATTCAAAGAATGGATTCAGTTTACTGGATCGAACGTAGAATCATGACGTGTCGAGGCTGAAGATTGAGGATTCCATCTTCGCATTCTCCACGCTGTCAGAAGCATGAATTACGTTCGCAGTAATAGAGACAGATAGGTCGCCACGTATCGTCCCCGGCTCGGCGGTCAGAGGATTTGTTGCTCCAATGAACTTCCGAAGAGTCTCGACAACGTTGGGCCCCTGAAGAACCATCAGAACAACGGGACCCGAGGTCACATGGTCCACCAGTTCCTGAAAGAACGGCTTCCCCCTATGCACGCTGTAGAGAGACTCGGCTTCCCTGTGCGTGATCTGGTGCAGTCTCAACTGTTTGAATGTGAACCCTTTCCGTTCCAGCCTGGACAGGACTTCGCCCACGAGGCGGTTCTTGACTGTGTCAGGTTTGAGGAATGCGAAGGTTCTCTGGTTAGACTCGGTCAGCGTCCCTTCTCTCTCTTGCCGTAGTACGCTGTCCACTTTAGTTTTCTAGAGTCGCGATCGAAAGAAAGGTTGCTGACACGGCATCTTCTGGAACAGAAATAGAGAATTGTTCCGTCGTTTTTGATGTGCATTAGGCCTGTGGAGTTTGGAAAGTTCTTTCCACAGAATGAGCATTTGAATGTCTTTGGCGTGGCAGTCGACTCCCTACCTGATCTTCTTGGCTTCTCGCTCCGTCTCTCGGAGCATCAGAATATCATTCAGCCGGATCGGTCCTTTAATGTTTCGAGTAATAATTCTCCCCTTGTCCCGTCCCTCTAGGACCCGCACTCTGACTTGTATGACTTCGCCGGTGACTCCGGTCCGGCCGATTACCTGGGTTACTTCAGCTGGGATTAGCGGTTCTTCGGCGCTGTCTCTGGACCTACTCACTTAGCGGCACCGGTCTTCCTCAGAGTCTCCACAATCTTCAAGACTTCCTTTAGAGACTGGGCTGCATCACCGGGCTCGACTACAGAGATCGCTGCGGACCCGACGTCTAGGCCAGCGGATTTTCCGAGTTCAAGCTTGCTCGGGACGTACAAGTAAGGAATCTTTCTCTCCTCACACAGAATCGGTAAATGAGCAACAACTTGCGGAGGCTCAACATCCTCAGCAATAACAACAAGTTTGGCGATCCCTCGCTCGATCGCTTTGGTCGATTCGTTTGTGCCCTTTCTCAGCTTGCCAGTGTCTTTGGCGACTTGTAGTATTTGGTAGGTCTTGTCAACCGCTTCTTTCGGAACCTGGAATCTTACATACACGGATTTTTGAGCCATTTAGCCTCATCTCATCAGCTTGAAGAAGTCAAGGCGGCTGCGGGGTTCTAATAAAGTTTCGATGAACCACGCGAGAAGCTTCTGATAATCACTTCTTCCGGTTCTTCTTCCCAATCGGCTTGGCCTTGACGGTCTTGTTTTTCGTAGCGACTTGCTCTTTCCGATTGGGTTGTCCTTTACCTTTAGTGATCAGGTTCCGCAGACTGTTGTTAACGTATCCGCCCCATGCGTTTGAGCAGGCGTCGTAACACTCAACTTCTGGAGTTAGGCCAAGGTGATTAAAGCGGACTTCGGTTTTATCACCTTTTTTACCGATTTCAAAGGTGATTTTTGTGCCGTTCCATTCGGTTTTGTCCTCAATAAAATTGAGGTAGCTGTCTAGAACAAGCCAGACGACTTTTTTGCCGGGAATGAACTCTGTTATCTTCTGTTTGGAATAATGGATGTCTTTGTAGCGGTACGTCCACTCATCGCCGAGTTTGTTGGTACTGCCTTCAATGTTTCCTGACCACCAATCACGAACATTGTTGATGGCAGCGAAGGCTTCTTCCGGAGTTTCGTCCACGATAAATGTAGTGGAGTAGTTTTGGGACTTCATGATGTTGACTCGGGAACTACATAGCTGCCTAGTTATTTTTTGACTATTCTCGCTTCGCGGTCGCAACCCGCCGAACATTTGTTTGTGGCGGCGGAAGTAAACCCCCGGACATCTTTCAGATGACGCTAAGTCACGAGAACCCGCAAGAAACAACACTAAATACGCGCGTAGACGGAAAGACAGCATTCCATGTCGCAAGCAGCAACCCCGCAACAGAAGCAAGCCGCAAAAGAGCCACAGAAACCAAAGGCGAAGAAGCATCGGATGAGGGGAGACCTCTACGATCTTTCAGGAGCCGTAGCCAAGTTGAAGAATCGGAAATGCCCCCGCTGTGGTTCTGTCATGGCCTTCCATGGTGGGACTGCTCAGAGATGGGTCTGCGGCTCGTGCAGTTTTACTGATTACGGACAGAAATAAACCGGGACTCTCCGGTCAGCAGTCTCGTTCTATCTGACTCTGACGGCGAACCGGCCGGGCACTTTTATTCCCATCAAGCGTGCCACTTCAGAGTTGGCAGGATCGATCACTACAACCAATCCTGTCCAGTCCTCGCTGAAGATGGTCTGTTTACAGTTGGGACAGACGGGACCTGCGCTTATCATGCGGCAGGTCTTGCAGGCTTTATCGGTCAGCTTTTCCTCTCCGCCTTCTCAGCCCTTGCCGGCTTGGTCTCCGCTTTCTCTGTCTTTGATGGCTTTACTTTTAGATCCTCTTGAATCCACTCGATTCTGCCTAAGAATGGCTGTCTGAGGGTTATGCCGATCTTACCGCCGGAGCCTCCTCTTGGGAAGCTGACGGCGATTATTCTGCCCCTCACAAGGTTTCCCTTTCCGAGGTTTCTATGACTCTCCCGGCCTGCCAAGACTCCATGCTTCTCGTCATAGGTGATGAAATCATCCATTATCTGTGATACGTGAAGTAGAGCGTCTTCAGGACCTATCCTGACAAACGCGCCAAAGTCAGTTACCTCCACAATCTCTCCCTCCACAACCTCGTGCAATTCGGGGAAGAAGGTTAACAGTTTGAAGACTGCGCGATGGTGAGTAGAGCCGTCACCTGGTAGAATCTTGCCGGTGTTCTCTACATCTACTCCGGTTACGAGGATGACGTATCCTAGTTGTTCGTCGACGTAGTTTTCGTACTTTAGTTTGATCTGTTCTTTGGCAACATCATCGATAGGGTCGCCAAATTTCTGTGGAGGAATACGGACCACGTCTTCCACAGTTACTATTCTGAACATATGATCTAGAGGATTTGGGCGTTATTTTAGGGCTCTCTTATCAGTTCTAACGCGATGTCGGCCGGTCCGGGACCGATTATACCAATTTGCGAATTTCAGGAAAGCCCTAGCTCGATGAGAGGTCTTGTTCTTGAAGCCCGGCTTGGTCTGGCCGAATGTCTCTCTGAAACCTTCCGGAATGAATATCGGATCATAGCCAAAGCCGGCATTGCCTCTGATCTCTCTTGACACGGACCCTCTAACTGTCCCAGTGAAGACCCTGGGAGAAACGTTGGCGGAAGCAACGGCTATCGAGGTTTGAAAGTAGGCGTTTCTTTTCCGCTGATCATGCATTAGACCAAGGATGCCCTTCAGACCTATCGTCTTGTAGACGTATGACGAAAAGGGGCCAGGGAATCCTCCCAAAACATCGATGAATAATCCTGAATCTTCTACCAGCAATAATCCTGTATGATCAAGGGAGGCTGTCTTGACTGCGAACCTTGCGATCTTCTCTAGACTCGAATCCTGCACTTCGACCTTTGGTCGTTTGAGCTGTCGAATCTGGATTCCTCGGGCGTCTAGGATTGATTTTGCTTCTCGAAACTTGTCTGGGTTCTCTGTCATGAACCAGACGGTGTTCCTATCGGATCGCAAAATATCGCCCTCTCCTAGCTATCTCACGGGCTTTTCGCCAAGTAGAACTGGCGACCTTCTTACTTGTGGTCTTTTCGTATCCACGAATCATCGAATTCATCATGGATGAAGGATTCTGGCGATGGCTTGCAACTATCGACCGCTGGAGAAGATGGAGGTCGACCCCACGATCTTCAGGCTCGACTGATCGACGTGACATTCCAAAATCGACGATGAAGGGCGCGCCGAGTGGGGACACAATTACGTTTGAAGTTGTGAGATCCCCGTGAACAATTCCTGCCTTGTGTAGGAGTCCTATTTGTTCCCCTATTGATCGGAGAAGTTTCTGAGCCTCACCCTTGCCCATGTCATCGAAACATTCCCGAGCGACTGTACCATCCAGGTGGGTCATTACGATGGCATTGTTCTCAATATCTACGCCGACAATGCTGGGAACTCTGGCTCCTGCTGCTTTTGCTTCGTGGATTACGGATGCCTCCGAGATTGTCCTGTCGTGTCTAATCCGCTCGTCAAGAATTGGATTCCTGTATTCTTTCCTCACACGGCGCTTGACGATAACTTTCCAGGGTCCAATTGTTGCAAGATACAGATCGGCCTCCGCTCCTCTGTGGAGGGGTGTAGAGGTTAGGCTCGCGGTATCCATGGGACATCAACCTCATCCATACGCCACCTCGGAGTGACAAAGCTGTCTGATATTCTGACTGTGATGCCGGATTCGTAGGCGAGTCGCCCGGAGCATGCGATCTGAGCTCCACAATCGCCAGAGTATTCAATTGGTACGGGGTGGAAGGACGCGCCGTGATCTTCAGCGACCAAGCCAATCATCTGTCTAAGCCTCGGACTAGCTGCAACCCCTCCGGCAAGCAAGACTTCGCTTCGTCGAGTCTGGACTAGGCTTCGCTCGACTGCTTCGCTAAGCATTGAGAACGCTGTCTCTTGGAGTGAGAAACAGAGATCGGCAAGATTTCCCTGCCTGCGCAACGAAGTCGCCGCGGCCGTCAGCAGCCCCGAATATGCCACATCGTTTCCCT
>Ga0209267_1001686_pt1 | contig 14892 bp, 17 predicted proteins | sample GraSoiAngelo_137_FD_185894 | JGI IMG/M metagenome (GOLD analysis project Ga0209267, IMG submission 185894) | Grasslands soil microbial communities from the Angelo Coastal Reserve, California, USA - 14_0929_09_30cm (SPAdes) (version 2) | ecosystem: Environmental > Terrestrial > Soil > Grasslands ... | reverse complement strand
CTCGAATGCAATCGTCGCCCCGAGGACCACCACCGTGAGCCGGAACGCGACGCGCTTGCCGCGCCCGATGCCTCCGGCGAGCAGCAACAGCGCGAGGCCCGAGAGCACCGCGCCCGTGCGGCCGCCCAGCGTGACGCTCGCGGGCAGGAGCGTTTCCAGGACCTGGCTGCGGGTCTGATGCTGGACAAGCAGTGCTCCGACGATGTCGAGCACACCGCTGATCACCAGCAATCCGGCAAAGAACCAGCACACCCTGCGCCGCTCGAGCCTGAATTCGAGCCCCATATGACTTACAACGGTAAGGTCGAGCCGAAGGGATCAGGCGGGCTCAATAACCTCGGCCGCGCCCTGTCGCTGTGCCGTTAAACGTTCGCACTGCGCACGTGCCGCAGCGGTGGCCTGGAGCCTTGTAGTGCGTTCTCGTAAATGTGAGACGCATAGGCCAGGCGCTGCGCGATTGGGCAATCTGGATCTACATCTATGGGCACCCTTGGACCTGGATCGTTGTGGTCGTGGTCGCTGTGATCATTGCGTTCGCGCTCGCTGCGTCTGTTCAAGACTGCCGTCAAAAGGGCGCGCCCTTCTACGAGTGCGGCGTAGGAAGCCCGTAGTTTGGGCTGGGCATAGCAACCAGCAATGAGAAGCAGGGGTCCGCTCCAGTGGAAGGGCAGCAAACTGGTCCAGTGGGCCGTGACCGTAATCGGAGCGATCGACGCAGTCGTGTGCGTCGTGCTCTTCGCCCGAAGCCTGGTCTTCTTCGGGTCGCTGATCTTGCTTGACCTGCTGTATCGCTGGGCGAGCCCCCGACCCTCCGCCTAGCCCGACCAGGCCTTACTCGAGCTGCCCGCCTACTCCGGGCCTATCACCTCCACTTCATTCCCGTCGGGGACGTCGACGCCAGTGTCAATTTCTTCGGCCCGGCCAACCCCTATCGGCGCAGGCCCAATGCAGGCAACAGTAGGAACACGCCAAAGCCGACGATAACGCCAGGCGGGATGGCACCGAGCACCGCCAGTGCGGGCTGCGTCCCCGATGCGATCGCCGACAGCGCAATCAATACACCGACAAAGATGCCCACCCCTGCAGAGATCCTCAGTCGCCGGCTGCCCATGCTATCCATGACACGATAATCACTGGCCTCGCCCACTCAACCTTCTTAATGGCCAGGCTCCTAACCGGTCTTAGTTGCCTCCTGGATGGTCGGGGTTCCGCGTTTCACGTTGGTTTCCACGGTCGTCGGTATCTGAGGCGCCGTTGATTGGCCTGGGTTGGCTACCGAACGATGGGCGCGCGTTAGAGATTCAAAGCGGCGCGATGAGACCCAAAGGTCAGCTCCAGTGGAAGGTCGGGAAAACGCAGTGGCCACACGGCCCGGTCCAATGGGTCGTGACGGTGGTCGGCGGGATCGAGACGGTCGCTTTCATCGTCGTCCTGACCAGAGTTCACGGGTTCTCCGACATGCTCATGCTCAACTTGGTCTTCTTCGGGTCGCTGGTCTTGCTTGACCTGCTGTATCGCTGGGTGGGTCGCCGCCGCCGCGCCTAATCCGACCATCCCGTCTTGGTGGCGTCCGGATGGTCCGGGTCGTACGTAATACATTCGCACTCATTCCCGTCCGGATCGTCGACGTAGAAAGTGCGAACGCCCTTCAGGACGGGGTGGACGCCGTGGCGAATTTCGACCCCGGCCTCGATGAAGCGGTTCTCCAGCTCGTCATACGAATGGTGGTCGACCCTGAACGCGAGGTGGTGCAGCACACGCTGTTCCTTGTGCCGGGGGAAATATTCGTTCGGGTGAGGATGCGGGACCAGCACGATCATCTCGGGGATGCCGCCAGGCTTCGCGACCATCAAGAATTTGTTCGGCATCTCGGGCGGCGAGATTATCTCGAGCCCGAACTGGTCGCGATAGAACTGCAGCGCCGCCTCCATGTCGGCGACCCACAGCACGATCTCGGCGAGCCCTTCCACGCGGCTCATGCCGCGACCGCCGTGACCATCGCCGCGAGATTCGTCTCGCGGACGCGCGGTGAAACCGAGCAGCCCGGCGCGATCAGCAGCCCGCGCCCGCCTGTTTCCTCGATGGCCCGCCGCGCCTCCGCCTCGATCTTCGGCGGCGGGCCGTAGACCAGCGTCGCGCGCTGGCTCAGGCCGCCCATCACCGCGCGGCCGACGATCTCGCGGCCTTCGGCGAGCGACGGGTTGCCCTGGTTGTGGATCGACCAGCTCACCGAGTGCGCCCGCAGGTCGCGCGCCAGCCCGAAGTTGAGGTTCGAGCCACACAGATGCAGAACGTTGAACCAAGCCCTGCGTGGGAGCCCCTGAAGCACTACCTGGTCATAAGGCAGAACCAGGTCGCGATACAGATCCTCCTTCATCACGTTGCGACCGGCGTAGCCCGAGATGGCGTAGAAGATGCCCGCCGCGCCCGCTTCGACGGAGCGCTTGCTGAAATCGAGCAGCGCCTCCGCGATCCTCCCCAGGGCCGGACCCACGATTTCCGGGTGCTTGCGCAGCTCGCGCACGACGCGCGATTGCGATCTACCTACGAGATACCCGCCGACGGTGATAGGGCTGAACACCGTCTGGATCACCGGGACGTCAGGGCCCAGCTCACGCGCGACCATCCCGATCGAGGCGACCTGGTCGTCCAGCGCCTTGGGCTCGACCACCTGCACGGATGCCCACGAATCGAGATCCGGCACCGCAGGCTGGATAAGGATCGGACCTCGCAAGCGGTGCCCGGAAGGGTGGTAGACGGAGCCGAACGCTTCCGCGAAACAGCTCGCGCGAGGTTGGAACTTGACGAAGTCCCAGCCATACTGGCGCGCCCGCTCCACAGTCACCGCGGCGAGGGCCTCCGGCGACCACTCCTCACGATAGGTGTGGCCCCAGGCTCCGACGGGCGGACGGTCGGCCACGTCCATCGCCAGCGCCGCCGTGACACGCTCCCTTCCGGTCACTGGTTCGAGTTTAAGCTGGACCTGGTGATCCACATGGCAAGCGCGGCGGCACGGCTGCGAGCGGCGGCCGAAGCCAAGCCGCTGCGTCTTCCCATCAACCGCCGGGTCGATGAGTCGCACCACCTCGTCACGCCGGATGGCCTTTCGGTCTGGTACACGATCCAGGTCTCGCGCCACAGCCGCATCCAGGAGGCCATCTTCGAGCGCGAGGACGGCATGCCGACCGACGAGGAATGCAAGCGCTGGCTCGACCTGCTCATCGTCGGCGCGCAGGCGAGGGAGGCGCCCGGTCTTCCTGGCGCGATGACCCGGCGTTTCGAGGCCTTCGAGCACAGCCCCGATCGCGAGGCGCCGATCGCCTGATGCCGCTCCCAGCCGGCGTCGCCGAAGCGCTGCGCCGCATCGTCGGACGTGAGTCCGTGATCGATGCGCCGAACGACCTGCGCATCTTCGAGCGCGACGGTTCGATCGAAGGCGCCCTTCCGGACGCCGTCGTGCTCGCCTCGTCGACCGACCACGTGGCGGCCGTGATGAGGGTCGCGGCCAAGCACAGGATTCCGGTCGTGCCACGAGGCGCGGGCACGGGACTGTCCGGAGGAGCCGTGACGATCCGCGGCGGCATCGCGCTGCAGGTGACGCGCATGCGCCACATCCTCGAGATCGACCCGGTTGCCCAGACGGCTCTGGTCGAGCCTGGGGTCGTCAACCAGGAGCTCTCTCTCGTGGCGGCGCAGCACGGACTCTTCTATGCGCCCGACCCCTCCAGCCAGAAGGCCTGCACGATCGGTGGCAACGCGGCCGAAAATTCAGGCGGCCCGCACTGTCTCTACTACGGCGTCACGACCAACCATGTGCTCGGCATGGAGGTCGTGCTCGCCGACGGCAGCGTGCACTGGGTCAGCGGCGACTCTCCGGACCGCGTGGGTCTCGACCTGTGCGGCGTGCTGGTTGGGTCGGAAGGCACGCTGTGCGCGATCACGAAGATCAAGGTCAAGCTGCTGCGCATACCGACGAGCGTGGCAACCTTGCTCGCGGCGTTCCCAAGCATCGACACCGCAAGCCAGGCTGTTTCGGCTGTCATCGGACACGGGATCGTGCCCGCGGCGCTCGAGATGATGGACCGTGTGACCGTCGGCGCGGTCGAGGCCCACTACCACGCGGGCTATCCGACCGACGCTGGTGCCGTCCTCCTGGTCGAGGTCGACGGAATTCAGGAATCGACGCGCGAGCTCACGGCCGCGATCAGCGAGATCCTCACCGCGAACCACGGCTACGCGCTGCGTGAAGCGCAGACCCCGGCCGAGCGCGAGCTGTTGTGGGCCGGGCGCAAGGGAGCGATCGGCGCGCTAGGACGGATCAAGCCCAACTACTACCTGCACGACGGAGTCGTGCCGCGCTCACGCCTGCCGCAGGTACTTTCGGCCGTGGGCGAGATCGGCGAGCACTACAAGCTGCCCGTCGCCAATGTCTTTCACGCCGGCGACGGAAACCTGCATCCCAACATCCTCTTCGACATGCGCGACCACCAGGTCATTCACCAGGTCGAAGGGGCGGGCGAGGAGATGCTTCGCGCGGTGGTCGAGCTCGGCGGTGCGCTTTCGGGCGAGCACGGCATCGGGCTCGAAAAGAGCGCATTCATGCCGTGGATCTACAGCGAGGACGACCTCGATGCGATGCACCGCGTGAAGGACGTCTTCGACGGAGATGGCATTCTCAATCCGGGCAAGATTTTCCCCGACCCATCACGCAAAGCGGTCCACCTTGCCGGCCGCACCGGGCTGGCCATCGAAGCCAGATGGTGGTGAAGGCACCGGCAGTTGAAAAACCGGCCACGGCCGAGGAGCTGGCCCGGCGCCTGCACGACGCAGCGGTGTCCAATCTGGCAGTCGCACCGGCCGGCGGGGGACGCGCTCGTGGCATGGGCGACCCGCTGGACCGATGCGATGTTCTGCTGCACACGACGGGCCTCGACCGCGTGATCGAGCACTCGCAGGCAGACATGGTGGTCAGCGTCGAGGCGGGCATCACCCTCGAGGCTCTGCAGGCCGAGCTGGGCAAGACAGGCCAGTTCCTACCAGTGGATCCCTTCAACTCGCCGGGCCACACCATCGGCGGGCTGCTCGCCACCGGTTGGACCGGTCCGCTGCGACTGCGCTACGGGTCGCCGCGCGATTTCCTGATCGGCATTCGCGTGGCGCTGCCTGACGGCAAGCTGGCCACCGGCGGCGGGCGCGTGGTGAAGAACGTCAGCGGCTACGACATGATGAAGCTGCACTACGGCGCGCTGGGATCGCTCGGTGTGATCGTCGCCGCATCTTTCAAAGTTTTCCCGAAGCCGCTGCAAGACGAGACGCTTTCCGAAGCGGGCGGCTGGGCCGCCGGGGAACGGGCGCTTTCGACGCCGCTCGCTCCCTCGGCGCTCGAGGTCCTTTCGGACGGCCGCGTGCTCGCGCGTTATGCGGGCAGCCCCGCGGCAGTCAAGCGCGTGAGAGACGAGCTTGGCTGGCAGCGCGCCGACCCCGCCGTGTGGGACGACCACGCCCGCCGCGCGCCAGAGCGCTGGGCGCGAATCGCAGCGCCGCGCTCTGAGCTGCGCAAGATCGTCGACGCACTGCCTGACGGCGCAGAGTGGTGGGCGTCACCGGGCAATGGCGTCGCGCATTGGGCGATCTCCACCGACGCGCAATCCGTCCGCGACCTGCGCTCCCGGGCCGAGAAGGCCGGCGGAACGCTCGTGATTCTGGCGGCGCCCGACGATTTCATCCGCGAGGTCGGTGCCTGGGGCGCCGCGCCGGCGACGATCGACATCATGCGGCGCCTCAAGAAGGCCTTCGACCCGAACGGCGTCCTGAATCCCGGGAGGTTCGTGGTTTGAGCAGATCGGGGCCAGCCCCATCCCCGCCTGGCGGCGGTACTTCCCCGCAAGCGGGGAAGACAAACTACTTTGCCCGGCTATCTGACGACGACCTCGCCACCTGCGTCCACTGCGGATTGTGTCTCGACGCGTGTCCGACGTTTCGAGTTACCGGACTCGAGACCGAGTCGCCTCGCGGGCGCATCTACCTCATGACCCAGTGGAAGCGCGGAACGATTGCCTTTGACGAAGAGCAGGTGAAGCACATCGACCTGTGCCTCGGCTGCAGAACGTGCGAGGGAGTTTGTCCGTCGGGCGTACCGTACGGCCGCATCATCGAGGCCGGGCGCGCGGACGTGGAAGACATTCGCCGGCCATCGTTCAAGCGCGTGGTGAGCCGTGCCGCGCTGCGCCGGCTGGTCGGTCATCCAGGGCGTTTGAAGGCGGCCGGCGCCGCGACGCGCCTCGCCCAGAAGCTGCGCCTCACGTCGGTCGCCCGCTCCGGCCGCATGCTGCCGCCACTATCGCCTCAGTACCGCGCGCCCGAAGGCAACATCGCGCCGGCAATCGGCGAACGCAAGCACCGTGTCGCGTTTCTCGTCGGATGCGTGATGCCGATCCTCTATCCCCAGTCGCACGAGGCGGCCGTGAAATTGCTGCAGCTCGCGGGGTGCGAGGTCTGGTTTCCTCCAGGCGAGCGATGCTGTGGTGCGCTGTTCGCGCACAACGGCGACCTCGAAGGAGCGGAGCGACTGCGCGAGGCGAACATGCGGACCTATGACGCCGGCACGTTCGACGCGCTGATCGTCGACTCCGCGGGATGCGGCGCGCACCTCAAAGACTTCTATCCAGCTTTGAAAGGACGTGTCAAGGACCTCACCGAGTGGCTGGCCGAGGTCGGGCTTCCCGCGCCCAGGCGAGAGGTCAAGATGCGAGTGACCTATCAGGACGCCTGTCACCTGGCGCACGCGCAGAAAATCAAGAAGCAGCCGCGCGACCTGATGCGGGCCCTGCCCGGCATCGACTGGACCGAGATGCGCCACCCTGACATCTGCTGCGGCGCGGCCGGTCTCTACAGCACGCTGGAGCCCGACATGTCGAACCGCATCCTGCAGGAGAAGCTCGATGACCTCATCGCCACGCGCGCCGACGTCGTCGCGGTGGCGAACCCGGGCTGCCAGATGCAGCTCGCCACAGGCTTGCGCAAAAGAGGCTCGACGATGAAGGTCGAGCATGTGTCGGAGCTGCTGGCGCGCGCCTTCTAGATCTTCAGCTTGGGCAGAACGGCAGTCTTCGTCACATCGACCTCGACTCGTGCCACCGCGAGCGTCACGTTGTCCGGAGCGCCCAGCTCGCGGCACCGCTCGATTACCCTCTCCGCACCGCGGTCGAGGTTGCCGTCGGCGAGGAGCAGCCGCCCCATCTCCTCGACGCTGACGCCCGCCGTCTCGACGCCGTCGCTGCAGAGCACGATCGCGTCGCCTTCGTTGAGCTTGATCTTGTCGGTGAACGCCTGAATCTGCTCCCAGACGCCAACCGCGCGCGTCAGGCGGTGCTTGAGCGGATGGCTGGCCGCCTCCTCCGGTTTGATCAAACCGAGACGTACCTGCTCCGCAGGCCATGAGTGGTCCTGCGAGATGAGCTTGGCCAGCCCATTGCGAAACAGGTAGGCCGGACTGTCGCCTACGTTGAGCAAGCCGATCTCGCCGGAGCGAATCGCCGCGATCGTCATCGTGCTCCCCATGCCCGCCCACTCCGGGTTGTCGCGCGCGGCGGCGAACACGGCGGTGTTCGCCTCTTTGCACGCACGCTTGAGGCGCTCGACGTCGGGCCCTTCCTGCCCGTCTTCCGCCAGAACCTTGGTCACGGTCTTCACTGCGATCGAGCTCGCATGCTGACCGGCCGCGTGCCCGCCCATCCCGTCACAGACCACGATCAGCGTGTCGAGGCCGGCCTTATTGCGCCAGACCGCGACAGAATCCTCGTTCTCTTCTCTCTCGAGACCTGGGTCTGTGGCCCACGCGATACGTAGACGCATCGTGCTAACTAACGAGCCGGACCGGCACTACGCCTCGAGTACCGAGAAATGGACTGAGTTCTGGCCAACTGTCACGCGGTCGCCATGGTTCAGCTGCTTCTCCTGGATGGACTCGCCGTTGACGAACGTGCCGTTCGTGCTGCCCAGGTCGACGAGCCAGAACTGATCGCCGCGGCGCTCCAGGCGCGCGTGATGCCCACTGGTCGCCGGGTCCCGGAGGATCACGTCGTTGTCGGGCGAGCGGCCAAGGCGCATGGCGTGGTCGCCGGCGCGATGCTTGTGGCCGGCGTCAGGTCCTGTCTCGATCGTCATCTCGGCCTGGGGGCCGGCGCCCACGGCTGCCGCGCCCGGTTGGGTGCTCCTCGCAGGCATCGCCATCGTCTCGGGCAGCGGCGGGGGGGCCGGCGGGGGCGGCTGCCATGCGGGCATCAGCGTGGTGGGTTCACGCTCCGCGCCGCCGGTGTCGATCCGCGGCCGCGCGACCATCGTCTCAGCCACATCGGAGCCCGCGGCGACATGCGGCGCCTGCCACGGCGCGGCGGGTGGTTCGGCGGAAGCCGGTTCGGCAGGTGATGCCTGAGCCGCCGCCTCGGCGCCCGCAGCAAGCTCGGCGTCGGTTGAAGGCGGAGGTGCGGGCTCAGCCGCTGCTGCCGCGGCCGACCAGGCCGGCGCCGGCGAATTCCAGGGTGGGGGCGCGGGAGCGGCGGGCGGAGGCTCCGGGGAGGGTGCGGCGGACGCCGGGGGTGCTCCCCATGACGGAGCGGGAGGTGCCGCGGGCTCTTCGGTCTGCGGGGGTTCCCACGCCGGCGCGGCCGAAGGCGCGCCCCAGGACGGAGCGGCCGCCGCCGACCCGCTTGCCGGCGGCTCCCAGGACGGGGCGACAGTCGGAGGAGGGGCCGGAGCCGCCGCCGGCGGCGCGCCCCAGGACGCGGCCGAGGCGGGCGCACCCCAATCGCTGCCCGACGGCGCATGTGCAGCCTCCGCCGGAGACGGGGCCGGAGGTGGAGCCGCCGGGGAGGCGTCCAAGCCCGGCGCGGCGGGCGGATTCCACGACGGCGCCGAAGGGACGGCTTGTCCGGCGGGATCCCCAGCCGGCGGCGCGCCCCAGGATGGGGCTGGAGCCGGGGGGGCTCCCCATGACGGTGCCGGCTCGGCGGCCGGGGGCGACGCGGGCGGCGGCGCGGCCGGTGCGCCCCACGAAGGCGCAGGGGCCGAGCCGGGCGGTGGCGCCGGCGTCGGCGAGCCCCATGTCGGGGCCCCGCCTGCAGGTGGCGCCGGCGGCGGCGCACCCCAGGTCGGCGAGGCCGCGGGCGGAGGCGGCGCGGAGGCGGGGGGCGCGCCCCATGACGGCGAGGTCGACGGAGCCTGAGAAGAGGCGACCGCGGGCGAGGCAGGCGATCCCCAGCCGCCCGCTGCAGGCTTGGCCGCGGCGGGAACTGCCCACCCAGAGTTGGGCGGAGAGACGATCGTGGGCGCCACCGGGGTCATTGCCGGTCGCGCGGGCGTCGGCGGCGCCCACGTGGCGGCCACGCCGGCCGTCTGGTTGGTCGGGGCGGCAGGGCGAACCGGAGGGGCGGACTTCTTCTTGCGGCGGCGTCTGGTCCTCAGATACAGCGCGGCGGCGATAAGGGCCGCGACCGCGAGGATGATGTCTGCGTATTCAACGGGCATACGGTGGGGAGCCTCCCTTCTCGCCTACTGCGGCAGTGGATCCTTGGCGTTAAGCGACAAATGCGTAGTGCAGAAGTATGCCACCGAGGTCAGCCACCGCCACGCGACATAGCGCCGTTTTCGATCACCAGCCTTCCCGACGCCACCCCCGGCACGGTGATGTCCGCCTCGAGCGAATGGGCGCCTGCAGCGATCGGCTCGCCGGTCACGACGTAAAGCACCATGCGCCTGCCCAGCGGCATGTCGAGACGCTTGGGCAGTGGCGCAAGGCCCGCATTCGTTTCGATCTGCAGCTGATGCCCGGTGACGAGAACACCATCGAGGCGCAAACCCGTGACGCCTACCAACACCGCCGGGCGGGTCCGATTCTCGAGCGCAAAGCTCAAGCCCTGATTCTCGGGACGCAGGCTCTTCAGGTCGGCGAGCCGCTCTGCAAGGTAACGAGGAATCTCGGGGCGGGGCCGATCTGCTGACTGCGCCGAGGACACGATGAAGGTGAGTTCAGCGTGATCCAACTCACGCCCGGACACGGTGAGCGTCGCGTCGAGCCGGTACTCGCCCTCCGCTGCCAGCGGAAGGCTGAGCGTCGTGGCGCTGACCGCGGGCTCGAACGCGGTCGGCACCTCGACCTCGACCGAGCCGGAGTACGACTTCTTCTGCACGACGTCGCGCATGCGGTCAAGGCCGCGAGCGCCCGCCGCCTTCTCCCTCGCGACCGACCAGCGAATGACACCGCGGCCCATCACGCTCGGGTCGTCGTTGACGACGACAAGTCGCGCGGCAAACGGAACGCGCGGGTTCTGCAGCACGCCGAATGGCCGCGCCCCCTCGAAAACCAGCGGTTCGATGATCACGCGGGTTGGCTTGAACGCGATAGCCAGGGCCTCGAGCGCGAGCTTGGGCCGCCGCGTTCCGTCGAGCAGCCCGAATCCGATGCCGGGAAACGGATCCACGAGGTGGTAGGCGAAGGCGCCCCAGCAGGATTCGAACTTTCGTGTGCGCATGTGCTCCGCCGCATAGCGGACCAGGCCCGCCTGGTACTCCTGCGACGCTTCCACGTAGTCGTCGAGGCTTTGATACGACGAGGGCAGGCCCACGCCACGCTCGGCCCAGTTGACCGGCTGAAATCCAGCATGTCGCCATGCAGGCTCGTCATCGGCGACAGGCCATCGCTTGCCGATCTTCTCCCACGCGGGCGAGTCGACGTCCGGCAGGGACTGAGACCCGAACGCCGTGACCATCAACGGTTCGACGTGGCCGATGTCGCGCCACGAACCATCAGACCAGCCGAGCATCAGGTGAAGATCGACGTCGCCCGACGCGGCGATCGATGGCCGGCTCGGATCGAGCCGGTCGAATCCGGCCTTCAGGTCCTGATCGACGGAATGGTTCTGGCGCACCGTGTGTACGTCGCCGAGGTCGAAGTTGGTGGCCAGCCAGGGCGGCTCATCGTGGCCGATCCACAGCGCGACCGACGCATGGTTGCGCAGCATCGCGACCATCTCGGCCTGCTGCTCGCGCGCCGCGGTCTCGAAGAAGCGGGCCTCGTCGTTACGGCCGTGGTACACGTATGTGCCGATCAGCGGCAGGTCCTGGAAGACGAGCATGCCGGCCGCATCGGCCTGCCGGTAGAAGTCGGCGGGCAGCACGTTGGCGACGACCCGCAGCGCGTCGAGGTTCGCCTGCTTGGCGACTGCGATGTCCGCCGCGAACGTCTCGGCCGTCAGCTCATCGAGCCTGTTCGAGGGCGCATAGCAAGCGCCGCGTAAGAACATCGGGCGGCCGTTCACGGAAAAGCTCCACCGCCGAGGCCCGATATCCCAGCTCAGCTCGCGAAAGGCGAACACGTCGTCGACGCGCGACGACTCGACTCCGTCAGCGGTCCGCGTGATCACCTCGGCGCGATACAGCGGCTGTTCGCCGAGCCGCCACGGTTGCCACCGCTTGACCCCGGGGAACGCAAGGCGCATCGTCACCGTCTCCTCGGTCCCGCCGGCGAGGCGCACGTCGCGGCGGAGCCGGAGCACATCCCTGCCCGGCGACGGCAGGATGAGCTCGACCTCGCCGTCCATCTGGCGGCCGTCGAGGTTGCGGAGCCGCGCCTCCACCTCGAGCCGGCCGTCACCCGCCTCGAAGGTTGGCTTCAGGCGCAGCCAGTCCACCGCGATGGGTCCGACATATTCGAGCTGCACGGGCTGCCACAGGCCGAGCGGCACCTCGACGCCGTAAGGCTCAGGCAGGCTCGAGTAAGCCGACGCAGGGTAGGGTTTCAGGTCGCCGTCGTTGAACAGGCCCATGATGTGGCGCTTCTTTTCTGGCTGCGTCTCGACCGCAGATTCGCAGCAGATCACGAGCAGGTTCTCGGGCTTGAGGTACGGCGTGAGGTCGAAGCCGAAGGGGGCGAAGTAGCCGTAATGCGAACCGAGCAGGCGTCCGTTCAACCAGACATTGGTTGCGAGGAACGCGCCGCCGACGCGCAGCACGACTCGACCCGCGTGGTCCGGCCGCGGAAACTCCGCCCGGTACCACACTGACTGGCGCCCCTCGCGCGCGGCGAGCTGGCGCGGCACCTCGATCGGCTTCCACCCCGTCCCGCGCCCGATCGTGAGGCCCTCGGCCTCGCCTTCGCCGAGCGGCACCCACACCGCCTCCCAGCCGCTGAGCTCGCGCCGCCCCGCGGCCCGCTGCGTCAGGGGCATGAACAGCGAATCGCTCATGACGGATTCAATCTGTAAGGCGCCCTGCGCGCGACGGCGCGAAAGCGCCGTCAGCCGTCGAGCAGATGAGTACGGGTCTGCCCAGGACCGCGACGAAAGGCTGCGTCTTGCTGCGGTCGAGCAGCGCCAGCATGCTGCCCCCAAAGCCGGCCCCCATGATGCGCGCGCCGTAGCAGCCGTCGATGGAGCTCGCACGCTCCACCAGGGCATCGACGTTTGGCGTCGAGACCTCGAAGTCGTCGCGCAGGCTCGCGTGCGACTCCTTCAGCAGCTCGCCCAGCCGGTTGAAGTCCCGCTCGCGAAGCGCGGCGACGAAGGCGCGCACCCGCGCGATCTCCGAATGGACGTGGCGCATGCGCTTCGGATCGCCCGCTTCCGCTTCACGACGCCGCTGGTTGTACGGCGTCGCGGCGAGCGACCGGTGCTCACCGGAATCGATCACCGCAATCGCGACCTCGTCTGGAAAAGGGACCAACTCATACTCCAGGGTCGCGCAGTCGAGCAGCAGCGCGTCGCCCTGGCGCCCGAGCGCCGATGCGAACTGGTCCATCACGCCAACGTGGACTCCAGTCGCTTTCTGCTCCGCACGCTGGCACGCGAGTGCGGCCTCTCTTCCATCCATGTCCGGCCTCAGGCCGGCGGCGACGGCGACCAGCAGCGCCGCGGAGGAGCTGATGCCCGCGTTGGGCGGAATCTGGGAATTGACGTGCACGTCCTGGGGCACGACGCCAAGCTCCTCGCCCACGGCGCGCACGTAAGCCAGCCCGCCCTCGACGTCGCTCGCGATCGACCAATTCGCCGACGCCTGACCCGTGACCTCGGTGAAGCGGTCCACCGCCGCGGGCAGGACGATGCCACCGAGGTAATCGACATGCTCGCCGATGAGGTTCACCCGGCCGGGAGCCCTCCCGTGCCACGTCGACTCAGAGCGCACGCAGCTCCGCTGCCGTGTCCTCGGCCCGAGCGTCGAGGACGAACGCGCCGGCTCCGAGCTCCGAGCCGGCGAGGTACTTCAGCTTGTCGAGCGTGCGGTTGGGTGGATAGAACTCGATGTGGAAGTGGTGGTGACGCCCGCCGCGTCCGGGAGGCCTCTGGTGCATCGCCATCACATAAGGAAGAGGTTTCTCGAACAGCTGGTCGTACTTCTGGAGGAGCCCTTTCAAGCACGCCGCGAACGAAACATCGTCTTCTTCGTCCAGGTCGATCAAACCGCCCCGATGGTTGGTCGGCGCCAGGTGCACCTCGTACGGCCACCGCGCGAATGGCGGCACGAAGGCGATCCAGCGCTCGTCTCGCAGCACTGTACGCACGCCGTCCTTCTCCCCGTCGATGACGTCGCAGTACAGGCACCGTCCGGTCTTGCGCATGTGTCGCGATTCCGCGGCGAGCTCGCGCTGCAAGACCGGGGGAAGGAATGGATACGCATAGATCTGGCCGTGCGGATGGCTCAGCGTGACGCCGATTTCCTCACCGCGGTTCTCGAATACGAACACATATTTCACATTTGGCAGGCGGCTGAGCTCGTTGGTGCGGTCGCGCCACACCTCTATGAGGTCACGGATATGGTCGACGCTTTGCTCGCCAAGCGACGAGTCGTGATCGGGCGTGTAGCAAACGACCTCGCAGCGTCCCTGCTCTCCCGTGTAGGAGGGAAAACGATTTTCGAAAACCACGATGTGGTAATCGGGTTCCGGGATCTCCGTCTCCGGCTGCCCAGGTCGCGTCGGGCATAAGGGGCAGTGTTCCGCTGACGGGTGATACGTCCGGTCCTGGCGCCACGGAGCGACGGTGACCCATTCTTCGAGCAGCGGATGCCAACGTAGTTCCGACATGACTATGAAGTCACCCTGCGCGCGGCCGGCGTCTTCTCGAAGTAGATCAGGTAGCGGCCATCGGCCTTCTGCGCGACCCGCTTCGTCACTCTCCCCTTCCCCGCTCCTCCCTTCCCCGCTTGCCGGGGAAGGTGGTCCCGTCTTCCCTTCCCCACTCGCTGGGGAAGGTGGTCCCGTCGCGAAGCGACCGGACCGGATGGGGGCGTACGCATTTGCTCAACCTCCGATGGCACGTTTCACCGCTTCAGCCGGCGTATCCACGACCTCGAGGCCCTGCACATCCCACGTGTCGAGCGCGAATACGGAACGGCCGAGCCTGCGCGCGTGGGCGATCTCGCTCAGGGTCCCCCATCCCCGACCAATCGCGATCACGCTCTCGGCCGCGGTGACGATCAGAAGATTGCGTCCTTGTCCCAGTCCGGTGGGCAGGGAGATGGTCAGGTGTTGGTTCGCGCCATCGCGATCGCCCTCGGAGAGGAGACCGACCACGGTGCCGCCTTCACTCGCCGCGCCTTCACTCGCCGCACCCGAAACCCCACCGTACCCGCCGTTGATCAGGATCGCGCCCGACCGTGCAAGGAGCTTGCCCACCTCACGCGCCGCGTCGAGCTGCGACGGCGTCGCCTCGTTCGCGCCGCACACGGCGACATATCGGATGGGCATCTCGGGAAGTTTATTCGGTACACTTTCCGACGAAGTTCAACGCCCGTGGGGCAAGGAGGTGAGGCGAAGCTTGGATAAACCGAGTCGTGGTGCCAGCCGCCTCGTTTGCCAGCCGGGAGCTCGGGAGGAAGGCAGCTTCTAGCCTCTAGGGCTTC
>Ga0209267_1001682_pt1 | contig 14917 bp, 13 predicted proteins | sample GraSoiAngelo_137_FD_185894 | JGI IMG/M metagenome (GOLD analysis project Ga0209267, IMG submission 185894) | Grasslands soil microbial communities from the Angelo Coastal Reserve, California, USA - 14_0929_09_30cm (SPAdes) (version 2) | ecosystem: Environmental > Terrestrial > Soil > Grasslands ... | reverse complement strand
AAAGTATGCGACCAATATCCATAAGGCGCGTGGCTGCGAGTGATGATCTCGCCGTTAGCCTTCACTGAGGGTCATGCCAACGGGGCACCAAGTCTTGCTGGCTGAGAGTGTGGATGAGATGGGAACCCACGTCCTCATCGAAGAGGGTTTGGAGGAGCAAATAGGTCCGGTTAACCACATCGATCATGAGTGTCTTCATCTCCTCATCGCTGAGGCGCGAGAGCTTGGACCAGGGGATTTCACCGGCCGGAGTCTTCACAAAGACATCCGAGTAGTCGCCAGACTGGGAATAGGGAGTGATTCCGGAGTGGAAGCCTTCCAGGACCGTGTTTCGAAAGCATTGCTGCGCCATATACTTGGCCAGGCGCTTCAAGACGTGTGGATTTTGGGCCAGAAGCCTTGCGCTGTTGCGATTCATTTCCGCACACCCCGTCACCTTCCTACGCCAGGCGCCCGCCCGGTGCAAGGGGTTAAAGTGAGAGGGCTTGTCGGGGCAGGCGTGCGGGGATAAGCTACCAGTCCCGAGGAGAGGATCATGAGATGGCGACCGCGGCGCTACCAATGCCCAAAGTGCCGACGGGATTTTGCTGTCCGGAAGAAGAGGTGCTGCCGGGCGTGATTCCGGTCAAGCGAGAAGAGCTTTATGACACCTTGGGTACACGAGTATTCCTAGAGCAACCAGCCGACGCCAGGACGCAGTTCAAGCTTCTCGCCAAGCAGTAGAGCTTGTCTGAGAGTGGAAGCCACTTATGACCAAAGCAATCAGCCTGATCGCTGCCGTAGCGCTACTGTCAGTGCCACGCATCACTTCGAGTCCCGCCACTATTTCGCCCGAGTCCACCAGTCTGAGTATGCGTTTCCAAGAGAAAAGTGGTGAACCTTCGCCACAGAATCGAGCCGCGTCCGCTGAGGAAGAGCAGATCAAGATTCTCGTAAAGCGGTTCGTACAGGCAGAATCAGAAAATGATGCTGATACATTGGAGAAAATTACCACGGACGACTGGGTAATCATGAATCCCAATGGACCTGGACCGAGCAAACTTAAAGTCATCGCAAATATACGAAAGGACGCCCCTGCTCGACCGCACTATTCAGTTAAGAGCGAACGTCAGAGTGTTTATGTATTCGGGAACACTGCGGTGGTGACTTACACGAAGGTTTACCTGAGTTCTCAAGGCCAAGGAAACAACGAGAATCATACCGACGTTCTTACAAAACGAGACGGTAACTGGAAAATATGTTTCTCTCAAGCCTCTTTATCCCCACAGACAAAGCCATAGTGCCCAGGAGATTGGCGTTGCAGCTTGCCTGCCGCCTCCAGCTTCTCCATCTCGAAGAGGGTTGGGTTGCGAATCGGTCCACTTTTGGACGCTTTGGATTAACGGCTCGGAGAGCCTAGCACTCACATCGTTTGCATGGCAATGACAGCTAAAGCCCGTGCCACCGCAATCCTACTTCTTCATAAAGCCTTGCAGGTCGAGCCATTCGGCGAAGCGGTCGATCCAGTGATCCGTCGGCAGGTTTTGCTTGCGCATGCCGAAGCCGTGGCCGCCCTTTGCGAACATGTGCAGTTCGACGGATTTGTGAGCGGCGCTCCATTTTTCGTACAAAAGAATGCTATCGAGTGCGAGGCCGAGCTGATCGTCGGTTGCCGTGACAAACATCGGAGGTGCATCCGCTGGTACGGCCGTGTCTTTGAATCTTGTGGCGGCCGCGTAGATCGGGGCTACGAACGCGGGTCGCCCTTCCGGTGTGTATTGGAAGCCGGCTCCGGCTGCGACCTCCCCACCCGCAGAGAAGCCGATGATGCCCACACGGTCGGGAGAAATGCCCCATTCGGAGGCGTGCTGACGAACGTAAGTAACCGCAGCAAGGCCGTCAGCGTTGGACTGCGGAATGACTTTACCGATGATCTCCCCAAACTTTTGCCGGTCTGCAATCAGCGTCGAGAATTCCTGCGTCGCATCCTCGCCAGTGTGCACAAGGCGGTACTTCAAAACAAACGCGGTGACGCCCTTCGCTGCCAAATACTTGGCCACGATGCTGCCTTCACTCGTGATGGAGAGAGCCATAAAGCCGCCGCCCGGGCACACCACGATCGCCGTGCCGTTCCTTTCTTCGGGTGCAGGTTTGAAAATCGTGAGCGTGGGCTTCGTCACGTTGGTGACGACTCCCGTGTTCCAAATTTTCGAGAAGTACTCTTTCTCCGGATAGTTCTCCGCAGCGGAGCCAGGAGGCGTGCCTTGATAGAGAGGAATGACATCCTGCGCGGATGCGAGCGACGCCGCAGATCCGAGCGATGTTGCAAAGAGTACGAAGCCGACGGCCCGCAACAGAAGTGTTCTCATGGGCCGATAGTCTAACAGATAGGCGACAGCGGAAGTCGCAGTCGGCCCATGATGTAGTGGCGGTCCTTAGACCCGTGCTTTTTCTAAGAACAACAGTGGAAAATGGGAAAAGCGCGGAAGTGCCGGGCAGGTCGGCTTAATCGAGCCCTTCCAGCACGTCGTCGACGGATATGATGAATTGACCCTCTCAGCTCTTCTTCAGCTCAATCCCGCCGTTCGTTGTCGCTACCTTCAATTCTCTTCCCCCTCCGCCCACCGTCCCGGAGAGCGCCTTCGAGCTGAAACTCCCCTGTACGGTAATCGAAAAGTCCGTGTGAATCCCGCCATTGGTCGTGGCCGCATCCACCTTGAATTCCGCTGAAGCTGGCAGCGTGACATCCACGTTGCCATTCGTAGTCATCACCTCCAACTCGCCACTCCATTTAGCGCCGCCCATGGACACGCGCACTCCACCGTTGGTTGTCTTCGCCGAAGCCCACTCGCTCGTCGAAACCTCCACGTTGCCGTTCGTCGTCTCCGCCTGCACCACGCTGTCCAAGTTCACGCAGTGCACGCTTCCATTGGTCGTCATCGCATTGAACCGGACGCCGCGTGGCACTTGCACGTCGAAGTTGATCTTCGCTCGGTGCCCGCGCCAGCTCCAGTTCATGGGCTCCGAAGAAACTCCGCCGTGATGGCACCGCCCCGGCGTCTTATCCTTCGCGTACACGGCGCAAATCGTGACGCCATCCGGGTACTCGACCACCTCGATGAACAATTCGCGGTCGTCATCGCTCCTTTTCCTCGTGCCTTCTACACGCGCGGCATCCCCGGAAGCACTGCTCGCTCCAATCTCTCCATTTCGATTGACCACTTCCAGGGTCTGCCCAGCCTTCAGGCTGCCTTGCCAATGAAAATCGCCCTCCGCGAAGACCGTCCGCTTTTCGCCCTCCGCCCATGCGGGCACACCAGCCACCAGCGAAATCACCGCCACACAAAGTGCACTGGGTATCCAGCCCCGTACTAAACTCTCTATCTTCTTCATGATTCCTCTCTCCTTAACGGCTGTCTGTCTCTCTCGAACAGCTGTCTGTTTCTCGGACCAGCCTGCCCCACTCATTCTGTACGCAGCCCGACGCACTTTGGTTCCGCGGCCCGTTTTTCCTCTCAGCCTGTGTAGGGGCGTCGCTTTAGCGCGTCCCCTCTTCCACCCGCCAAACCGCGGCCATGTAGTGGCGCGTCTTCAGACTCGTGTCTCTGACACCGACGAACCCCGCCAATGTCATCCTGAGCAATCGCACTTCAACTGTAGTGGCGGGTCTTCAGACCCAGGGTGTCCCTGCCGAATTGTTATTTCGGGTAACCACAGGGCATGTAACATTGTTCGTCCTAGATGCCCGGCTGATGCGCCCCTATGTTCATTCTCTCAATGTCGCTGATTTCAAAGGCATTCGCGCCGGATAGCATTTTCGGTAGGGACAACGGGACAACTGCCGTCGGTACTTTACTCCTCCGGTCCCCGTCAACTCTCGATATTCAAACCCGGTGGCCCAAAGCGAAAGGCGCCCGGTGTGGAAGAGCCGGACGCCTTCTCAGGTTTTTTCCTAGTTAACCGCGTGGTTTCCTACATCACTGCTTCTCCGGTGGTTTCGCCGCCTTTGCAGCTTCCATCTTGCTCTTCAACTCGGTCTGTTGCTCAGGTGTCAACACTTCGTTCAACTTGACCATTATGCCGCTGTGGAGTTCCTTCATCTTCGCTTTTTTCTGCTCATCGCTCAGCGTAGTATCACTGGACACCGCCTGGCCCTTGGTTTTCGCATCCGCAAAGATATCTTTCACCTTGACCTTCTGCTCGTCTGTGAGATTCAAGCTCTCCACCGCGGCCTGTAGTCCGCCCCCGTGCATTCCCTTTTCCTTACCTGCGGCTTGGGCTGAGGGCGCAGCCTGCGACTTTGCTAGGGCCACGGGTACAGCCAGCGCCGCAACCAGGCCCAATGACACAAATCCGCCCCATATTCTTTCGATCTTCATTTGCGAATCTCCTCAGTTTGATTTTCTGTGTGGAGTTGAGGGCAGGAACTCAATACACTCTTACCACATTATTTTGGCCCCGGCGACAAGAAAATCCAGAAGAACATGTCCGGCTCTGATGTCTTTACTGGTGCCTACCGAGAACTCCGTTCAGCTAGCTTCACCAAAATGTAAAGTCTCATTCTGCCCTGGCTAACTCTCGCATCAGTTTCATCGTTTCATTTTCTTGAATGTCGTGACGGTCTGTAAAGAAGTAGCAGAAAAGGTAGGCATTGGCTTTGAGCTCCCGACTCAAAGCAGCGTTGTTGCACCCAATGCACCCAACAAGTCGACCAACCTTCAGTAGTGAGTGTGCCCTAGGTGATTGAAAACTTGAGAGAGAAGCATGCCGCACCCGGGGGACTCAAACTCCCGACCTTCTGGTTCGTAGCCATAAGAGTAAAAATGCTAAATGCCCTATTTGGCATCGCTTACGGACTGGAAACGCCATTCTTCCCTCAATTAGCTGCACCCAATGTTGCACCCAAAACCGAATTATATCGGCCGAGTTCGGCCATGCCGTTACTGCTAGCGCTTCAAAGCTGCCCCAACAAGTCTCGGTGCATTCGGAACAGTTGGCGGGTTCCGGCTGGCGAATAGTCAACCGATTCCCCTCGTCTAAACCTGTCTATGGCGAAATAACAATTCGCCAGAGACAGGTCCCGATGTACAATCCACGCAGGTTCCCACCTTTTCGGTCGAGGCGTTCGGGCCCACAATTCCGGAGGCATCATGACCGGTCACACGGTGAAACTCTCTTTGTGTATCGTCGCGCTTTTGCTCTGTCCTGCTATCGCATCCACGCAAGCGATGACCAACATGGCGTCCAAGACCGGCGGCGCCTCGCCCCAAATCTCGCCTGGTCGCACGCACACCTACTACATCGCCGCCGACGATGTGACCTGGGACTACGTTCCCGGTGGCGTCGACGTCATCACCGGCCAGCCGTTTAAATCCTTTGGCTCGTTCCAGGTTGCCGGCAAACACGTCGACCGGCCCGTCCCCACTACCTACCTAAAGACTCTCTACCGAGAATACACGGACGCCACGTTCAAGACTCTGAAGCCGCGCACGTCCGAATGGGAACATCTCGGATTCCTCGGCCCGCTCATCCGCGCGGAAGTCGGCGACACCATTCAGGTCATCTTCCGCAACAACTCCAAGCGCCCCTACTCCATGCATCCACACGGCGTCTTCTACAACAAAGACTCCGAAGGCGCGCCCTACGAAGACGGAACCTCCGGCGCCGACAAAGCCGACGACGGCGTCCCTCCCGGTGGCACCCACAAATACACGTGGCAAGTTCGGGAGCGCGCTGGCCCCGCCTCCGGCGACGTCAATTCCGTGCTGTGGATGTATCACTCCCATGTCGACGAGCACCGCGATCCCAACACAGGGTTGGTCGGACCGATGATCATCACTGCGCGCGGCCAAGCCAAGCCCGACGGCACTCCGCAAGGCGTGGATCGCGAATTCGTCGTAATGTTCGTCCAGGATCACGAGGAAGACAGCTGGCACGCTGAAGAAAATCTCCCCGCGAACATGTCGACCGAACCGGCCTTGCTCGTGCTGATGACGCCATTCAGCGCAACCGGCACATACCCTTATTTTGTCACGTTTTCTCTAAACGGCTACGAGCACGGCACCATGCCTCTGCGCGCGCTCACCATGCATAAAGGCGAGCACGTCCGCTGGTATGTATTCGCCGGCACCAACGACTTCGACGCCCACTCGCCGCACTGGCACGGCAACACCGTCGTCATCAATCAGATGCGCACCGACGTCACCTCGCTGGCACCCATGCAGATGGTCACGGCAGACATGGTGCCCGACGACGTCGGCATCTGGCTCTTCCACTGCCACATTTCCTTCCACAGCGCCGGCGGCATGGTCGGCCGCTACGCCGTCACCCCTTAGCCCCATTTGACGATCTGCCTTCATGGTCGTGGCTTTCTTTTGAATCAACGCTCGCGAACGAACTTCGCCTTTGAAACTCCTGCAAGTAAAACTTCGAGCTGGTGTTGCATCGACCTATAGAATCCACCGCGTACCTGTTGGTCATCAAAATTAAATCTGTGCCGCACAGATGGTCCCGGTTGAGTAGGCCGGCGGAATTTCACCACCGGCCTCTCGCAGAACCGAGCGTGAGACTCTCGCCTCACTCGGCTCCCATCAGGCAAACATGCCGACCATACGGCTTGTCTGTCACACGCATCGAGGTCCTCCTGTTTCCAGTTGCTTCGGGCATGCGACCGCCTGACCCGACCCCTTCGCTCCAGCTCCATTACGAGCCTTCTTCGCTCCTACGAGTCGGTCCGCCCCAGGGCTCTGCATCGGTACGCTCGCCTCGCGGTTGTCGCCGCTTGGGCTTCTCCCTTCGCATCAGAGCGACTGGTTCCTGCAGTTCCGCGCAACAGCCTGCATCCGCTTCACGCCCCCTCTACGCGGTCGCCGTCCGCTCAGTCATCAGGCCTCCAGCGGACTTGTCCCAGGTGCACCATACGCTCCTGGTTTTGACGACGCTTAGAGTTCTTAACGACGCGTCTTCGAAGGGTTCACTTTCGTTCGTCTCTCGAATGCTCACCTGCACGAGTCTGTTCTCGCGCTTTTCCTCCAACGCTCACCACCGTGCCTCTTTACCGCAGCAGCTTGGAGCGGCTCGAGATCTGCTCCTGAAAGCCGATCCCGAGGGGCCTACCCTCATCTATTGCGCAGCTTGTGATCCACACGGCTATTTAGTTCATGTCGAACTCCTTATCCGTGCGCACCTGCAGCACACTATGGTGAAAAAACTCGTCCTGGTCGCTGCCCTGAGCCAGCACTCATTGCTCTGCGCACGTTGATGATAAATCGGGGCCGGAAGCGCTTTTGCCAGTGACGATTCCCTGCATCCTTAATATATGTGCTGATTGAGAGCCGCTGTCCCGTCGACTTTTATGCCGCTTCCCTCTCGTAGTACTTCAGCAGGCCCCCCAGTCGTTCTCGACACCGCACTGCTCCTTTGTTCCTTCTTGCTTCCGGCGGCGAAGGAGCTTGGGCTAAATCCTAAGCCACTCCATTTCAAGCCGTTCGAGTATTTTGACCACACGGGATGTTACGTCGTAACGCAACGGTCAAACCTTTTCTGGTCTCACTGGTCGAACCAGTGGCCGGCGAACCGGCCCTCCGAGGTTTCGATGGTTGTGGCAGTTTCTAGAAGAAAAGCCGCAGACCGAACTCAATCTGCCGCGAGTCGTTGAACTGGCCGCTCAACACGCCAAAAGAGGTTGGGCTCTGAAGATTCAGCCCGCCAGACCCGTATTGACCTGGATCGCTGAACTGCATATGGTTTAGCGCGTTGAAGAATTGAGCGTAGAACGTGAACCCGGTACGCTCGGTGATTCGAGTGACCTTGGCGATGGTAAAGTCCAGGTTCCAGCGGTGCTGCCCGTAGAGCGGCCCGAGATCATTGGCCCGGCCGTCACGGCCCAGGATTACCGGCCGGAACTGGTTATACGCCGCGGTAGGATCGGCGAAGATATTGACCCCGGAACCGCCGTTGCTCGTATTGCCGTCGCTGCCGATAAACGGTGAGTTAACGTTGTAGTGAGCGGTGCGGCTGAAGCTGCCCGCACCGACTAGAGGCACCATGCCGGAGCACCAGGCGACGTTACCTTGCCCGAACTCCTGGCAGGAACCAGTGTACGTCTCCTGCACCAGCCCGCTGTTCCACTGGAAGATCGGAGCGAAAGTCCAGCCGCCGATCACCCGGTCCAGGACGCCGTTGTGGGCGTCAAATCTCTTCCCTTTACCGAAAGGCAAATCGTAGGTTCCGAGCATATTGAATACCCAGCGCGTGTCAAAGGGAGCTGGTCCGTAGTCGTACTGCAGGTCGAAGGGAACGGACGGGTTGGCCTGGGTATATTCCTGGTTGATGCCCACGGTTGAGAGCGTCTTGGACCAAGTGAGGTTAGCGTTCAGCATCAGCCCGTGCCCGGCTCGTTTCTGGACCCTGAGAATGCCGGCCTGATAGTTGGAGAATCCCGACGTGGTGTTCGCGATCATCGAGTTGTAGCCCTGGAGAGTGTTAGGGAGGGCCGCTGGCAAACCCCACGGGCAAGCTAGGCTGCAATCGAAGCCCCTTTCCAGGTTCTGCCACATTGTATATACACTCTGGGTAGAGATGTTTGCGGTCCCTGCTGCACCTTCCGCCGCCAAAACAGCCGTCGAGCAGTTCGCAAAGCCCGCGCACAAGGGCGAGCCGGCGAGTACATTCTCAAAGAAGGGTTGGGCGGCAACAGTCGTCTGGCCAGCACTGTCGGCATCATAAAGGGCGGCGTAAGCCTTGGCGAAGCTTTGCCCGCCCTGCGTCATCATCCAAGGAACGTCGTTTAAGTCGAGGCCCTGGTAAAGGTGTTTGGACCACTTGCCCACCCAGGCCACTTCCACGAGTATGTTGTCCGGTAACTCGCGTTGAATGCCGAAGGTGACTTGGTCGTTCGCTCCAGGCCGCCAGTTGTGATCGAGAAACGAGATGTTGGAACCGGCGGGGGAGTTGATGCCCGGCTCCGCGGGGATGGGAAGTGTTTGCTGGACTGTCGGGAAGGGCCCGGTGCTGCCATCCACTCCGACACGGAATCCGTTGGTTGGATCGGTGCCTGAGCCACCTAAACAGCTACCGGAGATACTGGCGCCGTTACACCGGATCGTTTGGCCAAAGCCGTATCCCAGAAGCGGCACAAGCACCAAGTCCACTCCATTGTTGCGATCGTAGATGCGTGTGTAGCCGCCGCGAATCACGGTCTTTCCCTGACCAAAGAGACGGGACAAGATTGCAGACTGGAACCTCGGATTCCACGCGACCGAAACGCGAGGGCTAAAGCCGCCGTAGTATGGGTCAAATGGATACTTGGGATGGCCGCCCACGGCGCCGATGGGCTCGAACCCAATGACCGGGTTATACACCTGCCCCTTCAACGCCATGTTTACCGTATTCTCCAGATATGCTTGGCTGCTGATGGGATTGCCGCTTGTATCGACTGCAACGTCCTGCACGCCGTTGATTTCGTAAGGCGGCATTTGCGTTCCCCACTCCAACCCGTAGTTGAGCGTGATGCTCGGCCGGATCTTCCAGGAATCGTTGAAGTACAGGCTGTAACTATTGATCAGCGAAGTGTCCGCGAAGGTCTTGGCCCCGGTCAGGTGGAAGTTATTTCCGCCTCGGACAAAGAGTTGTGCAGCCGTCCCGAGAAAGCCCAGAGTTCGGGCGTACGCAGTATCCCAGTTGCCGTTTTGGCTGCTAGGAAACCCTGTCGGCCTGTAGGTCGTGGAGGGCGTGCTCATCTTCAGTCCACTGGCTTTGGTGAGCTGGTAAACCATTTCCGGCAGGCCCGCAACCACCTGGTCGTCACGGACGTGGTGGTCCCACCAGTGGACCGTGCTGCCGCCGAATTGCATATAGTGGGTGCCCTTCACCCAGTTGAGGGTGTCGCTGTACGTCCAGTCGTGTCCGTTCCAGACACGGCTTCGGGAGTTCTGGGTGTCCATGTTCACGGGGCACATGCAGTTGAAATGGGAGTCGGCGAACTCGATTCCCGCCGGCACGCTGGAGAGCGCGTTCGTCACTCCTTGCCTCTGCCAGAACCACCTGTTGAGGAGGTAGCTCGCGTGAAACTCATTGGTCAGATTGGGCCTGAGGGTGCCGGTCAGGCCGGCGACCGCATAACGCGGAAGGTTCGGATTGCTCGAAACAGCGCTTGGAACGCCGAGCTTGTCACCCGGCAGCAACCCTCCGATATCGATCTGGTTGGTGCTCGGCAATATATCATTAAAAATTCGATAGGAAAGAAACAGCTGCCACTTGTCGCCAAAGTCGTGATCCACACGCAACGCACCGTAGTCTGTCCTCTCTGGGAGAGACAAGGGGGCACGGAAACCCTGAAAGTTCAGGGTGTCGCCAGAAGAATAGCCTTCATGGTTGGGAAGGGGCATGAATTTGTTCCACATCGTGGACACAACCGGGCTAATACCTATGTTGCGCGGGTCACAGGTGGTCGTACCGCACATTGCCGTCGGGATCATCGTACCGATTAGGGGGTCGTTATCACCTGACCCGACAGAAGGGTCGAGTGTCGGAGTCGGGTTGAGGTTGTAAGCTATAACGATTGAGTTACCGGTCACCGGATCCTTAGTTCTAAACTTGATGATACCGACCCTCGCAGCAGCGCCCGGCACCAGCCACTCCTGGACGGCCGCTGTTCCCGGAAAGCGTCGGCCCTCATAGAAGCCATAGAAGTAGGTCTTGCCGCCCAGGTGCTTGCCGGGGATCAAAGGCCCGCCGACGCTGCCCCCGAAGCGGTTATCGTGATACTTCACTCTCGGAGTCGGACTCGACTTTCCGGTCGAATCAACTTGGCGATTGTTGTCCCAAGAGTTGGCGTCAAACAACTGGCTTCGGAAGTATTCATATGCCGAGCCGTGGAACGAGTTCGTGCCGCGCTTGGTCACCAGCATCACCTGTCCGCCGGCGGACGAGAAGAAGTCGGCGGTCTGATTGTTGGTGGCTACTCTAAATTCTTCAATGCTCTCGATCGGGGTGGGGATCCCGCCCATGCCCGAGTGCTGGTAGCCATTGTCGCCCTCGAGGTCGCTGGTAAAATTGCCACCATCCAACATGTAGGTATTCTGGTCGCTCAAGGAGCCTGCTACCTGGCCGCCGTAGATGTCGCCTCCGCCAACGCTCGGGGCAGTGGCGGGTTGCAAGGTCAGCAGGGACGTCGCGTCACGGTTGAGGCTGGGCATGGTGAGCATCATATCTCCCGGCACCACGCTCCCCATGGTGGCGTTCTCTGTCTGCAGTTCCGCGCCTGTCGCGACTTTCACTTCCACGGTCTCGGCCATGGCGCCTACTTCGAGCGGGCTCGTTACAGTGAGGGTCTGGCCGACACTGACATCCTGCCCGGTCACCGCTGATTGCCGAAAACCCTTCATTGTGACCTTGATGTCGTAAGTGCCGGGGTTGACGTTGGCGAAAATGTATCGGCCAGCCTCGTTCGAGGTTGTCGTTCTTGGGGTAGATGTGGCCTTGTCGGTAAGAGTAATCGTGGCGCCGGCAACAGCACCCCCGGAGGAATCAGTAACGAGGCCGACAACGGTGCCAGCGGTCTGCGAATACAGGGCCGACGAACTCAAAGCAAACAGACAACACAGAGCAACCGTCGCCAAAACCACTCGCTTGCTTAACATTCAACTACCTCCTGGTTGGGCTATGCCTGGCCCAACTGAACTGTGCACACCCGGACCTGCAGCCTGCCGAGAAACACAATAAAGAAGAGATTTGGAAAACCCCATAGATTAGAAATCCACTCGCAAAACAGGAACTTGCTGAAAAGTGAGAGCAAATTCCGTACCACCACAGCCGCGTCAGCCAAACTCTAAATTCTTCGTGATTTACACAATTTTTAGAACGAGTGAAGGTGTGCCTCACCTATGCTTGACCGTAGTCTTATACGGACTTTCATAGATGGTGCTCTGTCGGCACAGATTCGTTCCTTCCATGCTTCGGGCCCACTGCATAGCATCGACCGACCCGTTCAAAACACGCACACATCAAATCGAACTAAGGCAACCACCGTGTAACCACAAGATTCTATGCGGGCTATATATTCCGCGTGCGGATGCTTTGTCAACATGTTTTTACTTCGCACTCGAAATAAACTTTAGATGGAGTGAATCTAAATGCAAGGTGACTGTGAGTACTAGACGCATCAGAGTGACCTTCTGTCCCGTCGTACCCGTCCGGCGAACGTAGGTTACCGTCCGCAGATTTCTTCGCTCCTTCTTGCTGATAGCGGGTGCCCGGCGATATAGTTACTCTCCATGGAGCTTCACAGGGATTTTCACAAGATCTGGCAAGAGCAGTGCGCCGCCACACGCACGATTCGGGAGCGTTTCGGTGTTGAGAACGCCCTGGACTACCTGATCGGGGAGAAGTTGTTGAATTTCGCCAAGGCAGCAGACCAAGACTCCGAGTTCGCTGCCGAGCTACCGCGCTTTCAAGCGGCGGTGTGGGAGATTTTCAACCCTTATGAACTCCGCGGTTACATCGCCAGCCTTAAGCCTGCCGCCAGAAAGAAGCTCCAGAAGCTCCTTTACGTTTCTTCGTGAGCGCCTGAGATTTTCCTCTGCGCAACGAGCCACTTGTCGGGAAGCAGTTCATCGAGGCGGCTGTTTGGGTGAAAAAAGCCAGTTATTGCGACCAACCACGATGGGTCGGAGACTGCGCTCGCCGTTGTTGTTATCGATTTCTAGCTCGCCGTCTTCCGTGTAACGCAGCAGTGCCTCACAGTTGGACAGGGTGTAGTCGATGGCTTCACCGATCGCACTTTTCGGTAATACCTTCAGCTTTTCCGTCTGCAGATAATTTTTGATGTCCTCCAGAATGGGACGCGATTTCGTTTGGCGTAATTCCCGACGCTGCTCGGGATTCAGGTTGTCCTGGCGAGCTTCCCGCTCAACTTCGTACAACAGTCGAATGTAGGCCAGCATCACCGTGGCTCGACACAGGTCGAAAGTTTGTGCCTCAAAAAAGTATCGCCTCGAATACGCCCAACAGCCGACCTCCGTCAAAGTACTGCTTGCGATTCTTGAACATCGCGTCGTAGCCGCGATAGGCGTCCGCCTGCAAGTAACCGTTGTACCCTTTCAAGAACACTTCCGGTCCTTCCCGACTATGATTGCCCGTGTAGTCGTAAACGATGTAAGGACGGTTGCGATCTCCCACATAGGTCCAGATCCGGCCGGTGCGCGTGCGGGTCCGCTCTCGATCCAGCACCGGCACAGGTGTCTCGTCGGTCGGTCAGTTCCCGAAAGCGCTTGTAGCTGGCGATCTTCTCCCGTATCCCGGCCAAGCGCTCGGCGCGCACGAAACGAGTACGGCTTTTGCCCCGCCAGGTGAAACTGAGCTGGTAATAGGGTCCGTGCTTCTGCGGATCCTTGGGGTGTCCCTGGCGAATTGTTCTTTCGACTCCCTGTAACATTGTTGCATTGGTTGAAAATTGCTTGATGGAGTTTTTGCGGAGCACCAGGGCAGATCATACGCGTTGAGCTTAACGGTTGGATTCCTGGAGCAGGACGACGTCGGAGTCGGTATGGCCGCGGAGTATGCAGAGGCTCTTTCCCTCCGGCGACCAACGGAAAATTGAGAATTTGCTCTGAATCAAAGTTTGTGATCTGTCGGCCACGCGAACCGTCGAGCGGTTGCACCAGATATTGTCCACCTCGTTTTCGCGGATCGGGTAGGCCACCGCCTTGCCCTCCGCCTCGAATAGTCGTAGGGAGACGTGACGTTCCGCGAACAAGTAGCCGAAAAGGTGGGCATTGGCTTTGAGCTCCCGACTCAAAGCAGCGTTGTTGCACCCAATGCACCCAAAAAAAATCGACCAACCTCACTGGGAGTGTGGCCTAGGTGATTGAAAACTTGAGGGAAGAATGCCGCGCCAAGGGACTCGAACTCCCGACCTTCTGGTTACCACGCCAGACGGTCAAGGTGAAGTTCACGCTGATTAAATCATTTAGATTCAAAGAGTGGTGCGCCCGGGGGGACTCGAACTCCCGACCTTCTGGTTCGTAGCCAGACGCTCTATCCAACTGAGCTACGGGCGCGCTGTGGAACCCCTTCATTCTAAGCTACTTTCCGATCTTTTCCAACCAGCCCCAAAGCGGGACTTGGGACAACTTGGGACAACCCAATCTTTTCCGCCATGGCTGACAGGGAGTCCCCCGAGCGATGGGTGTAGCCGTCAGTGACCCTGAGGCTGCTGTGACCGACCCACCGGAGCACGACATCGTCGGGAATCCCCGCTTCGCGCAACGCCGTTACCCGGCTGTGGCGCAGGGCATGGAACGCCGAGCGGGGCGGCTGCGGTATGCCGAGCCTAGCGATGAGCGGGCGGAACCAGCGGTTCCTGAGATTGGTGTCGGACAGGTATGTGCCGACCTCAGAAGGAAACACTATCCCGCTGCCTTGTCCATGGAGATGGGCTTGGAGTACTTCCACGGCCAGCGAGTTGAGATTGATCAAGCGATAACCTCGCTTGGTTTTGACGGGTCCGACCTTGCCATGGTAGATGCTTCGGCGAACCAGGATTGTCCGGGCTGCGAAATCTATGTCTTCGCAGTGGAGACCGATGCATTCGTTGATTCTCATGCCAGTGAGTGTGAGGACGATAACCAGCACCCTGTTCTGCCCGTCGCAATTGTTGACTATCTTTTCCAAATGAGCGGACGAGAACAGGAACGGATCATTGTCTGGCAATGGCGGAAGCGTCACGTCGTCCCAATCCCTCGTCTTCTTCTTGCCGAGAATGGAACGCAAGTATCCGAAATAAGTCCGCACAGTCTTGGCGCTCAGACCCTTGTCGGTCAATGCACTGACGAAGACTTGAGCCCTGTCCTCGTCAATGGCGTCCACCGGGCACTGCCCGAGAGCCGGGAGCAAATGCAGATGTATCGCGGATGACATGCTGTCCTTGGTGCGAGGT
>Ga0209267_1001677_pt1 | contig 14942 bp, 10 predicted proteins | sample GraSoiAngelo_137_FD_185894 | JGI IMG/M metagenome (GOLD analysis project Ga0209267, IMG submission 185894) | Grasslands soil microbial communities from the Angelo Coastal Reserve, California, USA - 14_0929_09_30cm (SPAdes) (version 2) | ecosystem: Environmental > Terrestrial > Soil > Grasslands ... | reverse complement strand
CGCAGCGTCCGCGCGTCCCGCGCATGGGGGTATTTCGGCTTGATCCTGACTATGGGGATTCCGTGGGCGTTGCTAGCTCTTTTTCTCAGCAAGGGCGCGGGGTGGGCATGGGCTCTCCTGGCGGTCACTCTAGCTGTGCGCGTATGTATGGCAGTTGTGGTCGGCCGCTTCGTTCTGCAAGATCGCCAAATACCTTCCCTGCTCTGGCTGATTCCCCTGCGCGACGTGATGGCTCTGCTGGTGTGGCTGGCGAGCTACGCGGGTCACAAGATCCACTGGCGCGGAGATGATTTCTATCTGAAGGATGGGAAGCTAGCGCGCATCAACTCCTAGCGGTTTCAGCGGCTGGTTGGTGAAGATCGTCTTTCCCCCGCTGCGGGCCAAAACGTAAGCCGGTTTTCCCTGAATTTCAGCCGGACTCTCCTGATCCGTCCACAAAAAAACGTGAGCCGAACCATTCCAGAGGGCAGAAAACGATTCCGGAGTTTCCCAGACCGGCGGCGAATCGGGAAATTTTGAGCCGTACCACATGTTTCCGGTCGGCGCGTGCAGCGGCATGCTGCGCAGGTGGATGCCGGTGTAGAAATTCAGAGTCGAGGCATTCTCGTAAAGACCCTTCACGACCACCACGTCGCCCCGACGGTAATGCTGTTGGATGGCAACTGCCAGAGTTTTTGAGGAAAGGATAGGCGAGAAGACGGCAAAGGCTGAATGCACGGCTAGCAGGATCACAATCATCATCGCAGCCAGCGCAAGGTTAGCTTTGTCGGGCGCCTGGCGTCTCCGCAAATACCAGTTCAGCCCTGTTCCCAGCAAGAACGCCAGCGAGGTGGCCAGCAGGGGGCCGCGAAAGGCTCCCAGAGCTTGCGGAGTCAGGTCGAGGAAATGTCCCATGGAGAGCGCATATTCCTGCGGGTTCTTCTTCAGCAGTTCGGCGAGATCGGCTCCCGGAGCAGGGGCCTTCGACAAGAAAAGAAAAAACATTCCAGCGGCGAAGGCAGCTATGCCGATTGCCAGAAGAAACGCAGCAGAAATCCTCCCGGCGCGCCGAGCGCCGACGTCCGCTGGTTCTTGCGCTTCCCTCGCCAACCATCCGCCAAGCAGCAAGGCAAATGCGGGGAGCGCGGGGATGGTGTAGTACTCCTGGCGGGTTGAAAAGCTGAAAAAGACCACGATCAGTAATCCCCAAATGGCGAACAGCAGGTTAGCCCTCTGCCGCCGGGTGAGTTGTGCCTGCCATTCGCGCCACCGTCCCGGCACCTGTCGAAGGGCCTGCGGCAGAAAGAACGTCCAGGGAACCAGCCACACCAGGGTCAGTACCCAGAACAGGAGGAGAGGGACTGTGTCGTAGTCGCGAGGGACCCGCTTGTTCAGATAGCGCAAGAAATGTTCGTTGACGAAGTAGAACCACAAGAAGCCGCGCACCGGGCCCTGGTCGGGATTGCGTAGAGCTGCCAGGACGTGCCAAGGGGCCGCGATCGCGAGCAGCACTGCCAGGCTCGAAACCAGCCGCATGCGCAGGATGTGCCGCAAATTTCCGGTCAGGATCAGATAGATGCCCATCATGCCAACCGGGAAGATCAACCCGATTAAGCCTTTGGTGATCACGCTAAGAGCGGCGCAGGCGGCTACGCCCCAGCAGGCCAGGCGAGATGGTGGGTCCTCTTCGAGCGTCCTTAAGAAGAATGCAAGGCCCAGCGTGAGCCACAGTCCCACCAGAATGTCGGGAATGAGAAACCGCGTATAGATGTATGGCCCGACTGCAGTGCACAGGACCAAAGCAGAATAGAAACCGCCCAACTCACCGTAGGCGCGACGTCCGAGCCAGTCTGTCGCCAGGAGCAGTGCCAGCACACCGATCAGGAGTGGCAGCCTGGCCGACCGCTCCGACACGCCGAACAGACGAAAACTGGCGGCCACGCCCCAGTACATCAGCGGAGCCTTTTCCAGATAGCGGACGCCGTTGACGTAAAGCGTCACCCAGTCGTGGCGCAGGACCATTTCCCGAGCGGCCTCGGCATGGACCGTGTCGGCATCGTCCAGCAGGGCAGGGCTGAAGATGCTGGAAACGTAAATCACCAGCCACAAGAACAGAAGAATGAGCAGGAATATCTCGCGCTTGCGAGTGAAATTGAGAGCGGGAGTTGAAGGTACAGGACCGGGCTGGCTGTCCCGCGTGGACACAGAAAGATTCATGCACAGTTTCGGGAAACAGAAATTATACGGGATAATCAGCCGGCTCAGACGGTTGGCGTGAAATGCGGCCTCGGCTCCAGGCCCGGATCAGGAAGCCGAGCAGGCGGACGAGAGAAAACGAAGAGGATGAGGGCCGGGAGGCCATCCAAAATCGGCTGGCTTCCCGAATCACGAGACGCGACGTGCTTGAGGGACACAGACCAAGACTGGCCTGGGTATTCTTTGTGACCTAGGTCACACCTGCTGGTGACAAGCACTACGGTTGTTGCTGTGGGCTCAAAAGTAAGCTAGCAGAGTGAGCCAGAGGAGTGCGGACAGGTATGACGAGTCCATGGGATGAGTCGCGGGCGGCGGCAAGCGGCTGGCAGCCGATACAGGTTTATGGAATGGCCGCCGCCTGTCTGCTGGTGGGTTTGGCTGTAGGCTATCTTTTTCGGGGATCAGAGTCGCGGTCCATCGCACAGAGTCCAGTTCCAGCCCCTCGATCGGCCAACGCGGCCCCTATACCCACCCTCGAGCAGATGAAACACATGGCCGACAAGAAGGCCGAGCCCCTGCTGGCGAAACTCAAGAGCGATCCTAACGACGCTGACTTGCTGATGCAGCTGGGCAATACGTACAAATCCACGCATCAGTTTAAGGAGGCAGCTGGCTATTACGAAAAGTCCTTGCAGATCAAGCCCAATGTGGCTGCCCGCAACGAGCTCGCGTCCTGCCTGTACTACGAAGGTGACGTCGACGGCGCCATCCAGCAACTCGGGCAATCCTTGCAGCACGACCCTGGCAATGCGAATTCTCTGTTCAACCTGGGACTGATCAAGTGGAAGGCGAAGCGGGACAAAGATGGCGCTCTCGCCGCCTGGCAACAGTTGTTGAAAATGAATCCTGACCTTCCCCAGAGCAAAAAAACTGAGGTGAAAAGCGCGATTGAAAGCATCGAGCGTGGCACGGGGGAGCCGTAATACAAGGCTTCAAGGTTTTCAAGGTTCCACGGTTGTAAGAGAACCCAGGACCTTGAAACTTGAAACATTTTCAAGGAGTCTGAAATGTCTGATATCAGGAACAAATCAACGAACAGCAACTGGAGCAGCGCACAGGCCTACGTTCTGGCTGTGATCTGCTTGCTGATCGGCGTGGCGGCGGGCTGGTTCTTCCGCGGATCGCAATCTCCGGCACCGCTTGCATCCGCGGCCCCGTCCTCCTCAAGCCCAGCAGCAGGCGGTTCGGGGGCTCAGCCCACTCCAGAGCAGATGAAGAAGATGGCCGATACCCAGGCTGCGCCTCTGCTCCAAAGGCTGAAGTCGGAACCCGGCAATGCTGACCTGCTGGCAAATATCGCCAACGTCTATTACGACACCCAGCAATATCCTACCGCGATCGACTACTACCAGCGCTCGCTGACTGTCGAGCCCGCCAACTCCGACGTTCGGACGGACATGGCGACCGCGTATTGGTACATGGGCGAGGCGGACACCGCGATCCAGGAATTCAACAGAGCGCTTTCCTATCAGCCAAACAAGGCGAACACGCTGTTTAATCTTGGCGTCGTGAAGTGGCAGGGCAAGATGGACGTGAAAGGCGCGGTGGCCGCATGGCAAAAGCTGCTCGACGCGCATCCGAACTACGAGAACAGGGATAAGGTGCTGCAATTGATGGCCGAGGCCGAGAAGCATTCGAATGTGAAGCCGGGAACTTCGGCCAAACCGCTGTCGAACTAGTCGCCTTGGGCGGCAAGATGAAAGACCTGAACCCGGCTGTTCTTCGTACCTGCGACGTACATGCGACCTGCGGGGTCAATCCATAAGCCGGACGGGACGTTGAACTCCTCGTCTCCTAGGCCATTTTTCCCCAAGACGCCAAGTAAGGTGCCATTTCGACCATAGATGCGGACCGTCGAACCCAGCAAATTGCTCACGTAAATATTGGAGGCGCTGTCAAGAGCAAGCCCGATCTCTGTGACCACGGGTGGTGCGGTCACAGTCCGAATCGTGAATGCCTTCTGAAAATTACACTCCAGATCAAAAATCTGAATGCGCGAGCCAGCTGAGTCAAGTACAAGCACCTGATCCTTTGCCAGAGCGACCTCAGCGGGATAGTCGAAGCGAACCCGGTCCGGTTGAGTTCGCCGATTTCCCACCTTCTTCAGAACCGTTCCTTGCAGGTCAAGCATCACCAATTGACGGGCAGGTGGGTCGACAACATACAGGCGACCCGCTTTGCGGTCGATCGCAATGCCCGAAGGGCTCTGGAACAGGCTCTCGTCCTGGAAACTCCCGATGTAGCGAAGGAATCGGCCTTGGGGATCATAGACGAGGACCACGCCCTTCTTGCCGTCTGCCAGATAAATATTGTCGTTGCCATCAATGGCCACGCCGGTCGGCATTTGCAACCGGTGTTGCGGGCCACCGGCGATACGAAACGAGCTCTTGCTGGTGATATCCAGGATGTGCACCGCCGGCAGTTCCGGATCGGTGACGATGAGCCGTTGCCGGGAATCGGTGGTGACGTGAGTCGGCGACTGCAGCACTTTTTCCCGGCCGTAGGCGAAAGTAAGCAGGCTGCCAATCAGACTTGCCATTAGCGAATGGCCTTTCGCGGCTCTGACCGCATGGGCCGGAGGTTCATAGTCCTCGACGACGCGCTCGGCAGGATCGAGATCGATAGAACCCGGTACATGGGGGGGCCTCAAACCCTGTCGCGATGGTTCCCGCGAACTTGAGCACCCAATCCTCGAGAGCTTCCTGAATTTCCCGTCCGCGCAATAAATGCCCACGAACTCCGGTTTACGGTAGCCAGCCTTCGCATCGCCTCGCATTGGAGCAGACGCTGTTTCTGAATCGCCGCCACCGCTGAGAAATGAGCCGCCACCGGAGTGTTGAGTGATTGCAGGAGGACCGAAGGTAAAGGTGATTAGAAGAACTCCGGCCACGCGACTCAACCAGCGCAGACGCGTAACGCCCTCCGGCATTATGGTGACTTCCGCGCCTGGACGGCGCGCAGAGGGGGGAGGATCAAACTCCGTTTCAAAAATCGATGTCAGGCCGCCACCGCTTCAGCCATGCTGAGAACCGCTCGCCTCAGTTTCCGAGCGCGTTGTGGTCCTTTCCATGGCATGTCAGCGTGCACGTGCCATTCGAATACGAGAGTACGCCGTTATACGGCCTGACCACATTGATGTCGAAGTTAACCAATCGCTGGCCTGAAATCGTTCCTGAACCGCCAGCTGGTACTCCATGCCCAGAGTGGCAGACAGAGCAGGAAAACCCTGTCCCGATATGTTCGTTATGCCCCGGGAAGCTTGCGTTGGACATGATGCTGTTCAAGTCATGGCATTTGGCGCAGAGAGCAAATGGCGAGTTTCCGGGGTCCGTACTCATGTTCGTATTGAGGTTGACGATGGGAGTGCCTGGGCCAGCAGTAGGCCATGCGCCGGGAGTGACCTGACTGATGAGGTAAGGCCGTTCCAAAATGTGGTCGTTGTTCGATCCGTGGGGTCCGCTGGGACCCGTGCCGCCAAACTCGCGGTTGTCGTCGCTGTTGTGGCAATCGGTGCAGAAAATGCGCGTTCCCATGGGACGCATCTGAACCCGGCCGGTGATATCCCACATGGCGGCAAGGAGGCTCGGCTGCGAAATGCCGGTAGCGTCTCGCATAACCGGATGGCTCGAGATTGCGGTAGCGCCGAATTGCTGGATCAGGTTGAGGGGATCGCTTCCGAAGACTGCCCGGCTGGGCAGATATCCGTATTTATCGGTCAGAATCTGCTTGCCGGTGCTGTTGCCATGGCAACGCAGGCATGTCTCATATTGCTTGGTCGCGGGTCCGGTCAGAGTTGAGCCATCCGCGGCGATGCCGGCGACTCCACTCTGCGAAGGGCGAATGTCAGGAGCGGCGTTGAAAGCCAGGACCTGGTTGGAGGCATGGCCGTTGTGGCAATCGACGCAGGTTGCGTGCCGGTTCTGATTCAGGACGACAGGCTCCGTCGCGGTATGGATATTGCTGCCGAGAGCGAAAGGATGACCACCTTTCTTATCAAACTCGCCAAAAACATTCGCAATGGGTTGCAGCAGTTTATTGCTGCCGTTGTGACAAAGGAGGCAGCTCTGGCTCGTGCTGTCGATGTTCGGAACCGCAGGCACGGGATTGCGCAGCAAGCCCGCGGCGCCACCTGCGTTATGCGAGGCATGGCATGACGTACATGCGAAGTCGGCTACGGTGGTGTAGCCACCCAGCCCCGAACCCGGGTTGACCACCGCAGCAGATGTGGCGTGCACGCTGGTGGTCCATTGCATCAGGGGATTGCTGATCGAGTTCACGATGCGCGGCTTGGTCTCGTGGCATGACAAACACAGGCCGGCTTTGGCGTTGTCACGCACCAGGAAGTTCGGCGACTGCTTATCCACCGCCTGCATGTGGGGATTATGACAACTGCTGCACTCGATATTGCCCTTGATGAGCCTTACAGAGTGGGTTGTATCAGCCGTCTGGCCTGTGGCCACAAGGGTGTCCACGAGAGTCGATGCGTCCTTCATCGGCAACTTCATGCTGAAAGGATGCGAAGCCTCGAGATGCGGGAGCAGCCCGTTCGTCATCGGCTGAGAGAGCGTGACTGTGCCGTAAGGAACCATCTGGCCTGGTGCTACGGTCCCATCGTGGCAGCTCAGGCAGAGCGAGCTGGCATCACCGACCGTTGGTTGCACAGTCGTGTTCTGAACCGTGTCGCTGGAATAGAGCTGAGTGTACGTTTGGCTGGAAAACGTCTGAGACCAGAGGGGGCCCTTACTCGCGCCGGAGTGTGGAGCGTGGCAATACAAGCAGGCCGCCGACATGGTGCCCTTGATGGGGTTGGCCGCGCTGGACAAGTCGTGCACCCCAAGGATGTCTCCAGACTGCGCGGCAGCCCCACATGCAAACAACAGCAGCCACGCGAAAAGAATTCGTCTCACTGCTTCGCTCCTTCCGCCTTGGCCCTCAGCCCGTAATAATGGAATACCTGGACGCGATGGTTGTAAGAATCAACCACGTAGACAATGTCGTTGTTGTCGATGAAAATTCCGGCGGGCAGCTGGAATTCACCCAGCCGTGTTCCCCGGTGACCGAAGTTGTAAAGCAGCTGTCCCTGGCGATCAAAAACCTGCACAGCTCCCCACAGCCCTTCGACAAGATAAATGTGATCTTCCGAATCGATTGCAATACCTTTGGGTCGAAATACCTGGCCGGCGGAGTCGCCCAGGTTGCCGATGGCACCTAAGAAATGATCGGCGGCATCGAACATCTGGACGCGGAAGTTCATTGCATCCACGACCGCCAGGATTCCGTTCTTCACACGCAATTCAGTGGGGAAGTTGAATTCTCCATCCCCGCTTCCGTGCTTGCCAATTGAGCGCAGCACCAGGCCCTTGGAGTCGAGCACATACACCCGGTCGCGCAGGGTATCGGTCACATAAATGTGTTGGGTCCCGGAATCGATGGCAATGCCGGTGGGCCGTTTGAAATATCCTTCGCCGCCCTTCAGGCTGCCTAGCGCGCCCTGGTACTTGCCGTTCGGCGCGAAGACAAAAATCTTGCCCGCCTTGGAATCGGTCACGTAGATGTTGTCCCTGGCATCTACCGCGACGCACTGTGGCTCCAGCATGGGGTCTTTGTCTTTTTCTTTTCGCTCGAGGAATTTGTACTTGTGTTCAGCGGGGTCGAAGATGTGGACTCCACCCAGGCCGGGATCACTAACGATCACACGCCCGCGCGAATCGACGGCGATTCCGTAGGGGCGAACCATCTGTTTGTAATCGGGCTCACCGGCGACAGCATTCACGAGCTTACCCCAGAAGCCGGGTTTGCTACGGGTATCGCGCTCGGAGCTGAGCGTGTGCTCGAAGCTCAACTTACGGCCGCCTTCCAGCAGGAGATCGGGGGGCTGTGCTTCGGGAGAGGCTTTGTGCCGCTTGGCGGCAGCGGCGGGCGCGATCAGCAGGAGAATGAGACAACTAATCCAAGCTGCGCTTCGCAGTTTCGGGTTGTTGGCGCAGCTCAGAATACGTTGAACCATCTCGATATACCGACGAAGTAAGAATTTACGGTTGTGGGCGGAAGCCCCGAAGCGCTGATTCCCTGATGTGCCCGGGTGAAACCGGCTCTCAGCACCAGCTTGCGAAAGTTATAGTCCAGGCGGGAATAGTAGAGCTGTGACCGGTTGACCGAGTTTCTCAGGCTCGAAAGCAAGTCGCTACTGGCGTTCGTATAGTTAATGCTCAACGACATCCGCCGCAGCGGCGACGCGCCCACGCCAATGCTGTAACTCTTTCCATTGAAAAGAATCAGGTCTTCAATCAGGCCAGGGATGGGCGCTGGGGTCAGGAGGCCATTTGGCGTCAATATGGTTCTACCGTGTGACCTCGAATAGTTGCCGGTCAGCGTGTATCGATGCCAACCCAGGCTGCTGGAGAAATTGTTGGCACGGTTATTCGGGCTGTGATCCTGCAATAAGCCGCCTTGTGTGCCGCGATAGGTACCCGTCCAGAACAGGCCGGAATTGATCCGGCGGCGAACATAGGCTCCGTAACTGAGGTTATTGGTCGTGTAGGTCGCAATCAGAGTCTGTACATTCTGAGCGTAGGCGAAGTCCGCCGAAGTTTCCCAGTTCCCGAACCTGCGCTGCATGCCGACATTTCCGGTAAGACTCAAGCCATTATTGGCGCTCTGCTGAGCGTTATCCACCATGCCAAAACTGAAGTACAGCAGCCCGAACAGCGGACGGGAGTAGTTGTAGTTCAGGGTGCCGCCGTACTGGGTGAAATCGTAGGTTTGACCGTTGTAATACTGCGATTGGCGATTGACCCTTCCATTCACTGCGAAGCCATGACCAAGAGTGTAGTACGCCATGGCGCTGGTGCCGAAAGAATGTGACTTCCCGCCACCCAGGAGGAGCACTACTGGCCCGCCTCCGGCAGTTGTCAGGCTCTGCTGCAGCGCGCCCACAAGGTTCCCCGTGTATCTCATTTCACCCATGAGGCTCAGCTTGCGGGTCGGATTAATGGTGGCCATCGCATCGGCGGTGTTGGTTGATCCGTCGCTACTGCTGGCGAGACTCCCAATGTCGTAGGTGGTGCGGTTAAATCCAAATGAGAAGTTGCCGGAAAGCGGCAAGGGGTGGGACGCGAGGATCCCGTAAGTCGAAGACGAGGAAGACGACTCACTGGGCGCGCTGCCGATTCCGAGGAATGCCGGTGTGTTCAAGTCCAGATTCTGGTGGGTATAAAATCCGTTCAAATTGAAACCAACCAGTTTGTAGGTTGAGTTCAGATTGAAAACGCGGGTCGCCGAATGGATATCGCCCTCCGCTCCTAACACGGAGGAAGAGTTGGCGGAAGTCGTGTAAGACAGCGACAAGGTCGGCAAATCGGGAACAAACGCGCCCCAGCCGATCGTGAAGTTGTGACCGGACCCGTTGGTAGTTAACCCGGATATGCCGGGAATGCCAAACTCGCCGCTGCTGTTGAAATTCCTGCCGTAGGAAACAAAGCCAGGAAAACGGCTGCCGGTAAAGATATTTGCGCTGGAGATTACGCCACTCTCATCAAAAATGGATTGCGACTGGGCATTGTTTTGATTGCGGTTGTAATAAGGCTGCACATTAAACGACAAGAAACTCGGATTGTAGTACGAACCGGACAGGATTCCGTTGCCGTTCCAATTAACACTGTGATTGGATTGCCCGACAGTGCCGAAACCGCCTCCGTAGCCGAAGCCGAGGGTCCCGTTCAAGTTCATCTTGAGGTCGTTGCCAACCTCCACTTGCGCCAGGCCTGGCGGGACCGACGCCATCAGTGCCAACAGCACCCAACCGGTTTTCAGCAGTTTCCTAAGCAAACGCATAGTGCACTTCCTGCCTATAACTTCTCGATCCTGGCGTTCTTGCGCAGCTTCTGGCCCAGACTGGAGCGTAGTTGCTCGACCTTTTCCTTCTGCAGATCGGACTGCAGCTTGTCTTTCACTTCTGCGAAAGGAGCTCTTCCGGCCGGCGTGTGGGCGTCTAGCCGGAATACGGTGTAAGCACTTCCCAGCTGGATCAGTTCGCTGACCTGCCCCGGCTTCATGGCCAATGCCGTTTTCACAATCTCCGGCGGCAGCAGGTCGCGCCCGCAGGGCTTGTGGTCGCCCATGTTGACCCGGTAGTCGTCATCGGAGAGCTTCTCCGCCAGGAGTCCGAAATCTCTGTAGCTGGTTGCCGTTTTGGCCTGCCGCGCTGCGTCGTCCGCCTTGCCGCGCGCCTCCTTCAGGACGTCGGCGCTGGCATTGGCCGGGGGAATGATGGAAATACTCTGGATGTGGAACCGTTCTTCGCGCTGAAACTTTGCAGTGTTCTCGTCGTAGAAAGCTTTGGCCTGAACTGCACTTACCTTGGATTTGTTCACGACTTCTGCGGCCAGCAGGTCTTCAATCAGCAGGGAACGGCGGATCTTCTCGCGCAGCACCGGCCCTGAACCGTTCAGCTCCGCCTTGACGAACTGTTCATAGGTTGGCTGATCGGGAAACTGCTTACGAAATTCTTTTTCTGCGCGGGCAATGCGTTCCGGTGAAACTGTCATCTGGCGGCGCTTCGCTTCCTGGTAAACCAGTTCCTCGAAAATGATCATGTCGAGGGCGCCCTTGCGGATCTGCGGTTCCAGTTTTTCAGGAAAACCGCTGTGCTGTTTTGCATAGGGGAAGATGGCGAACATTTCGCGCACCAAATCCCGGTCCGTCAGCGCAGCGCCATTAACGCGAGCCACGGTCTTGCCAGTGACTTGCAGTTTGGACATTCTTGCCGGAGGCAACGCTGCGTCCGCCGAAGATGCCCCGTGAGTCGGAGAGTGGGAAGCAACTTGGGCACCAGCGCTCAAAACTCCCATCATCACCATCATGGCGGCGTCGACGTGAAAGCTCATCACTTCCTCTCAAGAATCAGGGGAGGGGAGCTCCCTCCCCCGAAGTAGGCGATTAAAACTGCGTTGTGACGTTCAGGATTCCGCTGGCTTCGTTCGATCCGCCGGCGCCACTGAAATGGCACTGACGGCAGAACTGGGTAGCAGACGACGCGGTGGTAGGGTTGGTTACCGGCGCGCCTGGGTTATAGGGTGCCGCCAGGAAGAAATATGTCGGATAAGTACCGTTAACCGTGGCAGCGGTGCCGCTGAAGGTGTACATGCTGTGCGGAGTGTGGCAGGTGGTGCATACCACATAGGCATCAGCGGGGTTGCTGGTCGGCAATACCAGCGGGTTGGCCCGGCCGCCGGCGGGGTAGGCGGTGCTCTTCATCGTCACGTTGAACGACCCGTAGTGATTGACGAAGGCAATGTAAGCGGAATCGGCGGGATTCGGCTGGATGCAAGGCGTGGCCGAAGTGCCGCACGTTCCCATTACGACACGGTTGGTGCTCCCACTAACAAGGCCGACTCTGCCGATAGTGGCTAATGGCCCGACAGGGTGGTCGTTCTTGTAGTTGCCAGCGGCCGTGCCGTCCGCGCCGAGCAGAGTCGGAATCGGATTTTGGCCATAGCTGGCAGGAAGCAGGCCCGTAGACTGTTCCCAAGACCGATTGGTCATCATGGCGCCCTTGGCGATGTTGCCGTCATGGCAGCTCAGGCACATCATGACGCCCGTGGTTATAGTTTCGTTCGCTTCTGAGTCAGCGGGGAGTGTGATGGCGAAGCTGCCATCGTCGCCGAATCCCAGCGTCTGGTTATAGAGCGGTCCCAGGTCTTCCCCCCACAGAGCATAGTCGCCCGTGTTGGGGTCCGTGACTGGCCCGCCTCCGGTAGCAGCGTTGCCACCATTGCCGCGAGCGCCGCTGTGCGGAGCGTGACAACCAACGCAACCGCGGCCCCCGTTCTGGTGAGCACCGAGTTTGTCGACGCCCGAGATACCTGTGCCGCTCGTGTAGGTTTGCGCCATGGCGAGCGAGGCGAACACCAGGATACAGAGCGCGATAAAGAGTGTTTTTCTCACTTGAGTATTCCTCCTGATGAATTACGACCACAATGAATTACGACCAAACTGCGCCGGGGTCGGGTCTGACGTGGCCCCGTTTCGGCTGCGTGAAGCCTGGTATGACTGCCTGTCTCTGACCTCATGCACCAAACTCTTCGCGACCTCGTTACTGCGGCGAGGTCTTCGCCCCAGGCTCCTTATCGGAGACGACTGCGGCTTTCTGGGAAGTTGAATCCGCGGGCTTGCCCTCCGCGGCCCGCTTCTCCTCTTCACTTTTCCTGCGATCTCTCTCCGCGATGGCTTCCTGGTCGGTCACGTAACGGAACATTTGGACTCGCCCCTCATACTGTTCTGAGGTGAAGACGCGATTGTTCTTATCAATCGTCAGACCGGCAAGGGCGTTGAACTGGCCGGGCAGGGATCCATGTCCGCCCATCCAGATGAGCAACTGGCCCGCGGGGGTAAACACCTGCACGCGGTCCTGCACACCGTCGGCGACCCAGACGTGACCATCGCCGTCAACGGCGATTCCTTTGGGCCGCGCGAAGTAGCCGGGACCGTCACCTGCCTTGCCAAAGGTCCGAATGAAATTGCCGTCAGCATCGAAGATCTCGACGCGATCGTTGAAGGTGTCGGAGACATACAAATTTCCGTCTTTGTCGACGGCCACATTACTGGGCTTGGCCAAGTCGCCAGGCGTGGTTAGCGCGTGCGCCTTGCCCGGCGTGCCAATCTTGCGCAAGAGCTTGTGCGGAGGATCGGCGTCATAGACCAGCACCTGGTCCAGTTCCGGGTCGGCGACGTAGAGAAAACGGTTCTCGTTGTCGATCGCTAAGCCACCCGGACTAACCAGACCCTCGCTGATGCTGCCTTCGACGTGATGCTGCGGATCAAACACCAGTACGCGCCTCATCTCGCTGTCGGCCAGAAAAAGGCGGTCGCTGTCGTCGAGAGCCAAGCCGGTAATCAGTCCAAAGCGGGCATGCACACCGTTCTTTATGAGCTCGAGATCTTTGGTTTCGGTGTTGAAGATGAAAACGGCATGCACTTTGCTGTCGGCCACATAAAGGCGGTTCTTGGAATCCACTCCCAGGCCGTAGGGCGTCACCAGCTGAAATAAACGCCTGTCGCTCTGGACCGTCGCCCCAGCTGCCAGCCCAGCCAATCGGTCCATCCATTTGGCCTTCTTTTCCTGCAGGTCCGGAGGCTTTTGCGCACAGAAGTAATTCAGGTAACGGATGCGCGTGATAGCCGGCGGATTGGGCCAGACAATCTTGGAGAGATCCAGGCGATCCATGAAGGTCGGCTGCGGTTTGGTAGCCTCCCCCTTCTTCTTTTTTTTCGCACCGTAAGCGGAAGGGGCAAGAAGAAGGACGATCAGGCCGATCAGCAAGGCTACGACCCTCGCCCGGTGCTGGATCGAATTTCGGTTAGTCCTAAGCATCTCTATCTCCCGTTTCTAACGGATGAAGCTCTTGTGGCATGTATCGCAAAATGCCGTGTTATTCGCCTGGTCCTTCACCAGCAGATCAGGCTGAGCCGACGCGTGTGGTTGATGACACGTGGAGCAGTTAATAGCGACGCGAACTTTGGTGTTGTCGGCGGGATCCATCTGATCGACCACCGGATGATGATTCACCGGATGACCCAGGCCATACTTGATCGGTAAACGCGGAACCTTGGCGAAGTAGTTTTCCGGCAGCTTCACCTTTCCGTTGAAAATCGTGACCAGATGCTCACTCGCCACCGCGGTTGGCCCAGCGTCTGGACCGTGGCATTCGAGACAGAGCGCGTTCGGTGTGCTGGCGCGGAGGAGATGCAGATTGTTGCCGCCGTGCGGCTCATGACAAGTGGCGCATCCGACTTCGAATGCCGGCTGATGATGGACGGGCTTCTTCATCAGTTCCGCCTGGTCGCTGTGGCAGTTCAGACAAGCACTCACCGGATTGGGCTGCAGGAACCCGGGGGTTTTGCCGGCATGCGGGTTATGGCAGGCAATGCAATCACCCTGCGCACCCGGATGCTGGACCTTGGCGGAGTCGATCAGCTTGGCCTGGTCCTCGTGACAACTGATACAAAGCTGCCGGGAATCGGCTTTCACCAGCGTGACCTTTCCGTCCTTGGCAGTCTCATGGCAGGTGTCGCACATCTTGTTTTCGAAAGGATTGTGCAGATAGGCCTGCAACAGCTTGGTCGAATTGGACTGGTGCGGATCGTGGCACTGCACGCAGTCGGCATTGGCAAAGGGCTGGTTGGCGTGAGCCTTCTGAAGATTGGCTTCTTTGGGATCGTGACAATCGAGGCACAACTGCGGCGTTGACTTGGCCAGATGATAGTGAAACTCACGCTTGTCCAGGGCGCCGGTCTTATGGGTTGTGTGGCAGGTCTGGCAGCCCATGTCGAGTGCGGCGTGACGGCTGCCTTTCTCCGCTACCTTCGTGCCCTGCGTGTGGCAGGTCAGGCAGAGGTTGTCGTTCTTGGTGGCGCCGGTAATGGCTTTGCGCAGCTGGTTCTTGTTTTCCGAAGCGTGCGGATCGTGGCAGGTCAAGCAGTCGCGGACCGCGGGCTCGTGCACTTGACCCTTGATCTGGGTGGCGTCTTTGTCAGCGTGACAGGTGAGGCAAAGCCTATAAGGCGTGGCTGTGATCAGCTTGATGCGGGTCGTTTCCTTGTTGACCCGTATTTCGTGGCAGCTCAGGCAGCCCGTCGCCATAGCAGAGTGCACAGCCTTGCCTTTGGTCTTGTCTTCGTGACATTCCAGACACTTGGCGGCATCTATG
>Ga0209267_1001672_pt1 | contig 14958 bp, 13 predicted proteins | sample GraSoiAngelo_137_FD_185894 | JGI IMG/M metagenome (GOLD analysis project Ga0209267, IMG submission 185894) | Grasslands soil microbial communities from the Angelo Coastal Reserve, California, USA - 14_0929_09_30cm (SPAdes) (version 2) | ecosystem: Environmental > Terrestrial > Soil > Grasslands ... | reverse complement strand
GGATGACCACCTTCGGCCGGTCCGTCGGCGGCGCCTCGTCCTCCTCCTCGTAGGTCGAATAGAGGTAGGGCGTGTGGGCGACGAACTCGGCGGCGCACGTGTCGACGGTCTTGAACGTCGCGCGGATGCCCTGCTCGAGACGCCGCGCCCGCACCGTAGCCTCACCGGCGCCGGTGAGCTCGGCGATCCGCCGGTCGGCGAACCCGAGCTGCTTGGCGCGGCGCAGCACCTCCGGGTCGGTGAGCGCGCCCGCGGCGATCGTTGGCTCGAAGGCGACGATCTCGCGCATGTTCTCGAGGAACCAGGCGTCCATCCGGGTCAGCGAGCGAATCGTCTCGGTCGTGAAGCCGGCGCGGTACGCGTCGCCGATCGCGAAGATCCGGTCGGGGTTCGGCACCGTCAGCAGGCGACGCAGCTCGTCGTCGCCGACCGGCCGACCGAGGGTGAGGCCCCAGCGATCCTGCTCGAGCGAGCGCACTGATTTCTGGAGCGCCTCCTTGAAGGTGCGCCCGATCGCCATGACCTCGCCGACCGACTTCATCTGCGTCGTCAGCGTGCGATCAGCCTCGGGGAATTTCTCGAACGCCCACCGCGGGAACTTGACCACGCAGTAGTCGATGGCCGGCTCGAACGACGCGGGCGTCTCGCGCGTGATGTCGTTCCGGATCTCGTCGAGCGTGTAGCCGACCGCGAGCTTGGCGGCGATTTTCGCGATCGGGAAGCCAGTAGCCTTGGACGCGAGCGCCGACGAGCGCGACACGCGCGGGTTCATCTCGATCACGACCAGCCGACCGTCGTCGGGGTTCACGGCGAACTGGATGTTGGAGCCGCCCGTCTCGACGCCGATCTCGCGGATGATCGCGATCGCGGCGTCACGCATCAGCTGGTATTCCTTGTCGGTGAGCGTCTGCGCGGGCGCGACCGTGACCGAGTCGCCGGTGTGCACCCCCATCGGGTCGACGTTCTCGATCGAGCAGATGATGACGACGTTGTCGGCGAGGTCGCGCATCACCTCGAGCTCGAACTCCTTCCAGCCGATCACCGACTCCTCGACCAGCACGGTCCCGACCGGTGAGGATTGGAGCCCCCACCGCACCGCGTCCTCGAGCTCTTCGGGGTTGTAGGCGATCGAGCCGCCGGTGCCACCCAACGTGAACGAAGGCCGGATGATCGCTGGGTAGCCGACGCGAGCCACGATCGCGCGCGCCTCTTCGAGGCTTCGCGCCTGCCCGGAGCGCGGAAGCGCCAGGCCGATGCGCTCCATCGCCTGCTTGAAGAGCGCCCGGTCCTCCGCTTTCCGGATCGCCTCGAGCTTGGCGCCGATCAGCTCGACGCCGAACCGATCGAGGGTGCCGTCGTCGGCCAGCGCCACCGCAATGTTGAGGCCGGTCTGACCGCCCAGGGTGGGCAGGAGCGCGTGCGGCCGCTCGCGCTCGATGATCTTCTCCACGAATTCGGTCGTCAGTGGCTCGATGTAGGTGCGGTCCGCGAGCTCGGGATCGGTCATGATCGTGGCCGGGTTCGAGTTGACCAGGACCACCTCGAACCCTTCCTCACGCAGGGCGCGACACCCCTGCGTACCCGAGTAGTCGAACTCGCAGGCCTGGCCGATCACGATCGGCCCCGAGCCGATGATCAGGATGCGTTTGAGGTCGGTACGCTTGGGCAGCTATTCCTCCACGAGCCCATAGACGATCGAGGTCTCCGGCGCCGCTTCCTCTCGGCGGTAGAGGACGTCGTCGAGCCGGCCGTCGCCGACCCACGTGACTTCACCGCTGCCCCAGAGCTGCTCGCCCAGGACGCTCATTCGCCGGTCGACCCGCTCGCGGATCGCGTGGGCTTCGAGCGAGGTCTCGCTCTGTGCGGTGAACGACGTCCACTCGGGTTTCTGGCCGCCCCCTTCAGTCTTCCGGTACGAGATCAAGTACTTGGGCATGACGAGGTCAGCCTCCCTTCTGGCTCATCAGGTCGGCGAAGCGATGGAACAGGTAATTGGCGTCGTGTGGCCCCGGCGACGCCTCCGGGTGGTACTGCACGGAGAACACGGCCTGGTCGCGATGCCGGAGACCCTCGCACGTTCCGTCGTTCAGATTGAGGTGGGTCGGCTCCCAGCCGTGCGCCGACACCGACGCCGGGTCGACGGCGAACCCGTGATTCTGCGCGGTGATCTCGACCTTGCCGGTCGCGAGGTCCTTGACCGGGTGGTTGGCGCCGTGGTGGCCGAACGGCAGCTTGTACGTGCGTCCGCCGGCCGCCAGCCCGAGGATCTGGTGACCGAGGCAGATCCCGAAGATCGGCACGCGTCCGAGGAGCCCGCGCACCGAGGCGATCAAATAGGGCACGCCTTCGGGGTCACCCGGTCCGTTGGAGATGAACACCCCGTCAGGCTTCGCGGCGAGCACCTCGTCGGTCGTCGTCGCCGCGGGCACGACCGCCACCTCACAGCCGATCGTGCGAAGCTGGCGCAGGATGTTGAACTTGATCCCGCAGTCGTATGCGACGACCTTGAAGCGGCCCGGCGGCGCCGGGACGTACCCGCGCGAGAGCTCCCAGCCGCCCTCGGACCAGGTGTAGGGCGCGTCCGCGGTGACCTCGGCCACCAGATCGCGGCCGACGAGCCCGGGCAGCGCCCGCGCGCGCTCGAGCAGGCGCGCGGGATCGATCTCGACCGATGAGACGATGCCGTCCTGGGCGCCGTGGTCGCGCAGGTGGCGCGTCAGCGCGCGGGTGTCGATGTCCTGGATCCCCACGATTCCGTGGCGCGCGAGATAGGCGTCGAGGCTCGAGCCCGAGCGGAAGTTCGACGCGATCGAAGACGCCTCCTTGACGATGAACCCGTTGACCCACGGCCGTCGCGACTCGACGTCTTCCTCGTTGACGCCGTAGTTGCCGATCATCGGATACGTCATCGCGACGATCTGGCCGCGGTAGGACGGATCGGTGAGGATCTCCTGGTAGCCCTGCATCGCGGTATTGAAGATGACCTCGCCCGAGGCCTCTCCCACTGCGCCGAGAGCCCGGCCCCTGAACGTGCGCCCGTCGCGCAGCACGAGCCAGGCGGGTTTCACCGGCCCACCGCGCGCACGAGCTCACCGCCGACGATCGTCATCCATGGACCTCCGTGAAGCTGCCAGCCGCCGAACGGCGTGTTGCGGCTCCGCGAATGAAACCGCGACGGGTCGACGGTCGTTTCCGTGTCGAGATCCAGAATCGTGACGTCGGCGACCGCCCCGGCCGAGAGGGTGCCGCCCGGAAGGTTGAGAAGCCGCGCCGGATCCCGGCTCCACCGGGCGATCAAGGTCGCGAGCGGCAGGAGCCCGGGCCGCACGAGCCGATCCAGCGCGACCGCCACCGCGGTCTCGAGCCCGACGATGCCGAAGGCCGCGCGATCGTACTCGCCTTCCTTCTCGGAGAGCGCGTGCGGGGCGTGATCGGTCGCGATACAGTCGATGGTCCCGTCCGCGAGCCCCTCGATCAGCGCCTCGACGTCGCGTTTGGTCCTGAGCGGCGGGGCCATCTTCGTGTTGGCGTCCCAGGTCCGCACCGCGTCCTCCGTCAGCACCAGGTGGTGCGGCGTCACCTCGGCGGTGACGCGGATGCCGCGCGCCTTCGCGTCGCGGACGAGGCGCACCGTCCCCGCGGTGGACGCGTGAGCGATGTGGACGTGGGCGCCGGTCAGCTCGGCCAGCAAAATGTCGCGCGCGACCATCACGTCTTCGGCCGCGGCCGGCTGCCCAGGCAGACCGAGCTCAGTGGACACGACGCCCTCGTTGATCGAGGCGCCGGCGCTGAGGGTTGCATCCTCGGCGTGGCTGATGATCGGCGCGCCGAAGGGCAGCGTGTACTCCATGGCGCGGCGGTAGAGGCCCGCGTTCATGACGCACCGGCCGTCGTCCGAGAAGGCGACGCAGCCCGATTCCGCGAGCTCGGCCAGCTCGGCGAGCTCCTCGCCGCGGAGATTCCGTGTGACGGCGCCGATCGGGTAGACGCGCACCCGGCCCTCGACCCGCGCCTTGGCCAGGATGTAGTCGGTGACCGCGCCGTTGTCGTTGACGGGACTCGTGTTCGCCATGCAGCAGACGGCGGTGAAACCCCCGGCGGCGGCCGCGCGGGTGCCGGTCGCCACGGTCTCCTTGTATTCCTGGCCGGGCTCGCGCAGGTGCACGTGCATGTCGATGAACCCGGGGCAGACGATCTTGCCGGTCGCGTTGACGATCTCGGCGTCGGCGGGAGCCTCGAGGCTTCGTCCCAGCCGCGCGATCTTCCCGTTCTCGATCAGGACGTCCTGGACGGCGTCGACGGTGTTCGCCGGGTCGATGACGCGGCCGCCGCGGAGCAGGAGGCTCATGCGCCGTCTCCGCCTTTGCGGCCGGCGAGCAAGAGCAAGACGCCCATGCGCACGGCGACACCCCGCGATACCTGGTCGAGGATGACCGAGTACGGTCCGTCGGCGACCTCGGGGGACAGCTCGATCCCGCGGTTCACCGGACCGGGGTGCATGATGAGGACGTCCGGGCGCGCGTGGCGCGCCAGCTTGTCGAGCGTCAGGCCCCAGAAGCGCGCGTACTCCCGGGTGGAGGGGATCAGCCCCGCGCTCATGCGCTCCTGCTGCAGGCGCAGCATCATGATCACGTCCACGTCGCCGATCGCGTCCTCGAGGCGATAGCTCACCTTCGCACCGAGCTCCTGGACGAACGGCGGGATGAGCGTGGGCGGCCCGGCGACGGTGACCGTCATGCCGAGCTTGCGCATCCCGTGGATGTCCGACCGCGCGACCCGGCTGTGGGCGATGTCACCGACGATCGCGACGTGCAGGCCCTCGAAGTGGCCCTTCTTCTCGCGGATCGTCAGGAGATCGAGCAGCGCCTGAGTCGGATGCTCGTGCGCGCCGTCGCCGGCGTTGACGATCGAGCACGGGAGCTCGCGGGCGAGGAGGTCGGCGGCGCCGGCCGACGAATGACGGACCACGACGACGTCGGGGCTCATCGCCGCGATGTTCTTGGCGGTATCGATGAAGCTTTCGCCCTTGCTCGAGCTCGATCCACTCGACGAAAAGTTGACGACGTCCGCCGAGAGCCATTTCCCGGCGATCTCGAACGAGGTGCGCGTGCGCGTGGACGCTTCGTAGAAGAGGTTGACGACCGTCTTGCCGCGGAGCGCCGGGACCTTCTTGATGTCGCGCGACGCAATCTCCTGGAGCGACGCCGCGGTATCGACCATCAGCGTGATCTCGCTCGCGTCGAGCTCTCGCATCGAGAGCAGATCCTTCCGCGTCCAGCCCATCTAGGCCTCCTCGGGTTCTTCGATGACGACGCGGTCCTCGCCGTCGTGCTCGCGCAGGCGCACGGCGACGCTTTCACGGCGCGAAGTCGGCAGGTTCTTGCCGACGTAGTCCGGCCGGATCGGCAGCTCGCGGTGGCCGCGGTCGATCAGGCACGCGAGCTGGATCGCGGTCGGCCGGCCGAGGTCGATGATCGCGTCGAGCGCCGCGCGAATCGTCCGGCCGGTGAAGAGAACGTCGTCCACGAGGATCACCGTCTTGTCCTTGATCGAAAACGGGATGTCGGTGCCCCGGATCACCGGCGTTCCGCGCATGCCCAGGTCGTCGCGATAGAGTGTGATGTCGAGCGTCCCGACCGGGAGGGTCGTGCCGTCGATGTGGGCGATCTTCGCGGCGAGGCGATGCGCGAGGCTCACGCCGCGCGTGCGGAGCCCGACGAACGCGAGGTCCTTGGCGCCGCCGTTCTTCTCGAGGATCTCGTGGGCGATGCGGGTGAGGGCTCGGTCGAGCGCGGTCTCGTCGAGGACCTGCGCCTTCTCGCGGTGACGTGGTGCGGGGCTGCTCATCTTCTCTCCTTGCGGGCCTCTCCGGGCGCGCTTAAAGGAAAGCTCCGGAACCGACTGCAGTCACTCTACATGGCGTGCTTCACTCGTGTCAACCCGACGAGGGGCGGGCCGCGCCCTTCGACCGCCAGCGCTCGACGGTCCGGCGCTCGTGCTCCACGCTGACGCGGCCCGCCTTCACGACCAGGCGCCGCGGCGGCAGGGCCGTCACGATCTCTTCCAGCCGGTCGCAGTCCCACACGACCAGATCGGCGCGACACCCGACGGCGCAGCCGTAGTCGCGGAGATTGAGCACGCGCGCCGCGTGGGTCGTGACGGTCCCGACCAGCTCGCGCATCAGGTCCTGCGTGCCCATGTGGGCGGCGACCGCGGCGACGAACGTCAGGTGAGCGGGGTCGGCGGTACCGATCGGCGTGAACGGATTCCGGATATTGTTCGACGCCAGCGCGACCGGGATACCGGCCTCCAGCAGCCGGCGGATGGGCGTCAGACCGCGACGGACGTTTCGCACGTCGCGCCGTCCCATCAGGTAGAGATCGGTCAGCGGCAGGCTGATCACGCCGATCCGCGCGGCCGCGAGTTCCGCGATCAAGGCCGCCTGCTCGACCGCGGGCACCGCCGCGAGCTCGGTCAGATGACCGACCGCGACGCGTCCCTGCCAGCCGGCCCGGACGGTTTGGCGCACGATCTCCCGCACGTGAAGGTGCTCGGGCTCGTCGGCGAAGTCGACGTGGAAGTCCGCGTCGACCCCGAACTCGCGCGCGAGTGCGAAGACGATTTCGATGTGCCGGCCCGCGTCGGTGTCGTTGTACGGGCAGCCGCCGACGAGATCGGCGCCCATCTCGAGGGCGCGACGCAACAGAGCCTCGGTGCCGGGCGACTGCAATATGCCTTCCTGGGCGAACGCGCAGAGCTGGAGCTCGACCGCGGGCGCATATTCGCGCTTGAGCGCGAGCAGCGCGTGCATGCCGTCGAGCCCGACGATCGGGTCGACCTCGACGTGCGCCCGCATGGCCGTGGTGCCGGCGGCGACGGCGAGGTCCAGCACGCGCCGCGCCCGCGCGCCGATGTCGGCTGTCGTGAAGCCGCGCTTCGCCACGCCCGTGAGACGAATCGCCTCCGCCGCGGTCTCGGCCGGGCCGGACACCCGGTCGACCAGCAGCGCCTTGTCGAGATGGATGTGCGCCTCGACGAGGCCCGGCGTGACGACCCGTCCGGCGACGTCGATCGTCTCACGCGCGGCCTCGTCCGCCCGTCCCACGGACACGATGCGACCATCCGCGATCGCCAGATCGACCGGCTCGGCGCCCGTGGCGAGACGGCAGGACCGAAGGATGAGATCCAGCACGCCGGGTCCGCCCTGCGCTAGACCGGCTCCGCCGAGCTCGCGGGCACGTTCCGGCAGCGCCGGGCATCGAGCCCGAGCAGCACCAGCGCCGCGAGCATCGTCAGCGCGCCCAGGACGAAGATCAGCCGGCCGACGGCCTCGGCGGATTGCAGGAGACCGAGCCGACCGAGGATGTAGTGCCAGTCATGGATCAGCCCCTCGGCGAGAAGCGGCAGCGCCCTGGCCCGCCCGTCGGCCGCGTAGATCGCGACGTCGGTGACCGACTGACCCGTCCAGAAGAGCGTCACGGCGGCCGACGCCCACTGCCGCGTGCGAAGGAACGCGACGGTGGCGATCACCGGGATCAAGACCTGCATCAGCGAGCCACCGACCACGGCGATGAACTCGCCGAAGAATCCGAAGATCACGTGCCCCGCCTCGTGGAAGTCCAGACGACGAGCCCCACACCATGGCCGGCGACCCCCGCCATTCTGGTGGTGCTCTCGCCGAGCTCGGGCACGCCGATCGGCTTAGGCGTCGCGCTTGGGCGGATTGATGTTGTAGGCCTTGAGCTTCCGGTAGAGGTGGCTGCGCTCGATCCCCAGCCGCTCGGCGGTGCGCGTCACGTTCCAGTCGTTGGCGCGCAGCTCGGCGAGGATGTACGCGCGCTCGAAGTTGTCGCGCGCGTCCTTGAGCGACCGATCGCGGGCTTCGCCCACCGGCGCCGACGCTTCCTTCGGTCGCAGCGGCGCCGGCAAATCGTCGGCGGTGATCACGTCGCCCGGCGCCATGATGACGAGCCGCTCGACCATGTTGCGGAGCTCGCGCACGTTGCCGGGCCAGTCGTAGGCCAGGAAGTACCCGAGCGCTTCGCTCGAGAGGGTCTTGGTGCGCTTGCCGTTCTCGGCACAGAACTGCTCGATGAACTGGCTCACGTGGGCGGGGATATCATCCTTGCGGGTCCGCAGCGCCGGGACCTCGATCGGGATCACGTTCAGGCGGTAGTAGAGGTCTTCGCGGAATTGCCCCTCGCGGATCAGGGCCGCCAGGTCGCGGTTGGACGCGGCGATCACCCGTACGTCCACCCGGAGCGTGTCCTTGCCGCCGACCCGCTCGAACGCCTGCTCCTCGAGCGAGCGCAGGACCTTCGCCTGGGTCTTGAGGCTCATGTCGCCGATCTCGTCCAGGAAGAGCGTGCCGCCGTCGGCGAGCTCGAACTTGCCACGACGCCGCGCCAGCGCCCCGGTGAACGCCCCCTTCTCGTGGCCGAACAGCTCGGACTCGATCAGCTCCTCGGGAATGGCGGCGCAATTGACCTCGACGAAGGAGCGCTCGCGGCGCGCCGACTGCACGTGGATGGCCCGCGCCACCAGCTCCTTGCCGCTACCGTTCTCGCCGTGGATCAGCACGCGGCCGGTGGTGGGCGCGGCGGTCGCGATCTGGTCGCGGAGCGCGCGGATCGCGGCGCTCTCGCCGACGATCTCGGCGCGCTGCTCGAAGCTCGCGCGCAGGGCCGCGTTCTCGCGCTCGAGCCGCGCGTGCTCGAGGGCCCGACTGACCGTGACCAGGATCTTCTCGAGAGACAGCGGCTTCTCGACGAAATCGTAGGCGCCCAGGCGCGTCGCCTTGATGGCCGTCTCGATCGTGCCGTGGCCCGAGATCATGACCACGACCGCTTCGGGGCGCGCGCGCTTGATCTCGGCGAGGGTCTCGAGGCCGTCCATCCGGCCCATCCAGATGTCGAGGAAGGTCACCTCGGGCAGCTCGTCGGCGAAGAAGCGAAGCGCATCGGCGCCGCCGCCGACCGCCGAGACGCGATAGCCCTCGTCCTCCAGCACGTCGCGGAGCGTCGACCGGATCGCCGGCTCGTCGTCGACTATCAATATGTGCTCGCCGGCCATGTTAGATACCCTCGGCGACCATGCTCATGCCTGGAGGGGTGCCCCAGGCACAAGCGCGCTTGCGCGCGCGAATCTGTTTCGGTGGGCGTGGAGTCGTAGCTTTCCGGGCACCGCGTCCCGGCGCCATTCTCGGGCGTCGACCGTCAGGCCCGCGCACGACTCTGTTTTCGTTGGCGCGCATCTCGGTTGGCTGGACGCCGCGTCTCGCCGGCATTCTCAGGCCTCAACCGTGACGCCGGCGCGGGAGACGGGGACCTCGATGATGAAGCGGGTGCCCTGGGGGGCGTTGTCCTCGATCCAGATCGTGCCGCCGTGCTCGCTGACGATCTCGTGCACGATCGGCAGGCCGAGGCCCATCCCCGCGACCTTCGTCGAGAAGTACGGCAGGAAGAGCTTCTCCTTGTCGTCCGCGCTGATGCCCGGGCCGTTGTCGGCCACGATGATACGCGCGTGCCCGGTCTCGGCCACGTGCATCGTCTCGACCCGGACATCGCCGGTGCCGCCGACCGCCTCCACCGCGTTGTCGACGAGGTTCAGCACCGCGCGCTTGATGTGATCCGGATCGACCTCGAGGAGCGGCAGGTCCTCGGGATGATGCGTCGTGATCGAGAGCGCCGGATGCGATTCGCGGTAGAGACTCGCGACGCTGTCGACCAGCTGGCGCACGTCGGTCGGCCGCGGGACGAGCACCGGCATCCGGGCGAAGCGCGAGAACTCGTCGACCAGGCGCTTGAGCCCGTCGACCTCGTGGATGATCGTCTCGGTCGCCTCGGCCACGAGCCGCTCCTCGCCCGGCGTGCGGGCCAGCCGCCGGCGCAGCCGCTGAGCGGAGAGCTGGATCGGCGTCAGCGGATTCTTGATCTCGTGGGCGATCCGCTGGGCGACCTCGCGCCACGCCGCCACCCGCTGGGCCTTCAGGAGCTCGGTCAGGTCGTCGAGGACCACGACGGTGCCGGCGTACTCGCCGTCCGGGCCGCGGAGCGCGGTCGCGGAGGCAACCAGCGAGAGCGTGGCGCCGCCGCGTCGGAGCTGGACCGCGAGCTCGGTGCTGGTCGCGTTGGGACGCCGCATGCGCAGTACCTGGGCGACCACGGGCCGCAAGCCCGGCCCCGCGAAGACCTCCTCGAGCAGCCGTCCCGGGGCTGTCGCCTCGTTCACACCGAGCATGCGGGCCCCGGCGCGGTTGATCGTCGTCAGGCGGCCCAGCGGGTCGAACGAGACCACGCCGGTGGTGATGGCCTCGAGGACCGTCTCGATGTACACCCGTCGATCCTCGAGCTCGGTGTGCTTGTCGGACAGGTCGAGGTAGGCCTCTTCGAGCTGCCGCTTCGACTTGCCGAGATCGTCGGTCATGCGGTTGAAGGAGCTGACCAGCACGCCGATCTCGTCGTCGCCGCGCGCCTCAACCTTGTAGGCGAGGTTGCCGGCGGCGATCTCCCGTGTGCCCTCGGCCAGCTGCTCGATCGGGCCCGTGATCCCACGCGCCAGATAGAGCGCGAACCACGTGAACGAGAACACGACGATCAGGGTCATCAGCAGGAATAGCAAGATGTAGATGCCCTTGATCGGGGTCTTCAGGAGCTTGAGCTGCTTGTATTCACGGAACGCCTGCGAGATCGCGCGCACGCGGGCCTCGAGCCGCTCGGTGACGTGCGTGCCCACGACCACGACGCCCACGACGCTGCGCTCGCCGCCGCGCGTCGCCCAGATCGGCACGACCGCCTCGACGAGGTCGCCCGACGAGAGCTCGCGCACCGTCGTGAGCTCCTGGCCGGCAGCGCCCTGACGCAGCTGGGTCTCGTTGACCTCCCGCGTCGCCAGGTCGCCCAGGATGGGATCCTTGACGTGCACCAGCTCCTGGCCCTGGGCGCCGAACACCGTGATCGCGCTCAGCCCCAGCCGATCCTGCTGCTCGACCATGTAGGCGGCCAGCGCTTCGCGCCGGTTGTCGGCGAGCAGCCCCTCGCGATCGACGACACGGCCGATCTGCTGTGCGTGACGCAGTGCCGTGCGCTCGAGATTGCCGTAGTAGGTCTGCGCGACCGCGAGGGCCTGGTCGAGCGGGCGCTCGACCTGCGGCTTGAACCACCCCTCGATCGATTTGTTGATGAAGTTGGAGGCGATCAGGAAGATGAGCGTCGAGGGGATGAGCGAGAGCGAGAGAAACGCCAGCACGAGCTTCGCCTTGAACTTGGCGCCGATCACCTTCTCGCGCCGCTCGAACCAGAGCTTGACGAGATTTCGGAGCAGGAGCACCACCAGCAGCAGCAGCACGATCAGGTTCAGGTTGAGCAGCGCGAACACCGCGATGTTGGAGGCCAGCGGCAGCTCCGGCGCGTAGACCCCCACGTCGAGGAGGTTCGCCGTACCCACCAGCAGGACGAACCCGGCCAGGATGACCAGGTTGCGCTTGCGGCGGTTCTCTTCGCTCAGGAGTGGCACTATTGCACCCGCTGGATCGTGCGGTAGTCGGACTGGCGCGCGGTCTGCTCCGCGGTGCCGTTCATCCGGGCCACGAAGGTGTTCTCGCCGTTCAGCGCGGTCTCGGCGTGGACGCGCACGTAGATCACCGCGGCCGGATCGAGGGTCGCGGCCGGGGTCATCTTGACGCCGCGGACGTCGGAGAGGACCCGCTGGGCGTCGCGCAGGTCTCGGGTGGTGAAGACGGGTCGGGTCTCGCCCTGGACCGCGGCCACCTTGAATTCCCGGGTGACCACATTGTAGGCGAGCGTGCGCTCGACGGTCTTCGTGATCAGCATCCGGTCGGGGAGCATCCGCTGGTACTGCCAGAGCTCGATGATGAGGCGGACGTGCGCAGGGATCCCGCTCTGGATGCCCTCGTGGAGGGCATCGGGCAGGGCCCCCAGCAACACGACGTGGACGGTCACCTCATGGTCATTGAGGAAGACGTCCAGGTCGCTGATACGCAACTCGGCGCGCGCCGGCGCGGCGACTGCGAGCGCTAGCGCCGCCGCAACGAGATGGCTGGGGAACCACAGGGCACGCATACGGCGAACGGCCCATTATAGCGTGGCAAATGCGAGACAGCAGGCGGGTTAGATCGCGGCGAGACCCGGCGCGGGCACGAAGCCCTCCCGCCGAGCGGCGTCTCTCGACGCCTCGTCGGCGGCCGCCGCGGGCACGGTCGCGGCGGCCCGGCGCTCGAGCCCGACGGCGCGCTGCACCGCGAGCACGAGCTCGAGATTGAGCGCGTGGCCGCCGTTGCGCGCGATGACGTGCGCGCCGATCGGGCGGCCCAGCAGGGCGAGATCGCCGAGCAAGTCCAGGATCTTGTGCCTGACGAACTCGTCGTCGTAACGCAGCCCGTTCAGCGCGCCGCGATTGCCGAGCACGATCGCGTTGTCGAGCGAGCCGCCGCGCGCCAGGCCATTCTTCCGCATGAGCCCGAGGTCGCGGAGGAAGCCGTACGTCCGCGCGGGCGCGAACTCCTCGACGAACGACCGCTCGCTCGGCGACCACGAGAGGACCTGCGTGCCGATCGCCGGGTGGTCGTTGTCGAGCGTGTAGCTGATCCGGAACGTGTCGGACGGAACGATCTGCATCCAGCGCCCGGCGCCACCGACCCGGATCGGGCACGGCAGCGACAGCAGCCGGCGACGTGCCGACTGCTGCACTCGACCCGCGGCGGCCAGCAGCGCGACGAAGGGCTTCGCACTGCCGTCGAGCGCGGGGATCTCGGGTCCGTCCACATCGATCTCGATGTTGTCGATACCGAGCCCGGCGGCCGCCGCCATGACATGCTCGACGGTCTGGATGCGCGTCCCGTTCACGCCGAGGGTCGTCGCGTAGTGCGAGTTGACCACGCTCTCGGCCCTCGCGGGAATCCGCTCGCCGGTCGCGTGCGCCTTGAACACGACACCCGCATCGGCCGGGGCGGGTGAGATGGTGACTCGGGCGACCTTGCCGGAATGCAGGCCGACTCCCTCGATGCTGACGGACTTGCGGATGGTGTTCTGGCGCATAGACCGTAGGGAAAATTAGCAACAGGGGTGCCACGGGTCATCATGATCGTAAGTATTTGGTTCTTAAAGGCTCAGACGAACTCGAGGCGAAGCCAGGTGGTGCGGATGACACGGGTTCTTGGACCCCGTGTCTCGGATGCGAGACATCACACGTCGACGATGACACGGACCTCGTGACGGCCGGCTGACTCGGCGACGACCACACGGTGCAGGGTCGCCGCCTTGACGATCGTGCCGAGCCGGTGACGTCCGGCGTCGACCTCCTCGCCGTGAAGCACCCCGTGGACGACGGTGTCTGTGCAGGTGTCGACTTTCACCCGCCGGACGACGAAGCCCTCGATCTCGTGCACGTACAGGCACTCATTGATCCAGCTGACCAGCAGCCGCTCGGGAGAATCCGCCTGCGCCCGAACCTCGCGATGCTCGCGCTCGGTGACCTCCTCTGGCCTCACGATCAGCGCGAACACCCCGAGCGAGGCCTGCGCGAACGCTTCCGCACGAGTTGCGGCCCAGGCGAGGACTCCCACATCCGCCTCGGTCTCGAAGTGCTCCCAGCCCGCCTCGCTCGCGCTCAATCCTGCGCTCCGAGGTCACCGAACCGCGCCTGGAGCACGGCGACGATGGCTGGTCCCGCCGTCTCCGTTCTCAGCACGCGCGGCCCAACCCCGACGATCGCCCAGCCCCGAGCACGCGCGGCCTCGACCTCGTCCAACGCGAGCCCTCCCTCCGGCCCTATGAGCAGCGCGATACGGGAGCCGCCGGGCAGGGTGAGGGGGAGGCTCGCGGCGAGTGTAGTTCCGAGCAAGCGAGCCTCCCCCTCACCCTGCCCGGCGGCGGCCCCGCGCGCGCCCTCCCAGAGGCAGAGACGGAGGTCAGCGTCGTTGCCGAGCTCGAGGGCCTCCCCGAGAGGACGCGGCACGTCGACTGGGGGAACAAGCGCGCGGCCGCACTGTTTGGCCGCCTCCTTCGCGACGCGCTGCCAGCGTCGGGCGCGATCCCGCCAGCGGCCGGCGTCGAGCGCGACGATCGTCCGCGCCGTCAGCACCGGGACGACCCGCACGACGCCGAGCTCCGTCGAGGCGCGTACGATCGACTCCATCTTGTCGCCCTTGGGAACGGACTGAAGAAGCGTGATCCGGACCGGCGACTCGTGCTCGTTGGTGTCGACGCCGAGCACGGTGCCCGTCGCCTCGTCGCCGACCGTCTCCAGCCTCACCGTGTATTCCCGGCCGGCGCCGTCGGCGGCGAGCACGGTATCGCCCGAGCGGAGCCGGAGCACGCGCGCGAGATGGCGCGACTCGTCGCGATCGAAGACGACGCGACCGTCGCGGATTCGCTCAGGCGTGATCGTGAAGCGGTGCACGGAGCTCGAGCGTGGTCCAGCCCTCTACCGAGAGCGACGCGTGGTGGACGAGCCCGTGGTCGGCGAGCGCCGTCACGACGTCCGCCGCTTCGCCGTCGAGGATGCCGCCGAGGAGCAACGTGCCGCCCGGGGTCAGCGAGCGAAGATACTGCGCCGCGAGCCGGCGATGAGCGGCCGAGAGCAGATTGGCGACGAGCAGGGGCACGCGCGACTCTCGAAGGGCCGTCGCGTCGGCCAGCGCGCACCGCACGCGGTCGGACACGTGATTGCGGGCCACGTTCGCCATCGCGCACGCGACCGCGTCGGGGTCGTCGTCGACTGCGAGTATCGCGCCGACGCCGAGGCGCGCGGCCGCGATCGCCAGGATGCCCGACCCGGTGCCGACGTCGAGCATCCGCGATGGACCGTCGCGATCGATGACCGCCTCGAGCGCCTCGAGACAGCCGGCCGTGGTTCCGTGATGGCCCGTCCCGAACGCGCGGCCGGGCTCGATCGTGATCACGATCCGTCCGTTTGCGGCCGGACCGTCCCAGGGTGGGA
>Ga0209267_1001670_pt1 | contig 14972 bp, 12 predicted proteins | sample GraSoiAngelo_137_FD_185894 | JGI IMG/M metagenome (GOLD analysis project Ga0209267, IMG submission 185894) | Grasslands soil microbial communities from the Angelo Coastal Reserve, California, USA - 14_0929_09_30cm (SPAdes) (version 2) | ecosystem: Environmental > Terrestrial > Soil > Grasslands ... | reverse complement strand
CCCGGAGCTGGAGCTGGCGCCGCACGCGGCCGATCTCGGGATGACCTTCTACACGGGCACGAAGTTCCCGCAGAAGTACCAGAACGGCATGTTCATCGCGGAGCACGGCTCTTGGAACCGGACCACCCCGATCGGCGCGCGGGTGATGTTCGTCCCGCTCAAGGCGAACGGGTCCGCCGACAGGGCCGAGGTGTTCGCCGAAGGCTGGCTCGATCCGGAGACGAAGCAGTATCGTGGCCGGCCCGTCGACGTGGCCGTCATGCGCGACGGCTCGATGCTCGTCTCGGACGACTTCGCGGGTGCCCTCTACCGGATCACCTACGTCGGCGAATAGAGGTCCGCCGATGCGACTGCGATTTGCATGGGGCGCGCTTCCGCTTTCGCTCCTGGTCATTCCCTGTGAGGCGGAAGCGGCGGACGCGGCGGCGGGGCGGGCGAAGGCGGCGACCAGCTGCACCGTCTGCCACGGACCCGACGGCATCAGCAAGGTGCCGGACGCGCCCCACCTCGCGGGCCAGCCGGAGCAGTACCTGGCGGCGCAGCTCAAGGCCTACCGCAAGAAGAAGCGGACGAACGAAATCATGAACGTCATCGCCAAGACCCTCAGCGATGCCGACATCGCCGATCTGGCGGCCTGGTTCTCGACCATCGAGGTGCGAGCGCAAGTCCCGAAGTGATGCCTCGCGCCTGGGAGCAGCGTCGCTGGCGCCACGAGGCGGCCGTACTGCGGGTTCGCGCCCGCCAGATGACCGATGGACGCTTGCGCTTCGATGATTCAGGATCGCGCTCGCGGAATCTCCGTACGGAGGCCGCTTGCCTGGGTCCGACGCATTCGCCTGGAACGGCGCTGGCTGCGAGCTGATCGGCCGTGAACGGGTCGCCGCGCAGCTCGCGGAGCTCATCCGCGCGCACCCCGTGGTGGCGGTCGTCGGCCCGCTGGGCATCGGAAAGACCGCGTTGGTGCGCGAGGTCGTGGAGCGGGAAGCGGCGGCCGGCCGCGTGCCGCCGGCCGCTCATGCATCCCTGGCGGGCGTCGAGAGTGCGCGAGGACTGCTCGAGCGCACCGGCCGCGCGCTCCGCCGCAGGTACCCTCCGGTCGAATCGAGCCGGCTCGTCCCCGCTCTCTGCACGTTGCTCGGCTCCGCCGCCTGCACGCTGGTCTGGGACGACGCGGAGGATGCCGCTCTCGATGCCATCGCCGCCGTGCTCGAGGCGACCGCGCCAGCCGGCCGGGCCCGGCCGCGGTGCCGTATCGTCATCGTGTCGCGGGAGCCGGTGCTTTCCCGCCAGGGAGCGGTGCGCGCCTGGGCGGAGCATGGCGACGCGGCGTCCTTCGAGGTGCCTCCGCTCGACGCGGCGGCATGCCGCGACCTGATCGCGGCTCTCGAGCACCGGCGCGGAAGGTCATTGCAGGATGAGGCGATCCGCGCTTCTGGCGGCAATCCGCTCGCCCTGCAGCTGGCGGTCCTGGCCGGCCGCGCCGCTGGAAGCGATCCGATGGTCGGTCTCGGTCATGCCATCGGCGCGCTGCCTTCGGAGGCTCGCAAGATCCTCTTCGTGCTGCTCGCCGCCGAGACTGCGCTGCGCGATGTCGATCTCGCCGCGGTTTGCGGCGAGAGGACGGAGGGCGGCTTGCTCCTGCTCTCGCGCCGTGCGCTGGTCGCGCGGGAGGGCGATCGCGTCTCGCTGGCGCCTCCCATGATCGGTCCCGTCCGGTCCCTGGTCGGCGCGCCCGCTCCGGACATCTGGGAGGCGCTGGAGTACCTCGCACGCCGTGCGCTGGGCGCCGCTCCCGACGATCCCGAAGCGCTGCTGCTCGCCTGCCGCGCCTCGGCGCAGCGTGGACATGCGCCGGAGGCGCTCGCGCTGCTGCGCGGGCATGTCGCGGCGCGCGCGAGCGCCTCGCCGGCGGCGCTCGAGCGAGCTCTCGGCGACATCGCCCGAGGGGAGCCAGCGGCGGCAAACGATGCGCTTCTCGCGCTCGCTCGCGAACAGCTGCGCTGGGGCGACTTCGAGGCCGCGCGCCGTACACTCTGTGGCCTCGCCGGGCGCGAGCTTCCGGCGCCGCTCGAGTATCGGCGCTGCATCCTCGGCGCCGAGGCGCTGGTGCGTGCGGGGGAGCCGGCCAACGCTACCCAGGAGTTGGAGCGCGCCCGCTCGGTGAAACCGGCCGGCGCCGGGATCGCGCTCGAGGAAGGGCTCGCGGATCTCGCCATCCTCCGCGGCGACTTGCACGGCGCGCGGCGCACGTTGCTGCGGCTCGCCCGCCGCACGCTTTCCGTCCCTAGCCTGGAAGGGCGCCGCGCCGTCTCGCTGGGCTTCTCGTATCTGCTGGAGGAACGCCACGATCGCGCGCTCGCCTGGGCCAGGAAGGCGCGCGAGGCCTACCGGCGACGCGGTGACGCCGCGGTCGACATCCTCGTGCCGATCGTCGAGATCGCCGCGCTGATGGGACTCGATCAGATCGACCGGGCGAGCGAGGTCGCCGCGCGCGAGACCAGGTCGTCGCGCGACGACCGCGGCCTTGCCGAGGGAACGGCGATCCTCTTCCGCGCCGGAATTCTCTTCCGGCGCGGCGAGATGAAGGAGGCGATGCGGATGGGAGAGCCGGCATTCCGCGCGCTCGATCGGCGCGCGGATCGGATCCTCCGCGCCCGTGTCGGGCATTACCTGGCACGGTGCGCGATCGGGCTCGGCCAGCTCGAGCGGGCCGAGGAGTTCACCCGGATCGCTGCCGGGATCGCCGCCGAGCCCGGACTCGGCGTGCTGCGGCCGATGTGCGAAATGGATTTCGCTCTCCTCTGCGAGGCGCGGGGTGAGCGCGCGGAAGCGGCCGAGCGCAGCCGGCGGGCGCTCTCTGGCGCCTGGCGGTCTCCGCTGGCGCGGATCGAGGCGTGGGCGCTCGATGCGCAGGACGCGCCGCCCCCGCCCAGCGGATTCCGGGCAGCGCACGCGTATGCGTGGTTGCGCTCCGCGGAACGTGCTTTGGAGCGCGGAGACCTGGCGCAAGCCGAAACCGCCGCTGCGCGCGCAGAACCCTGGTACCGCCGCGCCGGCGCGCTCTACGAGCTCGCCCGCGTGCAGCTCGTGCGGAGCGAGGCCTGCGCGCGGCTCGGCCGGCCCGAGGACGCCCTGCCGGCGATCGCGACCTGCACGTCCCTGGCGGAGCGGAACGGCTATCTCCCGCTGCTGATCCAGGCGCATCTGGTCCGTGCCTTCGTCGCGGAGCGGGCGGGCGACGTGCAGACCTGCGCGGCGGAGCTCGGCTCCGCCTGGACGCGCGCCGCCAGCGAGCTCAGGGACGAGGCGCTCCGGCGCGCCTGCGCGCGGGCCGGCGTGAGTGCAGGCCCGAGTACCGCGGGAGCGATCCGGCCGCTCGCAGCCAGGATCTCGCGGCTGGGGCTCGACCGGCCTGCCCGATGCATCACCCGGCAGGGCGGACGAACCTGGATCCTCGACGCAGGCGAGGAGCCGCCTGCGCATTTCGATCTCACCTTGGCGCTCGATCCCGGCCGCGTGCGCGCCGACCAGACCGAGCTGCCGCTTTCGCCGCAGCAGCGGCAAATCCTCGAGCACCTCGCCTGCGCCGGCGCCGCCGGCATGAGCGTCGAGGATCTGTATCGCCAGGTGTGGGGCGGCACGGAGTACCATCCGCTCCGGCACCGCAACTCCGTCTACGTCGCGCTCGCTCGCCTGCGCGAGTCGCTCGGGGCCGTGCTCGCCCGCGACGCGTTCATCGACGGTCCCGACGGCCGCTATCGCATCGCTCCGGGCGTGAGGCTGGCCGTGCGCAGAAGCTGGCCGCCCGGCGAGGCGGAGTCGGAGCCGCGGGCCGTCTCTGCGAAGTAAGACGATGTAAGACCGATCCAGTCTGCGCGCGAGATATGCGATGCGCGCGACATCCCGCCAGCGTCTTCGGGTGCCGCCTTTGAAAGGAGGATGGAATGAGGCTGCCGATCAACAAAACGTACTCGTCACAGGTTGCGCTCTTGACCATCGCTTGCTTCCTCCATGCGCTCGTCGGCTGTGAGCGCGCGCCGGCATCGGGCACGGTGTTCATCCGCGTCACCGATCCGGCCGGACAGATCACCGAGAAGAGCTTTACGCACGAGGAGTTCGCCACCAGCGCGAAGGCTTCGGTGGATCAGTTGATTGCACCGGACGAGGAATCGATCGATCCGGCGCGGATCCTGAGCGAGGGATCCGTGAGCTTGAAGCTGGCGAGCGGCAAAGTGCTGGAGCTCACGACGGAGGGAAATCGCGTGGCGCTCGCCAACGGTCCGGTTGCCGCCGCGCTTTCATGGAATGCGGACCGCACGGAGCTCACCATCGACGCCCCGACGGGAAACTCCAAGGTGGAGCTCACTGGGGCCCACGACCCCGAGGAAGTGGCGCGCTTCGTGGGGAACACCGCCATCGGGCTGTTCGCGGTGCTCGCCGACCCGACCCTGGCAGCCTCGATGGCAACGGGGGAGCGTCCCTATTGCGGCCCTTGCGTGATTTTCGTCATCCTCATCATCGGTTGGCTGGCGTGCATCACCGGAGGAACCTGGCTCTGCACCCAGCAGGCCAGATTCATCTGCAGCAGAGGCGTCAGGAACGTGTGGGTGGACTGCGGCATCTCGTACCGCAACGGTTGGCAATTCGGCTTCGGTTGCACGATCGAATGCTGGTGAGCATCGGGTGCGAACACCCGCAATTCGCCGGCTCGGCGCGAGCCTGCTGATTTCGCTCGGCGCGTGCGTACCGGGTGACGGTCGGGCGACCGTGGAGCTCTCCTCGGACATCACCAGCGGCACGATGGACGAGGGGGACTCCGCGGTCGTCGCGCTGCTCTCCTCCGGGCAGGCGTACTGCACGGGAACCGTCGTGGGCGATCGATGGGTCCTCACCGCCGCGCACTGCCTGCGATCGATGACTCCTTCCGAAGTCTACCTGGGCACGCGCCCTGCCGGCGACGGCCGACGGCTGCAAGTGGCGCGCACCATCGTCCATCCCCGGTTCAGCTTCATCGGATTGCAGGACGACGTCGGCCTCGTCGAGCTGGTGGAGCGCGCGCCGGTGGAGCCCCTTCCGCTGAGGGAGCAGCCGCTCGATCCGGCATTCGTCGGGTCGACGGTGCGCCTGGTCGGCTTCGGGACCACTTCGAGTACCGACACGGACCCTGCGCTCAAGCGCACCGGCACCGCGAAGATCTCAGCCCTCGACGCGCAGAAGCTCACCCTCGAGGCTGCGCCGTCTCAGACCTGCCTCACCGACTCGGGCGCTCCCGTCCTGCTCGAGCGGGATGGCCGGGAGTATGTCGCAGGGGTGAGCTCGTCGGGCGATGCGCGTTGTCAGGAATACGCACGCGCCGTTCGCGTCGACGCCCTTGCCGACGATTTCATCCTGCCGGAGATGCGCGGACCTTCGGGCGGGTGTCAAACGGCGACGGGCCCGTCGCTGCTGGTCCTTGCGCTGATGCTGCTGCGCGCGGGCGCGCGCACGCGCAACTGCAAGGCTCCGGTCGCGCGCTAGATCTCGCGGAGCGCCTTCGCGAAGAGCAGGGCGCGTCTCTCGAAGCGCCGTTCCCGGTAGAACGTGTGCGCTTCCTTGCGGTGGAAGGCGCAGTCGAGCTGGAGCTGGCGACATCCGATCGCGACAGCGAGCTCCTCGATCCGCTGCATCAGCAGGGTGGCGATGCCCCGGCAGCGGTGATTGTGGTCGACGACCAGCTCGTCCACGTGGCCGATCGCGCCCTCATGACGCAAGCTGCTCTTCACCGTGAGAGATCCGAAACCGACGACCCGCGAATCGAACTCGGCGCAGACGTACCGCTGCCGCGGCGACGCGAGCCCTCGCTCGAACACGCCGCGGAGGGCCGGTTCGCGAAACATCTCCTCTGGCCAGTGCTGGCGCAACAGCTCGAAGACGGCGCCAAAATCCGCTGAACGGCAACTCCGTATGGTCGACACTCTCCCCCCAGGGCCGCCCAGAAGATGCAGGAGGCGCCAAAACGCTTCGCATCGCGCGCGTCGCATCCGAGCTCTTACCGCACATCACGGTGAAAAGAATGGGAAAAGTTCTCTGGCCCGCGATCGTATTCAAATGCGTTCGCCACGGTGTGCTCGACCGGGGGCGCCGCCCGCCTGGGATTGCGGGCCGCCGCGGGCGAGCGACTCGCGCAACAGCCTGAGAAAAGCATCGCGCACGGAGCTGGGCGTGCTCGAGACCCACGCGGCGCCGACCCGCCACCGCGCTTCGGGCACTGCCAGCGGCAGGTAGGCGACGCCTTCGACGCGCGTCTCCGTCGATCCGCTGGGAACGATGGCGATGCCCATCCCTGCCGCGACCAGCGCGAGCACGGTGAACGACTCGCTCGCCGACTGGACCACGCGCGGGCGGAAGCCGTAGCGCGCGCACACGCGGAGGACGTGCGCGTAGAAGCTCGGGGAGCGGGACTGGGCCAGCTCGATGAAGGGCTCGTCCCGGAGCTGCCGCGAGGGAAGCCGGGCCAACTCGTCACGGCGGCTGGCCGGGACCGCGAGCACGAGGCGGTCCTCGACGACCGGGATGTGCGCGAGGGGCCGGTCGATGGGAAGGCGCACGAAACCGACATCGAGGGAGCCGCGCTCGAGCGCATCGAGCTGCGCCGGCGAGGACATGTCTTCGAGGGTGACGTGCACCTGCGGGTGGGCGCGGCGGAAGGCCGAGACCAACCGTGGGACGATCAAGCGCGTCGCGATACCGAAGCCGAGGCGCAGCTCGCCGACGTCGCCGCGGGCAGCCCGACGGGCGCGATCGAGCACCCTGTCGGCGTGGCGGAGCAAGGGTGCGACCTCGTCGGCGAAAAGCCGACCGACGCGCGTGAGCTGCGCGCCACGGCGACCGCGAACGAAGAGGGGCGAGCCCACCTCGTCCTCCAGCTGGCGGATCTGCTTGGTGAGCGCGGGTTGGGAGAGGTGGAGGGTCCGGGAAGCCCGCCCGAAGTGGCCCTGCTCGGCAAGTGCCTGGAATGAGCGAAGAAGGCGAATCTCCATCCGATAACCATAAGTAATCGCACCCCACCGATCAATCGATTGGACGCCAGGGAGAACCGGCCACATGCTTCGTGCCGGAAAGGGAGCCGTTGTGGATCCCTCGAGAAGCACGATGGAGAACAAAGGGAGCGTGGAAGATCATGACGAAGAAAGAGAAGGAAGTCATCAAGACACTGCGCGAGCTGGGCGTGCCCACGGGGCTCGCTCGGGATTTCGAAGAGGCGCTGAAGCTCCTGGGGAAAACGCACGGCGACCGCGTCGTCGGGTTCACGTTCATCACCCCGGACGGCGCGCGCCACGAGCTTCGCGTGGCGGAGCCAGACCCCGCCGATCGCGATCGCGCGGCGTAGGCCGGAGCGCGGATCCGGGCAGCGCGGTCAGGTCAGCTCAGCGTTGGCATCGAGAACGCCGGTCCGATCGGCGTCGTCGGCCAGCGCTGGGTGATCGCCTTCCCGCGCGTGTAGAAGCGGACCGCCTCGGGCCCGTGGGCGTGGTGGTCGCCGAACAGGCTCTGTTTCCAGCCGCCGAAGCTGTGGAAAGCCATCGGCACCGGAATGGGCACGTTCACGCCCACCATCCCGACCTGCACCCGGTGCGCGAACTCGCGCGCCGTCGCGCCGTCGCGGGTGAAGATCGCCGTGCCGTTGCCGTACTCGTGCTTGTTCACCAGGTCGAGCGCGGTGGCCAGATCCGGGGCCCGGAGGACGACGAGCACCGGGCCGAAGATCTCCTCCTTGTAGATCCGCATCTCCGGCGTCACCTTGTCGAAGAGCGAGCCGCCGAGGAAGAAGCCCTTCTCGCGTCCCGGAACCGTGAGACCCCGGCCGTCCACCACCAGCTTCGCGCCCGACTTCACCCCGTCCTCGATGTAGCCGAGGATCTTCTCCCGGTGCTGGCCGGTCACGACCGGCCCCATCTCCGCGGCGGGATCGCAGCCGTCGCGCACCTTGATGGCTTTCACCTTCGGGATCAGCCGCTCGACGAGCTTGTCGCCTGCCTCGCCCACCGCAACGACCGCGGAGATGGCCATGCAGCGCTCGCCCGCCGACCCGTAAGCGGCGCCCATCAGCGCGTCCGCGGCGTTGTCGATGTCGGCGTCCGGCATCACCACCGCGTGATTCTTCGCGCCGCCCAGCGCCTGCACGCGCTTCCCCTGCGCCGTCCCCGTCGCGTAGATGTATCGGGCGATGGGCGTCGAGCCGACGAAGCTCAACGCCGCGACGTTGGGATGCGTCAGCAGCGCGTCCACCGCCACCTTGTCTCCGTGGACGACGTTGAACACGCCGTCGGGAAGCCCCGCTTCCTTGAAGAGCTCCGCGAGCCGGAGGGACGCGGACGGATCGCGCTCGGAAGGCTTGAGCACGAAGGCGTTCCCGCAGGCGATGGCCATCGGGAACATCCACATCGGCACCATCGCCGGAAAGTTGAACGGCGTGATCCCGGCGCAGACGCCCAGAGGCTGGCGGACGCTCCAGGCGTCGATGCCCGTGGCGACCTGCTCGGTGTACTCGCCCTTGAGCAGCTCGGGGATGCCGGTGGCGAACTCCACCACCTCGAGGCCGCGCTGCACCTCGCCCTTGGCGTCGGAGAGCACCTTTCCGTGCTCGGAGGTGATGATCGCCGCGAGCTTGTCGAGGTCGCGCTCGATCAGCTCCTTGAACCTGAACATCACCCGCGCGCGCTTGAGGGGCGAGGTCTCCGCCCAGGGCCGGAAGGCCCTCTGCGCTGCGGTGACGGCCGCGTCCACTTCCGCGGCACTTGCGAGCGCGACCTTGCTGGTGATTGCGCCGGTAGCGGGATTGAAGACATCGGACGCACGGCCGCTCTGACCGGGCCGCGGCTGACCTGCGATGAAGTGGCCGATCGCCCGGGGCTGATCGGCGGGAACGATGCGCTCTGCGGGCTGACTCATCTTCTCATCCTTCGCTCTTCATTTGATGATCCATTCGTGCGCCGGGTCGTTCTTGAAGTGCCAGGCGCGCTTCGGACCAGCCATCACGTTCAGGTAATAGCTCCGGTACCCCCAGGGCACTACGACCGGATGGTACCCGCGCGGCACCACCACCACGTCGTGGTCTTCGACCGCGTGCGACTCGTCGATGTCGCGCGAGTCGGTGTACACGCGCTGGAAGACGAATCCCTGGGGCGGATCCAGGCGGTGGTAGTACGTCTCCTCCAGCAGCGTCTCCTCCGGTGGCTCGAGCCGGTCGTGCTTGTGCGGCGGGTAGCTCGAGGAGTGTCCGGTCGGCGTCCTGACCTCGACGACGAGGAGGCTGTCCGCGGGTTGGGACTCCGGCAGGATGTCGGTCACGTAACGCGTGTTGAGCTCCTTGCCCCGCACGGAGCGCCGCATCGTCTCGGGTGCGATCAGGCGCGGCGCGAGACTGCCGGCGCCGGGCGCGGTGCCGATGGCGATCTCGGCGGCGGAGTGGGCCGTCACCGAGACCGGCGCCGTGCCAGGCAAGTAGACCGCGAACGGGGGCTGATCCTCGAACACGCTCCGCCGCTTGCCGATCCGCTCGAAGGCCGCATCGCCGGAGCGGATCGTCACGACGCCCTCCAGCACGACGGCGCAGACCTCGCGGCCGCGCGAGGCCGCAAGGTCGAGTGCCTCGCCCTCGGCGAGGCGGTGGGCGGAGAACCCGACGTAGCGGAGGCCGGACGCGGCGGGCTTCACGTCCACGATCTCGCGCCCCTTGCGCGCGCCCTTCACCAGCAGGCTCATGCCCTCTGTCCCTTCTTCGCGCTCTCGTAGGCGTCGCGCGCGCGCCGGACCTTGTCGCTTGGCGAGTCCTCGGGAACGGCCACTTCCCACCAGCAGCCCCCGTCCTCGGTGGTCCGCCGCGGATCCGTCTCGATGCAGATGACGGACGTTCGATCCGCCGCGCGTGCCCTCGCGATCGCGGCCTCGAGCTCCCCGACGGTCTTCACGTTCTCGCCGATCGCTCCCATGGACTGCGCGTGCCTGGCGAAGTCGATCGCCGGGGGGCCGGAGGGACCCTGTACGCAGTCCTTGAACAGGTTGTTGAACGGTTCGCCTCCGACCTCCTGTTGGAGCCGGTTGATGCACCCGTACCCGTGGTTGTCCTGCACCACGACGATGATCTTCTTGCCGAGGAGGACCGAGGTTGCGATCTCGGAATTGAGCATGAGGTAGCTGCCGTCCCCGACCATGACGATCACTTCGCGGTCGGGCTGCGCGAGCTTCACGCCGAGACCTCCGGCGATCTCGTACCCCATGCAGGAGTAGCCGTACTCCATGTGGTACCCGCCCGGAACGCTCGTGCGCCACAGCTTGTGCAGCTCCGCCGGCAGGGTCCCGCCCGCGTTGACCACGATGTCGTTCGCCGCCGAGCGGGCCGAGGAGCGCTGGACGGCGCCGATCACGTCCGCGTCGTAGGGCAGGGCGACGTCGCGGCGCGAAGTGAGCGCCGTGACCGCATCCCGCCAGGCCGCTGCGGACTTGCGGGCGCGCACGGTCCACGCCTCGTCCGCCTTCCAGCCGGAGAGGCGTCCAGCGAGCGCTTCGAGCCCGAGCCGCGCGTCCGCCTGCAAGGGCAACGCATGCCACTTCGCCGCGTCGAAAGCGTTGACGTTGAGGCCGACGAGCTTTGCCTGGCCGAACAGGCTGTGCGAACCGGTCGTGAAATCAGACAGCCGGCTGCCCACCGCGAGCACGAGATCCGCGTCGTGCGCGAGCTCGTTGGCGCCGGGCGAACCCGTCACCCCGACGGCGCCGAGCTGAAGCGGATGGTCCCAGGGGAGCGCGCCCTTTCCCGCCTGCGTCTCGCAGACCGGGCTGCCGTGCGCCTCGGCGAAGCGGCGCAGAGCGTCGGTCGCGAGCGCGTACAGCGCGCCTCCTCCCGCGACGATGACGGGCCGCTTCGCTCGCCGCAGCGCTTCGGCCGCGGCAGCAAGCTCGTCATCTGCCGGCGGCTGCGCGCGGAACCGGACGGTGCGCGGCTCGAACAGCTCCGCCGGGTACTCCCACGCCATCGTCTGCACGTCCTGCGGCATCGCCAGCGTCACCGGGCCGCAGAGCGCCGCGTCCGTCAGCACCTGGATCGCGCGGGGGAGCGCGACGATCAGCTGCTCGGGGCGCACGATCCGGTCGAAGTAGCGCGACACCGGCCGCAGGCAATCGTTCGCCGTCACCGTGGCATCGTGGAAATCCTCCACCTGCTGCAGGACCGGGTCCGGGGCGCGCGAGGCGAACACGTCGCCCGGCAGGAAGAGGACGGGGAGCCGGTTGACGTGCGCGGTGGCCGCGGCCGTCACCAGATTCGTCGCGCCGGGGCCGATCGACGTCGTCGCGGCCATCATGCGCCGGCGCATATGGGCCTTCGCGAACGCGATCGCGGCGTGCGCCATCCCCTGCTCGTTGTGGGCGCGCAAGGTCGGCAGCGTCTCCCGGTGCCGGTACAGCGCCTCGCCCAGGCCGGCCACGTTGCCGTGCCCGAAGATCGCGAAGACGCCGCCGAAGAGGGGTGCCGGCCCTTGGGGGGTCTCCACCCGCTGGGAGGCGAGGTAGCGCACCACAGCCTCGGCAGCGGTCAGCCGGATCGTGCTCATGCCGTCCCCTCCTTCCGACTGGCACGCGCCGAGCGCCACTCGCGGATGAGCGTTTCGAAGCTCGCCCGAACCCGCGAGATCAGTTCGGCGTCACCGATGCGGCCCGCGAGCCACTCGCGGCTCGGCTCGTGCCAGATGGTCCGTCCCACGGCGAAGCCGCGGCTGGTCGCAGACAGCGCGGCCTGGCGGAAACCCGCCGCGAGGTCCTTGATGGGCGCGTTCAGGCCGAGGACGAGGACGCCGCGGCACCAGGGATCGCGCCGCGCGACCAGATCGTCCACCTGCTTCCAGCTCTCGCGGCTCATCGGGGCGAGCTTCCACCACTCCGGGTAGATGCCGATCTCGTAGATGCGGTCGAGGGCGCGCGCAATGGTCCGGTCGTCGCAGGGAAGTCCGGTGGGAGGGATCACCTCGAGGAGCAACTCGTGTCCGCTCGCCTGGACGGCGGCGTACAGGGCGCGCAGCTGCGTCTCCTGTTCCGCCCGCACATCGGCCGGCTCATCGGGGTGGAAGCGCACGAGGCACTTCACCACGTGATCGCGGGGCCAGCTGGTCAGGCGGCTGCCGATCGAGCGGCCACCCTCGAACTGCAAGGGGCGCGAGCCGGGCACTTCCACCGGGCGCCCGACCCACCAGCCGCGCCCGCTGGCGGCGAAGAGAGCGTCCTCGCCGTAGGTGTCGTCCAGAAGCGCCCCGACGTGTCCCTGCAGGCCCAGCGACTCCTCCGTCTCGGCAGCGGCGCGCACCAGCAGCGCCTTCAACTCCGGGATGCGCGACTCCGCCGCGCCTGCCTCCTGCGCGAGGTCCTTGAACTGGGCGCGGTGATCGAACGCGAGCACGGCGAGATCGTCCCAACGCTCGCGCTTGCGGCTGACGCGATGGAGCCGGGCGAGGTGCGCGTCCTGGTCCGGGCGATCGAGGCCCGGGCGGCCCATGAAATACTCGAGCTCATCGGGCGTGGGCATCGAAGCGGAGCAGGCGTGGCGCGCCACGACCAGCGCGCCGCAGGCGTTCGCCGTCCGCGCCGCCTCCCGCCAGCTCGCGCCCGTGAGCCAGCCCTTGAGGAGCCCGGCCATGAACGCATCGCCGGCGCCGAGGACGTTCATCACTCTTACCGGGAAGCCGGGAACGACGTCCTCCTCCTCGATGCGTGGCGGAATCTGGCCGTCGAACACCGCGCAGCCGCGCGCGCCGAGCTTCACGGCCAGCACGGCGGGCGTGAGGGCGCGAACGGCGCGCAATGAGTCGACCACGTCCTCGCGGCCGCCGGCGATCCGGAATTCCTCCTCGGTGCCGACGACGACGTCGAAGCGCGGCAGCATCTGCTGCAAATGAGCGGTTACCCGATCGCTGCGGACGAAGCGCTGCTCGCCCGCCGCGGGCTGCGTCAGTCCCCACAGCACGGGGCGGTAGTCGATGTCGAGGACCGTCGCCACCCCGTGGCGCCGGGCGCGATCGATCGCGGCCGAGCTCACCCGGTGCACGTGTTCGGTGGAGAGGTGGGTGCCGGTGACCAAGAAGGCCCGGCTGGAGGCGACGAACGGCTCCTCCACGTCCTCGTCGCGCACCGCCATGTCGGCGCAGTCCTGGCGGTAGAAGACCAGCGGAAAGGTCTCGCGGTCGCGGATGCCGAGAAGGACCAGCGCGGAGAGCCGGTCCCTGTCGACGGAGACGTGGGAAACGTCGCAGCCTTCGCTGGCGAGAGTCTCGGTGAGGAACCGCCCCATGTGATCGTCGCCGACGCGCGACGCCATGGCGGTGCGAAGCCCGAGCCGTGCGCAGCCGAAGGCGATGTTCGCCGACGAGCCGCCCAGGTACTTGGCGAAGCTCGCCACGTCCTCGAGGCGCGCTCCGAGCTGCTGGGCATAGAGGTCCACGGCCAGGCGGCCGAGGCAAATGACGTCGAGCGCGCGGCCTTTCGCGGGTGGAGGGGCGGATGGACGGGAAGGACTCATGCGCGGCCTCAGAGCCCGATGTTCCTGAGGAACTCGCGGTTGCGGCGGGCGCTTTCCTTAGGACTTCCCATCCCGGGCAGCACGTCCTGCTCCACCACGATCCAGCCTCCATACCCGCGCCGCACGAGCTCCGTGGCGATGCCCTTGAAGTCCACGTCGCCCTTGCCGAGCTCGCAGAAGACGCCGTTCTCGACCGCCTTCACCGCATTCCAGCCCTCGCGCCTCGACCGGGTGGCGACTTTCGGATCGTGGTCCTTGAAGTGGACGTGCCAGATCCGGTCGGCATGCCGCCGCACGCCCTCGACCGAGTCGCCCCCTCCGAACCGGTAGTGGCCGGTGTCGAAGCAGAGCCCGAGCACCTCGGGATCGGTCATGGACAAGAACCGGGCGGTCTCCTCCGGCGTCTCCACCCAGGTGCCGATGTGATGGTGGAAGACGGTGCGCAGCCCGGTCTCCTTCTTCACGGTCCGGGCGATCCGATTCGCGCCGTCGGCGAACGTGCGCCACTGCGCCTCGTTCATTCCGTGCTCGGGAAGGATCCGCCCGGCCATCAGCGTCCGCAGCGCGTCGGTATAAGGGTCGTTGCCGAGGACAACCAGGTTGTCCGGCCCGCCCACCTCGGCGAGCTGGCGCGCGGTGCGCAGGACATCGGCCTCGTCCGCCCCCAGACGCGAAGGATCGTGGAGGTGGACGGACACCCAGGAGGCCAGGAGCTTCAGTTGCCGCCTGTCCAGCTCCCGCCGCAGCGCGCGCGGATCGGTGGGCATGAAGCCCCAATCCCCGAGCTCGGTGCCGGCATAACCCGCCTCGTGCATCTCGTCGAGCACGCGGGCATAGCCCCCGCGCTCGCCTTCCACGTTCTCGATGACGCCCCACGAGCAGGGCGCGTTCGCGACCTGGATCATGCGTGCCTCCTTACTCCTTGTCGACCGTCTCCCACCGTTTCGACTCCCACGAGCGGATGATCGCCTGTTGCACCCGGGCGACGGCCGCCGCCTCGCGGAAGCCGGGCTCGCCCTGCTTGCCCGACGCGATCGAGGAGAGGAACTCGTACGCCTCGATGACCTTGAGGTCGTCGTAGCCGAGGCTGATGCCCGGGCCCGGGTTGAAATGCCGGTGATACGGATGCGCCGGCCCGGAGAGGACGGTGGTGTAGCCCTCCTGGGCCAGGTCGTCGTCTCGCCGGAACTGGAGCTGCAGCTCGTTCATCCTCTCGAAATTCCACTTCACCGCGCCTTTGGTCCCGTGGAGCTCGAAGGACATGTCGCACTTGGCGCCGTTGATCACCCGGCAGGACTCGAGGAGGCCGCGCGCGCCGTTCTGGAAATGGACCAGGGCGCTCGCGTAGTCCTCGTTGGTCACGTCCCCCATCGGGCCGTCGCTGCGGCCCTTGTCGTAATGAGTGCCGCTGCCGGGCTGCTGGATG
>Ga0209267_1001666_pt1 | contig 14984 bp, 4 predicted proteins | sample GraSoiAngelo_137_FD_185894 | JGI IMG/M metagenome (GOLD analysis project Ga0209267, IMG submission 185894) | Grasslands soil microbial communities from the Angelo Coastal Reserve, California, USA - 14_0929_09_30cm (SPAdes) (version 2) | ecosystem: Environmental > Terrestrial > Soil > Grasslands ... | reverse complement strand
ACGCGCGCTGAAATTCCCGAGTCCGACAAGTGGGATCTGGCGCATCTCTTCGCCGACATCAGTAAATGGCAGGAAGATTTCAAGTGGGTGCAGCAAACATATCCGCGAATCAAAGAGTGGAAGGGCAGGCTGGGCGCCTCGGCGAAAAATCTGGGTGAGTGTTTGGAATTCGAGAAGGCGCTCAATCTGAACCTGGAACGTCTCTATCACTTTGCATCACTGCAAGTGGCCGAGGACAGCGCGAAGACCGAATATCTCGCACGGGTCGGACAGATTCAGAACCTGCTGACCAAAATCGGCGAAGCCTTTGCGTTCGTAATTCCGGAGATTGAAGCAATCGACGACGAGACGTTCGCGAAGTTCATTGTCGATCCAGCGTTGGCTGATTGGCGGATTAAGTTGCACAAAATTCGCCGGCTGAAGCCGCACGTGCTGTCAGAGCCGGAGGAACGAATTCTCGCTCTGGGCGCTGCCGCATTGAGTGGCTACGACGATACCTTCTCGCAGCTGACGGACGTCGATATGAAGTTTGGTGCGCTGGTCGATGACACTGGCCGCGAAAAACCGCTCACCCAAAGTTCATTCAGCTCCTTTTTGGTGAAACGCGATCCCGGCCTCCGGAAATGCGCGTTTGAGCAGTTCTATGCCGAATTCCAGGACCACCAGTACACACTCGCCAGTTCGCTCGCCTATTCCGTGAAAGCCGACGTGTTTCGCGCGCGCGCCCGAAATTATTCTTCGTCACTCGAAGCCGCCTTGTTTCCAGACGATGTGCCGGCGGCGGTTTATGAGGGGTTGATTAAAGCTGTTCGCGTGAATTTGGCGCCGCTGTTTCGCTATTTCGAATTACGGCGGCGCGTGCTCGGCTTGAAGGAGCTTCATCACTACGACACCTACGTTCCGATGGTAGCGGAGATCGAGACGCACATTTCGTTCGATCAAGCAGTCGAGCACGTGGTCACGGCATTGCAGCCGCTCGGCAAAGAATATGTCGATGTTTTGGAAAGGGGTTTGCGCGGCCGCTGGTGCGATCGTTATGAAACGAAAGGTAAACGGAGCGGCGCATTTTCATCCGGAAGTTACGGTGCGCCGCCTTACATCCTGATGAATTACAAGGAAGATGTGTTTGCCGATGTTTACACGCTCGCGCACGAAGCCGGCCATTCAATGCACACCTGGTTCTCGCAGAAATCGCAAAAGTATCAGGATTACGACTATCCGATTTTTCTCGCCGAAGTGGCGTCGACCCTTAATGAAGAATTGCTCACGCATCATCTGCTCGAGCAAACGCGCGATCCCAAAATGCGCGCTTACATCATTAATCGGCAGGTCGACGACATTCGCGGCACGCTTTTCCGGCAAACGATGTTCGCCGAATTTGAGAAGGTCATCCACGAGGTCGAGGAAGCCGGTGACGCGTTGACATTGGATGTTTTTAAATCGGAATACCACAAACTGCTCACGGGTTATTTCGCGGAAAATCTCTTGCTCGATCCGCAACTCGATCTGGAATGCTTGCGCATCCCGCATTTTTACGGCGCGTTTTATGTTTACAAGTACGCTACCGGAATTTCTGCCGCCGTGGCGCTTTCGGAAAAAGTTTTGCGAGGCGATGCTGGCGCAGTCGACGCTTACCTCGAGTTTCTGAAATCGGGCGGTTCGAAATTTCCGCTGGAAACGTTAAAAGCGGCCGGCGTCGACATGACGACCCCAAAGCCGATTGAGAGCACGCTGCAGTTATTCGAACGCCGGCTCGGGGAACTAGAAGAATTGCTCCTGCCGGCTTGCTAATTCATTCCAATACCGCGTTTGGCAAGCTCTTTGCTTAAAGCCATGGGTGGACTTCGAATGGCGATTGCGGGCGGCGGTCGGTTATGCCGAACTCGGCATGAACCGCGAGTCGATCGCCGAGTTAAACGCGATCGACACCCCGTCGCAAATCCTGCCGGAAGTCCTGCAATTGCGACTCCATCACCTGATGCGGGAGAAAAAATGGGCGCGCGCCTTGACGGTCAGCCGCAAGCTTTGCCAGGTCGCGCCGCACTGCAGCGCTGGATTTCTTCATGCTGGTTTCTGTTTGCACGAACTCGGGAAAACTGCGCAAGCCAAGAAACTTCTTATGAAAGGGCCGGCCACGCTGCTCCGGGAGCCAATTTATTATTACAACATGGGCTGCTACGATGCGCTTCTCGGAAATGCGAAATCGGCCCAGGTCCATTTGCTCACCAGTTTCAAAATGGATCCATCGTTTCGCGACATCGCGAAGAAAGATCCCGATCTCAAGGCGATCCAGGAATTGATCTGATCGGCGGGACGGTCGCCGCGGCGACTCGCGTCCGAAGAAAATGTGGACGACACAGAGGTCGTCCCTCCATGTTTGTTTAATGCAATTACACGCAGATGAACTGCGTTCTTGTCTCGAGCCACTGTTTCGAGAGAACTTCGAGAAGTTCGGCGAGCTCGGCGCGGCAATCTCGGTTTGGCAAAATGGAAAGGAGTTGCTCGAACTTCATGGCGGATTTAGGGAGGCGCGTCGCGAACAACCTTGGACGGATGACACACTCGTTCTGATTTGGTCGGCGACTAAAGGACTTGGCAGCGCGTGTCTCCTGCATGTCTTACAGGAACACAAGATTGACATTGAACGTCGGGTAGGGGAGTTCTGGCCGGAATTCGCGCAGGCTGGAAAAGAAAGCATCACACTGGGAGAACTGCTTTCGCATCAAGCAGGATTGGCGGCGTTAGATCGAAAAGTTGACGTTCTCGATCACGCGGCGGTCGTCGATGCTCTTGCGAAACAAGAACCGAACTGGCCGCCGGGAACTGCGCACGGCTATCACGCGCGCACGTTCGGCTTTCTTCTTGACGAACTCGTCAGGCGAATTTCCGGGACAACATTGGGTGAATACTGGCGCAAAGCTTTTGCCGATCCGCTCGGTCTCGATCTTTGGATCGGTTTGCCAGAACAGGAAAATGGGCGCGTAGCGACGATGTATGCCGCCCGGGCTGGGAAACCGCCCGAGCCGGCCCAATTTTATCGCGCTGTGGCAAAGCCCGGAACCTTTGCGCACAAGGTCTTCGGTTCGCCGCATGGATTAAATGCCGTCAGCGCGATGAACAAACCGGAGATCCGCGCGAAGGCGATCGTCTCCTTTGGTGGAATCGGCAATGCAAGCGCGCTTGCGAGATTCTACGCGCTGCTGGCAAACGGCGGATGCATTGGAGATCGAGAGTTCTTTTCAAAGAAGACGATCGGTCGGATGACGGCAACATTGACCGACGGAGTTGATCGCGTTTTTCAAATTCCGACTGCTTTCTCTGCTGGATTTATGAACGACTCGAAAAAATCGACGCGAAAGATTTTTGGAAGATCGACATCATCATTCGGTCATCCCGGCGCTGGCGGCGGTCACGCTTTTGCCGATGCCGAAAACAAAATCGCGTTCGCCTATGTGATGAATCAAATGGAACAAAGCGTTTTGCCGAATGAAAAATCGTTGCGCTTGGTGGATGCGATTTATTTCCAACGTGGGTAAAATTATTCGCGAAGGGTGTGCGATCTGCTAATTTTTTTAGCGTGCTCCCCGCTAGAATGATTTCGTTTCGAAAGCTGGGTTTATTTTCAGCGGTACTCGCGGCCGCGCCTGCCATTTTCGCGGTGGACGTTCTGACCTGGCATAACGATCTCGCACGAACCGGGCAAAATCTGAACGAGACCATTCTCACGCCGGCGAACGTCAATTTTAACCAGTTCGGCAAAGTTTTTGTCATTCCGACCGACGGACAGGTTTACGCGCAACCGCTTTATGTTTCGAATCTCACGATCCACGGAAATGGCGTCCATAACGTGGTCTATATCGCGAGCGAGCATGACACAGTTTACGCCTGCGATGCGGACAATGGCGCAGTGCTTTGGCAGATTTCTCTTCTCAAGGCGGGAGAAACACCGTCCGATAGTCGCGGCTGTTCGCAGATCACGCCCGAGATCGGCATCACGGCGACGCCCGTGATCGATCGAAGCGCCGGATTAAACGGAACGATCTACGTCGCGGCAATGAGCAAGGACGGCTCTGGAAATTATTTTCAGCGTCTTCACGCGCTCGATCTGACTACCGGCGCGGAGCAAAGCGGGAGCCCGGTTAATGTAGCGGCAAGTTACCCCGGAAGCGGAGATAACAGCAGCGGTGGCAACGTTTATTTCGATCCGGCCCAATACAAGGAGCGCGCCGGTTTGGTGCTGAACAGCGGAATCATTTACACGACGTGGGCGTCGCATTGCGATATCCGACCGTACACCAGTTGGGTCATTGCTTACGACCAAACGAGCCTGGCCAGGGTGCGTGTAATTAATCTTACTCCTAACGGAAGCGAGGCCGCCATCTGGGCAAGCGGCGCCGCCCCCGCTGTCGATGCAAGCGGAAACATCTTTGCGCTCACCGGTAACGGAACGTTCGAGACCAGCTTGGATGCGAACGGATTTCCCAATCGCGGCGATTTTGGGAATTGTTTTGTCAAACTGTCGACCGCGAACAACAGCCTCCAGGTCGCAGATTACTGGACGATGTATAACACGGTCGCTGAGTCGAATGCTGATACAGACCTTGGCTCAGGCGGCGCGGTCCTCCTTCCGGACATGACAGATGTAAACGGCGTCACGCGCCACCTCGTAGTCGGTGCCGGAAAAGATGGCCATATCTACATCGTGAATCGGGATAACATGGGGAAATTCAATTCTGTTTCGAACGCGAACATCTATCAGGATGTTCCGGGGGTCACGGCCAGCGGCGAGTGGGGGACGCCAGCTTATTTTAAGAACACGCTTTATATCGGCGGCAGGGGTGACAATTTGAAGGCCTTCAAATTTAGTAGTGCGAAGTTAGCAACGACACCGGCATCGATCAGCAGCGTCACGTTTAGTTATCCGGGTACGACTCCGAGCATCTCGGCAAATGGAACTTCAAACGGCATCGTTTGGGTCGAACAAATCGCTTCTGGCGCTGTATTGCGAGCGTACGACGCGGCTGATCTAACAACGGAACTCTTTAATAGCACTCAGGCGGCGAATAACCGGGATCAATTTGGAACCGGTAACAAGTTTGCCGTTCCGACAATTGCCAACGGCAAAGTGTATGTTGGTACCACCAGCGGAGTCGGTGTTTTTGGTCTGCTCAATTCCCCGACCCCGACGCCAACTCCAACCGCAACTCCAACTCCAACACCAACGCCGACGCCAACGGCAACCCCAACACCAACGCCGACGCCAACGGCAACCCCAACAGCCACTCCCACCGCGACACCGACACCAACCCCGACTGTCACCCCAACGCCCACGCCAACCCCGGGTCCGGCTGTAATGCTGAGCCCGACTCCGGGATCTACCTTTACTTCGTCAAGCGTCACTTTCCAATGGAGTGCGGGAAGTGCTAATGCTTATGTTCTTTTTGTGGGAAGTTCGCCGGGCAGCGGAAACATCTACACTTCGTCCGTATTGACCGTCCGTTCGATTACCGTAAACAATATTCCCACCGACGGGCGCACCATTTACGTGAGGTTGTATTCCAGGGTCAACACCTCCTGGGTATTTAACAGCTACACCTACCAGGCATTCAATTCTTCAGCGACCCCTACACCGACTCCTACGCCTACGCCCACCGCGACCCCAACGCCAACTCCAGCCTCTGCTGTTGCGAAGCCCTTTATCTTTCCGAATGGTGGAACGTTTTCGCAAAACGTTACCGTGCACATTTTCTGCAGCACCTCCGGAGCGACGATTTACTACACACTTGATGGAAGTACGCCGACGACGAGTTCGTCCGTCTATCCAAGTGGTGACGGTATTCTGCTCTCCGGCGCGGGGACCAAGACGGTTAAGGCAATCGGAGTAAAGACTGGCTTGAGCAACAGCGCGATTGCTACAGCTACGTTTCAGATCCAGTAGAATTTCCCGTTAAGACACTGTGGCGAAAAGCGTCTCCCCTGAGAACTAGAGAACGCAGCCGGCAATCCGAGCCGGAGGGGCACTGCTGCCACTACAGAAATTACTCGCCGATAATGGTGAGCGAGACGTGACGGCAATGCGCGGCCCGGCGGTGCTCGAACAGAAAAACAGAAAAATTCCCTGCCAGGTGCCGAGCTGCATCTTGCCATCAACAATCGGCACACTCTCGCTCATGCTCGTCAGGACCATCCGAATGTGTATACTTATATTACAAAATCCTTTGTTAGGCCGAGCTATTTCGATCAAAAACATCGTGCAACATCGTGTTTGCGCATGTAGTATCCCGTCTTGAATCAAATTAATGGATTGGCATGTTTTCTCCTTGCCTAACGACAGCCGAGTTGCTCATCCTCTGACATAGTTTCTGTTGCCGATTTACAGCGGGAAGCGGAAACCTGGACCAGATGTCGAAAGAGCCCATCGCCATCACTGGAATTGGCTGCCGGTTTCCTGGAGGAGCAAACGACCCGGTCTCCTTTTGGAAACTACTCTGTGATGGTGTCGACGCTATCGTCGAAGTTCCGAAGGAAAGATGGGATCTGCGCGCTTTTTACGATCGAGCTCCGGCGACGCCAGGCAAGACGAACATCCGCCACGGTGGATTTATCGACGGTATCGATCAATTTGATCCGGAGTTTTTTGGCATCTCTCCTCGAGAGGCGCCGTGCATAGATCCGCAGCAACGGTTGTTATTAGAGGTTGCCTGGGAGGCCATCGAAGATGGGGGCGAGGTGCTCGATCTGGTCCCTGGTTCAGGCACCGGCGTGTTCGTGGGGGTTTCAACGTGTGACTATCAAGCCCTCCAAGGCACGCTCGAAGAAGGTGCATTCGTCAATCTTTACACGAATATGGGTTGCGCGCAGAGCATCGCGGCCAATCGGATTTCGTATTGTCTAAATCTCCTGGGTCCGAGCATCGCTCTAGATACGGCGTGTTCCTCTTCATTAAGTGCCGTCCACCTAGCATGTCAGAGTCTTTGGGATGGTCAGTGCTCGCTGGCATTGGCCGGCGGAGTTAATGCGATGCTTTCGCCGGTGGTCTCGATCTCTCTCGGCAACGCGTCGATGCTTTCTCCGGATGGACGTTGCAAAGCGTTCGATGCCAGTGCGAACGGATATGTCCGCGGCGAAGGGGTAGGCATAGTCTTGCTAAAACCTTTGGCGCGGGCGCTGGCGGACGGCAGTCCAATCTATGCGTTAATTCGCGGGACGGCGACTAATCAAGACGGCCGGAGCATCGGCATAACGGTACCAAATGGCAAAGCGCAGGAAACGTTGGTAGGACAGGCCTGTCGAGCAGCGGATATTCTGCCGAGCGAAATTCATTATGTTGAAGCTCATGGGACAGGCACGCCTGTAGGTGATCCCATTGAAGCGCACGCGTTGAGCGCGGTTTTATGCTGTGAACGCGCCAATGGCAACCAGTGCATAATTGGCTCGGTCAAAACGAACATTGGACATCTCGAGGCCGGAGCCGGCATCGCGGGCTTGATCAAGGTGGCGCTGATGCTGCGGCACAGGATGATCCCGCCGCATCTGCACCTTGTCACACCGAATCCGACCATCGAGTTCGAGAAACTGAAGCTGCGGGTGCCTCGAGATCTGGAGCCACTTCCGACCGGCCGCGTCTTGGCCGGTGTTAATTCCTTCGGCTTCGGCGGGGCCAATGCCCACGCCGTTCTTGAGAGCCCGCCGGCCGAGTCGAGCATTTCGAATCTTGAGGTTCGAAACAAGCAACCGGAGACTAACGGACCATGGCTCCTTTCGATCTCAGCCCGGGCTGCTGAGGTTTTACCTAAATCTGCCCGCCGCTACGCCGGCTTCATGGCCGAGAATGTGAGGCAACCGGCGAGTTGGTTGCGCGATATTTGTTATACCGCGAGCTTGCATCGCGCGCACCATGAGCACCGTTTGACGGTGGTAGCCGGAACCGCCGCCGATTTTGCGGAAAAGCTGGAGGCGTTCGCCAACGGTGAATCGCGACCTGGTTTATCGTCCGGTCACGTCCGGCCAGATCGCAAGCTGGCCTTCGTCTTCAGCGGCCAGGGACCGCAATGGTGGGCGATGGGCCGCGAGCTTGCCGCGCAAGAACCGGTTTTTCGGGCCAAGATCGAGGAATGCGATCGCTTGCTGCGACAATGGAGCCCGTGGTCTCTACAGGAAGAAATGTCAGCGCGTGAGGTCTATTCTCGCCTGCAGGAAACCGCGCTCGCGCAGCCCGCGATTTTTGCCATTCAGGTGGCGCTGGCGGCGTTGTGGTCCTCCTGGGGGATCAAGCCAGACATGGTTGTCGGCCACAGTGTCGGAGAAATCGCCGCCGCTCATGTCGCGGGCGTGCTGTCGCTGGAAGAGGCGGCGCGAACCATTTTCCATCGCGGCCGCTGCATGCGTTTAGCTCCGGAGACGGGGAGAATGCTGGCGGCAGCGTTGCCGGAAGCTGAAGCGCGCAGTTTCCTGCAAGAGAGAGGAGACAGCCGAGTTTCCATCGCGGCGGTCAACAGTCCGTCGTCGGTGACATTTTCCGGCGAGGCCGAGCGTCTTCTGGCGCTTGAACCGGCATTAAAGGAGCGCGGCGTCTTTTGTCAGTTTCTGCGCGTTCAAAACGCGTTCCACAGCGCAGAGATGGATCCAGTGCAACACGATCTCCTCGAATCGTTGCGCAATCTCGCGGTTCAGTCGCCCCAATTGCCGCTCTTTTCATCCGTCACGGGTGCCGCCGTGGATGGGGCCCGCCTCGATGCGGCATACTGGTGGCGCAACGTTCGCGAGACGGTGCGTTTTGCCGACGCCGTCGACGGGATGCTGAAAAACGGTTGCACCAGCTTCGTGGAGATCAGTCCGCACCCGGTTCTCGCCGGTTCTCTGGCCGAGTGCGCGCGACACCGGGTTAACGAACCTCTGGTTTTACCCTCGTTAAAGCGCGGTGAAAGCGAGCGGGTCACAATGCTTTCATCGTTAGGCGCGCTCCACGGCGCGGGTTACCCGGCGAATTTGGCCGCCCTGTTCCCGGCTGGCGGGAGTTGTCTGCGCCTTCCGGCATATCCCTGGAAACATCAGCGCTACTGGCAGGAAAGAGATGAGGCGCGCCGAAACCGGCTCCCCGATTCTCTGCATCCCCTGCTCGGCCGCAGGTTCATGGCGGCGAATCCCTATTGGACGACCAGGATCGAGGGCGCAGCCCGTCGACTTCTGGCGGATCATCGCGTGCAGGGGAAAATCATTTTTCCGGCAGCCGCCTATGTCGAGATGGCATTGGGCGCCGGCCGCCAGCTTTATGGCACTGATAGTTGCGTTGTAGAGGACGTCGAACTTCGCAAGCCCCTGTTCCTGCCCGAATCCGGCGAAGCCCCCCGCCTTCAATTCAGTTACAATTCAACTGAAACAGCGTTCCAGGTTCTTAGTCGGCCCAAAGACTCGCAGGAATTTTGGGTTGTTCATTGTTCCGGCAGATTGCTGCAAGCGCCCGCGGCCGATCGTCCAACCGAAGGTCTGGCCGGGCTGCAGGAGCGGTGTCAGCACGAGACGTCCCGGACCGAAGTCTATCGGCGACTCGCCGATCTCGGACTTCAATACGGACCTCGGTTTCAGGGTATCAGCAGCACCTGGCGCGGGCAGGACGAGGCGCTCAGCTGGATTGAACTGCCGGTTGCGGGAGACGACGAGGCCTATCAAGTGCCGCCACAGCTCCTGGACAGCTGTTTTCATTCACTCATGACCGCGTCGGAGGACCTTTTTGGAGAGAGGCTCTTTCTTCCCATTCGTATCAAGAGACTCCGCTTGCATGGAAAATTCCCAACGAAGTTTTGGGTCCACGCGCGGATGACAAAAAAGCTGGGCGGAATCGTAGAGGCACGCTTTCGGATGATGGAACCCGGGGGAGAAGTCTTATTGGAGATCGACGGCTTCGAGGCCCAGGCCGTCGAAGGCTCGCGCCACGTTGGAGGATCCGATCTCGACAACGCCCTTCATGACTTTCAGTGGCAACTCCAGAGCCGTGCTGAGAATGAAGCCCGGACGCGATCGGATTTCCTTCCCGATCTGTCATCCCTGACCCGGGGCTTACGGAAAGCCGCCCGGCAAAGCAGCTCTGAGATCATCGGCGGCGTTCTGAAAAGGGACGTTGATCGCTTGTGTGCGTACTATATTATAGGGGCTCTTCGGCAGCTCGGCGTTGAACTGCGAGCGGGCGAGCGTATCGCCGCGGCGTCGCTCTACGCTCAAGTCGTCTCGCCACACCACATGGTGCTCGGACGCTTCCTCCAAATTCTGGAAGAAGACCAACTCCTTAAAAAGACGGATTCGGACTGGATCGTTAGAAAGACACCGGCGAAGACCGATGTGGAAAAGGTCTGGCGCTCAATCTTCAGCCGCGTCCCCGCCTTCCTTCCAGAACTATCCGTTCTGCGATTGTGCGGGCTGCGATTGGCGGAGGTGCTCCGAGGACAAACCGATCCGCTGGAGCTTCTGTTCGGCCAGAATTCGTTTATCGAACAGATTTACGGCGACAGTGTCAGCGTCCGCCCATACTTCCGCATCGTCCGGGAAACGATTGAGGCCGTGGTGGCAAATTTGCCCGAGGGACGCAAGCTCCGCTTTCTCGAGGTGGGCGCAGGTACCGGGGGCCTGACATCCGCCGTTCTAACGGAACTGGCGACATCGCTGCCGGAGCAGGTCGAATACGTCTTCACGGATTTATCGAGCCATTTCCTTACGAACGCGGAACAAAAATTCCACGACCGCCCTTTCATGCGTTTTCAAACGCTCGATTTGGACAAACCTCCGCCTGAACAGGGTTTGGCCGAGCATTCATTCGATGTCATCCTCGCGTCGCACGTTCTGCACGCCACTCCGGATTTACGACGATCGCTCGGCCATATCAGACAGCTTTTGGCGCCCGGCGGCTTCCTTGTCCTGGTCGAGTTTGATCGGGCGGAGCGCTGGATCGACCTCGTTTTTGGACTAACGAAGGGCTGGTGGGGCTTTGCCGATTCCAATCTCCGTTCAGGCTCGCCCCTGCTAAGCCGCGCCCAATGGCTGACGCTGTTAAATGAGGAAGGGTTTCGCGACGCAGCCGCTCTCCCTGACTCAGACAAGAAGCGCGAGGCTTACCAGGTGGTCCTGCTGGCACGCGGTCCTGCGCGGATTCGTCATCGAGCGCCGATTCCGAGAGCGACGACGGACACAATTCGAAGCTGGCTTTTGCTTGCCGGTGAGGACGAGACAGCGCAAAACGTTGCGACGCACATGGCCGCGCGTGGAGACAGGTGTTTCCTGGTCACGGCGGGTCCGGCCTATCGAGAAATCGCGGACGGCAATTTCCAGATTCGGCCGGCGAAGAAAGAAGACATGCAGCGCGTGGTCGAGGCCGCTCTTGCTCGGAACGCCGGGCTGACCGGTGTCATTTTTCTTTGGAGCGCCGACCGGGCCGGAAAGCCTGAGCCATCCCTTTCAGAGATTCAACAAAGCCAGCGGAGGGGCTGCGACAGTGTGCTCACACTCGTCCAGGCACTGGCGGCGCTAGATCATCCGCCCCAACTCTGGCTGATCACGCGCGGAGCGCAGCCGGCCGGACGAGTCAAGCACATGTCCGTAAGGCAAAGCTCACTGTGGGGCATGGGGAGGGTCATCATGAACGAGCATCCGCGGCTTCGCTGCCGGATGATCGATCTCGACCTCGACCGCAGCCAAAGCGAAATCCAATCGTTAATTGAAGAACTGGATAACGAATCCGCCGACGAAGAGATTGCTCTGCGCGGCTCGGCGCGATACGCCTTGCGTGTGACGCGCAGTTCGGCGGCCGCGCGCGGAGTTTGTCAGCTGCCTCGGGGCACCCCGTTCCGCCTGGAGATCACCAAGCCCGGGGTATTGGACGACTTGATGCTGAGACCGATCCAGCGGCGTCGTCCCGGCCCGGGAGAAGTCGAAGTGGAGATCGAGGCCACCGCGTTGAACTTCCGAGATGTCATGAAAGCGCTCGGCATGTATCCGCGAGAATTGGACGATTACTTCATGCTCGGTTCGGAGTCCGCCGGGCGTATCGTGGCAATCGGCGAGGGCGTGGCCGACTTTCGCATCGGAGACCGAGTCCTCGCTCTGGTTACTCCCGCCCTGTGTTCGCATGTTTGCTGCCCCGCGGGCTTGTTTTCTCGTTACCCGCGCAACCTGAGCAGCATCGATGCCGTGACAATTCCAGTTGCATTCGTTACCGCCGCCTACGCGCTCCGGCATATCGCCAAAATGACGGCAGGCGAGCGTGTGCTGATTCATTCGGCCGCGGGTGGCGTCGGATTGGCCGCCGTGCAGATGGCTCTGAGCGATGGCTGTGAAGTTTTCGCCACGGCTGGCAACGCCGAAAAACGGGAATTACTGCGCGCTCTCGGCGCCCACCACGTCCTTGATTCCCACACCCTCAACTTCGCCGACGAAGTGATGGAGATTACCGGCGGAGAAGGCGTCGACATCGTGCTCAATTCACTGGCAGGTGAGGCCCTCACCCGCAGTCTTGAGCTGCTGCGGCACGGTGGCCGGTTTATCGAAATCGGCAAACGCGATATCTACGGAAACAGCAAAATCGGCCTGCGACCATTTCGGACCGATATCACTGTGCGGGCGCCGGATTTTCACAATCTAGTCTTTCGGGACCCGCGGCTGGTGAAACGAATGTGGAAGAAGATCATGTCCGACATTGAACAAGGCAGGCTGCACCCGTTGCCGCGACGGCTGTTTCCGATGACGGAGGCAGTCTCCGCTTTTCGGTGCATGATGCGGGGCACGCACGTCGGGAAAATTGTCCTGACCGTGAGCGGGAAAGAAGCGGTCATGGAACCGCTGCCCAAGGCGAGAAAATTGCGCTTTGATGACGATGCCAGCTATTTGATCACGGGTGGGTTAAGCGGGTTTGGCCTGGCCACGGCCAAGTGGATGGCCGAACGAGGAGCGCACCATCTTGTTTTGGTCGGCCGAAGCGGGGCGTCGACCGAGGAAGCGCGCCGAGCCGTGGAGGAATTGCGACGGAAATCTGTCGACGTCACCATCGGCCGGGCTGATGTGTCGAACGAAGCACAACTCGCCGCCGTGCTTGACGATGTTCGTCGTCGCCTGCCACCACTTCGAGGTGTGATCCACGCTGCGATGGTCCTGGACGACAGCACTATTCTCCAACTCGATCCGGAGCGCTTCCGCGCGGTAACGGCGCCGAAGATCGACGGCGCATGGAATCTTCATCGCCAGACTTGTGGCGATCCGCTGGACTTTTTTGTTCTCTTTTCTTCGGTTTCCTCGGCGGTCGGCATTACCGGGCAGGCAAACTATGCCGCCGCCAACACATTTCTAGACAGCCTGGCTCATTACAGGCGCAGCCAGGATCTGCCCGGTCTCAGCGTGAACTGGGGAGGAATCCGGGGAGTCGGTTATATCGAGCGGCACGCGGCGGTGAAAGAATCCCTCGCTCACATGGGACTCGCGGCGATGGACGTGGACGCGGCTTTGGTCGTGCTGGGTCGCCTGTTGCAAACACCCTGTGCGCAAATGGGGGTTTTTGAGGTTGACTGGAACGTGTGGGTCAAGGGCCTCTTCGGACGGTTCCCGTCGAGGTTCTCGTCGTTAATCTCCCGCACTGATGACGCCAACGAAGAGGTCGCGCAAGGCAAGGCGCTGCGGGAAGCTCTTCTTTCAGCGACGGACGCGGCGCGCCGCGAATTGATGGGATCCTTTCTCCGTCGGCAGGCCGCGCAGGTCATGCGGAGCTCCCCGGCCAGCCTCGACGTCTCAAAACCACTGCACGAGCTCGGCCTGGACTCACTGATGGCGGTCGAATTGACTAACCGGATCGAAGGCGAACTCGGTCTGGCTCTGCCCAGCGGAACACTCATGGGCAGTCAGAATTTGTCCGCCATGGCGGCGATCCTGGTAGAGATCATCAAAAGCTCATCCCCCGAAATCGATCATCGCTCCAATGGAGCGAAGCCAACGGCACTTAACGGAACAAACGAGGTCCTTCCGGCCAATTCGTTAGGCCGCGAACTGGAAGATCACCGCGCCCGAACCCCGCCAAGGTCGCGGTGAATTGAGCCGATTTCATGCCGCTCCGTTACCAAACGCGGTTGAGAACGACTTCAACTTTGCTGCTGGCACTGATGCTAAGTGCAAGCGGTTGCGGAAGACACGATGCGTCACGCGATCGACCGCACAGGGCGGGAGATCGGCTTAGCGTAACTGCTCTTGGGCGTGTTACTCCCGGACGGTCTGTGCTTGCAATCGCAGCGCAGCCCGGCAGCCGAATCGCAAAACTGGAAGTGGTCGAAGGCCAAAAGGTCAAAGCTGGCGACGTGCTGGCCTATCTCGACGCGCACTCGCTGAGATTGCCCGAACGGGATGCGGCCAAGACCGCGCTGGACCAGGCGTGGGAACGCGAGGAAACCGAAACGGCCTACGCGCACGCGCTTGTCGATCAAAGCTCACACGCCGTGCAAATGCTCGAGCTGGCCGCCCAGCATGAACGTCAGGAATTGAATCGCTTCGAGAAGCTGGCCTCGGAAAAAACCGTCGAGGAACAGCGCCTCGACACTCAAAGATTTGTCGCGAAAAGCCGCGAACTCGAGCTGGGCAAAGTGAAATCCGAATTGCAATCCGCGCAGGCGGCTTTGGCTCGTGTCCGCAGCACGGTGGGGCTTCCGTCCGCGCAGGCAAACCTGAATGTCGCGGAGGCCCAGCTCGAGCTCACCACCATTCGAGCGCCGATCGACGGTGAGATTCTGAAAATCCTCACCTATCCCGGGGAACGGATTGGAAACGACCCGATCCTGAAAATGGGCGACACCACTAATATGTATGTGGTCGCGGAAGTGGAAGAAAACGACGTAGCCGCTGTTCGTGTGGGGCAGCGCGCTACGATCACAAGCGAGGCGGTGAATGAACCGCTGCAGGGCACGGTCGAGGAAATCGGACGTCTCATTTATAAGAACGACATCTTCAACCTGGACCCGCGG
>Ga0209267_1001657_pt1 | contig 15049 bp, 9 predicted proteins | sample GraSoiAngelo_137_FD_185894 | JGI IMG/M metagenome (GOLD analysis project Ga0209267, IMG submission 185894) | Grasslands soil microbial communities from the Angelo Coastal Reserve, California, USA - 14_0929_09_30cm (SPAdes) (version 2) | ecosystem: Environmental > Terrestrial > Soil > Grasslands ... | reverse complement strand
CGGCGCGGGCGCCAACGCCCGCCACGCCATCGGCACCGGGGTCGTCGGCGGGATGCTGAGCGCGCTGGTGCTCGGCGTGCTCTGGATCCCGGTGTGTTACGTTGCCGTGCGGCGGCTCATCGGGGACAAGCTCGATGAGCCGGGTTCGAGAAGCGCGGGCGCGGCGCCCTCGGGCGGCGGCGCCGTGGTCGCGCCTGCGCAGCGGCGCGAGGACTAAGGCGTTTGGCGGCTCATCGAGCCGCTCGAGGCGTCGAGGCAGCGCTCCAGGAGAAAACACGCCCGGCCCGAAGCGCGCGAGATCGGGCTCCGCCCATAGCCGAGCGGGGCGAGCGAGCAGATCGCCTCGACCGTGCGCAGCATCGAGTAGTGGTTGTAGGGCACGTCCAAAGTTGACTGGAGGGACAGGGCAAACATGAAATTCAGCACGCTATTCCCGGTCATTGTCGCCGCCGTCGCGGCGGCCTCCGCAGCGCAATCGATAGCGCGACCGCGGATCATCGTGGCAATTTCCGTAGACGAGTTCTCGGCCGATCTGTTTACTGAATACCGGCCGCTGTTCAAGGCTGGATTGCATCGCCTGCAGACCGGCGTCGTATTTCCGGCCGGATACCAGAGTCATGCTGCGACCGAGACCTGTCCCGGCCACTCCACGATACTGACCGGATCCCGTCCCGCGCGCACCGGCATCATCGCTAACGAATGGTACGACCAATCGCTCGGCAGGGCGGATAAGAAAGTGTACTGCTCGGAGGACCCCTCACTACCAGGTTCCTCTTCAACGAATTTCACTGTTTCTGCGCAATTCCTCAAGGCTCAGACGTTGGGTGACCGTCTGAAGTCGGCTAGCCCCGGCAGTCGTGTCGTCTCTGTCGCTGGCAAGGATCGCGCGGCGATCATGATGGGTGGCCACGCAATGGATCAGGTGTGGTTTTGGAGCGGGAAATCCTTCGTAACGCTGAAGGGCATGGATCAGCCGACGCCGGCCATCGTCGACAAAGTGAACGCCTCGATAGCGGTTGGGGTCATGAAGCCCGATCTACCGGTACTGCCGGAACCGTGTCGTGTCCGCTCGGTTCCAGTGGCCGTTGCAGATAAGACTGTCGGCGTTCCACGCGAGCGCAGAGCGGGCGATTTTCAGGGTTTCCAGACCTCACTGGCGTTTGATCGAGCGACGACCGATATTGCAATCGGACTGATTCGCGAGCTCCATCTGGGCGCGGGCAAAGCGCCCGATGTGTTGTCAATCGGTCTTTCCGCGACCGATTACGTGGGTCATACATTCGGCACGGAAGGCGCCGAAATGTGCGCCCAGCTTTTGGGCGTGGATGAGAACGTTGGACGAATTCTGGCGGCCCTCGACGCCACGCACCAGCCCTATGTCGTGGTGCTCACCGCCGATCACGGTGGCCACGACCTCCCCGAGCGCAATAAAATCCATGGCTTCCCCGATGCCACTCGCGTGGATGCGGCGCTCCTGCCTGCCAACATGAGCAGGCAGCTCGCGGCGGAGTTTAATCTTCCCGAGCCCGTGCTGCTGGGTGTCGCGCCCTTTGGCGATATCTATCTCGCTCGAGGCATTCCCGGCAATGTTCGCTCGAGAGTGCTGGAAGCCGCGAAGGCACGCTATCTTGCACACCCACAGGTGGCCGCAGTCTTTACCCCGGCTGAGCTTCGCCGGCTGCCACTTCCTTCGGGACCGGCGGACGAATGGTCACTGGCGGATCGCTTCCGGGCCAGCTTCGATCCGGAGCGGTCAGGTGATCTCATGGTCGCGCCGAAACCCCACATAACACCGATCATCGACGTGAGCACTTACGTGGCGACCCACGGTTCACCGTGGAACTATGACCGCAAGGTTCCGATTCTCTTTTATCGACCGGGTGTCGCAGGCTTCGAGCAATCGCTACCGGTCGAGACCGTCGACATATTGCCAACCCTGGCCGCGTTGATTGAGCTGCCGGTTCCGTCCGCCGAGATTGACGGCCGCTGTATTAACCTCGATGGCGGTAGGGGAGATAGCTGTGCGTTCGAGCGTCATTGACGAGCGCATGCCATCCGGGATGCGCCCGCCGCCTTGTCCGGGGCTTGCCACTTCCACGCATGCTCGATCTGCACCTCGAGCTCGGGATACTTCGGGCGCCACCCGAGCGTCTCGACGGCCCGGGTCGGGTCGGCAACCAATTGCGGCGGATCTCCGGGCCTTCGCGCTACCACGTCCGCGGCAATTCGACGCCCGGTTACCCGTCTCGCGGCTTCCAGCACGTTTTTAACGGATGCCCCTCGGCCGGTTCCGAGGTTGAGCCTGTCGGATACCCCCCGCTCTTCCAGGAACCGCAACGCGCCGACGTGTGCGTCGGCGAGATCGGCCACATGAACGTAATCCCTGACGCAGGTGCCGTCCGGAGTCGGGTAGTCTCCACCATAAACCGCCACCGACGGGCGCTGCCCAAGCGCGGTGCGAAGAACCAGCGGAATCAGGTGTGTCTCCGGATCATGGTCCTCGCCGATCTCTCCGTCCGGATCCGCACCCGCCGCGTTGAAGTACCGTAGGCAAACGGATTTGATCCCGTGAGCCGCATCGAAATCTTCGAGCATACGCTCCACCATCCGCTTGCTCGCCCCGTAAGGGTTGACGGGGTTCTGCGGATGGGTTTCCTTGATGGGTAAACTTTCCGGCACGCCGTACGTCGAGCAGGAGCTCGAGAATACGATCCTGTCCACCTCGTGATCGCGCATGGACTCGAGCAGCGTCACGGTTCCGCATAGATTATTACGATAGTACTTTCCCGGATTTCCCACCGACTCCCCGACGTAGGCGAAGGCGGCGAAATGCATCACCGCCTCGAGCCGGTATTTGCCCAATACCTCGTCGAGGCGGACTCTGTCGAGAATGTCGCCTTTCTCCAGCGGGCCCCAACGGACAGCCCATTCATGCCCGTGGACGAGATTGTCATAGGCAATCGGCGTGTAGCCCGCCCGTGCGAGCGCCTTGCACGCGTGGGACCCGACATAGCCGGCGCCGCCCGTAACCAGTACATGTCTCGCCACCGATGCGTCCTTCCGCTCTAACGCCTGAAATCACCATCCCGAAAGTACGAGATCGTTCGCCGCAGGCCTTCGTTCAGCGCAACCACGGGTTCCCACTGGAGCATTTGCCTGGCCAATGAAATGTCCGGCTGCCGCTGCATGGGGTCGTCGCTCGGCAGCGGTTCGAAGACGATCTCGGATCTGCTGCCCGTGTTTGCGATCACCTTCCGGGCAAGTTCGAGGATGGTGAACTCCTCCGGGTTCCCGAGGTTGACCGGGCCGGTGAAATCGTCGGAAGTCGCCATCAACCGGACCAATGCCTCGATGAGATCGTCGACATAACAGAACGAGCGCGTCTGCTTGCCGTCTCCGTAGACGGTGATGGGCGCGCCCTTCAAGGCCTGCTCGATGAAATTGGACACCACGCGCCCGTCGTTCGGGTGCATGCGAGGGCCGTACGTGTTGAAAATGCGCGCGACCTTGATCCGGACCTTGTGCTGGCGGCGATAGTCGAAAAAAAGCGTCTCGGCGCAGCGCTTGCCTTCGTCGTAGCAGGAGCGCAGGCCGATGGGGTTGACGTGGCCCCAGTAGTCCTCCGTCTGGGGATGGACGGTAGGGTCGCCATAGACTTCGCTCGTGGATGCCTGAAGAATTTTCGCTTTGGTTCGCTTCGCCAGGCCCAGCATGTTGATCGCGCCGTGTACGCTGGTTTTCGTGGTCTGGACGGAGTCGTACTGGTAATGGATGGGGGACGCGGGGCAGGCGAGATTGTAGATTTCATCCACTTCCACGTAGAGCGGGAAAGTCACATCGTGGCGCAGCAGCTCGAAACGGGGATTGCCGATGAGATGGGCGATGTTGTCCTTGGTTCCGCTGAAGAAATTGTCGGCGCACAGCACGTCGCAGCCGTCGGCGACCAGCCGGTCGCAAAAGTGCGAGCCGAGGAATCCGGCGCCGCCGGTGACGAGGACGCGTTTATGATTGGTGATTTTTTTCATCGGCCGTAATTACGTCCTGAGTCGATAATCGAACGTGTTCCCCGGGGAGCTCAGTTGGTAGAGCGATCGGCTGCTGACCGATTGGTCGCAGGTTCGAGTCCTGCCCGGCGAGGCCCCAGGCCCATTGGAAGGGGATAGCCGACATCTGAGCCCTGCGATGAGCCAAGCAGTAATTGCTCAATCTGACTTGCACGGACCTTCATCGAGAAGGACCGCGCTATGAAGGCAGCTGCTGCGCGACCCATCTCGTCGCAGCGACTCCTGTCCTGCGCCAGTGCGAGCAGGTGGGCCTGGAACTCCCTTGGGTCCTTCGCGAGCAGCCCTGTACGGCCCGCCTCGACGGTCGTTTGCGATGTGGGGTTGTCCATGGTCAGCACCGGGCGGCCGCAGGCCTGAGCCTCGAGTGACGCCTGATATGCACGGTTACTTTCCGACTTCTCGGGAAAGGCAAAGAAATCACAAGCGGCGTAGTACCAAACTACGTCGTCGTGATCCACCTGACCGGCAAATCGGACGCGTCCAGCGATCTCGCTCCTGGCCGCCTCCTCTTCCAGTTCGCGGCGGCCAGGGCCATCGCCAACCAACACGATCAAGGAATTTGAGGGAAGGGCTCGGAACGCGCGCAACAGTTCGAGGACCGACTCGGCTTTCCCAGGGCGGGGATCGCCCTTATATCTCCGGACTGTGAAACGGCTGACGCACAGGACAATAGGCACTTCCTGTGGCAGGTGCAGCACCCGCCGTGCTTCCGCGCGGGTAGGGATGTGCGTCCACGTCCTTATGGCGCGGGGCAGGAAACAGATCCGTTCCTCCGGGATGCCACAGGTACGAAGGTTCTCGACAGCGCTGGGCCGAATCGCTTCGAACATGTGCGCCCGCTTGAGAGACTGCTGATAGGCGAACGTGTACAGATCACGCCACGGCCTCGGCATTGCTTCTGCGCCTCGCTGGCCGAATTGTTCACCGCCCTTGAGGATTATGTACTTGCTGGGACGTTGCCACCATCCAAACAAGTCAGGGTATTGAATCGCCGGGCAATAGACGAGCCACGCGTCGGGCGCAAATCTCTTCATGTCGCCGCGTACCAGGGCTGCTTCGGCCATGAGCCGCCGTGTAGGGAGTCGGCCGAGCCAGAAATCGCGAGCATCCAGCCGGGAGACTACTCTGACCTCATGGCCGAGCTTTCTCAGCGCCTTCAATAAGTTGAAGATGAGCATCCCGTCCCCTGAGGTGGGCTTTTCACCGCCGGGGCAGTTCTCAAGATACCTTGCCCGAGGAACATGGAACGCAACTCGCATGGCAACTCCTTTGCGTGCTTCAGGAAGGTCGAGCTACGGAGCTGGCGGCGTAATATGACTGGCCTGCCGCCCGGATAGGCTCCGGAGACCTTCGTCCAACATGATCTCGGCCCGTTCGCGCCACCCTGGGGTCCTCGTCTGAATGGCCTCTGTCCGTCCCTTTAGCCAGAACACCGCTTTGTAGAATGGCAGGGCAACCGGAACTCGCGGATCGCCACCTGCTTCCAAGTAGGTCCTGAGAAACGCCGCGGCGGCGCCATCCAACGCGCGGGTGCCGCCAAAGTGCCTCATCGCCAGTCGCTCCAGGCTGACAATAAATTTTGCGACGTCGCGCGCGGGATCCGCGATGTCGTAAAGATCCCAATCAACCACCGCCGTCCTTCCTGCGGCGAAAATAATCTGATGTTCGCAATAGTCCCCATGGCCGGCGCAGGTGGAAATGGCGCCGAAGGATGGCGCGGCCGCCCTCAACCGTTCCAGCAGTTGTTCACACTTGCCAGCCAAAAGCCCGTCTCGCTCGGATATAAGGCGGCACTTACGTTCCGCACTGCTGAGGAATCTCTCGATCCCCGAGATTCGACCGGCCGGCGCAGCTACTGTCTGGAAGCGCACTAACCAGCGCGCGGAGCGCTCCGCAACCGCGGCACACTGGCGCTCATCCCCATGTTCGAAAATCTCTTTCGCCGACATTCCCTCGACCCTTTCCTGCAAAAGCAGGCGCAGCGAGGGGAAATAGGCGAGCGGCAGGGGGATCGAGAATTCCGCATCCGGGTCAAAACCTGCCTGCCTCAGTCTTTCCATGACTTGATACACGTTCTGATGGTCTGTGGCGTAAACCTTGCCAATCAAGCGATGGCAGCCACTCTGAGTGCGGAGAACAATCTCCAGAGTGCAATGAGGCTCCCAATGGCAGGACAGCACCTGTATTCGAACTTCCTGTGGGACGCCCCAGGGCCACCGGGAGGCGGGAAGCAGGCCAATTTGATGGACCAACTCATCGCGATCAAGACCGACCGCAAGAGCTGAGATATCTGGCTCGCCACCCGTGGAGGGAGCCACAAGCGCCGAATCAACGGCGCTTTGGACGATCGGCTCCGATGAGCCGCCTTCGTTGCTTTCTTCAGGCTTGGTGGTCGCAGGGGTATAACGAGGCGTAACGAGAGCAAATTGACGATCGTTTAGCACAGCCTGGGCGCGTCCAAGCAGCGCGGCCGTACGGGACGCCCAATCGTGCTCGAAGAGCGGGACCCGGCGAACCGCACATTTGATCAACCCGGTGGCCTCGTACAGACGCGCGCGGATCAAGCGCTCTTTCGGCACCCCGGGGGCGTACCCCGCGAGGAAGCTCTCGTGCATCTGTTCCAGCCCGGCCTGATCATAGGCGGGGTGCAAGAACTGGCAATCGGCCAGGAAATATCCCACGTCGAGCGCCGGGTCCGCCCAATGAGCGCTATCGAAATCCATCAACGTGAGCCGGCCAGGGGCAACCCAAATGTGTTCGGATTTGAGATCTCCGTGGGTGAAGGTCGGGGGCTCCTGGGGGAGTCGCTCGTGCAGCTCTTGGGCGCGATCAAGTAGAGCCCCGACCCCCGACCCCAGGTCCGGGAGTAGCGTGGAGATACGATCGTTCTTCTTGGCAATCAACCGAATCTCAGCAGCAAAATCATGGGGTGGGCCGAGGGGGTCGACGAGCGCCGCGGGCATCTGGTGCAAACTGCAGAGGGCCTCGCCGCTGCGCTTTAACCACGGTGCGACGCTGCCGACGGAGCGCTGGGCGTAGTCGGACAGGGGCGTGCCCATAGCTCGCGGATAAAGAACCACCGCGTCCTCAGCCACGTGGGCAAGCGGCCGCAAGCAGCTCGCGTTGTTTCCATGCTCTGCCAGCCAGTCCGCCGCCTTGCTCGCCACACGAAAGGCGCGTGCCGCGTCTTCCCGGCGACGGGCGCGCGCCCCGTCTTCGACGATGTAAAGCTTGGCGAATACCGTTTCGCCCCCCGGCTCTAGTGGGTCGTAGCGCAGCACGTGGCGCATACCGGGGCGATACTTAAGAAACCTGATGGTGTAGTCACTGGTTCGATGCTGATCCGATGCTGCAACTCCCGTGTTCGCGAGCACAGCGCGCACGTGCTGCGGATCCGAGAAGCGGACCAGCTGGGTGAATCGTGCGTCCAGCGGCGACACCAAGACCCTCATGGTCCACTCGGAAAAATCCGCCATGAGTTGCCGGAAGGGGGCCGCCAAGCCACGGCCTACCGCCTCGGCTTGTACCTTGGCAAGAGCGACCGTTTCTTCGTGCCTATCTTCGTGTGTATATGCTCCCCAGGTTACAGCGATAGGGCGAACGTCATCTTCGTGGCGGCCCTCTGTGTTCACAAACGCGTCGTAATAGGCAATGATCCCACGGTCAGGTTTGAATCGTGCCTCCCTTAGACGACACGGCCCGACTCGAGCCCCGGCGGGGAGAAGTGCTCTCAGCTGATCCGCTAACACCTGCTGGGCCGTCGGGGAGAGCAAGAGCCAACGGACACCATTCGACTTGGCGCGTCCCGAGAGCACTTCCCCGATGTTCATTCTCGACCTCTTTCGACTCGACGATAGAAGGCACGGAAAGCTAATTCTCAGCGTGCGAACTTGCGGCGCGAGGGCTCCACAAAGCACGAAGTCCTTCGTCAAGCATGATCTCGGCCCAATCACGAGCTGGGGGACTCTGGTTGGTCACATCGCGCTTGGCACCGTGCAGGCACTCCAACGCCTTATAGAAGGAGAAATTGACCATGGCGTCGCTCCGACCCGACGAGGCGTAGGTCCTCAAGAACCTTTCAGCGACACCGTCCAAAGCATGCAATGAGCCCAAGTGCTTCAGCGCCAGCCGTTGGAGAGAAACGATGAACCAGGCGATATCCCGGCCGGGGTCTGCCGCATCATACTCATCCAGGTCTATTGTCGCCGTACGCCAACCGCTGAAGATCACGTGCTCAGGGATGTAGCTGCCATGCCCGGCACAGGATTCAATGGCGCTAAGGTCGGGTATCGCAGCTCTCAGTTTTTCGAACAGCAACTCGGCCTTCCTGGCGAGCGGCTCCCCGCAGCTCACCACCAGGTCTATCCAATACCGGTAACGGGGAAACTCCCCGCTGAGGTCGGCCACTTTGCCGCGCGGCGGAGCTGTCGTATGGAATCGTCCCAGCCACTGCGCGCACCGCTCGGCAGCATCGAAGCGCTCGTCTGGGCTGCCGTTCAAGAAGATCTCTTTTGCCGACGGTCCCTGAAGCATTTCTTCCAACCGGATTCCCAACGAGGACAAGTGGATGAAAGGCTGTGGAATCGAGAACTCCGCCTCCGTGCCAAAGCCGGCTCGACTCAGGGCTGCCATGGCCTGGAAAATGTCAGCGCGGTCCATCTTATAAACTTTCGCAATCACGCTATGCCACCCACCCTCGGTTCTCATTGCGATCTCAAAGGTACAGCGGTCCCCGTGCCATTTGAGCGCTCGGGCTCGTACCTTCTGCCGAGTCCCGCACTGCCACTCGGAGAAGCACAGCCGATCGAGCTCGCTGCAGAATTCTTCCCTGTCGAGCACGGCCGCAAAAGCGGCCACGCGATCATTCACATCGGGCCCAGCCAATTCGAGCTTCATAGCTGCTCCTACTGGGGCAGGTCCGTCACCCAGTCGAGAAGTGTTCCGCGAGAACACGTTCCAGCTCGTTCCTGAACGTCGCGAAACCCCGCGACAGCGCGCGGTAGCGTCCCCACCAGGCCAGCCACTCCAGGGACTGATACAGGGACACCGCTGCCAGCTCGCGGCGGAACGCCTCCCGATCCAGGCGTTGGCCCATCGCAGCCCGGTATTCCTCGAAATACGCGGCCCGCATCGCCAGCCGCTGCTCCTCGGTCCACTTGCCCGAGGTCAGGCTCACCAGATCGAACGCGGGCGGTCCCACGGCCGCCGTCTCCCAGTCGATCACGATGATCCGGCGGTCGCCGGTCGCTCTCCGAAGCATGATGTTCCTTCCGAAGAGCTGGCCGTGGATCACACACCGCGGCAGCGCGCTCAACCACTTGATACGTCGCGCGTAGCAGTCGAGCCCACACCGGACAAGCTCCCGCTCCGGAGCCCCGAGATTGGGCAGAATCTTCTCGACGCGGTCAAGGCAGCCGCGGTAGTGCGCTTCGTCGTATCGAGGGAGAAACTCCGTCTGGGCATCCGGCAATGAGCGGGTGGCCGCGTGAAACCTGGCGGCCCAGCGAGCGGCGGCGGTCCAGCGGCCCATGTCGACGAAGTTGTGCAGCAACGTCCGGCCCCCGTCTTCGAGGAAGATCCAATAAAGGCCGCGTTCGGGCTCCCAGCGAGATGCGTAGAGGTAGAGCGTGCCGTCCCGCTGTGGCGAGAGGACCGACTGATACATCCGCAACTCACGCAGGCTGGGCGCGAGATCACGCGCGCGGACGGTCCGCGCTTTTTCCGTTTGATGTTCCGGATTCAAGTCCTTGAAGAACACGCGCAGTGTCTTGCCACCTTCGAGCGTCACGCGCAGCCGCTCCCGATGGAAACTCGAGACCGAGGGCAGCGGCTCCCGGAGCATCTCCAGAATCCGGACGGGTCGTCCGCGGAGGCGGAAGAGTCCCTCCTCGAGCGTTTCGACCATCGGGCGAGCAAGCCGGTCGTCGTCCGACTCTCCTCCCCTCGAAATCCTTTCATAGGTGTTTTGCACTGCGTTGACTCGCGACCGCGCTCACCGTACCTGGTATGCCAGAGTCGGGGCCGTCTCGACGAGACGGCCCTGTTCCAGTTGCAGCCGCGCATCGCAGGTCGCGAGCGCGCTCAACCGATGCGTGATCAGGAACGCCGTGCGGCCCTGCATCAGGCGATCCATGGCTTCGAGGATCACGGCTTCGGTCTTCACGTCGACCGAGCTCGTCGGCTCGTCGAGGATCAGGAGCGGCGCGTCCTTCAGGAATGCGCGTGCCAGCGCGACGCGCTGGCGCTCGCCGCCGGAAAGCTGAATCCCGCGCTCTCCGACCGGCGTCGCATAGCCGCGCGGCAGGCTCGCGATGAAGTCGTGCGCGCCCGCCGCCTTCGCCGCCCGCACGATGTCGAGGTCGCTTGCTCCCGGGCGCCCGTAGGCGATGTTCTCTCCGATACTGGTCGAAAACAACACGGGCTCCTGGAGGACGATGGCGAACTGGTCCCGCAGGTCGGCGAGGCGGTAGTCGCGCAGGTCCACGCCGTCGAGGAGGATGGCGCCGGCCGTCGGGTCGTAGAAACGGGTCAGGAGACCCACGAGGGTCGTCTTCCCGGCTCCAGTCGTCCCCACGATCGCGACGCGCGCGCCGGCCGGCACCGCGAACGAGACGTCGTGCAGTACCTGACGGTCCGAATTGTAGGCGAAGAACACGTGCTGGAATTCCACCGCGCCAGCGGCGCGCACCAGGGGTCGCGCGTGGAGTCGCTCGGGGACATCGGGCCGCTCGTCCAGCAGCGCGAAGGCCCGCTCGGCGCTCGCGAGATAAGACTGGAGACTTGCCGCTTTCCGGCTGATCGTCTTCAAGGGCTGGTACAACTGGGCGAGGTAACCCATCACCAGCAGCAACTGCCCCAGCGTGAGAGCGCCGGTACGGACGTGGCGCACGCCGATCAGCAGCACGGCGGCCGTGCCGAGCGCCATGGTCAGCCCCACGTAGAGGCCGTAGCGGCCTTGGAGCAGCGCGAGGCCGAGGCGCGCCGCCATTCCCTCGCGTGAGCGGCGGAGGAACCGGTCGGTCTCGCGCGCCTCCTGCCTGAACGCCTTGACCAGGCGCAGCGCTCCGAGCGTCTCCTGGACGGCCGCGAGCGCCGAGCTCTCGAGCTTTTTTGCGTGCCGCCACTGGCTACGCATGCGGGGTCGATAGACGCCGGACAGGAAGAAGAGGGGCGGGCAGATAGCCAGCGCGACAAGCGCGAGCTGCCAGTCGAGCAGGACTGTGACGATGATCATCATGGCGAGGGTGATCGCAGCGGAGACCGAGGGAATGACCCCATCGACCAGATTCTGGATCGCCGGCACGTCATGCTGGATTCGATAGAGGGAGTCGGCGGTGCCACGCGAGTCGTGATACGACACGGAGAGGCGCTGGACCTGGTTCACGAGCCGGGCGCGGAAATCGAGGACGAGCCGTTCGCCGATGTAGGCTTGCAGCAGCGTGCTCGCAAGCCCCTGGAGCTGGCCGAGCGCCGCGACGGCAACCAGCAGGCCAATCGCGAACAACAGGATCGCGGTCGGGGACTGCGCGGCGCTTTCCGGGAAGAACGGCTGCAGGAACACGGGCAGTGGGTGCCCACCGAGGACCGAATCCACCGCAATTTTGAGCGGCACCGGGGTGAGGAGCGCCACGGGGCTCGCGAGCAGCCCAAGCCCGAACAGGCCCGCGAGGTGCAACCAGTACGGGCGCGTCTCCTGCAGCAGCCGCCGGTACAGGACGACGTCGCCCCTCACGGGCCTCCGTCCTGGAGTCGTTTCAAGCCCCGAGCGATCGTCGCCATGGCAGCCGTGCACTGCTGGAGCGTGCGCAGCGCGGGCAACAGAGCCATGAGGCCAAGGACGGCGGCGGCCGGCCAGGCGTGGTGGTGAAACGCGCCACGGGCGAGAGCCGCGAAGCCGACGATGAAGACCGGGCCCCATGCCGGGACGTCGGGCCACAACCGAAGGCGCACGAATTGCCCGCCGCCGTGGTCTTCGAGCCCCATGAGCAGCCGGGCGGCCCCAAGGAACCCGCACCGCACCTCCAGGTCCCAGCGGTCATGCTCGCCGCCGCGAAGCACGCAACCGCCTTCCAGACGGAGCGCGGCTGCGATGGAATTGAGCCGCTGGTCCGGAGCCTGCCAGTACTCGCTCCACATGGAGGTCGTCACGGGCCAGAGCGGCGCTGGTTGTGAGGCGCCGCGGCAGCGCCAGGGAGTGAGGCCCTCTTTGAGCCGCCCACGCAGTCGGGCGAGCGGCTGAATCAGATGGAGCGCTGCCGTCAACAACCGCCGCTTCAGCAGGGCCGCCCTGCCGGGCGGCGCGTCCGGGAATGAAACGTGGGCGGCGCTCAGGCAGGCCTGCACCAGCGGTAGCAGGGCGGCGCCGATGAGCAACGGCAACAAAAGCGTGAGCGGGCTCCAGAAGAAGCTCAGCGCCGACAGTCCCATCAGGAGCGCGAACGCCAAGTGCCATTCCGGCATCTGCGGCAGCGAGCCAAGCAAGCTCGGCGCGGGCTCGTAGAGCGACTGATACGGCGCGAGGCCCCAGATGCCGTGATAGACGCGCGCCCGGCGCCACCGGAGCGCGCGCGTCAGCCCGCTGCCGTAGATGCGGCCGGCCCAGCGCACGTGCCCCGGGCCGTTGTACTTCTCGGGCCATTTCCGCTCCAGCATCGCCTCTGCCCGGCCGTATCCGATCTGCTGTTTCCAGTAGGTGCGCAGCGAGTTCCGGCGGTGGTGCCAGACCATGGCGGCAGGGCTGAAGCCCAGCGTCAAGCCCCGCTCCTGCAGCTGCCAGCACACGTCCACGTCGTCGCCGGCGGTGCGGAACTGCGGATCGAACCCGCCGACCGCCTCGAGGCAGTCTTTGCGGAACGCCATGTTGCACCCGGGGATGTGCTCCGCCTCGTAATCGCTGAGAAGGACGTGAACCGGCCCGCCCGGTGCGCGCGCGATGCACTCGGCGATCGGTCCGTCGCCCGGCGGAGCGAGGTTCGGTCCACCCACGGCGGCGTGCGATGTGCTCAGGAACTTGGCCGCGAGGTAGGTGAGCCAGTGTGGGTCGGGGTAGGCGTCGTCGTCGATGTAGGCGACGATCTCGCCCGTGGCCGCTTTCAGGCCCGTGTTGCGCGCATTGGACAAGCCGCGGTTCTCGGTCCGGATCAGCCGGTAGTCGTATTGGCATGCGATGGCGGCGGTCGAGTCGGTGGATCCGTCGTCCACCACGATGACTTCGTAATCGGGGTAGGCGAGCTGCTCCAACCCATCGAGGCAGTCGCGGATGGTGCGCGCGCCGTTGTAGGAGCACACGACCACCGAGATCCGGGGCCACGGAAGGTTCCGCGAGAACGGCACCTCGGCCAACGCTTCTCGTACCACTCCCAGCGCAGGCTTGGGCGACCGGTCGGCGCGCGTCAGGCCGAAGGCCCAGTCCTCCACGTCGTGGCCATGCCGGTACCACTCGTCGGTCCAGGAGAACACGAACACGCCGGCGCATCCGGCCGCGAACGCCGTCCGCACCTGCCAGTCGAGCGAGCGCGCCTGGACGCCCTCGCCGTTGCGCAGAGCGTCGAGCCCGAGCTCGCTCATGATGAGCGGCCGGTCCCCGGCGATATTCTGCAGGCGCGCCAGGTACGCCTCGAACCGTTCCTGCGACTCGAGGTAGACGTTGAAGCACACGAGGTCGAGGAACGGCAGTTGGAGGTATTCTGTCGTAGGGTAGTTCACATACGTCACGAGCGCGTCCGGGTCCTCCTCCTTGATCACCCGGCACAAGCGCTCGAGGTAGCGCTCGATCTTTCGGCGGCCCAGCCAGCGCGCCATCGTCGACGGGATCTCGTTGCCGAGGGCGTAGCACAGCAGCGCCGGGTGCCCGGCGCACTCCCGGACCTTCGCGCGGACCAGCGCCTCGATGTCGGCCACACTCTTCTTCCGATCGACGAGAAAGCCCAGGTATTGCTCGGCGGATAACCCCACCATGACCCGCAGTCCGTGCCGCCTGGCCGCGCCGAGCAGGGATCGGGGAGGCATTGTGTGCGGAATGCGGACGGTGTTGATCCCGTTCGCCGCCATCTGCGCGAAGTCGCGTTCAATGACGTTCGGGTCGTGATACTCGTGGCCGCTTGCATCGGGTTGAAACGCCCCGTAGGTCACGCCGCGAACGTAGAGCTTCTCGTCGCCGGCGAAGAGGAATTTGCCCCGCACCTGCGGCGGGACGAGCGCCGGGACGCAGGGCGAGGTGCTCGCGCGGAAAATGCCCGGGGTGATCGCCTGAGCGATCGGCGCATCAGTCGTGGGCACGCTGGCTGGCGGCGCGATCGCCACGATGGCCTCCTACACCGGGACCCGGGAATTTTGCTTGGGCGTCACGGTCACGGAAGATCGGCAGCGCCCGCTCATGCGCGCACGCGTTTCAGCTCCGTGCGGAAGGTCGCCTCCCCGCGGCCACGTAAGTGCTCGTCTTCAACGATGAGGACCGAACCGCCCATAAACGGTAATCATATTTCTGTCATAAATCGACACCAATTGGGGAAATCAGGTATGCGGGTACCTCCCCGCGCCGTCGAAGTATGACGACGTCTCCAGTACACAACACATAACCATCCATGGTGGACGGAGTCGGCGGACCATCCCGACATTGCCCGGAGACTTGGGCTGGGGCAGAGACCCCATACGGGGAAGTCCGAGAGCGTCGCGATGTTGAATCTGCAGGCTCCCGCGGTGCGGCATTACCTCGAGGATTTAAGGAGTCAGGCTTGGCAGCCGCCCGGCGCCCGTTTCCTGCGGGGCGAGCCCCCGCAGCGCCCGGGCAAAGAGCGCGGCGCAGCCGGCGGTGAGCAGTGCCGCCGTGAGGAACGCCGCGCCCGGGAAATACAACCCGGCTGAGCGGGCGGAGAAGTGGCCGAACACCTGCGTCATGAGCGGCGGCCCGACGATCGAGCTCAGGCTGTAGAGCCCGGCGACCGCTCCCTGCAGCTCCCCCTGCGCATCGGGAGGGATCGGCTGCG
>Ga0209267_1001652_pt1 | contig 15054 bp, 10 predicted proteins | sample GraSoiAngelo_137_FD_185894 | JGI IMG/M metagenome (GOLD analysis project Ga0209267, IMG submission 185894) | Grasslands soil microbial communities from the Angelo Coastal Reserve, California, USA - 14_0929_09_30cm (SPAdes) (version 2) | ecosystem: Environmental > Terrestrial > Soil > Grasslands ... | reverse complement strand
CGGACATGAAAGATCCCCACTTCCTGAGCTGGGAGCCCATGTTCCACTGGACCGACTCCAAGATCCGGGTCGATGCCTTCTACTGTGTGTTGGCACTGATTTTGGGAAGTCTGCTCCAGCGCCGGGCGGCGCAGAACGGTTTATCCCTAAGCCTGCAGGCGCTATTCAAGGCTCTCAACGGAATCCAAGAAGTGACCAATGTATTCCCACCCGCGGGCAAGCCCGGCTCGCCAGGGCGGCCCCACGTGAAGACGACCCTCACGGAAATGGATGACACGCAGCAGGCGCTTTTTCGCCTCCTCGCCCTGGATCGCCACCGGCACACCTGATTACGTCAATTTAGGCTATACAAGCCGAGGCCTCGCAAAACAAGCTCTGATGCAGCTTTCGCGCAAATCCCTCGCTATATTTCGTAAACTGGGGCTACCAATAGAGAGCTTGCCGATGCGTTCCTGTCGTGCCTTCTGTGCGATCCTCGTGCTCTTCCTATCGTGTGACCTGCCATCAACAACTGCAACGACGATCGTTCCATTGTCGTGGAAAGAACTTGTGTACAACTCCGACTTTATCGGAGTTGTACAGTGTGTAACCGCTGGGGGAATTGTCGCCGAGTATCAGGTCGTCGAGTCCTGGAAGGGACCACCACAGGGTACTCGCCTCAGAATACGGACGGCTGTGAACTACTGGGAGCCACAGTTCCCAATAGCACTGGTCGGAGAGAAATTTCTTGTTACAGCGTTCAAGGCGCATGACCCGACTATCCTCACGAGCACGAGCTCCGGTGGACCCGTCCCTCTTTGGTGGCGGCAGATTCCAGTTGACTACTCGCTCCCGTTGTTTCAAGGATCGGCCAGGTTACCCCTGAGAGGAAGCAATCGCCCACTTGGCAGCCTAGGTTCTGAAAGGACGGATATTGGTTCTTTTAAGAAAGATGCTCAAGAATTCCTAGCCTTACCACCCGCGCAACAGGAATTGAGTGTTCTTAAGGGGCTGCCCACCCCTCGCCCGCACAGTGCTAGCACGGCGCAGAACAGCGGAGAAGACCTAACGCTTAAACTGAATCACGCGTCTTCGGTTGACGAATACGTCTCCACGTTAATTGCGTTCGAAGCGGGAGAGTCCGAGGATCAAGGAATGATCAGATACACTCTCATCCGTTTCGGAGGTGCGGAAACGCTAAAGGCTCTTCAGAACGAACGAATAGAAACCTCAGCCCTAAAACCGGCAGTCCGCAAAGAAATCATCGAAGGGATCCAGCGACGCTTGGACGGTTTGAGTGCTGGAGAAGGTTCGGATACGGAGAAGAGCAACCACGAGGACACGCCATCGCAAGAATCGCTCGATGAGATGAGACGAGTTCTGCTTGGTCACCCAACAAACGAACAGTTATACGAAGTCTTCGAGCCGATGACCCGCTACGACCCGGACCCGGTGGTGGATTATCTTGTGCATTGGGTGAATCGAGGTAAGGATTGGAGCGACCACGATCTCGGATACGCCCTCGGATCTTATTTCGCCAGGAACTGCATCCAGAACCGGAAGGAAAACCTGACCAAGCTTCTACAAGCGAAAGACAAGCTTATCCGTGTCGCCGGCGCTGTCTATCTGACGTTCGAGGATCACGGGGAAGGTGTGAACCACCTTAAAAGACTCTCCGAGCTCCCAGGCGATGCGGGTGCGTGGGCTGCCTTGGTTCTTGCTGAACGAGGTGAGAAATCAGCCGTGCCCAGGGCAATCGAGGTCTTTTCTACATTCGGCGAAACGAACATGGCGAGTGTTCCCCATCGGAACCTGCAGAAACGATTGTTAGTCCTCTTGTCGAACAGTGCCGGCAGCAGCGGTATCGCTCAGCCGTCACCTCCACTAAGCGAATCCAATGCAGAGACCGAGGCGGAACTGCCTAAGTCACAGACCAAGCAGTATGAGTACTTTCGTTCTTGGTGGAACACGAACCAGAAGAAAATCACCATATCGAACCCTTGGGCTGAGATTTTGGAAAAGCAAAAAATCGACTAGGAGCGCAGAGACGGCATTCAATTAGTTCAGGGTAAACTGGCTTTCCAGAATAGACCTTAACATTTGGGAATACACAATGAACAAAGCTAAACGAGGCCTTTGCCGTGCTCTTGTGTTGTCCTGCATGGTTAGCGGAAATGTATCGCTTGGATTTGGCAAGGCCAATCAAATGACCGCGGTACGCAGATGCCTGGCAAGCCCAGCATGCGTCCCGCCAGGAATGAAAGCTCGAAAACGGGCCAACAAGGCTTGCCGATCGTCTATTCGTCTGCAGGGTCGTTCAGCTAATGAAGAGGTGCAGTATGAAGCGTAAGTCGATCATCTCAGACACTCGAAATTCGTTGGTCTCCGCGGGGACAAGAACCCACGCTCGGTGAACAAAGAACATGCAGGTGAGGGTTGAGGGCCTATGTCGATGTCTCTGGAAGATGCCCTTCTGAATGTGTGGCGGCAATCGCTCGCCGAAAACAAGAAGACTGTCACGCTCGAAGGAGAGAGCTTTCCGGTTCGGTCAACCGCTAAGCGAAAACTAAAGCAAATCGACTTTCAATTCGATGGGAAAGATTTGCGAGGACTAGAGCAGAACCCTGACACGAAATCTCGTTGGGCGGCTATGGCGCGGGACGGCAAGAAGGTAATGCAGTTCTTGGAAGCTGGAAGGTATGTTGCGGTCGTAGCCGATGGGAAGGTGCATCTCTACGCACCCAAAAACTAATCCGGCCTGCTTAGGCAAGCTAGGACGATCAACCTAGATAGAATTCATCGTGCATTTACAGGGGCGCAGCACACAGGTTTCCCAAGCCCGGTGCGTCTTGGTCGACGCCAACAACTTAGCCACGCAAGAAAAGGCATTAAACGAGAAGTACGAGTTAAGGAGAAAGATAGGCGACAGAGGATGGGTTTAAGCCAGGCGGCGGGCGATGAGGAACCAGCCGCGCGGGTCTTCGCCGGAGAAGGCTCCCTGTCTATACTCAGGGCGGATTTCGAGGCGTACGGGCTCGAGGGATTCGATTTCCCAGTCATCGGCAAAGGCATGGCGCAACTCGGACTGCGAGACGCGTCGCGGTCCTTCCGTTCCCGGGGTGGCGTCGCTGAAACAAAGCAGGAACAGACGCCCGCCGGGATTGAGGACGGTCTTGAGCCCGCGCACATAGGGAATGCGGTCCGCGTCGGAAAAAACGTGAAATAGGCCGGAGTCGAGCACGTTATCGAAGCGTTCGCTCCATTCATGGAGTTTTAGGGCATCTTTGACCAGGAACTTGACGATGAGGCTGCGCTGGGCGGCTTTGCGCCGCGCCGCCGCCATGGGTTCCTCCACGAAGTCGAAGCCGGTGACAGCATGGCCCCGTGCAGCGAATAACATGGCGTGTTCGCCGGTGCCACACCCCGCATCGAGAACCGAGCCGACGACCTTATCGGCGGCGGCCTGGAACGCAGGCTGGGGCTTGCCGATGTCCCAGGGCGGGCTGCCGGCGTAGGAGCTGCGAAAGTGTTCGCGGTCGTGGGTCAAGACGTTGCTCGAGAAAAGATTTCTCTTGGTTCATTCCTGAAACGTCACGCACACACCATTGGGGTCAATCGCGCCGAACTCTTTCGTACCCCAAGGCTTGGTTTGCAGTGGACCATTCGGGTGCACTTTTCCCCCGCGTTTCTGATATTCGGCATAGATGGACTCAATACCTTGAACGGCGATTCGCACCATGGTTTGGTCTCCGATCTTGCGCGCCAGTTCTTTGTTGCTCATACCGGCTATGTGCAGGTAGGCCTCGCCGCGGTTGATTCCCGCGTAGTTCGGTGGCGTGGCATCGCGAAAAGTTTCCTTGAAGCCACAGATCTCCGTCCACCAATTCAAGGATTCCGCCGTGTCGGCGGCCGGAAGAACGGGTATCGCGCCTTTGATGATCGGGTCCATTGCGGAAGGATAACCGAATTCCAGCGCGGTTGCCTACATGCATCCCGACTTTCGGGTTAATTGCAACAGAACCATGTGGGTGCTAGTCTCCCGCCGTGACGCCCAAACGCCCACAATTGGACTCGATTCGGAACCCGACGCTCTTCGAAATGGACAAACCGGAAGATCCGGGACGGATCGCAAATTCACCCCAGGTCGAGCGCCCGTATTATGAGCCAGGATTGCTGCTCGGCACATCAGCTTTCACTGCGGCAGGTTGGGAGGGTTCGTTCTATCCAGTCGGTATGAAACCGCGCGATTTTTTGGCTTATTATGCGACCCAATTCGCAACGGTCGAATTGGACAGCACGTATTATGGTACCCCGAGCTCCTCTACAGTCACAGCCTGGTACGAGAAGACTCCACCTGATTTTTTGTTCGCTGCGAAAGTGCCACAAGTCGTGACTCACGAAAAGATGTTGGTGGGCTGCGAGGCGGAATTTGACGAGTTCATCGACCGGATGGGGTTGCTGCACGAGAAGTTGGGACCGTTGCTATTCCAATTTCCCCGATTCAGTAAATACGAGATGCAATCAGATGAGTTCTCCCGCCGTTTGCGCTTCTTTCTAAACCGTGTAAAGGATTTGCCGACCTGCCGATTCGTGGTGGAGATCCGCAACAGAACGTGGCTCGATAAGCGGTTCACGGACCTGCTCAAGGAATACAACGTGGCGTTGGCACTCACAGACACGTCCTTCATGCCAAGACCTTGGGAGATGAAGGAGAAATTTGACTTGGTGACGACCGATTTCGTCTACATTCGCTGGCTCGGTGACCGGCACGCCATAGAGGAAATAACACGAGTGTGGGATAGGACAGTCGTTGATCGGACTGAGGACCTACGCAATTGGGTGGAAATATTCAAGATGATGGTGGCGAACAAGAAAATATTGAAGATTTTTGCGTTCTCCAATAATCACTACAGTGGCAATGGTCCTACGACGGTTAAGCAATTCTGGAATTTGTGGAAGAAGTAGTTCGAGGCCGAACGCACACGTCCCGTGATCCGTCCAGAGTCGATGCGAAGCGCGGAGATCACTTCATACAAGCCGACTTCACAGGATTAATCCCGCCGTCGAAGCCGGATAGCAATCCGGTTAGCCGACTCGTCCAGAATCGTGGGATCCGCTGCGCGCCGGTGAACAGCGAAATCCGCGTTGGAAGGCGCTTTCACTTCAGCCACTTCACTCGCACGCCCGATGACTTTTCTTGTCGCCATCGTTGAAGTAGACGACCGGTCCAACAACGGAGATGTGCTCTACGGGAGAACCGATGCATGTGTTTCTCCTCTTGCATTTTTCCCTATGGGTCAGACCCAGCCACCGTTCCTTTCGTGACAAACATGCGTTAGGCTTGTCGCATTTTGAGTGTTCTTGGCAGCCCTGGAGAACGGGGCGTCGACGCCGCGACCTGAGGCCGACCGCGAGGCAATCCGGGCTCCCGACTGCCGCCCGGACGCGTCAGTGGAGTGTAATGCTACCGCTCAGCAAGCTGCCGGTGTTGATGTAGCCGTCGCTCAGCGTGATGCTGAACAACCCTGGCGGCACTAGCGAGCTATCCACGGCGACGATGGTGAACGCCACGGGAAAACCGTTGTTGGTGCCTAAGCCTGCGATGGTGACGGTATGCGCCACGTTGTCATAGGCCACCGAATTGACCTGCGTGGAATGGAAATCAGTTCCCGAACTCGGATCACTGAAATCCTCGCTTTCCGGTTGTTGATTGCAATCGTCCTCATGGAAGCTGAAGTGAGCACTGCCCCCTTTGTTGCCGGGTTCGTCGCCGTTCCCGTCTGCCATGCGGCACGGAGGCGGCTGGGGTGGCCGCGGGAGCGTGTTGTAGCAACAGACACCGTCGACCTGGAGGGGAACATCGTCGGCCTCGGCCTGCGCGTTCGTCATGGCGCCGGACTGGTGCGCCGAGGCGAAGCTGTAGCTGCCGACTTCCTCGAGGAGACTCGAGGAGGTCGGGTTGCCGACGTCAGCGACGTTCACGTTGATCGTCAACGTGCACGGGTTGCTGGCCGAAGGCGTGCTGGGACACTTGATACTGCCCGTCTCCGTGGCGCCACCGAGCCCCGGCTCGGGGTAAGTAATCACGTGCGGGAAACAGGCCGAGACCGAACACAGGTCCACACTCTGCGCCTTTCCCGCGAAAAAGGTCGGGTTGTTCAGCGGCGTGTTTTCCATGGCCGCGAAGTAGATGGTGTTCCCCATCTGCCAGCGCGTGATGTACTGGAGGAATGCGGTGCCGGCGATCCGAAGGGCGGTCGCCCTCGGGTTTGAGAGGTCCACGATTCTCGTCGTCACCGTCAGGATGTTACCCGACAGACTGATGGAGTTGCTTAGGATGTCCATGCCAAGAACATTCGTGCCGCCAATCACTGGATAGAGCGCGTCGCCGAAGTTGTCGCTGATCCCGGTGGTCGGCGCGTTCGACGGCCCGGAGACGTTCGTGCCGAACAGGCCGGCGCCGGAGGATTGCCTCGCGACGGTGATAACACCCGCGCCAGCGTGGTCCACCGTTTGGTTGCCGGTGGGCGTGAATCCTTGCTGTGCCAAGCCATTCGACGTGTCGTCATAGACGATCTCCGCCGCACCGGTGTGGTCAATCGTGACGGCGAAAAAGTCGGCGAGGTTGCGGTTGCCTTGCTGCGCGATGCAGCCGGTCCCGGCAAGACATACGTCGTTGTAGTGCATCGGGTGCGGGCTGACTTTCACCAACGTAACGCTTGGAGCCGCACCTCTGACCGCCCCCATGGAATCTGTCGCATATACAACTTGGGACATGTAAACGTTCCAGGCTTGCCCTGACTGGCTGCTGGGGTCCACGCTCTTGTCTGAGCCATACCACACAGCTTCGGCGCGGCCAGCGCCGCCCGCCTTGATCCATGGAAAAACATTGACGGCATCGCCGGTGACCGTCGATCCGTCGCTCACCTGGACCGGAGTACTCCAGTTTGTCCAGCCGCTGGCGGCCGAAGATGCGCTTACGAAGACCTGTCGCTGAGCAGGGCTGCCGCTGTTCGGGCTGAGCGCCCAAGTGATGAACAGGTTGCGGGCGATGTCCATGGACAGCACCGTGAAGAGCGTGCTGGGTGAGCCGGGCAGGCCGTCCGCTATGTGGATTAACTTGCTGGAATCGCCGCACGGCTTGGCGCTACTTGGGAAGTCAAGAAATGTCAGGTCGCCGCTCGCGTCCGGCGTCCCAATATTAAGCAGCAAATTGAAGGTGCCATCTGAGTTCTGGCTACCGGCCGCCTGCAACACTTTTCCGGTCACCTGATCGATAGCCGGATAACCATCAGCACCCAAGGGCGCGTAGAAAGATGCGTTCGCCGTACATGGCGAGGTGGTTCCCTTCGTCGCCACGACGTAGGTCAGGCCTGGACCACCCGGAAGCGGATCCACTGCGCTGTTGCTCATGTTCCATTGCGCCCCTGAGACGACGTTGTTGTATTCCAGATAGATCAGTGGCCGCGGGCCACGGTAAGCAGACTGGTTGGGCGTGCCTTCAGGCGGGTCGTAGACCGCGAGCCATTGCCGGTCAGCGCCCGGGATGCCCCCACACCCAGCAGGGTAAGTACTCTGGGAGACGGTAGCGCCACCGTCAGTGGTCGTGGCCGTGCGTAGGCACGCCAAGGCGTATAGGTCAGCAAAGTACTGCTTACCGCTGCGGTCGAAGTTGATGTCGGTGTCGCCGCCGCCCGGAGGAGCGTTAGTGCCTAGCAGCGCGTTCGGCGGGAGGCCGGGGTTAATGATTCGGAAGGTGTGGCCGCGATCCACCGATCCGAGCCACACGCTCCGCTGCGTCCCGGTCCCAGTCGGGCCGCTCACGAAGACTCGCCCCTGGGGATCGATCGCAATGTCCGGCTCGCCGTTCGTGTGGATCGGATCCACCACCGCTGGTACCTCAAACTTGATGGGCGGTGGAGTTTGTGCCAGGACGGGTAACGTCCCAGCGGTCAGTAGAAGTGCGCAACCAATGCCAAGAGTTGGAACCCAGCGCAAGCGAGCCATGATGACCTCCTCGATTAAGAAACACTGGGAGACCGGCTATGCGTCGGCCTCCCATGCTGACCTCCATCAGCTAGGTTAGTCTGGAGTTTCCTCCGCTTATTGTTCGCGGGCAGAACCACCTCCCAAACCTGCGCTGGCCGGATTGCGGCCTGCGGGAAGAATGGGCAGCGCATCAACGCGCTTGAGCGCCTTCTCAGCAAGAGCCTTCGCTTTCTTGATTCTCACCGACTCGTCTTCCCCGCCACCAATGCTAATTCGGAGGAAGGCGTCGCCCTGGAGCACATAGAGTGCGCCCGTGATCCGATTGCCCACCCAGTAGGCTTCCTCGCCGAGTCCATCGATGGGGCGCGGCTTTCGCAGCTCCTCCTCGCGGTCGACTTCAGCTTTCTTCGTAGCTTTCCCAGCAACGTGTTTTTCTTCCTCCACCGGCTCGGGAGGGTGGAACTGCTTTCGCCAGAACTCGCGCGGAGTGAGCGCGGAGGGCTTGGCAGGATCGGGCGCGCCCAGGGCGAGGCTGACCGATTTGGCGGAGGTTGTGGTGCGGTAGAAGCACTGCAACATCACGAACCCGCCGCTCGGCTGCACGCTCGGTTTGGTTTCCTCGACAGGCTCGCTCTGGACGACTTGAATTTCGGCGCGGGTGAGCAGCGCGCAGGCGTCAGTATTCTTGTCGGGCTCCTGTGCGGGGGCGGCGCCCTTCGCGGCGCTAGCGGTTTTCGGCGGCGAGCTGCTGGCGGCTTGCCGCGAGAGGAGTATGACAGCAGGCAGCAGAAGAGCGCAAAGCAAGAGGCTGATGGTCGGCCTGTGACTCATAACAAATTTTCCCGTTACGAAAAGAGTTTTCAAGCTATGTTCTCGAGTACGTTGGGTCCTCGGCGTTGAGATAACAAGTTCGAGCGTCGGCCCCGCAGCCCAGGACCGTCGCTACTGGTGTCCGCGTTTATGGCGCGGCAAGGGAGAGGGGCTCAACAGGCTGAACCCCTACGGTTGAAAGCCGCGACGTTATAGGGGAGCTCCCGGCAAAAGAGAGGAAGCCCCGCCTTTGCAATTCGCCCTAATAGGTCACTTGCGGGGTGGCCGCTGTCCAGATATTGACCGGGCCGACTCCGACGTTGACCAACTGGATTACGTACTGGCCCGGCGTGGAAATCGGTCCCTGCACGGTGGCGATTCCATTGGGGGCGGAGTTCACCGTACCGAGCACCTTACCGGTTGGGTCAATCACCACGAGCTTGTAGGGCACGTTGGCATCGGCCTCCGCCGCCACGGAGAAGCCCAGCGCGTTCGAGGGCACCAGGACGTTCCGCAGCAGCGACTGGCCGAGAGCCAGGGCGCTAGTATTGGTCGTTGTCGTGCCCGGGCCAGCGGTGGCCATGCTGGTCGAGCTGCCGTTGGTGATGCAGATCTTGTCCACATAGGCGGGCCCGGTCAGGTTGACGAGCTCGAAAGTGTGGAAGCCTTTTCCAGTGAAGCTGTACGTGACCGAGAAGAGCGTGCCCGTGGTGTCCCTGAAGAACGGGTCATGCATCGAGCCGGAGCCGGCCGTGCCGGCACTGGCCTGGTAGTTAATGGTCCCGTTGGTTATGGGGGCCTTGCCGTCAATGAGCACCTGGGCGGTGCCGCCCTTGGTGCTCTTGGCGTAGAAGTACTGCAGCGTGCCCATGTCGCTCTGCAATTGGAAGGTGAACTTCAGCCCGTGCTGGACGTCCTGGCCAGTGTTCAGATGGAAGTGGCCGGCAGAGGCGTTCGGGTCGCTGACGGTGTGCCAGCCGTTGTCATACGCGATGTGCGAGTCGTCGTCTTCGAAGCACTGCGGCGGTGGCGGCGCGTTCACCGTAACGGTCACGTTTCCGGTCGCCGTGGCCCCGCACCCGTTCCTAATGGTGTAGGTGAAGGTGTCGGTACCAACGAAGCCATTGCTCGGGGTGTAGGTGACCGTGCCATTCCCGTTGTTGGTGGCGGTGCCGCGGGACGGCTGGCTCACGGCAGTAACCGTCAGCGGCGGCGAGCCACCGTCGGTATCGTTATTCAGAACGCTGATCACCACCGCTTGATTCTCAGTGGTCGTGGCCGAGTCGGGGTTGGCCGTCGGCGCGGTGCAGGCAGCGGCGCAGTTCTCACTGCCGACGATGGTGTACGTGCCGGCGCGTGACAGACTGTCCGGCATGTTATCCGGCGTGAATGAAGCCGCACCGGTCTCGACGCGGATGCGTACCAGGAACTGGGTGAGCTGCTGTGTCGGCATAGGGCTCCCGATCGCAATACGCGGGACGACGATGCTGATTGTGCCGTCGGCGTTGAAACCGCTCGCAGGATCGGCCGCGGTGCCTGGATTAAGGGGCAACGCAGACGGATTCGTACCCGTGCCATAGGCGAACTGTATCGCGCCCGTGGGGTTTGCGCTCGTGACGACGTTGGACATCCGGACCCAAAAATCCTGCCCACTGGGCGCTGCCGGTCCGACGTGGAAGATGATGGGCCAGGTGGTATCAGGCGGAACGTTCTGCAGGTTTACCATCTTCAGGATGAACATGATCTTGCCGGAGCCAAGCGAGGCGGGCTCGGCAATCGAGAGTTTCTCGATGTCGTGCGAGGGCTGCATGTCGGTCGCATCGCCGACCGTATCGGTTAGCACAGTGACGCCTGGCACCTTGCACGGGTCTTCAGGCGTCGTGACGGTGCAGGGCGTCGGCGTAACTGCGCTGCAGGCGGGCCCTTCACCGAAGCCATTGACGGCCGTCACTTTGTACTGGACGGACTGACCGGCGGTGATGATGTCAGTGTATTCGTTGGTGCCGAAGGCAGGCGACGCAATCAACGTGAACGGGCCACCGTTGGTGCTGCGGTAGATGTTGTAGCGGAGAATGGTCGAGCCGTGGTCGTCTGGGGTGGACCAGGAGATGTGGACGGTCGTGGGAGTCGTGCAGTCAATCGAAGCCTGCACCAGCGGCGCGGCTGGGACGCCCACCACGTCATTCACCGCGAACAGGCGGCGACCATTGACCTGGCGGGCGATGGTGGAGAGGGCCGTAAAACTGTTGGGGCCCTTGGTCACACACTGGCCGATGCAGCCGTCGGCGTAGGCAATGACTGCACGGCCGTCCTGGTCAACCGAGGTGTCGTTGAAGTCGAGCAGGTTACGCGTGCCGTTGCCGCAGCCGCCGAAGCCTCCCGCGCAAATGGTAGCGTTGCGCTGGACGGGGTCGTTCGGCGTCACATCTATGGTGGTGTAGGTCGAGCCGCCGTCATAGGTGTGCGCGACATAGAGGTGCCAGATGCCGGGCCAGTTGGGGTCGTCGCCCCCGCCGCCTTGTGCGGAGGTGGTGGAGCCGAGGAAGGCAAAGGCCGCGCGTTCGGGATCGCCGGCAACGACCTCGGGGAAAGCTGTCTGCTTCACGCCTTGGGTTTCGCCCGTCTGCTGCGGCGCGACGAACGCGCCCACGTTCACGGGACTGGACCACGTCTGGCCTTTGTTTTTGGAGACGGCGATCAGCGGCAGGCTATTGCCGTCGTCGGCGCCGAAGTACACCGTGCCGTCCGTGGCGATGCCGACCGAGGGGTCCCAGATACCGGCGCTAATCCCGGCCACCTTTTTCACTGTCCACGTCACGCCGTTGTTTTCGGAGACGGCCACAGCCTGCAGGCCGTTGCAGCCTTTGTTGGGGACATAGACAGTGCCGTCCTTTGGCGAAACTTTGACGTGGCCGTGCAGGCCGCCGCAATCGGCCAGTGTCCACGTGGGAACGCCAGCGCCATAGGTGGCGCCGCCGTCATCACTGCGGGCGCAGAAGGCTATAGCGATGTCCTGCGAGCAGTAATAGACGGCGTCGCCATAGACGGTGCCAATCAGCGGGGAATGGAAGGGTCCGCCGCCGACGGTCTCATGGTCCACGCCGGAGGGAATGCCGCCCCCTTGGCTCGGAATCCAGGTGGTACCGTCGTCATCGGTGAACGCCGCGAGGCTGTCCTGGCCGGTCAATTGTGAGACGAAGGTGCGATTGGTGAAGCGGTCGGTGAAAAGAATCGCGTCCAGGCTGACCAATGAGGTGGTGATAAAGCTCGCGTCTTCCCATTTGGCCGTTGCGGGCGAGGTGCAGTCGTTGAAGCTCACGCGGAGCGTCGTCAGCCCCGCCTGATACATGACTTTCTTGGTCTTCCAGTCCACGCCGCAGGAGGGCTCCCCGCCGCTCACGCCAGTTGGATTTGGATAAACGGAGTAGCTGAGGGGCTCGCTGCCATTTCCTCCGAGCAAGGTGGGGGCCAGATGCTGGAGACTCGCGGAACCGCTGTAGGCCGTAGACACCGCAAACGGCGCGGCACTGACCGTGTAGGTGCCAGCAGGAGGATTGGTCAACGTCACCGTCTCCACTTCCGGATTTGATGGCGTGCCGGATCCGTTGCCGGAACTTCCGATCAGCTTCCCGTTGGGGTCGTACACCTCGAGGTCCCAGTCGTCGATATTCTGAGAGACGGTCTTAACAACAACGACATAGGGGCCAAAAGTCGCGGCAGGAGGAGTGATGGTGAGCTTAAAGTTGTCGCAGCCGGGATTGTTCGGCCCGCTGCAGCTAGAGGATCCCGCTGCTGGCGGGATCGGGATCTGGCCAGTCCAGGTCACTGTGGGGTTGCTCTGGGAGACGGTGCCGCTCGACGGAGTAGCGGCATAAACAAGGGCCGCAAAAAGGGCGAAAACCAGGCCGGTTAACACCAGGCGAACCACAGGAATCTTCATCTTTCACCTCTCTGTGTTCTTTAGTGTTCTTTCTTGCGGCGACCGCGGAGGCTGGGAATTAAATGCGGAACCGCCGACGAAAAGGTCACCAACGCAAAGTAGCATCACATTACCTATAAGTGGTTGCGTCACGACGCGCGATAGTGTCAACACTATCAGCCTTTGTCAAGTCTTTTTCCCGGGGTTCCAAGTGCCACAAAATGCAGGCCAACATGGGCAAAACCATGCCTGCTTTCTTGAAGCGTCGTTAACGAGGCGAAGTCGGTAGTATCATAGCTCTGCGGTTTAGTAGTTACAGTCGCATGAGGGCAGATAGTGCCGGTTCAGAAGACAGCGGTATTGACATCGAGTCATGACCGATTGCGAGAGGCTGCTAAGGATCTATTCGCCGACCGCGGTTACGAGAGCACTCCGACGGCGGAGATCTGCCGGCTAGCGGGCACCAGCCAATCTCAGCTGATCAAGCACTTCAGCAGCAAGCTGGGCCTGTTGGAGGCCGTTTTTGAATTTGCGTGGGAGCAAATCAACCCGGCCATCCGGCTGGCTGCCGAGAGAATACCTTCCCCTACCGACAAGCTGAAGATTGTCGTCGACATGGTGCTTACCTTTCTGGAAAGGGACCGTGCACTGCGGACGCTGTTCCTGCTTGAAGGCCGCCGGATTCGCGGCGATGGACATCTGGTCGTGGTCACTCCTGGCTTTCTGGAATTCATCAAATTCCTGGACGCTATCCTGAAGGAAATGGCAGCCAAGGGGGAACTCTCGCCAAACATTAACATCCAGGCGCTTCGATCGGGATTCATGGGCGCCATCGAAGGCCTCCTTCGCGATCAGCATTTGGCCCGGACATCGCGTTTCCCGGCTGCCTACTCGGAGGCAGATTCTCGCGTAATCTTCTCCACTTTCCTCTCCGCCTGTCTGAACAAGTGAATCCTGCTGAGTGAAGAACTCTCCATCGTGAGTAGCCGGGCTTATAAGCCTAAACACGCTCCCAGCGCTCAGGAGCCTGAGTGCCAAGCCCCTGAAGGCATTCGCTCGGCTGTCGGCTGGGGCAGAGCGAACGGGGAGACGCTACCGGACTAGAGCTGCACTCTCCAGGCGGGAAACCGCAAGCACGACGCTCGCGTTCTTCGATTTTTCCACCGTAGTCTGATAGCAGGCGCCGATGTTAATGTTCTTGGCGGCCAGCTTCTTCACAAACTGAGCAAGGGCTCCGGGCACGTTGGGGAGAGTGGTGTGAAGCACAACTTCCTCGTAGCAGGAATATCCCTCACGTTTCAACGCCTTCTTGGCCTTCGCTCCGTGGTCGACCACGAATTGTATGTATCCCATAGCGCCCGAAGCCGTGGCGTTCAGAGCAAGAATATTCACCTTCGCCCCGGCGATGATACTCGCGACGCGCGCCAGCGATCCCGGAGCGTTATCACAAGAAATCGTAAGCTGCTTGACTTTGGGCACTGGCGAACCTCCGCACGCTGAATTTGCGCAATCCTACCAGAGCCGTCTGTTGAGGCAACAAAGCTCGATTGCGGGCGGATGACGGGCAAACCGGAATGCCTCCAGGTTGGCAGATTGCTCCCGATAACGCGCAAGTGTCCACAAACCAGCGTCGCCATCCATCGCCATCCCATCGCCATCCCTCTCTTCTTGACATTTCGCTTTTTGTTCGCCTACTATGATCTAGGCTATCCCGGGCCAACGGTAGGTCGCCATGAATTTGCCCCTCGCAGGAAGTAGTGGGGAAACACAGCCCTCCCAGCAGAATATCTACATCAAGAGCGTGAGCGAGTCGCAGGTGAGCGCGATGGATTCGCTATCCGAAAAGCTGGGAATATGCACAGACCGTGCAACGTCAGGGGACGGGCCGGTTAATTGAAATGTGCAATGTGCTGGAAATAAAAGGAATATATGGAGCCGAGGGCGAGAGTTGAACTCGCGGCCTGCCGATTACGAAACGGCGCCCTGGCTCTCTAAACAAACGACTTAGCAATCTTTTCAACGATTTAACTGTCCGTCATTGCCAGTCGTTGCCCGTCATTTCCCATCGTTTAGCGCAAGTTTAGCGCAAAGGTTTCTTGCGGTTTTCCTTGCGCTAATGTGCTTCGCAACCCCGATCACCGAGCAACAGGCTCCCGTGTCAGCGGCCTGGCGAGCAACGGCAAGAAACTTGCCGGTCCAGTCGCGATATCCCGAAGGCTGAAATAAACCGCGCTCCGCATATTGGTCGCTATAGCTGATTCCTACCAGCCCGGAATGCTTCCAGATCTTGGCGACTACAAACAGAAAACGCAAATGCTCCGTAGCCAACGTCGTATGCTGAATTGCGCGACCAGGTC
>Ga0209267_1001648_pt1 | contig 15076 bp, 15 predicted proteins | sample GraSoiAngelo_137_FD_185894 | JGI IMG/M metagenome (GOLD analysis project Ga0209267, IMG submission 185894) | Grasslands soil microbial communities from the Angelo Coastal Reserve, California, USA - 14_0929_09_30cm (SPAdes) (version 2) | ecosystem: Environmental > Terrestrial > Soil > Grasslands ... | reverse complement strand
AAGGAGCTCGCTCAGTTGCCGCAAACATCGCCCAATGGCGCGGTTTACCCGAGCTTAGCCATGACTTCATTTCCCTTGGAGTCATAGGCTCAACGCTGCAACGCATCGAGATCGGAGCGGGACAGCTGCTGCATTTTACTGAGGTTGCATGCGTGAAAACGAAAGCGCGAACGGAACATCTTTTTTTTCAGATCCAGATGAAAATGTGGTGCCAAACGCGCCAGCACCGCGAAGCCGGTGTGATCGTGAAATTCGCCAACAATCCATTGACACTGATTCAAAATCTCATCGGGCAAGGTTGAAAAAACATCGGCTTCGGCGCCTTCGCAGTCGATCTTGATCAGGTCGACCTGCGCGATCCCGGTCTCGCGCAAGACGTCATCTAATCGGCGAACCTCGCACTCTACGGTGGCGGCAGGATGGCCGCGGTCCTTGAAGCGGCCGTCAGTGCTAAACGCACCGAAATTTACCTGATCAGCGCGGACCGCGATGCGTTGATGAGTCGCTCCGAGGCCGTAGTTGAAAACCGTGACCCCACGCAGATGCGCGACATTTTCGTGCAATATCCGAAACGTATCGGGATGAGGCTCAAACCCGAAAATCTTGGCGTCGGGGAATTTTTCGTGAAAATAAATAATGGAAGCACCGATGTTGCTGCCGATGTCGAGAATGATTTTCGGCCTGAGGGCCGGAGGCACATAATACTCTGCTTTCTGGCCGCCCCTGAGCAGTACTTGATACAGAACAAATGGATCGGCGGTACCTGATCGATAAAAAACGTCCCGGCCGGACCAACGCAAGCGGGCCAGCGATGAGGTCGGAGATTGGCGCACCATGTCCGCCGTGAAACGCCACGAGCGGGAGCGTACCAAGATTCTAATCAGGTTGCGGAAACCAATAGCCGACACAGACCAAGATTAGCTGCCGCGTAAAGCTTCGCCACGCGGATTAAGGATTTTTATAATGCGAAGAAGGTTTTGAGACGCCTGAGAAAAGTGGCAGTGTATTCGCGCTGTTTGGCGGCCTGGTCAGCGCTCGATATCGCCGCGTCCTTGAGAATGCCTTCGGTTTCCATTTTGCGTTTCGCGAGCAACTCACTCAGTTGCTTCATGCACTCGGGCGAGTCGCGAATGACTTCCGCCATGGTCTCCTTGCTGATCTCCATCACGTAGCAGTCGCCATCCGCTCGAACCGTTGCGCTGCGTTTTTCGCCGGTGAGCAGCGACATTTCACCAAAACAATCTCCCGAGCTCAATGTCGCCACCGGGATCGTCGATCCATTTTTTGAAACCGACACCTCGGCTGCACCGCGCAGAAGAATGAACATGGAATCGCCTTCTGCGCCTTCTTCGATCACGTGTTCGCCGCGCCCGAAATGATTGAGCTCCGACTGCTTGACCAGATTGTCGATCTGGCCGTCGGACAAACATTGGAAAAGCGGTTCGCCGCGCAGAATAACGCGGGCTTCCTCGTGGCCCTCTCGTGCTGGCTGAGACCGCCGTTCCAGCTGCAATGTGCGAATGGGATATGGAATATTGATCCGCTGCCGTTTGAGTTCGTACCAAACATTCGTGCGCACCGCGTCGTTGGTCTCATTGAACCGGGCGTGATTGCCCATGTAGTATTTGATCTCGTACGTGACGGCGTGATCGCCGAACTCAACGAGGAAAACTTTCACCGGCGGGCTCGGAAGAACGTTCTTCGCACTTTGTGCGGCGCGGGCGAGCGCATCTTTGACGCGGTTCGGCGGCATATTGTAATCGACGCCGACCCGGATGCGCATGGCGTGGGCTTCGGTCGGGTAATGAAGGTTGATGATCGTGGTGCGAACGATCTCGTTGTTCGGAATATCGAGATAAATGTTGTCGTTCGTACAGAGGCGGGTTGAGCGCCAGTTGATCTCCATCACTTCGGCAAAGCGGTCGCCGACCTGTAACCAGTCGCCCACTTTGTAGGGCCGGTTTATTTGCAACGACATGCCGGCGATGATCCCGCTGAGCAGATTTTGTCCGGCGAGCCCGAGAACGATCGTAGCGGCCCCCGAGGCCGCCAGCAATCCTGTCAGCCACTTGTCAGCGCGATAACCGTACCACAACACGATCAACAGCGTGATCAGGTAGATAAGAAGCGCGACAATTTGCCGGGGAAAATGCGGGATGGGCGTTTGCTTTTTCTTTTCGAAATAGAGATCCCAGACGTAACGATCGACCAACGCGATGACGAAGGCGGCGCCCAAGAGGACGAGCGCAGTTCCAACGTGATTGCGCAGATCGAGAGCGACGCCATACGTCCACAGCGCGGCGTAAGCAGCGAGCGCCAGACAAAAAAGCCGATACAAAACGCCGAGGCGAACGCCGGCGCGCCGCTTCAGAAATCGGCCCACGGTCAGCGCAATAAAAAATGTGCCGACAAATGCAATCAGGGTGGCGGCAGCTCGCTGCGTATCGAACGGAAGGGCAGACATTGGCTAGTCGAAAGGATAATACTCAGTCGTCCGCGCCCCGACAAGCGTTGTAGGTATCGGCCCTCCCGACGATGTCGATCCTATCCGGTCGCCGCGGCGACACTTGTCCCGCGGCGAGCAAAACTCGCCTACTCGCGCTTTCGTTTCGCGATCTCGTCCAGACGCCGAATGATATCGCTCAGAAGGAGTTCGTTCTTGAGATTCACTTGATAATCGAGGTTCGCCCGCAACCGATCTTTCTCTGCCTGCCGATTCTGCGACATCATGATGATGGGCGCTTGCAACGCGAAGATCATGTTCAGCACCAGATTGAGCAGGACGAATGGGTAGACATCGAATGGCTTGTGCGCGAGGAGCACTGTGTTTGTCACCACCCACACGATAAGAAACGCGATCCCGGTGAAGATGAACTTCCAGCTTCCACCAAACTCCGCGATTTTGTCGGACGCGCGATCCGACAGCGTCATGCGCGCGGCTTCCATCTCGTTGATATTGCGCGAGACACGGTGACGTAAAAGATCGTCCGTGCGGCGCAACCGCCCGGTCAATGCCGTCAGTAATTCCAGCGTCACCCGCGGATCGCTTCTCATGAACGAAAGAAAATCGTCGCGCGTCAATTGAGCCAGGCGCGCATTTTCTGTTGCCGTCGCGTTCGCGGAGCGGCCGTGGCCATCGAGCATCGACATCTCACCGAAAAAATCACCAGGCCCAAGTTCAGCCAGGGTGACGGCGTGGCCGTCCGCGTCTGTGACGCTGATGCGGACTTTGCCGACATCGATTAGATACATGGCGTCGCCGGGATCGCCGTTGCGGAAAATCATCGCCGACTTCGGATAATCGTGAATGGTCAAGTACTCGCCGAGCTCCGCAGTCGCTTTGGAATCAAGCGATGCGAATAGCGGAACTGAGCGTAGATTCGCGGCGTCCATCTGGATTAGGAGTTCAACGGAGCAACGATTATATAACGACCGCACCGCGATGGAAGCTAACGTTGTCATTGTAGGGCAGGCGCATCGCCCGCCATCCGAGAAATCGGTAACCGGAGCGGTTGCCCTACAAAATCACCTGCCCGGCGAAATAACCAACCACGCCCAACCGGCTAAAAAACACAAGCCGCCAAGCGGTGTGACCGCGCCCAACGAATCCCGCGCCTGCGGGATCAGCGCCATCACATACAAACTTCCGCTGAAAATAATTATGCCGGTAAAAAGCAACCACCACGCACCGCGATTTGTCGTTCCGTAAAGCGCGAGCACGAACAGTGCGACCGCGTGAATGAAATGATAAAGCACCGCCTTGTTCCAAACATCAGTCAGGCCGCCGCTGCGATTCGGGGGAATAAGATCGACATCTTGCGACTATCTCGTCGCGATTTAGCGGCCCAGCAACTTTCGCGAGTGTTGCGTTAATCGACGATTTCCAGGCCCATTTGCCGGGCGGTGCCTTCGATGATGCGGAAGGCGGCTTCGTCGTTGCGCGCGTTCAGGTCTTTGCGCTTGGTATTGACGATATCCATCACCTGTTTGCGCGTGACTTTGCCGACCTTTTCTTTGTTCGGTTCTTTTGACCCGGCAGCGATGTTGGCCGCCTTCTTCAACAGAACCGCGGCCGGCGGACTTTTGGTGATGAAGGTAAACGATTTGTCTTTGAAAACCGTGATCACGACCGGAAGAATGTCGCCGGCTTGTTTCTGAGTGGCGGCGTTAAATTCTTTGCAGAACGCCATGATATTGATTCCTCGTGGTCCGAGCGCGGTTCCGACCGGAGGCGCAGGGTTCGCCTGGCCCGCAGGAATCTGCAATTTGATGTGAGCTACAATTTCTTTAGCCATTGGGTTTAGACAGAATGAACAGAATCGACAAATAGGTTCTCTGAAAAGTTTCTGAAATCATTCTGATCATTTTGTTAATTCTGTCAGAAGTTCTTATCCTCTTTCGACTTGCCAGTATTCCAGCTCCACCGGCGTGGCGCGGCCGAAAATGGTGACGGAGACGCGTAGTTTGCCGCGCTCCGGATCGATTTCTTCCACGATGCCATTTTGATTTTGGAACGGGCCATCCGCGACCTTGACTGTTTCGCCAACTTCAAAGCTGACTTTCGGTTTCACCTTTTCTTCGCGCTCTTTCATTTGCGCGAGCATGCTGTCCACTTCCGATTGGCGCATCGGAATCGGTTTATCTTTCGTCCCGGCAAAACCGATCACACCCGGTGTCTCGCGAATAAAATACCAGGTGCGCCCAACGAGTTGATTGTTCTCGTCGAGCAAATGCATGTTCACGATCAGGTAGCCGGGAAAAAACTTGCGGGTCGTCTCGCTTTTCTTGCCCTTTTTGATTTCGGAAACGCGCTCGGTCGGAACGAGCACTTCGTAAATCAAATCGCCCATCTCCTCGGTCTTGACGCGCTTGTCGATGTTCTCCTTGACCTTGTTCTCCTGGCCGGAGAGCACGTGCACCACGAACCATTGATCTTTGCCTGCGAGTGTTTGCGCCATAATCAGGTTCGAGCCGGACTGGCGTTATCAATCGCGCTGTCTCGCGCGCCTCTCCTGTCCGTCAATTTAAATTCGATTATCTGTAACATGCCTAGTGTAGCCGGGTAAAATAATGAACCACGTTTACAAGCACAAAATCGAAGAGCGCGACGTAACCGCCGAGCAGCAGCATCGCGATGAGCACGACCAGGGTCGAATCAATCAGCTCCTTGTATTTGCGGATGCCTCTCTCCTTTGGATCCCAAGGCCAGGAAGCTTTCTGGAGCTCGACCTTAACTTCGTTGAAAAAGTTTTTCGTTTTCGAAATCATTTGATTACGCAGAAAGGATAAAATCCGAGTAACGCCCGCCGGGAAACTTCATCCTTCATAATTTGTCCTTCGTCCTTCCAAAAACCACGCCAGGAGGGACTCGAACCCCCAACAGGCGGTTTTGGAGACCGCTACTCTACCAATTGAGTTACTGGCGTAGGCTTCGGTAGTTTAGTCCAGAATATCGCTTACGCGACCCGCGCCGACGGTCTTGCCGCCCTCGCGAATGGCGAACCGAATCGTCTTCTCCATGGCGATGGGCGTAATCAGCTCCACCTCGATGGCGATGTTATCGCCCGGCATCACCATTTCGACGCCTTCGGGCAATTTAACTGTGCCAGTAACATCCGTGGTACGGAAATAAAATTGCGGCCGATAATTGGTGAAGAACGGCGTGTGACGGCCGCCTTCCTCCTTGCTCAGCACGTAAACTTCCGCCTTGAATTTCTTGTGCGGCGTAATCGAGCCGGGCTTGGCGATAACCTGACCCCGCTCGACGTCTTCCTTCTTCACGCCACGCAGCAGGATACCGACGTTGTCGCCGGCGCGCGCTTCATCGAGAAGTTTGCGGAACATTTCGATATCGGTCGCCACTGTCTTGGTGGTCGGCCTGATCCCGACGATTTCGACTTCCTCCATTTTTTTGAGCACACCACGGTCGACACGGCCGGTCGCGACGGTGCCGCGCCCTTCAATGTTGAACACGTCCTCGACCGCCATCATGAACGGCTGATCGATCGGGCGCTCCGGCACCGGAATGTAATCATCGATCGCGGCGACGAGCGCGAGAACCTGCTTCTCCGCTTCGGCGTCGCCGTTCAGCGCCTTGAGCGCGCTGCCTTTGACGATCGGGATTTTGTCTCCCGGAAATTCGTATTGCGTGAGTAGATCGCGTACTTCCATCTCAACGAGGTCGAGAAGTTCGGGATCATCGACCATGTCGACCTTGTTCAGGAAGACAACGATCGACGGCACACCGACCTGACGCGCGAGCAGAATGTGCTCACGGGTCTGCGGCATCGGGCCGTCCGCTGCACTCACGACCAGAATAGCGCCGTCCATTTGGGCCGCGCCAGTGATCATGTTCTTGACGTAGTCCGCGTGACCGGGGCAATCGACGTGGGCATAATGGCGCTTATCGCTCGAATACTCCACGTGCGCGGTGTTAATCGTGATGCCGCGCTCTTTCTCTTCGGGAGCGTTATCGATTGATTCGTAAGCACGCACTTCGGCCATGCCTTTTTTGGCGAGCACGCTCGTAATGGCGGCCGTGAGCGTAGTCTTGCCGTGATCCACGTGACCGATCGTGCCGACGTTCAAGTGCGGCTTGTCGCGTTTAAATGCTTCCTTTGCCATATCAATTCTCCTGTCGTGTTAGTAAACTAAACTGCGTCTTTCTTAAAACCGTCGTCCCTGTCGTGAGCCCAAACTGGAGCCCATGACCGGGATTGAACCGGTGACCTCGTCCTTACCAAGGACGTGCTCTACCAACTGAGCTACATGGGCCGGTTTGCCTCCCGCGTGTAGAACTAAAAGTCCCAAAGCCGCGTCAAATTGCTACGACCATGGGACCGCCTCGTTCTCGCAAAAAGCGTCCGAAACGCTAACCACGCCCCCACCGGTGTCAAAGCAATTTTGTGGGGCTAAAACCGCCCCTTTTACCGGATTCTGGAGCTGCTTATTTCCTCCGGTTTTCCACGGGTCATTAATCGAACCACCACCGCGATGATCACCAAGATGACGACCGCAAAGAAAATCTTCGCTGGCGTGAAAATACTGGTTCCCGGAGTTGGGGTCGGCGTCGCCGGAGGCGCATTTTTTGCCGCCAACTGGGCTTGGGCATACTGCATCCGCTGAACGGTGTCGTAATCGTCCGGTTTTATTTTCAGCGCTGCCTGATAATCAGCGATCGCCTTTTCGTAATCCATCATCGCGGCATAGGTTGCTCCGCGCTTCACCAGCGCGTCCTCGTTCGCCGGGTTTTTCTGCAGAAGCGCCCCGTAATCCTCTATTGCCGCTGGAAAATTTTTCAGGTTTCGGTTCGCCCAGGCGCGCCGATCATAACTTTGCGGGTCGTCCGGATCTTTTTGGATCGCTGCGGTAAAATCAGCGACCGCTTTGTCCCATTGCGACAATCCAACGTAGGCGAAACCTCGAAACTTCAGCGCGAGTGGATCCTCCGGTTTCAGCTCCAATGCTTTGTTCGCATCGGCCAACGCCGCGTCATATTGCCGCGCTAAATCCTCCGTCTGCGCGCGCTCGACGTATCCGGTAGTTTCCTTAGGCGCGAGTTCAATCTCTTTGGAAAAATCGGCTAGTGCCGAGCTGTATCTCGCTCCAGCCGCACCACCATCGCCGGCTGCTTCGGCCGCTCTTCCCGCCGCGCGATACGCAGTGCCGCGATCGCGATAAGCGATCGGATCGTCCGGTGCCGCTTGGACTGCCTTGTCAAACTCTTGGATTGCTTCAGCGAATTGCTTTGCGTCAAACAGCTCTATTCCCTTTCGACGGTGCGCATCGGCGTCTCCCCCGCCGCCGCGCTTCTTCCCATTGGTTACCGGCGCCGCAAAAAAGAGCGCTGACAATAAAATCGATAAAGTGAATGTGGTTCGAATCTTCATGTTCTCCTCCGCACCCCAATTTTTGAGCGATTAATGCCGCGCAAGCGAGCAAATTAAACTGCGAAATCACAGCACCATGCCACAATCAGCCGCATGGAGCGAAACACCCGGCAACTCTCCCGAGGTTACGCCGCACTCTTCGCCAGCATTGCGATTTGGTCGATGCCTTCGCTCTTTCAATTTTACCTCGTCCGCTACTACGAGCCGTTCGCGCAAAATTTCTACCGTTACTCCGTCGCCTGCCTCGCCATTGCCCCATTCGTTTTCTACCGCGTGCGTCGTGGCGGCCCCAAGATCGACCTCCATGCGCTCGGCGTTTGCCTGATTCCGTGTATTCCCAATGTCATCCATCAAATCACACAGGTCGTTTCGTTGTTTTACATGGGACCCGGCGTGTACGCGATTTTCAATCGCTCATCCGTAATTTTCACCGCCCTGCTCGCGCTCGCATTTTTTCCTGAGGAGCGCCACATCGTTCGCCAATGGCAATTTCAACTTGGAACGCTGCTTGGATTGCTCGGCGCGTTCGGCGTGATCTGGTTTCAATCGAACGGGCAAGAACCCGCCCTGAGCGCAAGTCGAATGGGTCGACATATTGCTTGGCCCGGGTTGCTCATCGCCTTCACCGCCACATTTTGCTGGGCGCTTTACGCCGTCCTCGTGAAACGTCCTTCCGCCCAACTGGGCGCGATTCGCAGTTTCGGCGTGATCAGTTTCATTACCTCCGCGCTTTCATTCCCGCTGACCTTGCTCTTCGGCAGAATCGACGCCCCTCTTCATGCCGGTACACATGTAAATCTCATTCTCGTCGTCTCCGCCATTACCTGCATCACCATGGCGCACGTTTTGTATTACGTTGCGATCCAGGAAGTCGGCGTCGCGCTCGCGCAAACACTCCAACTCCTCTGCCCGCTCGGCGCGCTGGCGCTCTCCACTTGGATTTTCCACGAACGCCTCACCTCCGCCCAATTAATCAGCGCCGTCATCTTGCTCATCGGCGCATTCCTCGCCATGCGCACCAAACCCGCAGCCGTCGTCGAGACCGCAGAAAATATCTAGCGCATCCGTTGAATCGACGGTTCTGTGCAGCAGCGCAGTGAATCTAAAAACTTATCTCCACTCGCGGCAGCAGAGGATCGATCGGGCGCTGGATCGATATCTGCCAAAGGAGAACGTCCGACCGGCGACAATTCACAAGGCGATGCGGTACAGTTTGTTCGCCGGCGGGAAACGGTTGCGACCGATTCTTTGTATCGCCGCGGCTGAAGCATGCGGCGGCAAAGTCGACAACGCGCTGCCGCTCGCCTGCGCGATGGAATGCATCCACACCTATTCCCTTGTCCACGATGATCTCCCAAGCATGGACAACGACGATTTCCGCCGCGGACGTCCGACTTGCCACAAAGTTTTCGGCGACGGCATCGCGGTGCTCGCGGGCGATGCGTTGCTTACAATCGCCTTTGAAATCGTCTCACGCGCAAAGCCGACGTCACGTTATGACGTGTCGATCTTGTTGCGCGAGGTCGCCGTCGCCGCGGGCAGCCAAAAGCTAATCGCTGGACAAGTGGCCGATCTCGAAGGCGAAGGAAAGCAGATTGGCATGGCAGGGCTGCGTTACATTCACGAAAACAAAACCGCCGCAATCCTGACAACTTCGGTCCGACTCGGCGCGATGAGCGCCAATGCGAACCCGAAACAATTGAATGCGATCACCAAATTTGGACGCGCGCTCGGTCTCGCGTTTCAAGTGATCGACGACATTCTCGATGTGACCCAAACGAGTGAAAAGCTCGGCAAAAGCGCCGGCAAAGATGTCGCCGCGCAAAAAGCGACTTATCCCGCGATCATCGGATTGGACAAATCGCGCGCCGAGGCGAAGAGACTCACCAAGCAAGCGCACGCTGCACTGGCGACTTTCGGTGCGAAAGGCGACGCTCTGCACGCGCTCGCAAATTATCTGCTCGAACGGGAATATTAAACGGCGAGCGCGAGGTTCGGGTCGATCTCTTCAGTAACGTTTGAGCTGGCGCCGTTCTCCAATTTGAGCATCGCGGCAAACGCGATCATCGCGGCGTTATCGGTGCATAACCATGCTTCGGCGGTTTTGAATTCCACGCGTTGGCCTTTGCACGCTTTGCTCAATTGCTTTCGCAGTTCGCGGTTGCAACTGACGCCTCCGCTGACCGTGACAAGATCGACATCGAACTTTTTTGCAGCCGCGATCGTTTTCCGAACTAGAACATCGACAATCGCTTGTTGGACCGACGCGCAAACGTCGGCAAGAAAATCGCCGCCCAACGTCGGCAACAAATAGCGCACCGCCGTTTTCAAACCGCTGAAGCTGAAGTTTTCCGATTCTGGCATGCTCCGCGGCAAATCGAACCGCTTCGAGTCGCCTTTCGCGGCGCATCTCTCAATCTCCGGTCCGCCGGGATAACCAAGTCCTAACAACTTCGCGATTTTGTCGAACGCTTCGCCGGCAGCATCATCAACGGTTCGACCAATGACTTCATATTCGCCGACGCCGCGCACAAAGATCGACATCGTGTGTCCGCCGCTGACGACCAGCGAAACGTTGGGCTTGATTTCTGTTTCGCCAAAAAATGGCGAGAGCAAATGCCCTTCGAGATGATTGATCGCGAGATATGGTTTGCCGAAACCGATCGCGAGCCCTTTCGCGATTGACGCACCGATCATCAACGAACTGGCCAAACCCGGTCCGCTCGTCGCCGCGAAGGCGTCGATTTGCGAGATGCCGATCTTCGCTTCGCGCGTGACGCGCTCAAGCAAGCGCGGCGCGTGCACAAGGTGATTACGCGACGCGACTTCTGGCACAACGCCGCCGAATTTTTCGTGCTCCGCAATCTGTGACGCGACTTCACTAGCCAACAGCTGCGAGCCGGAGTGGCCATTGCGACCACGCAAAATCGCAACCGCTGTTTCGTCGCAGGAAGTTTCGAGCGCGAGTATTATTTTTGAATTCAGCACAGAGTTCGCAGAGAGGCAGAGCAAAACTAAACCAAAATAAAACCTCTGCGACCTCAGCGGTGAGATCGGCTACTTCTTGATCGGTTCGCCTTTGGGTGCGTTTTCCTGAGCGTAAATCATTACGCCCTTGAGCGCGTCGATCGCTCGCAGCATCTGCGGATCCGTGCTCTTGATGAAATTCTTGTCCTCCTCCGGCTTGATCGTGTCGCCACTGCTACGCGCGGCAAAAAGTTGGCGTTCCAGCTCCACGCTCATTGGGACACGGATGTTGGGCGCGACCCCGTTGCCATGAATGACTTGTTTACTCGGGGTGTAATACTTCGCGGTCGTGAAACGCAACGCCGACCCGTCCGGCAACTGCATCACATTTTGGACCGACCCTTTTCCGAAGGTTGTTTCGCCCACCACGATTGCGCGGTGCAAATCCTTGAGTGCGCCGCAGACAATCTCCGCGCCGCTGGCGCTCCCTTCGTTCACCAAGACTGCCATCGGAAAATTCGGCCGCTGTTTTGCGACGCCGGAAGTTGTGTAGTCGCGCTGCTGCGAAGCGACGCGACCCTGGGTGGAAACGACCTTGGTGTTCGGCGGCAGAAATTGCGCGCAAACATCGACCGCGCTGTTCAGCAGACCGCCGGGATTGTTGCGAAGATCGAGAATCAGCGCCTGCATCCCTTGCTTTTGCATTTCATCGAGCGCTTTCGACAACTCATCGGCGGTCGGCTCGTTGAATTGAATCAGCCGCACGTAAGCAATCTTGAACGAGCCGGTCAGATCGGGATCGAGCAGTCGCGCGCCCTTGACGCTTTGCACTTTGATCTCGGCACGCTCGAGCGCGTAATCCTTGACCTCCTTAGTGGATGGCCGAATCAACGTCAGCGAAATTTTCTGGCCGGGCGCGCCGCGCAAATGGTTGATCACGTCCTGCAAATCCATTCGCTCGGTCGAAGTCCCGTTGATTTTTAAAATCTGATCGCCCGAGAGAATGCCAGCCCTGGCCGCGGGTGTGTCCTCCATCGGCGTCACGACAGTTGGCAGGCCGTTTTTGATTGCCACTTCAATGCCCAAACCGTTGAACCGGCTGCGCGTGTCCTCCTGCATGTCGCGGAAATCGTTTGGGTCCATGAACTGACTGTGCGGATCGAGCGAGCCGAGCATGCCCTTGAGCGCAGCCGTGATCAGGTCGTGGTAGCTGGTTTTGTTTCCATCGACATAATCCTGGCGGATTAACTGAACCGCCTTGGCGAAAATGGCGATCTGGGAGTAACCGCTGTCCTCGTCTTGATCAGCGGCGGACAAGCTGTGAAAGCCGATGCTGAAAAGCAGAGCGAGAGCCAACAAACCGAATGCTCCGATAAGGATACGGCGCTTCATCTTGGATTGAGTCTGGAAACGGTCGGACATTCGCTCATCCAAAATTTTTGGCAACGTGCAAAGCGTCGTCTAAAGTTGCGCCGCCGTGGTAATTCGCTTGAAGAAATTTCTCGCCTGCGTTGTTGTCGCAGCCGCGACGTGTTTGCCATTGACCAACGCGGTTGCACTCCAAACACCCGATTCGGAATATGAGGCGGTAGCGGAGGAATTCATCAAGGGCTACTTCGCCGCGCGACCCCTTCTCGGCACCGCCATGGGCCTGCACGAATACGATGGCAAAATCACGGATTACAGCCGGCTCGCGCTCGACGCCGAACTTTCCCGCTTGAAACGGTTCGAGGACCGACTCCGGAAATTCGATCTCGATAAACTGAGTCAGCGGCAATCGATCGACTTGCGAATTCTGCAAGGAGCGATCCGCAAAGAAATTTTCCAGCGCGAAGCGATGTCGATCTATGAGCGCGACCCGATGGTTTATGCGCGCGCGGCAGACGTGAACATCTATATCAAACGCAATTTCGCGCCGCTGGATGATCGCGTCCACAGCATTGTCGCGATCGAATCGCAAGTGCCGAACATTCTGATCGCGGCCAGAACGAATCTCGATGCGGTGTTGCCCAAGCCCTACGTCGAGCTCGCGATCCAGATTGCAAAGGGCTCGGCCGATTTTCTGCGAAAAAATCTTGTCGCAGCAGTCGCCGACCTTAAGGACGAACGCATTCGGACGGAATTTTTAGAGGCGAACCGGAAAGCAGCGGCTGCGCTGACCGATTACGCCGCCTGGCTCGAACGTGACAAATTGCCGAAAGCCACCGACGATTTCGCGCTCGGCGAAGAAAAGTTTCAACGGCTGTTGAAAGAGACTGAACTTGTCGATCTTGCGCCCGAGAAAATTCTCGAGATCGGGCTGACTCAATTGCGCAAAGAGCAAAAAGCATTCGCCGAAAGTGCCGAGAGGATCGATTCGAACAAATCGCCGGCGGAAGTTTTCAAACAAATGCAAAGCGAACATCCGACGCCGGAGAGCTTGCTCGGCGATATCGGGAAAGACCTCGAGCAGATCCGAAAGTTTGTTGTCACCCGAAAGCTGGTCACGATCCCATCCGAAGTTCGAGCGCGCGTGAAAGAAACGCCGCAATACCGCCGCGCGACTTCTTTCGCATCCATGGACACACCGGGGGCGTTCGAGAAGCGCGCGACCGAAGCTTACTATTATGTGACACCGCCAGAAAACGATTGGGCGGCGCTGCAAAAGGACGAATGGCTGACCGCGTTCAACTTCTACACGGCCGACGTTGTTTCCATTCATGAAGTTTATCCCGGACATTACGTTCAGTTCCTGCGCCTGAACGCATCGCCCGCCAGCAAGGTGGAAAAGATTTTTGGCAGCTACGCGTTCATCGAAGGCTGGGCGCATTACTGCGAAAAACTGATGATCGATGAAGGCTACGGGACGGTCGCCAATCCGAGCGAAGCCGACGCCAAACGGGCGGCAAGATATCGGTTGGCGCAAGCAGACGAAGCGATGCTGCGATTATGCCGCCTGTGCGTCGCGATCAAAATGCACACTCAGAAAATGTCGGTGGAGGAAGCGACCAGGTTTTTTCGGGAAAACTGTTACTACGAAGAAAAACCGGCCCGGGCTGAGGCGATGCGCGGCACGTTCGATCCGGGCTATCTCAATTACACGCTCGGCAAATTGCAGATTCTGAAATTGCGCGACGATTACCAAGCACAAGAGGGCGCGAATTTCTCCGCTCAGAAATTTCACAACGAGCTTCTCAATCATGGCATGCCACCGATTCGTCTGCTCCGCGAGCTGATGCTCAAGGAAAAATCGAAGTGGGACGAAGTGTTGTGACCTCTTCTTTGATCCTTCCCACGCTCAAAGTGGCAGCGTAGGTGTCTCGGTTGTCTCCGTTCGCAGAACCGGCTGCTCGATTTGGCTAAGCTTGGCGTCAAGCTTGGTCATTGTTTTGTCTGTTTCTGAGTAACTGCCGGCGGCATTGTTCAAATGACGACCAAGAACACGGAAGTTCTCCTGGATTTTCTGGAAATCACCGCGCAGTCGTGACAACTCACCCAAAATTTCCTGTGCGCGCTCTTCAACTTTCATTCCGCGCAGACCCAACAAAATCGTTTGGATGTACGCGTAAAAGCTATTCGGCGAAACAGGGATTACTCGCTTGGCCAGCGCATAGCTGAAAAGCTGCCGATCTTCTCCGACATCCTCTTTGATGATTGTCTCGTAGTAAACGTTCTCGGCTGGGACGTACATTAGCGCGAAGTCGTAAGTGCCCTCGTCTGGGAGAATGTACTTCGCCGCGATTGCGTCGACGTGCTTTTTAACATCGCGTAGAAACTGCTTGCGCGCGGCAACACGATCCGTCTCCGCCGGCGCCTCGACAACTCGCTTGAAATTTTCGTACGGGAATTTGGCGTCCGCCGGAACCAATCTCGGACCGATGCGAATCACTGCATCAACTGCGTCGCCGCTCTTAAATCGATACGGCATTGTGTAATGCTCTTGTGGCAAAAGTTGCGCCAGCAAATCGCCGAGAAATAATTCCCCCATGCCGCCACGCAGTTTTGGAGCGCGCATAATGTTAACCAGCTCCTGCGCTGCTCTTCCCACTTCATGAATCTGACCAACTTTCTCTCGCAAGTCGCCAATCACGCCTGCAGCCTTATCCAGTCGTGTGTTCATTGACGCCGTAGAATGCTGCAGATTCTCGGTTACGCTTTGGCCAAATGCATCGAGCCGCTGTTGAAGCGAGCTGAGTTGCTGCTGCAACATCAATACACTTTGATCAGGTTGCGACGGCTTG
>Ga0209267_1001636_pt1 | contig 15129 bp, 10 predicted proteins | sample GraSoiAngelo_137_FD_185894 | JGI IMG/M metagenome (GOLD analysis project Ga0209267, IMG submission 185894) | Grasslands soil microbial communities from the Angelo Coastal Reserve, California, USA - 14_0929_09_30cm (SPAdes) (version 2) | ecosystem: Environmental > Terrestrial > Soil > Grasslands ... | reverse complement strand
CTCGCCGTGCAAATGCATATTTTTCCGAAGTAATGAATATTAATTCACGGGTCCCCGTGGGCATCTTAGGGGCCTCCGGCTACGTCGGGCAGGAGCTCGTGCGGCTGCTGACGCGGCACCCGGGGGTTGCGCTCGTGTTCGCCACGGCGGACGCGAGCGCGGGCGAGACGCTGGACGGCGTCACGCTGGTGCCCGTCGACGATGCGCCGCTCGCGCGCGCCGAGATCGTGCTGTCGGCGCTGCCGCACGGTGTGTCCGGTCGCTACGTGCGCGAGGCGCGTGCCGCCGGCAAGCGCACCGTCGACTTGTCGTCCGATTTCCGACTGTCGCCTGAGGCAGTGTACGGTCTCACCGAGGTCACGCGCCCCCGGCTCCCCGCCGCCGAGCTGGTCGCGAACCCGGGCTGTTACCCGACGGCGGCGCTGCTGGCGTTGCTGCCGCTCGTGCGCCAGGGCCTGATCGACCAATCGCGCGAGGTGGTGATCGACGCCGCTTCGGGCGTCACCGGCGCCGGCCGCTCGCCCAAGCGGGAGCTGCTGTTCGGCGAAGTGGCCGAGGACTTCCGGGCCTACGGAGTGGGCAACGACCACCGCCATCTCCCCGAGCTCAAAGCGACCTTGGCGCGCGAAGGCGGCTTCACGGGCGACCTGGTGTTCACGCCCCATCTGCTTCCGGTGAAGCGGGGCATTCTCGAGACCATCCATGTACCCCTGACCCGGGCGCTGGACCAGGCGAGCGCCGAGGGGATCTACGACGCGGTGTACGCCGCCGAGCCGTGCGTGACGGTGCTGCGCGGCGCACTGCCGTCGCTCAAGGATGTCGTGTACCGCAACCGGGTCGCGATCGGCGTGGCGGCGGTGGCCAACGTGCGGCGCCCGCGACTCACGGTGATCGCGGCGATCGACAACCTCGTGAAGGGCGCCGCGGGACAGGCGATTCAGAACATGAACGTGATGCTCGGCCTCCCCGAGACCGCGGGACTGGTATGCTGAGCCCGCGCGTCGTGAAGCTGGGCGGCAATGAGCTCGATCGCCCCGGCTGGCTCGCGACCTGCGCCCGGGCGCTGGTCCGCCTCGATCCGGTGGTCGTGGTGCACGGCGGCGGGCGCGCGATCAGCGCGCTGTCCCGCAGGCTCGGCCTCACGGTCGAGCAGCGGGACGGCGTGCGCGTCACGACTCCCGAGATCGCGGAGGTGGTGGAGCTCGTGCTGGGCGGCCCCGTGAACCGGCAGGTGGTCGCCGAGCTGCGCGCGGCGGGCCTCGACGCGGTCGGGTTGTCGGGCGTGGACGGTGGGCTCCTGGTCGCTCGCCCGGCCGGGGGCGGGCTCGGCATGGTGGGGGAGATCGCGCACGTGCGCGCCGGCCTGCTCGAGAGCTTCCTGCTCGCGGGCCTGACCCCGGTGATCGCGCCGATGGCACCCGCTCCGGCACCAGAGGGTGGCCCGCCGCTCAACGTCAACGCGGACGCCGCGGCGGCCGCGATCGCGGGCGCGCTGCACGCCGCGGAGCTGCTGCTCGTCTCCGACGTGGCCGGTGTGCAGGTGGACGGTGTACTGCGGCCCACGCTCGACGCGGTGGACGTGGAAGTCCTGATCGACAGCGGCGCCGCGAAGCTCCGGGCCGCCACCGCAGCGCTCCGCGCCGGCGCCCGCGGCGTCCGCATCGGCGACCTGCGCCTGCTGGAACACCCGGGCGCCGGCACGCGCGTCGTCGCCCCCGCCCCCGCCCCCGCTCCCGCCCCCGCCCCCCAGCCCGCGTGACCGCGGTCCCTTCGGCGCTGTCCGCGCTGCTCGAAGTGTATTCCCGCGCCGGCCCGGTGTTCGTGGCGGGCAACGGCGCGGAGCTCGTCGCCGACGACGGGGCGCACTACCTCGATTTCGTCGCCGGCATCGGCGTGAACGCGCTCGGCTACAATCATCCGGTCATCCGCGGAGCGATCGAGCGGGCGCTCGCATCCGGCCTGATCCACGTCTCGAACCTGTACCGCACGGAGGCGGGTGAACAGCTCGCGGAGGAGCTGGTGGCGCGCTCGTTCGCCGATCGCGTGTTCTTCTGCAATTCGGGCGCCGAGGCCAACGAGGCGGCGTTCAAGTTCGTCCGCAAGTGGTCCGGCAAGCCGGAGATCGTCGCGTTCTCGGGCTCGTTCCACGGGCGGCTGTTCGCCACGCTCGCCGCCACCGACCGCCCCGAATACCGCAAGCCGTTCGAGCCCCTCGTCCCGGGTATCCGCATCGTCCCGCGCGAGGACTGGGCGGCCGTGGATAACGCGGTGTCGGCGTCGCGCACCGCGGCCGTGATCGTGGAGCCGCTGCAGGGCGAGGGCGGCGTCCGGCCGGTGGATCCCGAATGGCTCGCGTTCGTGCGGGAGCTGTGCGACTCACGTGGCGTCGCGGTCATCTTCGACGAAGTGCAGTGCGGGCTGGGTCGCACCGGGACGCTCTTCGCTTACGAGCAGACGGGCGTCGTGCCCGACGTGCTCACGCTCGCCAAGCCCCTCGCCGGCGGGCTCCCGATGGGAGCCGTGCTGCTCACCGGCGCCGTCGCGGCGGCGCTCAAGCCGGGCGATCACGCCACGACCTTCGGCGGCGGACCGCTCGTCGCCGGCGTCGCCCTCGACGTGGTCCGCACGATCGCCGCACCCGAGTTTCTCGCCGAGGTGCGCCGCAAGGGGGAATGGCTCGGCGGGCGGCTCGCGCGGCTGGCGGCCCGCGGCACGCGCGTCGCCGAGGTGCGTGGGCGCGGCTTGCTGTGGGGGGTGGAGCTGAACGAGCCGGCGGCCCCGTTCGTCGCCGTGGCGCGCGAGCGGCGACTGCTCCTCGCCACCGCGGGGCCGAGCGTGGTGCGCCTGATCCCGCCCCTCGTCGTCACGGACGTGGAGCTGGAGCGTGGCGCGGCGGTGCTCGAGGAAATCCTGGCGTGAGCGCACTTCCCATACCGCTGCCCGGCGTCGCGGTGCGGGGCGCGGTGCTCGCCGACGTCCCGGCCCTCGAGACGCTCATGGCCCCCTACGTCGCCACCGGCGATCTGTTGCCGCGCAGCAACTACGACCTGTGCCGGCACATCAAGGAGTACGCCGTCGCCACGGCCCCCGACGGCGAGATCGTGGGATGCGGCTCCTTGAAGATCTATTCGCGTGGGCTCGCCGAGGTCGCCGGTCTCGCCGTGCATGCACGCTGGCAGGGAGCGGGAGTGGGGCGGGCCCTGCTCGAGACGCTCACCGCCGAAGCGCGTGCGCAGGAGCTGCACGAGGTGCTCGCCCTGACGCGCAAGCCCGCGTTCTTCGTGAAGCTCGGCTTTGTGCCCGCCGAGCGCGAGCAGTTTCCGCTCAAGGTGTGGGCGGATTGCGCGCGCTGTCCCAGGCAGAACTGCTGCGACGAGGTCGCCGTCGTACTGCGTCTGTAGCCGTCTGTCGCGATTTCGCGACACTCGGCGGCTCTGCCGTTGACACATTCCCGTACAGTCGAAGAGATTCCTCGCCATGCCCCGAGTGATCTTCTGGGATGTCGATACCCAGTACGACTTCATGCACGCCGCCGGCAAGCTGTACGTCCCCGAGGCGGAGCGCATCATCGGCAACCTGAAGCGCCTGACCGACTACGCGCATGGGCACGGCATTTGCTTGATCGCCAGTGCCGACGACCACGTGAAGAGCCACGCCGAGATCTCCGACACGCCGGACTGGAAGAGCACCTTCCCGCCGCATTGCATGCGTGGGACTCCCGGTCAGCAGAAGATTCCGGAAACGGCGCTCCGCGACCCGCTCGTGATCGAGCCGGCGCGGGCCGACCCCAAGACGCTCGCCGATCGCGTGCGGGCGCATCGAGGAGACATCTTGTTCCACAAACACCGGTTCGACGTGTTCACCAACGAGAACGTGACCACCGTGCTCGATGTGCTGGCGCCGGACGACATCGTCTTGTACGGCGTGGCGACCGACGTGTGCGACAAGGCGGCGATCGAGGGCCTGCTCGAGCGGCGACCGCATACCCGCCTGTTCGTGGTCACTGATGCGGTGAAGGGCATCGATAAGGACGTCTCCGAGCAGCTGCTCAAGGATTGGGGTGACGAGGGCGTGCGCCTCGTCAAGACCAGGGAAGTCGTGGAGGAGGGGCTCGTCGAGAGTCTCGCCCGCGCCACCGTATGAGCGCGGCCTCCGTCGCCACCGCCCCCGCCTTTGGGCGGTTTTTTCTGCCGGGTCCCACCGACGTTCACCCCGAGGTGCTGGCCGCGATGCAACGGCCCATGATCGGGCACCGCTCCGGAGCCATGGAGCAGCTGCTCGCGCGGCTTGAGGCGCCGCTCGCCGGCCTGTTCCGCACGGCCCGTCCCGTGCTCGTCGGGACTACCTCCGCGACGGGCTTCATGGAGATGGCGGTGCGCAACGGCGTGCGGCACCGCGCCCTGTCGCTCGTGAACGGCTCGTTCAGCGAGCGCTTTGCCAACCTGGTCCGGACCTGCGGCAAGGAATGCATCCGGCTGGATGTGCCACTCGGCTGCGCCGTCGAGCCCGACATGCTGCGGGACGCGCTGCGGCGCACCCCCGTGGACGCCGTCACCCTCGTTCACTCGGAGACGTCGACCGGCGTGCTGCAGGACGTCGCAGCGCTCGCGGCCGTGGTGCGCGAGTTCGACGACGTGCTGTTGCTGGTGGACGCCGTGACGTCGCTGGCAGGCTCTCCCGTGGAGACCGACCGCTGGGGCGGGGGACAGGCGCTCGATTTCGTCCTCACGGGCTCGCAGAAGGCGCTCGCCTTGCCCCCGGGGCTCGCGCTGGGGGTCGCCTCGGAGCGCCTGGTCGAGCGGGCGAAGACGCTCCCCGGACGTGGGTTGTATTTCGATGTGGTGAGCTTTCTCGAGGCGACCACCAAGCACCAGCCGACCAACACGCCCGCGATCTCCCTGCTGTATGCGCTCGAGGCGCAGCTCGGCCGGATCGAGCGCGAGGGCGGCGTGGAAGCGCGCTGGACCCGGCACGATGCCATGCGCCGTCGCGTGGAGCAGTGGAGCGAGCAGCACGGCATCGCCTACCTACCGCGTGAAGGGCGCCGCAGCTGGACCGTCTCCTGTCTGAAGCTCCCCGAGGGCAAGACGTCGAAGTCGATCGTGGCGGCGTTGAAGCAGGCCGGGTGGACCATCGGCGCGGGCTACGGCTCCCTCAAGGAGTCGACCATCCGCATCGGCCACATGGGCGACCACACCGTCGCGGCGCTGGACGAGCTGCTGGCGTTGCTCGCGGGGCTGGTGGCATGAGCGTGCGCGTGGTGGTGGCGGACCGCCTGACGGAGGCGGGGCTCAAGCTGCTCGCGGCCACCCCGGAGATCGAGGTGGTGAACTGCGCCGGCAAGCCGCGTGACGAGCTCGAGCGGGCGCTCGGCGCCGCGCACGCCCTGATCGTGCGCAGCGAGACGCGCGTCACCGCGGATCTGCTCACGCACGGCCCCGCGCTTCGCGTGATCGCCCGGGCGGGCACAGGCGTGGACAACATCGACGTGCACGCCTCCACCCGCCGGGGCATCGCCGTGATGAACGCACCCGGCGCCAACACGGTCAGCGCCGCGGAGCATGCCATGGGCCTGCTGCTCGCCCAGGCGCGCCACATCCCCTGGGCTGCGGAAGCGATGCGCCGCGGTGAATGGGACCGCAAGCGGTTCGAGGGCACCGAGCTCCGCGGCAAGACCATCGGCATCGTCGGGTTGGGGCGTATCGGCGGGCACGTGGCGCAGCTGGCGCGCGCGTTCGGCATGCACGTGGTGGGGCACGACCCCTACCTCTCACCCGAACGCGCCGCGGAGCTGCAGCTCAAGCTGCTCCCCCTCGACCAGCTGCTGCGCCAGGCGGACGTGGTCACGCTGCACGTGGCGCATACGGAGCAGACACACCACCTGATCAATGCCGCGCGGCTGACGCTCATGAAGCCCACCGCGGTGCTCGTGAACACGGCGCGGGGCGAGCTGGTGGACGCGGTGGCGCTGGCCGAGGCGATCGAGCAGAAGCGCATCGGTGGCGCGGCGCTCGACGTATTCGCAGTCGAGCCGCTCCCCGCCGACTCGCCGCTCCGCAAGCTCGAGCGCGTGATCCTCACTCCCCACCTCGCCGCGTCCACGGCGGAGGCGCAGGAGCGGGTGAGCCTGGAGATCTGCGGTGCGGTGCGCGACGCGCTGCTCGCGGGCGATCTGTCGCCCGCGATCAACGTGCCCGGCATTTCGGGCGACCTGTTGCGCCGGCTCGGACCGCTGCTCGACCTGGCGCGCCGCCTGGGCCGGCTGGCGCTGGCGCTGGTGGATGGGCCGGTCACGGCGCTCGAAGTAGACTACGGCGGCAAGGACGAGGCGGCGCCACGACCCGTCCTGATGGCCGCCGTCGAGGGCCTGCTCTCCGCCATGAACGTCGAGCCCGTGAGTTTGGTGAACGCCCTGCTCATCGCGGAGGAGCGCGGGGTTCGTCACGCGCGCAAGACCGGCACGCCCGAGCCCGGCTTCGAGACCACCGTGGGCGTGACGCTCGAGACGGCGCGCGGACGCGCGCGCGTCGCGGGCGCCGTGCTGGGAAACGGCCATGGGCGCGTGATTCGCATCGACGATTACCACGTCGACGTGGCGCCCGAAGGGTGGATGTTGATCATCCGCAACCGGGACGTCCCCGGCGTCATCGGCCGCGTGGGTACCCTGCTCGGCGGGGCGGGGATCAACATCGGCAGCTATCACCAGGCGCGGGTGCCCTTCCCGGGGCACGACGCGCTGGCGGCGATCACCGTGGATCAGCCTCTTAAGAACGGCGTGCTCGACGAGTTGGCGAAGGTGCCGGACATCCAGCTCGTCCGGCTGGCGAACTTCGGGGACTGAGAGGCGGGTGTCAGGTGTCGGGTGTCAGCAGACCGCCGCCCTGGCACCTGACACCCGACACCTGCTTATTCGTACCGCAACGACTCCACCGGGTCCACCGCCGCCGCCCGGCGCGCGGGCAGCATGCCGGCGAGGAGCCCGATGCTGATCAGGATGCCGACACAGATCAGGGCGATCGGCCAGGACAGCTTCGGGTTGAGGATGTACTGCATCGCCGGGTTGCCCTCGGTCGGGATGGCGTCGACTCCGAGCACGATCAGCGCCGCCGTCACCAGTCCCACCAGCCCGCCCGAAACGGCGATGGTCATCGCCTCGAACAGGAACTGCGCCATGATATGCCGGCGGCGGGCCCCGAGAGCGAGCTTGACGCCAATCTCCTGGGTCCGCTCCTTCACCACGACGTACATGATGTTGGCCACGCCGACGCCGGCGATGAGCAGGGTGAAGGCCCCGACCAGCCCCATGAAGACCTGGATGCCGAGCCCCACGGCGAGGGTCTCCTTTTCACTTTCGATGAAGTCCCACATGCCCAGGGCCCGCTCGTCCGTGGGGTCGAAGCGGTACTTCCGTCCCAGCACGCGGTAGAGCTCGGCTTTCACCAGGGGACCGCGCGAGGCGTCGTGCGGCTGCACGATCAGATGGCTCACGAAGCGGTTTCCCCAGATGGTGCGAAACGTCGAGTACGGAACCACGGCGCGCTGGGCGTCCGGCCCGTTGTTACTCGAGTCCTGGAACTTCTTCTTGAGCACGCCGACTACGGTGAACGGCAGGCCGTCCACGACGACGTTCTTGCCGATCGGGTCCACGCCCTTGCCGAAGATCCGCTCCGCCAGCTCGTTGCCGAGGAACAGCACGCGCCGCTTCTGCGCCACGTCGGCGGCGTTGATGAAGCGTCCGCCTTGCGCCGGCTCCATGTGGCGCATCGCCTCGTGATCGGGGCCGACGCCTTCGAGATACGCGTTGGTGCGGGTCTTCCCCACCTGAAAGGCGGTGCCCCAGCGTCCGTACGAGATACTTCCCCGGTCGATCTCCGGGATCGCGCGCTCGAGCAAGTCGAGGTCTTCCTCCACGAGGCGGATTTGCCGGCCCTGACCCAGGCCCGCGAACGACTTGCTGGTCTCGCCGCCGTAGATCATGAAAATTCGCTCGCCCGCGCCGAGCAGGCCGTCCCGCACCGTGCGCTTCAGTCCCTCGCCGAACGCCAGTAGCAACACCACCGCCAACGTTCCCCACGTTACCGCGAAGAAGGTGAGGAAGGCCCGGGTACGCTGTGCCTTCAAGTCGCCGATGAATTCCTGCAGCAGGATGTAGAACATGGCTAGGTGCGCAGCGCTTCCACCGGATCGAGCGCGGCCGCGCGCCGGGCCGGCATCAGGCCTGCGACAAAGGCGACCGCCGCGAGCAGGACGAGGGTCGCCGCTAACACCGTGGCGGAAATGGTCGGGACGCCGACGAATTCTCTAATGGGCAAGCCGCCCAGGGCGGTGACGAGCCCGAGCGAGAGCAGCAGGCCAAGCACCGCGCCCATCGCCACGATCATCAGCGACTCGGCAAAGAACTGCCTCATGATATCGACGCGGGTCGCACCCACGGCACGCCGTACGCCGATCTCGCGCGTGCGCTCTTTGACCACGATGTACATAATGTTCGCCACGCCGATGCCGCCCACCAGCAGCGTGAAGCTTCCCACGATGGCGAAGAAAACGTTGAAGGCCACGAACATTTGGCCGAAGCGCGTTTCCCACTCGCTCGTGTCCCAGAACGCCAGCGCGTCCTTGTCCGTCGGATCGAACCGGTACTTGCGCCCCAGCGTCTCGTACACCCGCCGCTCCGCCTGCTTGGTGACCTCCGAAGTCCGCGCGCGATAGACGATGTTGCTCAGGAAGCGGTTGCCGAACAGGGCGTAGTGCGTCGAGGCCGGAATGAAGATCCGGTCTTTGTCGCGCTCCTGATAGGAAGAGTTCTGCAGCTTGGGCCGCATCACGCCCACGACCGTAAATGGGGCGTCTCCCAGGAACACCTGGTGGCCAACCGGTGCGTCGTGCTCGAACAACAGCTTCGCCAGCTCGTCGCCCAGCACGGCCACCCGCCTCCGCTCGGCGACATCGCGATCGTTGATGAAGCGGCCGCCCGCCTCGGGGATGATGTTGCGCATGAAGCCGTACGCCGGGACGATGCCGGTGACGGCGGGCGCGGCCGCCTTGACGCCGCGCCGCACGCGCGTGCTCTGCGTGATGTACTCGGGGCTGATGTACTGGATCTCGGCGACTTCGCGGGCGAGCAGCGGCACGTCTTCCGCCTGTAAACGGATGGGGCGGCCGTCACCGAAGCCGGCGAACGGCTTCGTGGTCCGTCCGCCCCAGAGGATCACGATCCGGTCACCCAACCCATGAAACCGCTTTCTGGTCTGGCGCTCCAGTCCGACGCCGAATGCCAGCAGCACCACCACGGCGACGGTGCCCCAGGCGATCCCCAGCACGGTGAGGGAGGTGCGGAGTTTCTGCGCCCGCAGGTCGGCGAAGAACTCGCGCCACACGTCAGCTGATCTCGCGCGGGGGCGGTTCGATGATCGAGTCGGTTGGCTGCAGGCCCTCGAGCACCTCGATGTTGATGGCGTCCGAGAGACCGGTCTTGATGCTCCGCTCCGCGGTCTTACCCGGGCCGGTCCGGACGGTCACGAAGCTCGAGTCGTTGCGGTGGGTGATGAGCCGCTCGGGGACGTAGAGCACGCTGTCGCGGCGAGCGATGATCACCTCCGCGTTGGCCGAGTAGCCCGCGCGCAGCGTCGCCCCCGCTACCTCGGTCAGGACGATCTCGATCGGAAACACCGTCGCCTGCTCCTGCTTGTGCGCCTGGAGCCAGATCTTGTCGAGCCGCCCCTTGACGGTCGCGTTGGGCAGCGCGCCGATCTTGATCGTGACCGGCATGCCCTCCTTGAGCCGGCCGACGTCGATCTCATCCACGGTGCCCCGAAAGATCAGGTCCCGCATGGCCGCCATCCGCATCAGCACGGTGCCCGCCTGGTACGGCGTCAACGGCACCACGGGATCACCGATTTCGATCGAGTCCTCGAGGATATAGCCGTCGATGGGGGCGCGGACCACCGTCTCGACCGGTTTGCCGTTGGCCAGCACCGTCCCGCCCTCCTGCAGCGCCAGCCGCTCCTGCGCGAGCGACAGCTGCGAGCGCGCCTCGTCCACCTGCCGCTGCGCGCTCTCGAGATCGGAGGGGGAAATCAGGTTCTTGTCGCGGAGCTCCTGCTGGCGGCCCAGCTCGCGCTCCAGATTCTTGAGCTCGATCTCGCGCAGCTCGGCGTTGCGGCGCAGCTCGACCATTTCCAGGGGCGTCGGGTTGGGTGAGATCTCCAGCAGCGGTTGGCCCCGCTTGACGAAGTCGCCGACCTCGGCGAAGCGCCGCCGCACCACGCCGGCGAGGATGGACTTGACGCTGACTTGGACCCGAGGCTCGATCGTGCCGACGGCGAGGGCCTTATCGACCAGCGACCCGCGGGCCACCGCCACCGCTTTCAGTCCGTCTTTCTTGTGCCCGCCCAGCCTGCCGGCGGCGGCCATGGCGCCGAGCGCCAGCACGGCGACCACGGTGACGACGGCGAACATATTGCGGCGCTTCATCTTAGGACGGCTCCGCTGGGGTAGGTGGCGCGGGGGGCGTGATTACGTACGGAGCGCACTGCCGATTGGTTCCGGGCTAATCGGCCGCCTGCACGCGCGGCGGCTCCTCATCGGCCAGGAGGCGGAACGACTTGACCGCCCCGGTGAGCTTGTCCGCCGCCTCGGCCAGCTGGTTCGCGGACGACGCGATCTCCTCGGTCGAGGCGCTCTGCTGTTCGCTCGACGCGGCGATCTCTTCGGCCGACGCGAGCAGGTTCTCGGTTCCCTCGGCCACCGAGTTGAGGCGCGCGCCGATCTCCTCGACGAGCCGCCGCATTTCCCCCGCCATGTTGGCGATCTCGCGGCTCCACACGTCGTTGGCCTCCGCCTCCGCGGCCACCGTCCCGAGCCCCTGAGCCGCCGTCTGGGCCGCCTCCCGCGCCGCGCCCGCGCCCTGGGCGAGATGCGCCAGCCGATCGCGCGTCGCCTGCACGCGCCCCAGGACGCCGCGCACCGTGTCGGCCGTATCGGTCGCCGCGGCGGCGGCGACCGAGGCGAGCTTGCGCACCTCGTCCGCCACGACGGCGAACCCGCGCCCCTGCGGCCCGGCACGCGCCGCCTCGATAGCCGCGTTCAGGGCGAGCATGTTCGTCTGGGTCGCGACCGACTTGGCCTGGGCGACGAACTTCTGGATGTCGGTGGATGCCCGCGCCAGGGCGTCGGCCTCCGCCGCCCCCCTGCCCACCTCCTCCTCGAGCTTCGCGAGCTGGGCCGTGCTCTGGTCCAGCACCTCTTTGTGTCGCTTGGCGACGTCGGCGACGGCGCTGTTGCGGCGCACCGAGTCGTCGGCGCCGGCCGCGAGGACGGTCGCGATCTGCAGGATCTTGCCAGCGTCGTCCGCGGCCGCGCGCACCAGCTGCGCCTGCTCGGCGGCGCGCTTGGTGAGGTCCTGGCACGTGGCCGACATCTGCTCGGTGGACGCGCTCATCTGCTCGGTCGAGGCCGAGATCTCGGTGGCCATGGCCGCCGCTTCGTCCGCCGCGGTGCGGATGGCGCCGACCAGCCGGCGCAGCGCGAGCACCATCGTCTGCACCGACGACAGCAGCTCGCCGACCTCCTGGGCAACGCTCTCGCCACCCACACTCGCCACGCTCAGGTCTCCGCTCGCCACGCGAGCCGCGACATCGCTCGCTGTGCGCACGGGGGCCGCCACGCGCGCGTTGAGCCAGCGCCCGAGCCACCGTGTCATCAGCACGGCGAACACCGACAGGGCGATGGCCCCGAGCCACAGATAGCCTTGCACCACGCGAGCGGTGGCGTACGCGACGGCCCGCGGCTCGCGGAACAGCACCCAGTAGTAGGCCTCGTTCGCGGGGAAGCGCCCGCGTGCCGCCGGCACCGACACAACGAGCTCGGGGCCGCGGGCCGTGCTCAGGATCGTCTCACCCGGGCGCTCCGGATCGTACAACGCCCTGTCTCGCGGGACCTGGCGCAACGCCGCGTCGGGCGGGCCGTACACCAGGTTCCCGCGCCGGTCCACGAGCTGCAGGTAGGCGCTGTCGCCCAACCCGATCCCGGTAAGCAGCCACCCGACGCGGTCCAGCGTGTAGACGCCCTGCAGCACGCCCACCGGGCGCGCTCCTTCTCCCGGGCGCAGCGCCACCGCGTACCGCACCGTGACGGTCCGGGTGGAGGAGTCGATCGCGGGCTCGCTCTCGGCGGCACCGTCCTTCATCGCCCGCTGCCACAGCGAATCGTCCCCCAGATGCAACCGGCCGGGCGCGCCGGAGCGTACGACCACCAGTCCGTGGCGCTCCGTCAGGGTGAGATCCGTGAACTCCGATCGCTCAAGGTAGCCCCTCATGTAGCGGGTGAGCTCGGCGTCGGTGCCGAGCTGGTGCGCCGCCCCGACCAGGCGCTCGAGGTCCGGCGGGGGCACCCGGTCGAGCCGGCGCACGACGACCGCCCGCCCGGCGTCGATCGCGGCGCGAATCAGGGACGGGTTCGCGGCGAGCCGGTCGGCCTCACCGTGTCGCTCGCGGACGTAGTTCGTCACCAGGGCCGTGGCCCGCGCCGCCACCTCGGCTCCACGCTCATTGGCGAGACGCTCGAACGTCCGCCTGACCCCCGCGCCCGCGAGCGACGCGAGCACGAGCACCGCGACGAGCGCGCCGCCGGCGGCCCAGAACGTGAACCGCTGGAGCAGGTGCTTGAGGGTCGAAGCCATGACGTCGTGGCGCAAGGTACGGCGGGTTTCTCAGGGGAGCAAGTCTGTGTAATTTCAGTGACTTATGCCCCAGGTCCCGGCGTACGACCCGCAGCTGGTTGAGGCCAAGTGGCAGGAGCGCTGGGTGCGCGAGCACACCAACGAGCCCGATCTCGATCATCCGCGTCGGCCGTTCTACAACCTCATGATGTTCCCCTATCCGTCGGCCGAAGGCCTGCACGTGGGGAACATGTTCGCGTTCACCGGCGCCGACATCTACGGACGGTTCAAGCGGCTGCAGGGCCATGACGTGTTCGAGCCCATCGGGTTCGACGCGTTCGGCATCCACTCGGAGAACTACGCGCTCTCGGTGGGGATCAATCCGGCCCAACTCATCCCGAAGAACATCGAGACCTTCCGCCGCCAGCTGCGCCGGTTCGGCGGGATGTTCGACTGGCGGCACGAGCTCTCCACGACCGACCCTCGCTACTACAAGTGGACGCAGTGGATTTTCCTGCAGCTGTTCGCGGCGGGGCTCGCGTTCCGTAAGAAGGCGGCGGTCAACTGGTGTCCCCGGGACATGAGCGTCATCGCGAACGAGCAGGTGATCAACGGCTACTGCGAGCGGCACCCGGACACCAAGGTCGAGCAGCGCTTCCTGGAGCAGTGGTTCTTCAACATCACGAAGTACGCGGAGCCGCTGCTCGAGAACCTCGACCGGCTCGACTGGTCCGATTCCACCCGTACCCTGCAGCGCAACTGGATCGGACGCAGCGAGGGAGCCGAGCTGATTTTCGAGACCCCGGCCGGGGCGAAGATCCCGGTGTTCACCACCCGTCCCGATACCGTATTCGGCGCCACCTATCTCGTTCTCGCCCCCGAGCACCCGCTGGTGGATCAGCTGACGGCCGACGAGCAGCGGCGCCAGGTGAACGCCTACCGGCGTGCGATGCAGGGCAAGGACGTCGTGTCACGCCGGGTCGGCGACAAGACCAAGACCGGCGTGTTCCTCGGCTCCTACGCGCGCAATCCGGCGGCGGGTGAGGCGATCCCCGTCTGGATCGCGGACTACGTGCTCATGGAATACGGCACCGGGGCGATCATGGCCGTGCCGGCCCACGACACGCGGGACTTCGAGTTCGCGACCCAGTTCTCGCTGCCGATCCGCGAGGTCGTGCGCACCGGTGGGCCGCTCCCTAGCGTCACGCAGGACGGCGTGCTCATCAACTCCGGCGAATTCAGCGGGCTCTCGTGCCGCGACGCGCAGCGCCGCATCGTGGCCTGGCTCGAGCAGCGGGGACTCGCCACGCCCCAGGTGCAGTACCGGCTGCACGACTGGTGCATTTCACGCCAGCGCTACTGGGGACCACCCATCCCGATCATCTATTGCGACGCCTGCGGCCCGGTGGCCGTGCCGGAGCGGGACCTCCCGGTGGAGTTGCCGTTCATCCAGGACTTCCGTCCCGATGCGAGCGGGGTCTCGCCGCTCGCGCGCCACAAGGAGTGGTACTTCGTGAAGTGCCCGCGGTGCGGCGCCCAGGGCCGGCGCGAGACCGACGTGTCCGACACGTTCCTCGACTCGGCGTGGTACTTCCTGCGCTACCCGTCGACCGAATTCGACGACCGGCCGTGGGACGCGGCGCGCACCAGGACGTGGCTGCCGGTGTCGAGCTACATCGGCGGCAACGAGCACGCCGTGCTCCACCTGCTCTATTCGCGCTTCATCACGATGGTGCTGCACGAGCTGGGGAAGGTGGACTTCGCTGAGCCGTTTCCCAAGCTCCGCGCGCACGGCCTGATCATCAAGGACGGCGCGAAGATGTCCAAGTCGCGCGGCAACGTGGTCATCCCCGACGCCTACATCCGGAAATGGGGCGCCGACACGCTGCGCATGTACCTGATGTTCCTGGGTCCGTTCCAAGAAGGCGGCGACTTCCGCGACACGAGCATCGTGGGCGTGCGCCGCTTCCTCGACAAACTGTGGACCACGGCGCACGAGGCGGCCCAACTGACCCCGGGAACCCCGGGCTTGCGCCCGGGGTCAGTGGTGGAACAAAAGCTCCACCAGACGATCAAGAAGGTGACGACCGACACCGAGCGGCTCGACTACAACACGGCCATCTCCGCGATGATGGAGTATCTCAACACGGTGCGGGAGGAAGGTGGCGGGACGCGAAGCGCGATCGAGCCCCTCGTCGTCATGGTCGCGCCCTACGCTCCCCACCTCGCCGAGGAGCTGTGGTCGCTGTTCGGACACGAGCGCTCGATCTTCACGGCGGCCTGGCCGGCGTTCGACGAACGGCTCGCCGCGGCGGGCGACGTGGAAGTGGTGGTGCAGGTGAACGGCAAGGTGCGGGGCCGGGTGACGGTGGGCCGCGGCGCGAGCGAGGCGGAGGTCGTCGCCCTGGCGATGCAGGACGAGTCCGTGCGAAAATTTGTCGACGGGAAGCAGCTTAGAAAGACGGTGTATG
>Ga0209267_1001613_pt1 | contig 15254 bp, 15 predicted proteins | sample GraSoiAngelo_137_FD_185894 | JGI IMG/M metagenome (GOLD analysis project Ga0209267, IMG submission 185894) | Grasslands soil microbial communities from the Angelo Coastal Reserve, California, USA - 14_0929_09_30cm (SPAdes) (version 2) | ecosystem: Environmental > Terrestrial > Soil > Grasslands ... | reverse complement strand
TGCGCTGGAACTAGGGACACTGGAACCTGGAATGACGCACTTGGTGTTCTACCTCAATTGCCATGGGACGAATCCCTGAGCGAGCCCGCTGGGTGCGCACGTTGATGTGCCCACGCCCCCACCGGAGCCGAATCCGGTGGGGGCGTTGAGTCTTCATGGACAGCCTGATGATCGGAAGCGACCGATGAAACGATATCTGCTGGCAAGCGACTTTGACCAAACCCTGAGCTTCAACGACTCGGGGATCGTGCTGAGCGAGCTGCTCGGCCTCCCGGGCTTCAGCGAGAAGAGCGCGGGCCTGTCACGCACGCACCTCGTGCAACAGGGAGCCGAGCTGGCGTATCTGCTGCTGCACGATCCCGCGTACGCCCTAGTCCGCAAGGAACACTTGGTCGAGGTCGGGAAGCGCGTGCGCCTGAAGAAGAACCTGCCGCTGCTGGCGCGCCTGCTGGGCGAGCTGGACGGATACGACTTCACGTTCTACGTCATTTCCGCGGCGCCGCAGGAAGTCATCCAATCGGCGTTGGAGGGGATCGTCCCATCGGAGCAGATCCACGGAACGCGGTTCCGCTACCACCCCGTCTCGGGGGAGATCGAGTCGATCGAACGGGTCACGGCGGGCTACGGCAAGGTGGCCCTCCTCGAGCAGCTCCGGGGGCAGCTGCCGGTGAGCCATGACCGCGTGGTCTACGTCGGCGACGGCAGCTCGGACATCCATGTGATGCTGCACGTCAATCGCCTGAACGGAATGACCATCGCGGTGTCGGAAAACAAGTACCTCGCGCAGATCGCGAAGCGCACGGTGATCTCGGATGACGCGGTGAGCGTCCTGGTGCCGATCCTCGAGGACATCGTCGGACTGGACGCGGCGGCGATTCACGCGCTGTTCGAGTCGAAGGGTCTCGTGCTTCAGGAATGGGACAAGGTGCAGACGGACCTGTTGACGATCCGCGAAGCGGACGCCGCAGCATGAGCAAGTTCGACTGGATCGGATGGTTCGCGACGGCGGTATTCGCGAGCTCGTACTGCTGCCGCCAGCCGGCCACCATGCGTCGCGTGCAGGGCTTCGCCGCCCTGGCGTGGGCCGTGTATGGCGCCTTGATACACGCCCTGCCGGTGGTCGTGGCGAACGTGATCGTGGCCGCCGCCGCGGTATGGTCCTCGTTTTCGGGCCTGGCGCAACCGGCATCCCCCAAGTCCGAGCAGGCGCTCGAGCCCGATTGAGGGGGGTTGTCAAGGAGCTGTTAGGGTTTCCGCCGATCCTCTTGTGGGGCGCCGGACCGCCGGGCAAGTTCGGCCTTTCGTAGGGGACGCTCCCGACCCCCTGGTCGCCCGCCGTCAGCGTTCACCTCCACACCCCACATCGGAGACGACGATGACGTCTGTCAGCCACGCGTTCACGCGTGCGGGCCTGGCGGTCGTGCTCGCGTCCGTCGGCTGGTCCGCCGGCGCCGCGGCACAGGACCCGCGTGCCGCGCTCGACCCAATCACGAGCGCGGTGATCAAGCATCCCATCACTACGTCTTCGGCGGCGGCGCGAGCCCGCTTCCTCGAGGGGCTGCGGGAGTTCGATCTCGGCCGGTTCATCGACGCGAACGTGCACTTCAAGGCCGCGGTGGCTGCCGACCCGGACTTTGCGTTCGCCTACCTGAACGTCGCGAACACCGCCAACTCGCTTGCTGACTTCAAGACCAATCTGGCGCTCGCGGAACAGCACGCCGCCGGCGCGTCGGAAGCCGAGCGACTCCAGATCCAGATGACCCGAAAGGGGTTCGACAACGACCTGGCGGGTCAGCTCGCCCTCGGGCAACAGCTGGTCGAGAAGTATCCCGACAGTCCGCGCGCCTGGCTCGCTCTCGCCGGAGCCCAGATCGGCTTGAACAAGAACGAGGACGCGCGTGCCTCGATCACGAAGGCCCTGGAGCTCTCGCCCAAGCTATACGTGGCGCACGCCACCATCGGGAACGACTACATCTTCGGTGAGCCGCACGACTTTACGAAGGCGCTCGAGCACATGCAGGCGGCGGAGGCGCTGGCGCCGGACGAGTCCAATGCGCACCTCCTCGTCGGCGATGCCTACCGCGCGCAGCGCAATCTCGAGAAAGCCCGCGATGAGTACGTGCGGGGCCACGAGCTCGACCCCAAGAGCGCCGTGCTGCTCGTGAAGGCTGGGCACGCCAACACGTTCCTGGGCGACTACACGGCGGCGCGCGCCGACTACGATTCCGCGATGGCCGTGGGACGGGCAAATGAAAAAGCCGCCTACGCCCCGTTCCGGGCCTACGTCAGCGTGTACGCCGGCGATTCAGAGGCCGCGATCACCGAGCTCAATCAGCTGGTCGCGTCGGTAGACGGCATGGGGGTCCCCGACCCCAAGGCGAACAAGGTGGCAGCGCTCACGAACGTCGTCGTCATCGCGACTCACACTCGTAACCGCGCGGCCGCGGAGCGGGCGTTGAAGCAGCTCGAACCGTTACTGATGCAGCAAGCGGACGAGGCAGCAAACCCCGCGTTCAAGCGGGGGCAACAGGCGCAGATCGCGTACCTCGAGGGATGGACCGCGGCGCGCCGCGGGGACTATGCGTCGGCCCAGAAGCAGGCCGACCGGATCAACCAGCTACTCGCCCCCGACGCGAACCCGCGGAAGCTCGAGCCGATGCACCAGCTGGAGGGATTCATCGCGCTCTATCAGGCCAAGTACACCGAAGCGGCCGCACACCTGCGGCAGGGCAATCTGTTGGACCCGTACATCAAGTATCAGTTCGCGGTCGCCACGGAAGGCGCGGGTGACCCCGCGCAGGCCAAGAAGCTGTTCCGGGAGATCGCCGATTACAACTTCAATGCCCTCGGCTTTGCGCTCATAAGGAGAGACGCGCAGCAAAAGGCCAGCCCGGGAACCTAAGCGCGGAGCGTAGGACGGCCGATCGGATGGCGGCGCTGGACCTGGGACGCCAGGGCCAGCACCGCCTCCTCGCCCTGCGGCTTCCCGACGATCTGCAACCCCACAGGGAGTCCATCGAAGTCGAGCCCGCACGGCACCGACGCCACTGGCAGTCCCGTGAGGCTCAGCACGAACGTCGGCGCGATCCAGTCCACGTACGTCTCCATCTTTTTGCCCGCCACCGTTTCGGGATAGTTCTGCTCCACCGGGAATGGCGGTACCGCCATGCAGGGCGTGAGCAGATGGTCGAACGTCCGGAACAGGTCGCGGAACAGGTGCCAGATCCTGGTGCGCGCCGCCTCCGCGGCACCCAAATCGTGCGTCGTGGTGCCGAGCCCCGACCGGATGTTGCCGGCGACGTTCGGCCCGAACTGGTCGACCTTGTCCAGCCGCGGGAACATCTGCGCCACGAACCAGAGCCCGCGCAGCGACAGGAACGCCGGCCGGGCGAACGACAGGTCCAGGTCTATTTCTTCGACGTTGACGCCGGCGTCGCGGAGCCCCCGTACCGCGCTCCCGCACACCTTTTCGATCTCGGGGTCGATCCCGATCCTGGCCACGTCGCGACAGTAGGCGACTCGCAGATCGGTCGAAACACCCCGCGCCACGGCCGCGACGAAGTTCCGCCCGTCCCGGGGCTGGGCGAGCGGCGACATGGGGCTCGGGCCGCTGACCGCCTGGAGCATCAAGGCGATGTCTTCGGCCGTCCGGGCCACAGGGCCCTCCACCTGGAGCGTGTCCCACAACCAATCGGCCGGGTACGTCGGTACGAGCCCGACCGACGGCCGCAGACCCACGACACCACAGAACGAGGCCGGGATGCGGAGGGAGCCACCCAGGTCCGTGCCTTCGGCGAGGGCGATCATGCCGGTGACGAGGCCGGCCGCCCCGCCGCCGGTCGAGCCCCCGGCGGTGCGGGTGGGGTCCCATGGGTTCCGCGTCCGCCCGAACACGTCGTTGAAAGTGGCGCCACCGGCCGCGAATTCGGGGCAATTGGTCTTGCCGAGGATGACCGCGCCCGCCGCCCGGAGCCGCTGCACCACCAGCGCGTCCTCGGTCGGTACGTGATCCCGATACAATGTGGAGCCGTACGTCGTGCGGAGCCCCGCGACCGGCGTCACGTCCTTGATGCCCACCGGCAGGCCGGCCAGGAGGCCGATCTCCTCGCCGCGCACCAGCCGCCGCTCGAGCTCGTCGGCCTCGTCGAGGGCGCGGGGATTGAGCGTGACGAGCGCGTTGACGGCGGGGTTGAAACGTTCCACCCGCGCCAGGCAGTCCTCCACGACCTCGACCGGGGAGATCTCGCGGGACCGGACCAGCCGGGCGAGCTCGCTGGCAGAGCGGTCGGCTAGCTCTTCCATTCTCCCAGGAACGCGACGGTGCGGGCGAACGCGGCCTCGCCTCCCTTGAACTTCCAGGGGAAGCACCCGACGATGAGGCGTTTGTTCTGCAGCTCGGGTGCTTCGATCTCGCCGCCCAGGTTTTCGATGTGGATGCAGTCCTTCGGGAAGAGCGCGTTGTGCGTCAGCTGATACGCCGAGTCCGGAAACATCTTGTCGACCGCCGCCTTGCCCCCGAATTTCTGCTCCGCCTTGGCGCGCACCTTGTCGCAGTGCCCGTGCATACCCTTCCCCAGAAACCGGCCGATCGGAAGGTTCATCGGGTGATCGGTTGACACGCAATCCACGCCCCAGACGTGGACTTTCTTCTCCAGCAGCCAGGGCACCAGGTCGGGGTGCGCGCCAGGGTGATAGTGGTAGTAGCGCTCCTCGTCCGGCGTGGCCCCGAAGTCCGCGTACGCGTGCCACCCCGTATGCAGCAGCAGGATGTCGCCCTGCTTCACCTGAACCCGCTTTTCGATCATCTGGGGCGTGTACACCGCGAGCTCGTCCATCTCGTCGCGCAGGTCCACGATGACCCCGGGGCCGCACAACCAGTCGAGCGGCAGCTCATCGATGGTTTTCCCCGCCGTCACGAAATGCCGCGGCGCGTCGAGGTGCGTCCCCATGTGGTTTGACGTCATGATGTACTGCGCGTTCACGCCATGCTCGGCCTTGCGCTTGATGTATTTCACCTCGAACGGCGGATAGTAGGGCCAGAAGGAGGAGCGCTCGTTCAAGGGTTGGGAGAGATCGTACAGCTTCATGGGGCCTCCGTTGTCGTTCGTGGGAGCAGGGAGCGGGGAGCGGTACCCGCCGTTAGGAGCTCGGTTTCCGATCGGAGGGAACCGCTCCCCGCTCCCCACTCCCTTTTTCCGCCCTTTCAAACGCTCGCTCGAGCGCCCGCCGCGTGAGCACCGCGACGAGGCGACGCCGGTAGGCGGCCGAGGCGTGGATGTCAGACGGGGGATCGACGTCCCGGCTCGCCGCTCGCTCCCCGGCCGCGCGGGCCAGCTCTGCCGCCGGCGCCTGACCCGCCAGCACCGTCGCGGCTTCGCTCGCGAGCACCGGGCCATCGCCGACGCTCAAGAGGGCGACGCGCGCGGCCTGACACCGACCGCTTGCATCGAGCGTCACGACCGCCGCGACTCCGACGAGCGCGTAATCGCCGTGCCGGCGCGCCATCTCGAGGAACGCCGTACCGCTCCGAGCCGGGAGCGGCGGAATCGCGATCTCGACCAGCAGCTCGCCCGGCTCAAGGGCGGTTTCGAGCATGCCCTTGAAAAACTCGCCCGCCGGAATCCACCGCTCACCGGTGACGCTCTTCGCGCGGAAGCGCGTCTCGAGGGCCAACGCCACGGCAGGCAGCTCGGCCGACGGGTCCGCGTGCGCGAGGCTCCCTCCCACCGTACCCCGATTCCGGATCTGGGGATGGGCGATCGAGGGCATCGCTTCCGCGAGGAGGGGCGCGGCGCGGGCGACGAGGTCACTCCGCTCGACGGCGCGCTGCCGGGTCATGGCTCCGATCGCAAGACCACTCCCATTCGCTCGGATGTAGGACAGCGCCGCGACCTGATTCAAGTCCACGAGCACCTGAGGCCGCGCGAGACGGAAGTTCATCGCGGGAATGAGACTCTGCCCGCCTGCCAGCGGCTTGGCCTCGTGGCCGTGCTCGGCGAGGAGCGCCAGCGCTTCGTCGACCGTGCCGGGGGCGAAATAATCGAACGGCGCGGGCTTCATCGCGCCTCCTCGATCAACTCGAACAGCCTGCTCGGGCTGAGCGGGATCTCGCAGATCTCAAGGCCCGTTCGGCCGAGCGCGTCCTCCACCGCCTGCGCGAACAGCGCGCCCGTGGGGATCGCGCCCGCCTCGCCCACGCCCTTGGCACCCATCGGGTTCAACGGCGACGGCGTCTCGCGGTGCGCGGTCTCGACGCGCGGCACGTCGGTCGCAGTCGGAAGCAGGTAGTCCATGAACGAGGCGTTCAACAGCTGGCCGTCCTCGTCGTAGACCAGCTGCTCGTAGAACGCGTTGCCGATGCCGTGCGCCACGCCGCCGTGGATCTGGCCGTCCACGATCATCGGATTGATCACCCGGCCGCAGTCGTGCACCACGACATACCGTCGGATTTCGACCTGCGCGGTTTCGGGATCCACCTCGACGAGCATGGCGTGAACGCCGCTCGCCGTGCTCCCGCGGTCGGGGCCGAAGTACGCGGTGGCCTCCAGGCCGGGCTCGGTGCCGGGCCGCACGGCGCCCCGCAGCGGGTTGGCCTTCACCGCGAGGGCGCCCAGCGTGATCCCGGCGCCCGGGTCGCCGCGCACGTGTACGCTTCCCCCCGCGAGCACCAGGTCGGCCTTCGATGCCTCGAGCTCGTGGCTCGCGAGCTCGAGAATCTTCTCGCGAACGCGCAGGGCCGCGGCCTGACACGCGCTGCCCGCGACGACCGCGCCGCGGCTCGCGAACGTGCCGGTGCCCCAATGAAATTCCCGCGTGTCGCCCGTTATGACGTGCACGTCCGCCACGTCCACGCCCAGCACCTCGGCCACGATCTGGGCAAACGCGGTGAAGTGCCCCTGCCCCTGCGTCCCGACACCCGTGGCGAGCCGGACACGCCCACCGGGCTCGACCGTCACACGATCCCGATTCCCACGTGGCGGCCAGCGGTCCGGAGCCGCGGCTGCTCCTCGCGGACGAATCGGTGGTAATCGATGAGCTCGAGCGCCTGATCGAGCGCTGGCTCATAGTCGCCGCTGTCGTATGTGAGCGGCGCGGAATCCTGGAACAGGATCTCGTTGTTGAACGGAAACTGGTCCCGCCGGAGCAAGTTTCGACGGCGGATCTCGGCGCGATCGATCCCGAGCTCTTTGGCGGCGAAGTCGAGGAGCCGCTCGATCACGAACACGCCGTGCTGGCGGCCCGCGCCGCGCACGGGCGTCACGATCGTCTTGTTGGTGAAGACCGCCGTGAACTCGCTCTCGTAGTTGGGAATCTCGTAGGGGCCAAGCAGGGTGCACTGGCTGTTGATCGGCACGGTGAGACCGTAGGGGTCGTATGCGCCGGTATCGTGCAGGAACACGTCGCGCACGCCGAGGATCTTCCCGCTCTGGTCCAGCGTGATCTCCGCGTCGTGGATCTGGCCGCGCTCCTGCGTGGTAGCGAAGAAGTTCTCCTGCCGATCCTCGGTCCACTTGACGGGGCGGCCGAGCTTCATGGCGGCCCACGGCACCAGCACCTCCTCCGGGTAGTACATCATGATCTTCGGGCCGAACCCGCCCCCGACGAACGGCGCGACGACGCGGACCTGCGATTCGAGGAGCCCGAGCAGCTGGGCCAGCCCGTTCCGGATCGGTATGGGCGCCTGCGTGGTGTCCCATACCGTCAGCTCTTCCGCGCGGGGGTCCCACTGCGCCGCCACGGCCCGGTTCTCGATAGCGGCGGACGCTCCGCGGTCGTACCGGAAGCGGCGCTTGATCACCGTGTGAGCGCGCTGCTTGGCGCGCGCGTAGTCACCCTTTCGTTGGACCGCATGGGCCGCGAGGTTCGAGGGCAGGTGCTCGTGCACTCGCGGTGCTCCTTTCGCGAGCGCGGCCTCGAGGTCGACGACCGCGGGGAGCGGCTCCGCCTCCACCACGATGTCGTCCAGCGCGTCCTCGGCCAGGTAGCGGCTCTCCGCCACGACCATGGCCATCGGCTCGCCGACGTGGCGCAGCTTCTCTTTTGCGAGTGGGACCTGCGTGCAGGCGTTGAACACGAGCCCCGCGATCGGGGGGGGCGGCACGAGTAAGGGACCGGGTCGCCAATAGTCGCCGAGATCGGCCGCCGTATACACGGCGACGACGCCCGGCCGGGCTCGGGCGGCAGTCGCGTCCACGCCGGTCAATCGTGCGTGGGCGTGTTGGCTCCGAAGAAACGCGACGTGCAGCATCCCGTCCAGGCGCACGTCGTCCACGAAGAGCGCGCGGCCGGTGAGGAGCCGCGCATCTTCGGTGCGCCGCACCCGTTCACCGACCTGGCGTCGGGATTCCATCAGAGGCCAACCGTACGGCCGCGACGATGTTCTGGTAGCCGGTGCAGCGGCAGAGATTTCCGGAGAGCGCTTCGCGGATCTCGCGCTCGTCCGGATGGGGATGATCCCGCAGGAACGGCACCAGGGTCATAAGGATGCCGGGCGTGCAGAACCCGCACTGCAGCCCGTGGGCCTCGTGGAACGCGGCCTGGAGGGGGTGCAGGGGGCCGCCGCCGCCATCGGTCAGGCCTTCGACGGTGGTCACGGCGTGCCCATCCGCCTGGACCGCGAACATGAGACACGAACGGACGGCCTCGCCGTCCAGCAGCACCGTGCACGCGCCACATACCCCGTGCTCGCATCCCACGTGCGTGCCCGTGAGGCCCAGCTCGTTCCGGAGAAAATCGGACAGCAACAGCCGCGGCTCGACGGTGCGCTCGTACCGCGCGCCATTGACGGTGACCACCAACGTCGTGCTCAAGGTCCGCTACGTTACGCCCTGGCCGAGAGCACAGCAAGGCGACAGAATTCGCACCATGCGACGTCGCGAGGCACTCGCCAAGCTCACGGGCCGCGAGCAATACGTCGACGATCTCCCGCTCGACGGCTTCCTGTGGGGCATGACCGTACGGAGCCCGGCGCCACGCGGCCGCGTCACCGCCGTGCGCTTCGGCAAAGACGTCGACTGGTCCCAGTTCGTCGTGGTGGATGACCGCGACATCCCAGGACCGAACGTGGTCGCCCTGATCGAGGAGGACCAGCCGGTGCTCGCCGCCGGCTACGTGCGGCACGTGCACGAGCCGGTGCTGCTGGTCGCCCACGCGTCGCGCGAGGCCGCACGCCGCGCCGTCCGCTCGATCGAGGTCGTGGTCGAAGCCGAGCCGGCCGCCCTCGACTTTCGGGTCGTTGCTCCCGCCGAGCAGATCCAGTACGGCACGGACAACGTCCTCAAGCGCCTGAAGATCGAGAAGGGCGACGTGGAGCGCGCCCTCGCGCGAGCCCCGGTCGTCGTCTCGGGCACGTACGAGACGGGCGCGCAGGAGCACGTCTATCTCGAGACGCAGGGGATGATCGCCTATCTCGAGGACGACGTGCTGGTGGTGAAGGGCTCGATGCAGTGCCCGTACTACGTCCTCAAGGCCTTGCAGCATGCCCTGGCGCGCGACGAGACCAGGGTGCGAGTCGTCCAGACGCCTACCGGCGGCGGATTCGGCGGCAAGGAGGAATTCCCGTCGCACATCGCGCTGCACGCCGCCCTCCTGGCGCTCAAGAGCGGTCGCCCCGTGAAGCTGATCTACGACCGCGGAGAGGACATGGCGGCGACCACCAAGCGGCACCCCGCGCTCGTGCGGCACCGCACGGGGCTCTCGCGCGACGGCCGGCTGCTGGCGCAGGACGTCGAGGTGGTGATCGATGGAGGGGCGTACGTCACGTTGTCACCCGTCGTGTTGTCCCGTGCCATCATCCACGCCGCCGGGCCCTACACGTGCGAGCACGTGCGGATCCAGGGCCGGGCGATGTTCACGAACGCCGTCCCGTTCGGCGCATTCCGCGGCTTCGGGGCGCCGCAGACGCAGTTCGCCGGCGAGCGGCACATGGACGTGGTCGCGCGGACGCTCGCGGTCGACCCCGTGGAGCTGCGACGCGTCAATCTATTGAAGGACGGCCAGACGACGGCCACGGGTCAGGTGATCCGGGACAGCACCGATCGAGTCGCCGTGATGGAGCGGGCACTCGAGCTCTCCCGCTATCGGGAGAAGCAGGGTGAGCACACCGCATTCAACGCGACGCACGAGACGCTACGCCGGGGCATGGGTCTGGCGACGTTCTTTCACGGCGCCGGGTTCACGGGCGGGGGCGAGGTGGCGCTCAAGTCGCGGCTCCGCGTCGCGGGGCGCGCCGACGGCGGCGTCGAAGTGCTGAGCGCCAACATCGAAATGGGCCAGGGCACGTTGACGGTGTTCACCGAGCTCGCCGCCGCGCGCTTGGGACTCGACCCCGACGACGTGACGATCGCGGAAGCGGACACATCGCGCGTGCCGAACAGCGGACCTACGGTGGCGTCGCGTACGACGATGATCGTGGGCGGCCTGGTCGAGCGCGCCGCCGACGACCTGCGCCGCCGGCTCGGGCTCGACCACTCCGCCCGGGGCGCGGACGTGAAGCAGGCGATCCGCCGCTGGCACCTGGCGCATCCTGCCGAACCGCTCTTCGGCGAGGCAGCCTACGAGAAGCCGCCAGGCATCGAGTGGGATGACAAGAGCTACCGTGGCGACGCATACGGGGCGTTCGCGTGGGCGGCCTACGTCGCCGAGGTGGAGGTGGACCTGCGAACGTGCGCCACGCGCGTGATCGATTTCACGGCCGTGCAGGAAGTCGGCAAGGTGCTGAACCCGACCCTGGCGCGCGGGCAGGTGCAGGGAGGCGTGGTCCAGGGCATCGGCTGGGCGCTGATGGAGGAATGCACGTGGCAGGACGGCGCGATGGCGAACAACCAGCTCACCAATTACCTGATCCCCACGTCCGACGACGTGCCCTCGATCCGCGTCGCCTTTATCGAGAACCCTTACCCCCACGGCGGAGGGGGAGGCGCGAAGGGCCTCGGTGAGCTGCCGATCGACGGACCCGCCCCTGCGATCGTGAACGCCGTAGCGGCGGCGACCGGCGCAGATCCGCGAGCGATACCTGTAACGCCGGAGCGCTTGATGGAGCTGATGGAAATTGCGGATTTCGGATTGCGGAATGCGGATTGAACGTCGATGAGCCCCCAATCCGCAATCCCCAATCCGCAATCCGCAATCTCAGTCACCTTCACTTTGAACGGTTCATCGGTGACGGTCGAGATCGACCCCGCCGACCGCCTGCTCGACACCCTTCGCTATCGGCTCGGGCTCACCGGCACGAAGGAAGGGTGCGGCGAGGGCGAGTGCGGCGCGTGCACCGTCTACCTCGATGGCGTGCCGGTGAACTCCTGTCTCATCCCTACCTACCAGGTGCGCGACAGAAAGGTGGAGACGATCGAGTCGCTCGATCCGCGCGCCCTCGAGGCGTTCGAGCGGTGCGGCGCCACGCAGTGCGGGGCCTGCACGCCCGGCGTGGTGATGACCGCGTGGTGGATTCGCGGGCACCCCGATCTGCTCCGCACGCACACGATACGCGAGCTCATGGCAGGGAATCTCTGCCGCTGCACCGGGTACGACGGGATCGTCGACTCAATAAAGGAAGCGCTCGGCGAACGGTGAACGCTCTATTGCCCGAGAGCATCCCGGAAGCGCTCGACATGCTCGCGCGCGACCCCGCAGCCGTCCCCATGGCCGGCGGGACCGACCTCCTCGTGCACTGGCCGGTCCGGATCGAGGCGCACGACCGGACCTATGTCGATCTCTCGCGGCTGGAGGACCTGAAGCCGCTCACGTGGAAGGCGAACGAGCTGGTGCTGGGCGCCCTCACCACGTATTGGGACGTGATCCGGGATGAGCGCGTCGGCCGGGAGTTTCCGCTGCTCGTCCAGGCCGCGCGTCAGGTGGGGGCGATCCAGATCCAGGCGCGGGGCACCTGGGCGGGAAACGTCGTGAACGCCTCGCCGGCGGCGGACGGCGTGCCCGCGCTGATGGCGTACGACGCGACCGTCGTGCTCGAGTCGCGGCGCGGGAGGGAGGAAGTTCCGCTCGATCGGTTCTACTCGGGCTACAAGGAGATGCGCCGCCGCGCCGACCAGCTGGTGGTGGCGATCAGGATCCCTCGACGCACCTACTCGTTCCAGATATTCGAGAAAGTCGGCTCACGGCGGGCTCAGGCGATCGCGAAGGTGGGGTTGGCCGTCACGCATTCCGACGCGGGGTGGAGGGTGGTGGCGGCGAGCGTCGCGCCCACCATTCGCCGCTGCCCCGCCGTCGAGCGGCTGCTCGAGACGGGCGCGCGGGCGGGGGTCTCGTCTTCGGAAGATCTCTCCCCCGCCATCGCGCAGGACGTGGCACCGATCGATGACATCCGCTCGAGCGCCCGGTACCGCAACCGCGCGATGGCGCGCGTGCTCTATCACGATCTAAAAGATTTCTGGAGACCGCGAGCGTGACGATGCCGCTACTTGAGCGGCGCCCCCGCGCGGATCCACTTCCCCAGCAGCGCTCGCTCGTCGGGAGTCATCCCCGTGAGGTTGCCGAGCGGCATGGTTTGCGCGTCGACCGCGACCGCCAAAATGCGCGGGGCGCTCGCCTGGATTTGATCCGGCGTGTCGAGGACGACACCGAGCGGCGCGACGGGCATCCCCGGCTGGGTGGGCGCGCTGGAATGGCAGCCCGCGCACCGGCGGGCGACGATCACGCGAACATCCGCGAAGGACGCTCCCGCGCCTCCCGTGTCCGAGCGCGGCCGCGTCACCAGCGCCAGCGCCACGAGCCCGAGCGCTGCCGCGGGCAGGAGCCAGGCGTTGCGACGACCCTGATTGCGCAGGTTGAACCAATGCCGCGTCCCCACCCCGATCACCGCCAGACCCGCGAGGATAGCCCAGTTGAGCGGATGGCCGTAGGTCGCAGGGTAGTGGCTGCTGACCATGATGAACAGCACCGGCAGGGTGAGGTAGTTGTTGTGGAGCGACCGGAGCGCCGCTTGCTTGCCGAGCTCCGCGTCGGGCGGTCGACCCTGTGCCATCGCCGCCACCATCTCCTTCTGGGAGGGGATGATCACCATCAGCACGTTCGCCGCCATGATCGTTCCGATCGCGGCGCCGACGTGGAGGTACGCGGCACGCGGGCTCAGCAGGCGGGTCAGGCCCCAGGCGAGCGCGGTGCCGAGGACGAAGACCAGCGACGCGAGAATGAGCGGCCTGGCGCCGAGCGGCGAGCGACACAGCGCGTCGTACACCAGCCAGCTCGCCACGAGCGTCGCGATGCCGACCGCCACGCCGGCGGCAGGGGAGATCCGCGCGGTCCCCGGGTCGATGAGAAACGACGCCGCTCCTACATAGTAGATCAGCGCGAGGAGCACGAAGCCCGTGATCCACGTGGCATAGGCTTCCCACTTGAACCAGTGCAGCGTGCGGGGGAGGTGCGCCGGCGCGACCGCGTATTTCACCACCCGATAGAATCCGCCACCGTGCACCGACCAGAGCTCGCCCGCGACGCCGGGCTCCGACCGCTCCGGCGGGGCAAGCCGGCTGTTCAGCCAGTTGAAGTAGAACGACGTGCCGATCCACGCGATCCCGGTGATCACATGGCTCCACCGGAGAGCGAGGTTGAGCCACTGGGCGAGGTGGGCTTCCATCAACGGGGAGCAGACACTTCAGCTGCCGCGGTACGTGGTGTACCCAAACGGGCTCACGAGGAGCGGCACGTGGTAGTGCTCGGCGTCACGGACTTCGAATACGATCTCGATGAGCGGATGCAACGATGGCACGCCCTGCGCCTTGAAGTAGGCGCCGGTGTCGAACCGCAAGCGATACGTGCCGATCGGGTTCTCGAGATCCGTGGGCAGCAGGTTCGCGACGCGGCCCGCGGCGTCGGTACGAGCGGCGGCGAGCTCCGTCCACGCGTCGCCGGCCCGGCGCGCCAGCGAGACCGCGATGCCCGCTGCGGGCCGTCCCCGCGCGGTGTCCAGGACGTGCGTCGTGATTCCCGTCATGAGGCCGTCACTTTGTCGAGTCGGAGTCGTGTGATCTTCGCTTGCTCACCCGCCGCGACCCGCAGCTCGGTGGCCGGGTCGTTCGCGAGCCGCCCCCGCAGCGCGTCGAGCATCTCGCCCGCGCTCTTGGCGGTCGCGCAGATCAGGAATACGTAGCCGAATCGGTCTTCATACTCGCGATTGCCCTGCGCCAACGCGGCTCGCGTCTCGTCCCCCGCCCCCGCCCCCGCCCCACGCACTCCCGCCTGCTCGCTTCGTGCCCACGGATCGCTGGCCCGCTCCGTGGGTGATTGCCGAACGCCTCGAGCCAGTCCTCTCTCCGTAGTGCCCACCATTCGCGCTCCGCGGCCGCGAACAGCGCCGCGTCGCTTGGGAACGGCCGCGCGGCGAGCATAGCGTCGACCCAGTGACGAGAGCCGCAGCAGCGGGCGAGCGCAGTGCGGGCCCGGTGGTCGGGGAGGGAGTTGATGTAACCTGCCAGGCGCTCGCCCGTCATGCGCGGCTGGTCACACTCCATCCACGATCTTCCCCCACAACCTCAGCCTCGCCACCCCGCCATCCGGAAAGATGTTCAAGCGCACGTGCGTGACCGGAACCCGGGCGGCTTGGGCGACCGCCAGGCGATGCCGCGCGTTGGCCCGAAGGCCGGCGCGCGGCACTAGCTCTCGCCAGCCGGCGTCCTCGCCGGGCGGGGGCCGGGGGGGCGCCCCGCCTGGCACGTCGCACCCCTCAAGGCTCGCGCTCTCCGGGAAGTTGCCCTTGAAGTGCGTCGTGTCCAGCTCGACGCGCTCGATCACGCCGCGCCGGCCGAGCCGCAGCACGACCCAGTCGTGCCCGGGCCCGCGGCGCCGGCGTGTCTCCCAGCCATCGCCCATGTCGCGGGGCCGTTCGGGCATGATCAGGTTCAAGGGCTCGCTGAAGAACTGATCGCTCGTCGAGAGCGGCAGGCCGCCGTGCTCCACGGCGACTAGATCGATCGCGCGTCGCGTCGCTCCGATCCGTCGCCAGTCGGGCCGCGCCTCCCCCCACACGCGCAGGCGGGCGACGCCGCCGTCGGGGTAGATCTTGAGCCGCACGTGCGTGTAGCGCGAGCCGCTCTGAACCTTGAACTCGTTTTCAGTGTGCCCCGCGAGCGGCGAGCGCGGCAGCACCTCCGTAAATGCGCGGTCGAGCGCACGTAACTGCCGGCCGCCGAGCGAGCCGGTGAGCATCGCCGCATCGAGTGAGCAAGCCGCGGGATGGTTGCCCCGGAAGTGATTCGTATCGACCGTGATGGCGGAGATCGCGCCGGGAACACCGAGCCGGA
>Ga0209267_1001612_pt1 | contig 15260 bp, 14 predicted proteins | sample GraSoiAngelo_137_FD_185894 | JGI IMG/M metagenome (GOLD analysis project Ga0209267, IMG submission 185894) | Grasslands soil microbial communities from the Angelo Coastal Reserve, California, USA - 14_0929_09_30cm (SPAdes) (version 2) | ecosystem: Environmental > Terrestrial > Soil > Grasslands ... | reverse complement strand
AGACGCTTCATGCAGGAGCGCAGTGTACACTCTGCCGGTGCGGATCTGGGGATTAACCGGCAACATCGGATCGGGCAAGACCACCGTGGGGCGCATGCTCTCGACGCGTGGCATCCCCGTCGTCGACGCCGACCAGGTGGCGAGGGAGGTCGTCGAGCCGGGCCGGCCCGCCCTGCGCGAGATCGCCTCGCGGTTCCCCGGCGCGCTCCTGCCCGACGGCTCTCTCGACCGCAAGGCGCTTGCGGCACGGGTGTTCGCCGACCCCGCCGATCGCGAGGCGCTCAATCGCATCGTTCATCCGCGCATCGCGGAGGAGGTCGCCGGTCGCATGGCGGCGCTGGCCGCGGCCGGGGAGAAGATCGCCGTCTACGAGGCGGCGCTGATCGTGGAGAACGGGCTGCAGCAGGGACTGGATGGGCTGATCGTCGTCAGCGCGCCGCCGGAGACGCAGATCGCGCGGCTGCGCCTGCGCGAGGGCATGAGCGAGGGCGAGGCCCGCGCGCGCATCGCCTCGCAGCTGACCCAGGTGGAAAAAGCGCGGCACGCCACCGTCGTGATCGACAACTCCGGTTCCGAAGCTGAGCTGTCGGAGAAGGTGGAACGCCTCGTCTCGCGGCTGCGTCAGGAGTCCTGATGGTCCTCGTCACCGGCTTTCCCAAGCTGCTCGCGCGCCGGGTCGCCGATGCGCTCGCGCCGCGCGGTCCGGTGATCCTGCTCGCGCAGGAGCAGCACGCCGACCAGGCCGCCGAGTTCGCCGCCACCCTGCCGCAGGCGCGCGTGCTCACCGGGGACGTCGCCTCGATGCACCTGGGGCTCTCGACCGCGGAGTACCGCGATCTCTCGAGCGAATGCACGGAGATCGTCCACGCCGAGGAGTGGAGCAACGTCGGCGCGGACCAGCCGACGCTCGAGCGCGTCAACATCGAAGGGACGCGGACGGTGCTGGAGTTCGCCCAGGACTGCCGCAAGCTGCGGCGCCTGACGCATTTCTCCACCGTCTTCGTCAGTGGGGACCGCGTCGGGGTGATCGCCGAGGACGAGCTCTCCGCCGGTCAGACCTTCCGCAACTTCTACGAGCAGTCGAAGTTCGAGGCGGAGCTGCTGGTGCGGCGCGCGATGGGCCAGATCCCCTGCACCGTCCTGCGGCCGGCCTTCATCGTCGGGGACTCGACCACGGGGGAGATCGACCGGTTCGAGGGACCGTACACCGTCGCCGCCCTGCTCCTCTCCACGCGGCTCCAGGTACCACTGCCGCTGCCGGGCGATGGCGTCGCGCCGCTGAACGTCGTTCCGATCGACTTCGTCGCGTCGGCGTCGGCGGCGATCCACCACGACCCGCGCGCGGTCGGACGCACGTTCCACATCGTCGACCCCAATCCCTCCAGCTCGCGGCGGGTGTACGAGCGCGTGGCGGAGCGCGAAGGCAAGAAGCTGCCCCGCCTGTCTCTCGGGTACAAGCTGACGGATCGCCTGCTGAAGCTGCCCGGGCTGGAGAAGCTGACACGGGAGCAGCGGATGGCGTTCGCCACGGTGAACCACCTCAGCTTCTACTCCAGCCGCAACACGCTGGAGGTCCTCGATGGCACCGGAATATCCTGTCCGCCCATCGAGAGCTACCTGGACCGGCTGATCGAGTACGCGCAGCGCGCGCGCAGCAAGGGGGCGTGATCATGTTCCTGGCCATTCTCCTGCTCTCCGCCGCAACCGACGTGTTCACCGCGACGCTCGCGGAGCCTTCCGCGAAGACCGCGGAGATCTCCACGCAGGAACTGCGGGAGATCCTCGCCAGCAAGAGCGCCACGCTGCTCGATGCCCGCCCGCGCGCCGAGTACGCGGTCAGCCACATCCCGGGCGCCCTGAACGTCGCCGCCAAGCCGGGCGTCGCTGCGTCCGCCTACGTCTCCGACGTCGCGGAAGTGGGAAGGCTCTTGCAGGAGCGCAAGGACACGGCGCTCGTCCTCTACTGCAACGGTCCGTTCTGCGGAAAGAGCAAGCGCCTCAGCGAGGAGCTCGCTTCCGCCGGATACACCAACGTGCGCCGCTACCAACTGGGAATCCCGGTCTGGCGCGCGCTCGGCGGCGTCACCGAGATCGAGGCGGACGCCCTCGGGCGCATCATGCGTGACGATCGCACCGCTGTCTTCATCGACGTCCGTTCCGCCGACGAGTTCGCCCGCGGCTCCGTGCAGGGCGCAAGGAACATCCCCCGCTCGCTTGTCCTGCAGGGCAAGGACGTGGGCGAGCTGAAGAAGGCCAAGGACGACAACCGCCTCCCGAACACCGATCACAACACCCGCATCATCGTCTTCGGGTCCTCCGCCGACGATGCCCGTTTCGTCGCCGAGCAAATCGCCCGCGAAGCCTTCCACAACGTCTCTTTTTTCGCGGGCTCGGCTGGAGAGCTGCAGGCCGCGCTGCGCTGCTGACGTCGCGGTTTCCTGCGTCCGCAGCCGAGCGGATCGGCATGAGACATTCGTGGCCCGCGCCGCGCAAGCACGCGGAGCTCGGAGTGGAGAGGCGGCCCGGCCATGCCGCCCGGCGGCGTCGTATCGTCCGATACAAAAAGACGACCACCGATTACACTCGGCCCATGTCGAATGAAGAGCTCGTCAAGCGTGCCCAGTCCGTTCTCTTCCAGAACTACAGGACCCAGCCGATCGCGCTGGTGCGTGGCGAGGGGACCTGGGTCTACGACGCGGACGGCAAGCGTTACCTCGACTTCATCGGCGGCATCGCGACCATCAGCGTCGGCCACGCGAATCCCCGCGTGCGCGAGGCCTTGATGGAGCAGGCGAAGCTCCTCTGGCACGCCTCGAATCTCTACGTCACCGAGCCGCAGATCCGCCTGGCCGAAAAGCTGACTTCGCAGACCCGCACGCTCAGGCGCGCCTTCTTCTGCAACAGCGGCACCGAAGCGAACGAGGCGATGATCAAGCTCGCCCGCCATTTCCACGTGGTGAACGGGCACCCCGAGCGGATCGAGATCCTCTGCTTCCACAACTCCTTCCACGGCCGCACCCTCGGCTCCCTCGCCGCGACCGGCCAGCACAAGTACCAGCAGGGATTCGGCCCCCTGCCGGAAGGTTTCCGCTTTCTCGACTTCGGTGAGGCGCAGCAGCTCGCCAGCGCCATCTCCGACAAGACCTGCGCGGTCTTGCTCGAGCCGGTGCAGGGCGAGGCAGGCGTCATGGTGCCGCCGCGCGGATACCTGACCCGCGTGCGCGAGCTGTGCACGAAGCACGGGGCGCTCATGCTGCTCGATGAAGTGCAGACCGGCATGGGCCGGACCGGCGCGTACTTCGCGCACCAGCACGAGAGGATCGAGCCCGACGCGATGACCCTCGCCAAGGGCATCGCCGGTGGCGCCCCCCTCGGCGCGCTGCTCGCCCGCGATGACGTGGCCAAGGTCTTCACGCCGGGCACCCACGCCAGCACCTTCGGGGGAAACCCGCTGGCGACCGCCGCCGCCTGCGCGGTGATGGATCTGCTCGCGGAGGGCCTGATCGAGCGCGTGCAGCGCGCAGGCGAGCGGCTCTCAGGGCGGCTCGCGGCGATCGGCGGCCGCAGCGCCGGCGAGCGCGGGATGGGACTGCTCCGCGCACTGGTCCTCGCCGAAGACCTGGCACCGAAGGTGGTCGCGAAAGCGCGCGAGCTGGGCCTGCTCGTCAACGCGGTGGGCGATCGAGCGGTGCGCCTCGCACCTCCGCTCACAGTGTCGGATGAAGAGATCGATCGGGCGGCGGATCTGCTCGCCGAGGCGCTGGCAAAGGCCTAGCCAGAACCTTTTCTCCCGATTGGACCGTGGGATACTCTGGCGCGACGCGGGCGCGGATGCACGCGCAGGGGGAAACGTTTGGGTGCGGCGCCGAGCAGCTCCGGAGGAACCATCGAGCTTCCGGCCGACATGCAGAACGAGCTCCAGGAGCTCGAGGCCCGGGGAGATCGGCTGACGCACTACGAGCTGCTCGGGGTCTCCGCCGACGCGGATGGCGGGACCATCCGGCGCGCGTATCTGGAGAAGTCGAAGCGGTTCCATCCCGACGCCTGGTACCGCAAGGAGACGGGGAGGTTCGGCCCGCTGCTCTCCAAGTGGTTCCAGCGGCTCTCGGGCGCATACCAGATCTTGTCGGACGAGGAGTCGCGCGCGGCATACGACAGCGCCCACCGCACCGAGCTGTCGCAGACCGACCGCGCCGCGCTCGATCGGCGCGAGCTGTCGCGCGCGGAGGAAGAGCGAAGGGCCCGCGAGCGCCGCGAGCGCATGCTGCGCACCAAGGGCTTTGCCCGCATCGGCGCGGCCCGCAAGCTCTACGAGGAGGGGCTGGAGTACGCGCTGAACGGTGAGCGGACTCAGGCGATCTTCGCGTTGAAGGCTGCGCGCGAGCTGGATCCGAACCGCAAGGAGATCGTGGCAAAGCTGGTCGAGCTCGAGCGCGAGCAGACACGCGCCCGCGCCAACTCCGCATTGGCGTCGGGGCGCGAGCGGGAGGAGAAGAGGCGTTTCGCGGAGGCGATCACGGCGTACGCGGCCGCCTTCCAGAACGACCCCGGCAGCTTCGCGGCGGCGATGGGCGCCGCCCGCTGCGCAATGGAGTCGTCCGACGCGCGCGCCGCGACCATCTGGGCCTCGCGCGCCGTGGAGCTGAACCCCGAGGACGCGGGCGCCCGCATGATGCTCTCGCGGCTCTTCGTCTCCGCCGGAATGAAGGCGCGGGCCCGGACCGAGCTGGGCGCGCTGCTCGGCAAGAACCCCGATCACAAGGAGGCCAAGGCGCTCCTCCGGACGCTATAGGCAGATCTTGGGCGAGCTGGTCATCGGCATCGATCTGGGCACCACCAACTCCGTCTGCGCCACGGTGCAGAACGGCACGCCTACCGTCATCTCCAACCGCAGCGGCTACCGGATCACCCCCTCGGTGGTGGCGATGGCGCGCAACGGCAAGCGCCTCGTCGGCGCGCTCGCCCGGCGCCAGGCCGTCACCAACCCCGAGCGCACCGTCGTTGCGGTCAAGCGGCTGATGGGCCGCCGCTGGTCGGCGAAGACCACCCAGGAAGCCATCCAGCGCATGCCCTATTCGGTCGTGGCCGGGCCGCACGACGACGTGCGCATCTCCCTCGGCGAACAGCAGTACTCCCCGCCCGAGATCTCGGCGATGGTGCTCACCGAGCTGCGCCTCGACGCGGAGGCCTTCTTCGGCGCGCCGGTGACCAAGGCCGTGATCACCTGCCCGGCGTACTTCAACGACTCGCAGCGCAACGCCACCAAGGACGCCGGGCGCATCGCCGGGCTGGAGGTGATCCGGATCATCAACGAGCCCACCTCCGCGGCGCTGGCCTACGGATTCGGCAAGGCGCAGGGCGAGCGGCAGGTGGCAGTATTCGACCTGGGCGGCGGCACCTTCGACTTCACCGTGCTGCACATGTTCAAAGGGGTCTTCGAGGTCGAGGCCACCGGGGGCGATTCGCTCCTCGGCGGCGAGGACTTCGACAACCGGATCATCGACTTCCTCTCCGAGCCGTTCCGGCAGAAGCACGGCACGGATCTGCGCAAGGACAAGATGGCGCTGCAGCGCCTGCGCGATGCGGCGGAGAAGGCGAAGTGCGAGCTCAGCTCGCTCAAGCAGGTGGAGATCAACCTCCCCTTCATCTCCGCCTCGCAGCAGGCCGGTCCCCTGCACCTGCAGGCGACGCTCTCGCGTGACCAGCTCGAGCAGATGACGGCCGACCTGGTCAAGCGCTGCATGCAGGTCTGCGAGCGGGTGCTCGGGGAAGCCAAGGTGCACGCCGCCCAGCTCGGCGACGTCCTGCTGGTCGGCGGGCAGACGCGCATGCCGAAGATCCAGGACGAGGTGCGGCGCCTCTTCGGGAAGGAGCCGGCGAAGAACGTCAACCCCGACGAAGCGGTCGCCCTGGGCGCGTCCATCCAGGGCGCGATGCTGCTGCACGACGAGCAGGAGATGCTGCTGCTCGACGTGACGCCGCACAGCCTGGGCATCGCCATCGCCGGAGGGTTCTTCCAGAAGATCATCGCCAAGAACACGACCGTGCCGACCAGCGCGCACCACGTGTTCACCACCGTCAAGGACGATCAGACCTCCGCCAAGATCACCGTGCTGCAAGGAGAGAGCGAGACCTCCGCCGACAACGAGCTGCTCGGCGAGTTCATGCTGACGGGCCTGCGCGCGGCGCCGCGGGGCGCGGTGGACATCGACGTCATCTTCGACATCAGCGCCGACGGCATCGTCTCCGTCTCCGCCATCGACGTGCAGACGGGGACGCGGCAGAGCATCACGGTCACCGCCTCGTCCGGTCTCACCGAGGACGAGATCAAGAAGGCCGCGCGATCGAACGAGGACTGGATGCTCGGCCAGAAGGAGGATCCCGAGTTCCAGGACCGCAAGAACCGTGCGGAAGAGCTGTTCCGGGAGTTCGAGGCCCTCTGGCCGCGCCTCACGCGCGCCGCGCACAACGGCCTCGGACAGGAGCCGCTGCAGCGCGCGCAGGCGGCGCTGTCGGTCGCCCGCCTCCAGCTCGCCCAGCGCGAGAGCGAGGCGCTGGCCGGATCGCTAGAGCGCCTCGAACGCATGTTGCAAGCCCTGAGGGGCGCGTTGGAGCGCAGCCAAGGGGGGGCCTAGATGGCCATCCAGGGCGGCGGAGGCCGGTTCTCGGCGCTCCTTCTCGAGGGGCTGGACCACTACCGCAAGGGCCGCATGCTCGATGCGGTGAAGGCGTGGGAAGAAGCCTACCTGCTCGAGCCGACCAACCTGCGGGCGCGGGAATTCCTCCGCTCGGCGCTGGAGCGCATCCACGCCGTGATGTCTCCGGCGAAGGCCGCCGCGGATGCGGCGCCTCCACATCCCTGGCTGCCGGCCCAACCTCCCGCCGCTGCGCAGAACGCCCCGCCCTCCGCCCCCCGGCCACCGCCGGTTGCGCCGGTCCAGGCGATCCCGGGCAAACCGAAGCCCGCGGCCGCTCCAGCTCCGACGAAGCCGCCCGCGCCGCCGCGCAGCCCCTGGGACGAGGGACCGTCGCTCGCGATTCCGCAGCCGGAGACCGGCGACAGCGGGGGAGGCGCCTGGTCGATCCACGCCGACACGCTACCGAACGCATCGGTGTCCGACGACGAGACCGACGTCTGGATGCGAGGGGCGCGCGAGCTGGTGGCGCTCAACGACTTCTCGGGCGCCCTGGAGCTGCTGAACAAGGTGCTGCAGCGGAAGGCGAACGACAAGGACGCGCTCCAGCTCTACGAGATGTGCGAGCAGAACCTGACCCTCATGTACGAGAGCAAGATCGGGGCGATGGACGCGCGCCCGCGCACCGCCATTCCCCCGGACGAGATCATCTGGCTGAACCTCGATCCGCGGGCCGGCTTCGTCCTCGCGCAGATCGACGGCGAAGTCTCCTTCGACGACCTGTACGCGATCTGCGGCCTCAAGCGGCTCGACACCGCCCGCATCCTCTGCGAGCTGCTCGAGCAGGGCGTGGTCCAGGTCCAGGGCCGCGACCAGGCAGTCGCCAAGCGCGCAGTGCCGCGGAATTAAGGCGTAGGCAAGCCTCAATCAGGAAAAGCCAGCTGCCCCCATTTGGAGGCGCCCCTGGACTTTAGTCTTATCTGGGCGTAAACGGCGCCCGAGAAAGGAGGTGGGCGCTGTAGCGCCACTAATCGCTCTTATCCGCAAGGGGGCCTGTCATGGACAAGAGGCAGAAGCGCGTCCCTCGTTCAGGTATTTTCCTGCTTTCCTTCCTTTTCACGGTCATTCCAACCACAGGTTGCGGGGACCCCTCAGCCGTACCGGAATTCCAGGCTTCGGGATCGACCGGCATTGCTGAGCAAAACTTCGTGCGCGGTACTTTCTTCAACACCCATACGTTCTACGTAGACTGCCTGGGAGAAGAGGTCCGGTTCTTCGGCTACGTGGAGTACACGAGCCACGAGGTCACCACCGGGTCCGGGAATTACCAGGTGCATTTCCATTACGGGCCAAAGACACCTAACAGCCTGCCTTTCATCGGCGAGGGACAGTCGAGCGGTACCATCTTTTCCATCCGGTACGGCGTCAACGTGAAGGCCATGGTCCGCTCGGGACCTGGCGAGGGCCAGATAGTCATCGAGAAGGAAGTCTACATCGCTCCGGACGGACGCCAGCTCTTCGTCACCAATGTGGTACACATCACGGTCAACGCGAATGGCGATCTGACCGTACTGAACGAGGAGCCGTTCTCGATCACGTGCGCGAAGTAAACGCGTTCTCAGACCATCACGTCAAAGAATGTACCGGGAGAGGTCTTCGTCCTTGAGAACCCGGTCGAGCTTCTCCCGGACATAGCCGACGTCGACGCGGATCGACTTCCCCGAGAAATCCGGCGCCGCGAAGGAGACGTCCTCCAGCACCTTCTCCAGCACGGTATGTAGACGCCGGGCGCCGATGTTCTGCGTGCGCGTGTTCATGTCGTGGGCGATGCGCGCGAGCTCTTCGATGCCGCTGGCATCGAACACCAACTCGACGCCTTCGGCGCCGAGCAGCGCCGAGTACTGCCGGGTGAGCGCGTTGCGCGGCTCGGTCAGGATGCGCATCAGGTCCGCTTGCGAGAGCGCCTCCAGCTCGACGCGGATGGGAAAGCGTCCCTGCAGCTCGGGCAAGAGGTCGCTGACCTTCGCCAGATGGAAGGCGCCGGCGGCAATGAACAGGACGTGGTCCGTCTTCACCGGTCCGTACTTCGTGTTCACCGTGCTTCCTTCGACGATGGGCAGCAGGTCGCGCTGCACGCCTCCGCGCGACACGTCGGGGCCGTGTGACTGGCCCGCCGGAAGCGCCACCTTGTCGATCTCGTCGATGAAGACGATCCCGTTCGACTGCACCCGCTCGAGCGCGTCCCGCGCCACGGTGTCCTTGTCGACGAGCTTCTCCGCCTCGTCCTGCGCCAGGACCCGCCGCGCCTCGGGGACCGAGAGCTTGCGCTTCTTGCTCTTCCTTCCGAACGGCAGGTTCCCGAGCATCTCCTGCAGATTGAGGCCCATCTCCTCCATGCCCTGCGACCCGAAGATCTGCATCGTCGGCGCCGCCCTCTCCTGCACGTCCACCTCGACCGTGCGATCGTCGAGTCCGCCGGCGCGCAGCATTCCCCGCAGCTTCTCGCGCGTCGAGTCGCGCGAGCCCGGCAGGAGAAGATCGAGCAGGCGTTCTTCCGCGAGCTCGTCGGCGCGGGGCTGCACCTCTTTCTGCCGCTCCTCGCGCACCAGGGAGACGCCCGCCTCCACCAGGTCGCGGATCATCGAGTCCACGTCCTTGCCGACGTACCCCACCTCGGTGAACTTCGAGGCCTCCACCTTGACGAACGGAGCGCCGGCAAGCCGCGCCAGCCGGCGGGCGATCTCCGTCTTCCCCACGCCGGTCGGCCCCACGAGGATGATGTTCTTCGGCATCACCTCGTCCCGCATCTCGGGCGTGACCCGGAACCGACGCCAGCGGTTGCGCAGCGCGATGGCGACGGCGCGCTTGGCGGCGGCCTGCCCGACGATGTAGCGGTCCAGCTCCGCGACGATCTCGCGCGGGGTCAGGTCCTTTCCGGCGGTCATAGTTCCTCGATGGAGATCTGGTCGTTGGTGTAGATGCAGATGCGCCCGGCGATCCGCAGCGACTCCTCGACGATCTGCCGGGCGCCGAGCTGCGAATGGTTCAGCAGCGCGACCGCCGCCGCCTGCGCGTAAGGCCCGCCGCTGCCGATGGCGGCGACGCCTTCGTCGGGTTCCACCACGTCGCCGGTCCCAGAGAGAATCAGCGTGCGCTCCTTGTCGGCGACCACCAGCAGCGCCTCGAGCCGGCGCAGGAAGCGGTCGGTGCGCCAATCCTTCGCCAGCTCCACCGCTGCCCGCGCCAGGTTCTTGTTGAAATCCTTGAGCTTTCCTTCGAAGCGCTCGAACAGCGTGAACGCGTCGGCGGTGGCGCCCGCGAAACCGGCCAGGACCGAACCGTCGCCGAGCCGGCGCAGCTTCCTGGCGCCGTGCTTCAGCACCGTCTTGTCCAGCGTGACCTGGCCGTCTGCGCCCAGGGCGACCTTGCCGTCCCTGCGCACGCAGATCACCGTCGTCGAACGGATCTTCATCGGGCCCCCGATGCTAACGCTGCGCTCCAGTGCGTGCGATGCTACCTTGGCTGCCAATGTCCGGCTCCGGCGTGATCATCCTGTTCGGCGGCACCAGCAACGAGCGGCGCGTCTCGGTGGCGTCCGGCCAACACATCGCCGCGGTGCTCGACGAGGCGGAAGCCTGGTTCCTCGCTCCCACCGGTGCGGTGCACCCGGTCACGCGCGACGAGCTCGCGGCCTTCGAGCGCGCGTTCGAGCGCGATTTCAAGCCGGCGGCGGCCGCTGCCTTCCCCTCGGTGGTCTCGGCGTTCGAGAGCCAGCCTTCGCGCGTGTACCTGCTCGCGCTGCACGGGGGCGAAGGCGAGGACGGCACCATCCAGCGCATGCTGGAAGCGCGGCGCATCGCGTTCACGGGGCCCGGAGCGGAGGCGTCGGCGCGCGCGTTCGACAAAGAGGTGGCGAAGCAAGTGGTGAACGGCGCCGGCGTGCGCATCGCCCGCTCCGTGCATCTGTCGAAGGACCCGAAGGTGATGCGGCGGGAGATGGCGGAGATGCTCGCGATCTACCGCCGCATCGTGGTGAAGCCGGTCGCCGGAGGCAGCAGCGTCGGCCTGTACCACGTCGGATCGGCGCCGGACGCCGACCGGGCGGCGAGCGGCATCGAGGAATCGGGCGAGGCCTATCTCGCCGAGGAGTTCGTCTCCGGCAGCGAGCTGACCGTGGGAGTGGTGGACGGGCCGGCGGGATCGCGTGCGCTGCCGCCCAGCGAGGTGCGCCTCGAGCAGGGGCGCGCCTTCGATTACGAGGGGAAGTACCTGGGCAAGGGGACGAAGGAGATCACGCCGGCGGAGGTTCCGCCCGCGGTGTCTCGCGCCGCCCAGGATCTCGCCCTCGCCGCCCACCGCGCGCTCGGCTGCGAGGGCTACTCCCGCACCGACGCGATCTCTTCCCCGCAGGGGCCCGTATTCCTCGAGCTGAACACCCTCCCCGGCCTGACCCGCGCCTCCTTTCTTCCCCAGCAGCTCGCCGTGGAAGGCACCTCGATGCTCTCGTTCCTCGAGGGCCAGCTCGCCATCGCCCGCAACCGCCGCGACCGCGGTTGATCTGAAGAGTCGCTATTTCTTGTGCGCTCTCGGGTGGGCGTCTTCGTATGCCTGCAGCAGGTGCTCCGCCGAGACGTGGGTGTAGCGCTGGGTGGTGGAGAGCGAAGCGTGCCCGAGCAGCTCCTGGATGCCGCGGAGATCGGCCCCCATGTCCAGCAGGTGTGTCGCGAAGCTGTGCCGGAGCGCGTGCGGATGGACGTGCCGGCGGGCGCCGGCGATCAGAGCGTACCGCGCCAGGTGCCGGGCCACGCTGCGGGCGCTCAGGCGCCCTCCGTGGCGATTCACCAGCAACGCGAGCCCCTCCGGTCGCAGCTCGGGACGGCGGCTGAGGTACGCCCGGAGCGCGGCCCGCGCTTTGCTCCCGAGCGGCACGATCCGTTCCTTGTTCCCCTTTCCGCGGACGCGGACCGACTCGTGCGCCACGTCGCCGAGGTCGAGCCCCACCAGCTCGGATACGCGCAACCCGGCGCAATAGAGCAGCTCCAGCGCCGCCCGATCGCGCAAGCCCGCCGGCGTGCGCGGCGAAGGGGCATCCACGATGGCGAAGCAGTCGTCCACCGCCACCACGTTCGGCAAGGAGACCCGGCGTCTGGGAAACATCAGGCGCCGGGCCGGGCTGTCCTCGAGATGGCCCATGCGCACGCGGTGCTCGTAGAACGCGCGCAGGCTCGCCTGCTTGCGGGCCAGCGTCGCCGGCGTGTTGGCGGAGAATCGCGAGGCGAGGAACGCCCGCAGATCGTCGCGCGTCGCCGCATCGAGCGCGGTGCCGCGCTCGCCGAGGAAAGCCGCGAGCTGCCGCAGATCCGAGACGTACGCCCGCCGTGTGTGCGCCGAGGCGCGCTCCACCTGCGCGAGGTGCGCCGCGAACGCCTCGATCTCGGGGTACATGCGCGGATAGTGCCGCCCTCAGGGCACGTCCGCCAGAAACACGCCTCCCTTCGCGGCCGCCACGATCGCGTAGACGACGCGTTTTCCCTCGTCATCGGCAAAGCGGGAGCTCGGGTCTACCTCCTCCACCAATGATTTCACCTGGCCGGGCGCGGCGCCGTCGGCGGAGAGCACGGCGAGATCCACCGCGCGCGCCGCGCCGTGATGCGGCTGCTGCAGGAGGATGCGCTTCCCGTCGCGCGAGAGATCGAATCCGGATACGTTGGCGGCGAGCACTTCCGGCGCGCCACCGGCGAAGGGCGCACGGAGCAGCGAGCAACTCCGCGGCCCTCCCGCGCAGCGCGCCTTGTAATAGAGCGTCACGCCGTCGGGCGAGAGCGCCCAGCCGTAGACCCCTTGGTCGAAGCGGCGCGGCTGCAGACGCCGCGTGGAGAGGTCCACGCCCCAGAGCTCGAGCTTGAAATCGCCCTTCTCTGGCGTCTGGACGAGATACAGCACGCGCCGCCCGGACACCGAAAAACTCTGGACCTTGGCGGCGATCTCGGCCGCCGCGCCGCCGGCCGTCGCGACGGACAGCGTCCCGGCCCGCGCGCGAACGTCGTAGCGTGCCAGGCAGAGGAGATCGCCGGCTCCTCCCCAGCGCCAGTCCGCGACCCGCGTCGCGACGAGGTGGGAAGCCCCCGACGATCTCGTGAGGCGATGGAGATCTCCCGTTGCCTCGCCCGGCTGTTTGCCGGTGGAGAGCAGCGCCAGTTCCCGTCCGTCGGGCGAAAACGCGAAAGCCGTGGCGGTGGCGACGCGAACGCCGTCGATCAGCAGCGGCCGATCTCCGCCCCTGGGCGGCGGCGGTCCCAGGGCGGCGAGAGCGCCATCCGGGGCAAAGGCAAAATCGGAGGTGGCGATCGCCATCTCCTTGGCCGAGCCCGATTGCGGATCCACCGCCCAGAGAGTCCCGCCGGCGGCGGCCGACGCCCGCGCGGCGATGCGGCTGCCGTCCGGCGACCATGCAACGCCTTGCACGCCGGAGAGCGCGACGGTGCGCTCCCCGAAGCCGAGGAGATCGCGCCCCACGAACGCGAGCTCGCCACGCGGCGACCAGGCGAACGCGCGCGCCGCTTTCGCCACCTGCCGCGGCGGGTTCGCGGGCGAGGCGACCCACAGTTCACCCTCGCCTTCGCGGAAACGCCAGCGCGCGAGAAACGCCAGATCGCTGCCCCGGGGCGAGAATGCGTACGCTCCCTCCTGCATGGAGATCCCGGAGCCTGCCTTGCGATCGTCGAGCCAGAGGTCTCCCGCGAGCAAGTCGTCCGGGACTGCGGGATCATCGGGGTGGCTGGCCTCGAGGAGGAATGCGACTGCACCGTCGCGCGCGATCAGGCCGCGCGCCAGGCCGGACGCGAGCTTGCGGCCGGGCGGCGGCTGCGTGCAGGCAACGCAGAGGAGGACCAGAACGCATGTCACCCGAGCGGGCCGGCGCACGCCTCGAGCGTAGTCGGCATCGCCGGCCGGCGGAGGGCGTCCTTACGGCCGCAGTTCGTTCGAAGACCTTGTGGCCGGTTCGGGACCGAGCGGCACGCGCTGCTCCACCGCCCAGGCAGTGAGATCGCGCCGCGCCCGAGCCAGCATGCGCGGCTTGCGCTCGTGCTTCTTGTGGCGCTCGCCGAGCGGTGGAAACAACGCGTAGACGACGTTGGTCGGCTGGTACTCGTAATCGTCGGGGTGGGCCTCACCGCTCACGTGCCGGAGAAGGGCGCCGATCGCGGTGGTCCCGGGCGGCGGCACGAATTCCGTTCCACGCAGCCGCGCGAGAACGCGGCGCGCCGCGACGTGCCCGGAGGCGGCGCTCTCGACGTAGCCTTCGACTCCGGTGATCTGCCCGGCGCAGAACACGTGCGGCAGCGCTCTCAACGACCCGTCCGGCGCGATCACGCGCGGGGCGTTCAGGAAGGTATTGCGATGGACCTGCCCGAGCCGCACCCACTCCGCCTTCGCCAACCCCGGAATGCGGCTGGAGAAGATCCGCTTCTGCTCCGGCCAGGTGAGCCGCGTCTGGAAGCCGACGAGGTTCCAGGCGGTACCTGCCTTGTCCTCGCGGCGCAGCTGCACCACCGCATGCGGACGACGTCCGGTGCGCGGGTCCGTAAGCCCGACCGGCTTCATCGGACCGTACGCGAGCGCATCGCGGCCGCGCTCGGCCATCACCTCGATGGGCAGGCAGCCCTCGAAGTACCGCGTCTGCTCGAACTCGTGCGGCGCAACCTTCTCTCCCCGCAACAGCTCGTCGACGAATGCCTCGTACTCCTCGCGCGTGAGCGGGAGGTTGAGATAGTCGGCTCCTTCGCCTTTGCCGTACCGGGACTGTGCGAACGCCACCTCGGAGTCCACCGAGTCGCCGGCGACGATGGGAGCGATGGCGTCGTAGAACGCGAGCTGCGAGGCGCCGACGGCCTGCGCGAGCGAGCGCGCCAGGGCCTCGGAGGTGAGCGGGCCGGTAGCGACGATGCAGGGCTCCGGCCCCGCAGGCAGCTCGCGCACTTCCTCCGATGAGATGCGGATGCGCGGATGCGCCCGCACCTGCGCCGTGAGGCCGCCGCTGAACGCAACCCGATCGACCGCGAGCGCATCGCCGGCCGGAACGCGCGCCCGGTCGGCCTGGGCCAGCACGGGCGAGCCCAGCCGCCGCAGCTCCTCGTGCAGGAGCCCGATGGCATTGTGCGGATTGTCCGACCTGAGCGAGTTGGAGCAGACCAGCTCGGCCAGCCCGTCCTCCTTGTGGGCAGGCGAGCGCCGCTCCGGCTTCTGCTCGTGCAGGACGACGTCCGCTCCCGCATCCGCGAGAAGAAGCGCCGCTTCCGTCCCCGCCAGTCCGCCACCGACGATGTGCACCGGGTGCTCCACCGCGCGCGTTGGTATACGGCTGCGAGGTCGATGGCAAGGATGACGCCCCGCAGCCCGGCCGGGTCACGCCCACGACCCGTCGACCGACCCACCGTCACCGCGGGGAACGAATCCCCGCCGCGAGCACCGGCACGGCTGCGGAACGCACATCAAGCTAAGGCGGTGCGCGCTGACGGCAACAGGCTAGCGGGCGGCGAAGGCCTCCCGCTCAGGAAGCCCGGGCCTGTGGGGACACGGTGCTGGGATCCGGGGCTTCGCGCCGGTACCCGCATGTCTTGTCCG